>Ga0299912_10000313_pt1 | contig 44042 bp, 72 predicted proteins | sample RVTome_2_FD_207667 | JGI IMG/M metagenome (GOLD analysis project Ga0299912, IMG submission 207667) | Soil microbial communities from uranium-contaminated site in the Upper Colorado River Basin, Wyoming, United States - RVT95D214 (version 2) ... | reverse complement strand
GAGATTTCCGGGGGCGCAAGGATTTCCGGGGGCGAGATTTCCGGGGGCTGGATTTCCGGGGGCTGGATTTCCGGGGGAGTGATTTCCGGGGGCGAGATTTCCGGGGGCGAGATTTACGGGGGCGAGATTTCCGGGGGCGAGATTTCCGGGGGCGCAAGGATTTCCGGGGGCGAGATTTCCGGGGGCGAGATTTCCGGGGGCGCAAGGATTTCCGGGGGCGAGATTTCCGGGGGCTGGATTTCCGGGGGCTGGATTTCCGGGGGAAAAAAGAGAAATGGAAGTGTATAATTTAATTAAAGAACGTAGCAGCTTAAGTCCGGAATCTCTTGAATGGTTTGATTCGGTAGTTTTAACCGAAGTTTTTGCTAATGTGACTGAACATGGAGTAAGCCATGGAGATAGTGGATGGTGGATGGTGGATTTTAGCTCAATACCACAAAAAACATAAAATAATCACTGTTTGTATTGCAGACAATGGAATAGGGATTCGTAATTCACTAATGAGTGGATCGCAGCAATCTGATATTTTTATTAAAAACATTTCTTCAAATGATGGTGAATTTATACGAATGGCATTGGAAAAACCAATAAGTGGGTCTTTAGAACCACCTCTCCGCAAAAAAGGTATAATAAGAAAAACCTTTGTAAGTGGAGCAAGAAAAGGGAATGGCCTTAAACGCATTAAGAAAATATGTGAGGATTTAAAAATACCTTTTGTGATTATGTCCCATAATGGATATGCATTTATGAATAGAGATGGGGGAATAGGCGCAAAGTCTTCAAGAGTATTCGCAGGAACAATGTATCAATTTACGATACCAGCAAAAGAGGAGGAAATTTATGGCATTAATTAAAGAAATTAATGTTGGAATTGATTTTTATCATAGATTAACAAATCGTGATTATAATCAAGGTGATGGTAAACATACTGCAGCAGTCGATTTTAGGAATAAATTTCTTAAAGAATTAGATTCTGAGGATGCATGGAAAAATCCAGAGAAAAAGATAATTTTGGATTTTAAAGAAGTAAAAAAGATTGGCCCATCATTTGCCAATGAAGCTTTTGGATATTTTACTAAATACGCAGAACCAGGGACTATTTTTAAAGTTATAGAAATTAAAAATGCAAGTAATGTTCAACTAGAAATTATTAAGATTGAACTTGATTCTGCGCGAAGTGGAAAATGAAAAAAATCTATATTATTATAGTATCAATTTTAATTTTTGCTATTGGGTATTTTTACTTATCTCCGGGAACATGGAAATTAATAATAGAAGTATTCCCGAAAAATTTAGAGATTTAAAAATTAGAAAGGAGAAAAATGTACTTAGACAAAGAAAAACTTGACAAAATTTTAAAAGGAAAAAACCTTGACCAGAGGGGATCAAAAACGACGCTCTGGAAAACCTGCTACAAATCAGGGCTTAAAATTGCCCTATCCCATTTTACGCAGGGGCTTAACGGTAATTTTAGTTTCACCGCCCCAAATCTACAAATCCTGTGTAAAATTTTGGGGATAAAAAAGGAGGAAATATCGTGACACAAAAAGAATTTTTAGAATTAATAAAAAAGCCAGAAGAATTCAATTCCGAAAGAGAAAAAGAAGGATACGCTGAATTGGAAATTAAAAATATAAATAATTTAACTGTTGAAAAATGCAATTTAAAAGGGGTTAAATTTTCTTCCTGCTATTTAGGGAAATTTTCTTCCTGCAATTACGGGAAATTTTCTTCCTGCAATTCAGGGAAATTTTCTTCCTGCAATTCAGGGAAATTTTCTTCCTGCAATTCAGGGAAATTTTCTTCCTGCAATTCAGGGAAATTTTCTTCCTGCTATTCAGGGGAATTTTCTTACTGCAATTCAGGGGAATTTTCTTACTGCAATTCAGGGAAATTTTCTTCCTGCAATTCAGGGAAATTTTCTTCCTGCAATTACGGGAAATTTTCTTCCTGCTATTACGGTGTGGGTATCCACACTAAAGGGAACTTACAAAACAGTTATATAAAAAATAATTGGTGCGAATTTAAATTAAAAAATTGTCCCCAAGATGACATAGAGGGATATATCCAATTTAAAAAAATTGAAATTATTGAAGGTAAATTGAAACTGTACAAAATCGTACATGAAAACGAAATGGATTTTCACACCGGGAAAATCCATTACAAAAAAGGGGAAATAATCACTGCCCCGGATTGGGACGAAAACTATAACGGAGAATGCGGAAACGGAATCCATTTGTCTTCATCGCCCGATGAAGCAAAAACATATCATAATAACGGGATTGTTAAATCATTTTTAGTTGACCCAAAGGATATTAAAATTTACCCTCGAAATTTAACAAAAATAAGAGCCAAAACTGTTGAGGTTTTGGATTAAAAAGGAGGAAATTTTATAATGAAAATAGAAATAAAATGCAGATTTACGGGGAAAATATTATTTGAAGCGGATGCCGAAAATGTAAAAGAGGCGGTAGAAAAAGCAAATTTAGCGAGGGCAAATTTAGCGGGGGCAAATTTAGAGGGGGCATATTTAGCGGGGGCAAATTTAGAGGGGGCAAATTTAGCGAGGGCAAATTTAGAGGGGGCATATTTAGCGGGGGCAAATTTAGAGGGGGCATATTTAGCGGGGGCAAATTTAGCGGGGGCAAATTTAGAGGGGGCAAATTTAGCGAGGGCAAATTTAGAGGGGGCAAATTTAGCGAGGGCAAAATTAGAGGGGGCAAATTTAGCGAGGGCAAATTTAGAGGGGGCAAATTTAGCGGGGGCAAATTTAGTGGGGGCAAATTTAGAGGGGGCAAATTTAGCGAGGGCAAATTTAGCGAGGGCAAATTTAGCGGGGGCAAATTTAGCGGGGGCAAATTTAGTGGGGGCAAATTTAGAGGGGGCATATTTAGCGAGGGCAAATTTAGAGGGGGCAAATTTAGCGGGGGCAAATTTAGAGGGGGCAAATTTAGCGAGGGCAAATTTAGCGGGGGCAAATTTAGAGGGGGCAAATTTAGCGAGGGCAAATTTAGAGGGGGCAAATTTAGCGAGGGCAATAAATTATTCAGAATCCCATTTTATATTTTTGGAAATAATAAAACGCCAAAAAATAGAATTGATAACCAGTTTAGAATGGGAAATAATCGGAATTTTGTCTTTGCATTTACCCTGCTGGGATACAATAAAAAAACGTTTTGGAAATAATATCATGCCATTATTCCAAAAAATTTCTAGTTGGGGATTTCCCGAATACGAAGAAAAATATAAAAAAGTTATAGAGGAAAAGTAAACTGCTTTTATAAATGATTTTAGGAATTAAAAAGGAGGAAATATTATAATGGAAAAAAAATATTCTTTGATACCAGAAAAATATATTTAGGCTCTTAACTTTTACAAAATTACAGGAGGGTTTTAAATGTTACAAAATTATTTTATAATAAAAGAAGGTTATCATCAACCAAACAGATTTGATATTAAAGAATTTCTCCCAGCGCAAACAATAATTATTAAAAACAACTGGATCATAATTTTGTGGGCCAGAATTTTAAGGAAATGGAGGAAAATATAGATGATAAAAATATTAGAATACATCCCACAAGACAGCGGAGCTTGCCGAATAACATACGAAAAATTTCCGATCGGATTACCAAGGCTATATATTTTCCCACGGCAAATTGACGCATTAAATTATATTAATCGTAATCTGGAGTCAATAATTTTCGGGGAACTGGTACCCGAAAACATAAAAAATTTATTTTCAGAACCGGAAAACTAATGAAAGACATAAAATTCAGGCAACCAGTTTGGAATAAAGGTGTTTTTTATAAATTTCATTATTGGGGATTTGTAAATAATAGTTTTACTGGTGTAATTGGTGAACTTGAAACCGCACAAAAAGAATCACAACAATACACCGGATTAAAAGACAAAAACGGTAAAGAAATTTATGAGGGAGATATTTGTAAAATTAATATTAAAAACAATGTTTTTACTAAAACAGATATTGTTAATATTGAATATGGATATGGGCGTTGGCATGGCACAAATAATAATCCTCAACCGCACCAAATCCCAAATTATACACAAATTGAAATCATTGGCAACGTTTATAAAAATTTTGAACTATTAGAGGAGGCAAAAAATTGACGAACCAAAACAAAATTCTCAATTATCTAAAAAGCGGAAAAGTTTTGACTGTGGTCTCATGTTTATTCCTCTGTGGAACATCGGAATTACGAACATATTTCGCACGGTTAAAAGAAATCCCAAAACATAAAAAACATTTACATTCTAAAAATCAGGGGGGAGGGAAAAGAACTAAAATTTATTGGTATGCGTAGGGTGCAAACTTTTACAAAACTATTAAAAGAAAGGGGATCAAAAATGTCAGATGCGGCACACGTTTTATATGGAACTTGCGATGAGATCAATTTTTTAGAAAAGATTGGAAGTTATCGGCAGTATCAAAAGTTTACAAGAAAAGAACTTTTAGAAAAGTATCTGAAAGCCTGTAGTATAAGGGAAATTTGGAACAATATCAATAAAGAAAAAATTATTGAATTTGTAAATCAAGAACTGGAAAAAGAAATTTAAGAAAATATCTTGACATTAAAATTAACAGGCGTATAATAAAAATTGTAAATAAAAAAACTCTTAGGCAAAAATGAAAACTTTAAAAACGAAAAATCCAAAAATTAGAAAACAATTCCAAGGGGAAAGTTTGCCTAAGAGCCTCTCTTCTCCCCTAATGCAGGGGCCGGGTGCTGTTTCAGCACCTGGCTTCTCGCAAAAAATATTTATAATGATTGTTGAATCAAAAGCAAAAAGGAATATATAATGCTTAAAAAATTTGGAGATTATCAAACGGATATCCCCGATATATCCGAGGAACAACGGGAACGCAAAAGAAAAATTGATGAAACTCTGGCAGAGATAAAAGAGCTTTCTCCTGGGTCAAGCGTGCGGCACGATAATAAAATATCGTTTGAGGGCGAGAAGAAGTATTTTGACGCTGAGGATTTGGAAAGTATAAAAGACTTGTTGGAAATATTAGAAAAAATGGAGTAAAAATTTAAAAAGAAAGGGGAATTATGGGAAATGAAATAATGGTTTTACTGTCGGATCAAAAAACATTAAAAAAATTTGAAAATGTTTTAGGGGAAAAAACACCTATTTTTATTTCAAGTTTAATCTCTGCTATAAATACTAATCCGAAATTATTAGAATGTAATCCAAACAGCGTTATAAATTCTGCATTAATTGCGGCAAATTTAGACCTTCCAATTAATCAAAATTTAGGATTTGCTTACATTATACCTTATAAAAATCAGGCTCAATTCCAAATGGGCTGGAAAGGCTTTAACCAATTGGCCTTAAGAACAGGCCAGTACGAGAATATTTCTGTAAATGAAGTATATGAGGGCGAAATAATTATTAATCGTTTTACAGACGAAATAACATTAAAAGAAAAAATTTCTGATAAAGTGATAGGTTATTTAGCTTATTTCAAACTAAAAAATGGATTCAAAAAATATAATTATATGACAGTTGAGCAATTACATGCCCACGGAAAACAGTATTCTCAGTCGTATAATAATATCGACGGACAATGGCAAAAGGGGTTTGATGGAATGGCACGTAAAACCGTATTGAAATTATTGTTATCAAAATTTGGGATATTATCAATTCAAATTGAAACCGCATTAACAACCGACCAGGCGGCAATAACTGATAATATGGAACCAGTATATTTAGATAATCCGTCTCATTCAGAACCCAAAAAAGTTGATTCTGTAAAACCTAAAATTATAACAGCAGAACTCAAAAAATCAGAAAATAAAATAGATACAAAAGACCAGTTTTATCTTTTAGACATCTTTGCGACACTTAAAAAAGAATATGGAGCATCTAAATATTATCAGTTTTTAAAATCGTGTAATGTAGAACATGCAAATGAGATATCGATAGAAAATAGAGAACAGATTATTACTATGGCTATGACATTAACTGACTGGAGTTTGTATAGTGATAATGCTATTTATTGCGAAGGATGTAAGAAAGAAATTAAAAACGAAAAAATAATAGAAAATTCTAAGAAGAAATTTGGCGGTAAAATATTTTGTATAAAATGTGGTCAAACTCAAAAATAAAAAAGGAGAAAAAGCTATGGGAGATCAAAGAATGAAGGCAGAAAAAGAGTTTATTAAACTGGAAACCAAAGATTACAATTTTAAAATTGTAAATATTGGGGATGAGGTAGTAGCGCCAAGTTATGTTTATAGGATAATTGAATTAGCAACAGAGTTAGGCAACTTAAAATATAACTTTTTTGCAGGGCAATTAACAAGTTTACTTATTGTGTTTGGATATGAAGTAGATGAAGAGGGGTATATCAATTTTGAAAATGATATACAGGATGTCAAAGGGTTTGAATTTATTGCCCATGCATATTATGTCCCAAACACAAAAGATTCTACAAAACCAGATAATTTAAAATTATCAAATTTCAGAAAGGTTTTATGTTAACTTTTGATGGAGAAAAACACGAATATGTTTGGGACGGAATTGTTGTCCCAAGCGTTACGCAGATCATCGGGGAATGGTTAGAATTACCAGATTTAAATATTTATGTAAATAAAAATACCGGTAAAACTATTCCCAGCGATGTTATGAAAAATGCCGCTGATTTTGGAACGGCAATTCATAAAGCGATAAAATTATTGATTGAAAATAATTTGGATTGGAGATCGTTAGATGAAAATTTGTTACCAGCGTTAAATCAGTTTAAAAATTGGTGGCTTATGGAAGCCCCACTTTTTAAAAAATTCATTGTCTTTGATTTTAAAACAGGAGCAACAGGGAATGTCGCGGCACAGTTATCTGGATATGCTCAATTGATAAAAGAGAATGAACATTTAATATCATTAATTGGAAGTAAAAATATCAGATATATTTGCGAAATTCCTTTATATTCAGAAAAATACGGATATGCCGGGACCCCGGATTTAATCTTGAATTACAAGAAAGGAATTTTGCCAAAACGGTATGTTTTAAAAATCCCTAAAAATGGTGATAGGTGCAAAGCCGTAGAAATTACTAGTACAAAAGACTGGATTTATTTTAACGCAAAATTAACAGCATACAATTATGAAAGGAATAAATAATGGATATGTGTTCAGACGGTCATATAGAAATTGTTTGGGATAATGGTCATAAAAAAAAATGTCCATTATGCCAAGTCATAAGTGAACTGAAAGAAGTTGAAGAAAATATAGAAAGTTTGCAAAACGAATTACATGATAAACAATTACAAACACCATTCGAAGGAGATAAATAATGCAAGAAGAAATTGAAAAATCAGTTTTAGAAGTTGTTAAAGGCATACCTGTCATCATTATAAATAATGATGATGAAATGAAACAAGCTAATGAATTTCTACAAAAATTAAAAGCTCAAAAAAAGTATATTGTTGACTTTTTTAAAGAGCCAAAAGAAGCGGCTAATAAGGCTCATAAAACTTTAACGCAAAGAGAAAAGTCTCTTGTTGAGGAAGTTGATAAAAAAATTAAGGCTATAACCGCCCCGATGATAAGTTATGACACTAAAAAAGAGGCTGAACGCCTTAAAAAACAGCAAGAAATGGAAGAGGCAATAAAAAAAGAAAATGATAAGATATTAAAAGCGGCTGAAAAGAAAATTTCGGACTTGCTTGCGAAGACAGGGGATGTACAAAACCAGTTAAAAGCGGTCGATGAACAATTAAAAACAGCTCAAGGGCAAGAATTATCACTTTTAACCGCTCAAAAAACCGCTTTAGAGGCTCAAATTGAGAAGATAAACCAGAAAGCGACCGTACAGGCGAACAAAGTCGAGATTGCCTCACAGGAAGTAATTTTGAATGTGCCTGTATCGATTGTAGAAGGTGTAAAATCAAAAGTTAATATGATAGTCGAAATATTTGACAGCAAAGAAGTTATTATTCACGCAGTGGAAAATAATATGTTTCAGTTATTTAGTTCAGATCCATTAAGTAAAATTGAAATAAAAAAATTGCTTGAGGCTGGAATAAAGATTTCGGGAGTTAAATTAATACCCAGTACAAAATATTAACATTAGGCAGAAGAAGCAGAAGAAATAATATAAAACAGAGATGCATAATGAAAGTTTTTATATTGCAAATTATTGATAGAAAAACAGGGAAGGTAGTTCAGGAAGAAACAAGAAAAACAAGCATTGCGTTTGATAGATTATGGGATAAAGCAGTTAAGAATATAAATCCTTTAGTCTACAAAATAGCAGCGCATTATAAAGGTGTTTAAGTCGGCGATCCATTAAAACAAGGATTGAAACATTATTGATTAAAAAAGGGTAACCCAGCAGTGCAGCCGCCGCTTGGTCGGCTGCACTGCTGGGCGAAAGGAGGCGACGATGCCAAGAGATGATCGGTATTTCATTGCCAATAGAATTTAGTAATTTAATAAAAATATAACGCGGAATTGACCGCCCTTGTGCGGTCGAATGACTGGTTAATCCGGTCATTCGGAAAGGGAAACATGGAACCGAACTTGCCTTTTATTGACGGTAGCAAGGTGAAAACTATCGTATTCCAAGGTGTAGAGCCCGGGATGATACACGCAGACGAAAATCGTGAACTGATCTTGCGTATCTTCTACTACGGCGACCGGGACGAAATATGGATACATGAAATTGTGGACGGAAAGGAAACTCAACGTCACAACGTAAAGTATCTTGAAAGCATTGTTTGGAAGGATTAACACTGGAATTAACCCGCGCGGTTTCCGCGTCGGGCGACTGAAAGGAGCGAAGTTGAATGACTTGTTATAAAATTTTGCGCGGGCTGTTGCTGTGATTATTATTCATTTATGTGCAGACATAGGTTCTGATACAAGGCCGTATCAGGATGCAGGGTATGACGTGCGATTGATTGGTAGAAGCATTGGCGTGGAGAATTACCACCCGCCTGAAAATGTGCATGGAGTGATTGCGAATCCGGTATGCACTGAGTTCAGCGTTGCTTCTGGCTTTCACAAGACCGGGGATTATGAAAAGGGCATGTTTCTGGTGAATGAATGCCTGCGGATAATCAAAGAGTGTGATCCGACATTCTGGACGATTGAGAACCCTGCAACGGGACGACTCAAGGACTTTCTCGGAAAACCTGTGATGACATATGAACCGTGGATGTTTGGAAGCCCATGGACGAAAAGAACGGCATTGTGGGGCAAGTTTAACAAGCCGGTTCCGAAGTATTACAGATGGGAGGATGTCCCGAAGAACCCTGATTTGTATGTGAGGCCGGGAAGACCAAAGCCGAGCATGGCTTTTTTGCACAAGAGTGCGAAGAACAGCATCCGAGAGTTTGACTGCTTCACGGTTGAAGATGATATGTCGTTTCGTTCTTTATGTTCACAGGGATTCGCACAGGCATTCTTTGAGGCAAACAGATGAAGCGTTTGAACTGCGAGGCTGTTCGCGCAAAGTTTTATAACAATAAGCTAACGCCAAATGGCGTTCAGCAGTTTGTACAGGAAAACTTAGAAAGGGGAACTAATGAGTCAATTAGAAAATAAATATAAATGTAAGTTTCTAAAACAATCAGAATGCGAATTATTCTGTAAAAATAATAGTGAACCACATTATGGAAATTGTATTTTTAGCACAGTAAAATTTCATGTTTGTAGATATTCCGAAACAATAAACATGATAAAAATATTTAATATTGTGGCGGATGTTTCCGAAGACGCATACCATGATTGCATGTGCCAAAATATTAATTACACAGAAGAAAAATAACGCATTACATAATTTAAATATAATTATGAAAAGTTATGAGAATCGAAAAACATTTTTAGAAAAACTTAAACAATTATTTTTATAACAAGGTATTATTCCGAGGGCAAGATTTGCTTTGTTCCAGATGAAACAACGCTACTAAAGAAGTTAGATTCTGTCTATTATTATAATGTAAATGGAAGACTAGATGACCTTGGGAAAATAATACATGACAAAAACATAGAGATAATAAAAGATGTTATATTAAAACTTTTAAAAGGTTAATCCAAAAATGAAAGGTATTTATAAAAGTGATAAATCTATATAACCAAGACTGTTTGGAAGCGTTTAAAACAATGCAAGATAAACAATTCCAAATAGCTTTAGTAGATCCGCCATACGGAATACCTAAAGTTTGGGGCAGTGCCGGTAAATTAGTTGGCAGAATAATGAATGAAAGCACATCTGAATTAAAAAAATGGGATGTTGCTCCTACCGAGAATTATTTTAAGGAATTATTTAGAGTAAGTGAAAATCAAATTATTTGGGGTGGAAATTATTTCTCACTACCACCAACTAGAGGAATTATTTGTTGGGATAAAGTGCAACCATGGGAAAACTTTTCAGCATGGGAATTTGCATGGACATCTTTTAATGTTCCAGCAAAACTTTTTAAATTTGACAACCGGACTGGAGATAAAATTCATCCCACACAAAAACCAGTCGCCTTATATAAATGGCTATTAACAAAATATGCCAAACAAGGCGATAAAATACTCGATACGCACCTCGGCTCTGGAAGTATCGCCATCGCCGCCCATGACTTAGGTTACGATCTTGAAGGTTACGAAATAGATAAAAGTTATTATGATAAAGCAGTTGAACGATTTGAAAACCATAAAAAACAAATGGTGATGTTTTGAAAATATCAAAAGAACTCAAAAAACATACCCAAAATAGCACTTTTAGTTAAAAACACATGAAATTATAGAATGGAATCGCTTAAATCTTATCGGAGAGCGACGATTATTTAAAAGTAATAGGCAGGTGTGGCTTATTTGGTTAGTTTGTGGAGGGGAAAGCCGGATTAGTGGTCTGGCACACGTTCCGGCTCTGGGGGAAACTATTATTTATAAATGCGGGGATTCGTTACTTCCTAAAATCCCTTTTTCTTCTAACATTTTATTGACAATCTTTTTTTTATCAACTCCTGCTTTTGTTAATTTTCCGTTAATCCATTCCTTAATAGTATCTAATTTCTTTTCCTGAGCGTCCGTAATAATATCTTTTACATTCTCATCGAACTCTTCCACTCCGTCAATTAAAATTGATATTACTGCAAGTGCCTGATTCAGTTTGGTTTTAAAAATTATTCCTAAACCAATACTTACGATCCACCCGGTTAAAGGTGATGTTATTAAAGATACTATTTTACTAAAAATTTCGTCCATCATTTACTCCTTTGCTTTTATTAACTTCCTTCTCAATATAATCAAAATCAATTATACCAAAATCGTTTGATTCTCGTCTATGTTTTTTTAACTGATTAAATAACTTCTTATCAGTTCTGCATATCTCAAAACACTGATTAATTATAGCACCATTGTGCATGCCGTTCAATTTTTTTATTATTAGGTTGAGTTTTTTCATTTTTATAATTTGTTCTTTAGCCAGTCCCAAGCCATAGTGACACCTACTCCTACCCCTACCAATTTTAATTCAATATTTGATGTCTTTGTTTCTAATTTTTGGATCTTCTCATTCTGGATATCAATTTTACTCCACATCGCCTTATGGGTTTCTTTGACTTCCCGGAAACCATCTTTTTGTATTTCCTTAAACTCTTTAATTTCATCTTTTAATAAAATTAGTACGGCGTTTACAGAATCCAACGAAACGTCATTTGCTCTGTGGTGATCGTCTTCTTTCGGCATAAGTTATCTCCTATATTAGTTTTTCAATATCTTGGATAAATTCAAATTTATTTATTTGTTGTGGAGTATATTGCAAAATCCTATATCCTAATACTGTTGCCGCATTTAACTTTTCCATGTCCTTAACAAACCCTGAACCTGATGTATGGCGTCCGCCGGTCCATACGCCTCCGTTCTGTTCTATTATTATTTTCTGTTCAGGATTACAATAATCCGCGCGCCATCGCCGTTCAGGATGAAATTTATATTCAGTTACCCAGCCTTTGCATATTTTATTAAGGATTTTTAATATCATATCGTTACATTCCCTTCATTTAAAGCCTGCCAAACCCTTAACACCCTATTTATTAATCCTAACTTCCGATTATCAGTGTTTTTTGTCTGCGAATAATATAAAATAGCGTCCAAACATTCATTCTCAAAATTATCTATGGATAAAGCCATCATCTTTTCGCCCCGGGGCGTATTAACAGCAGTAACAAAATAAAGAATATCAATTTTATCCGGTAAAGCATCGCAATTATATCGTAACCAAAAATTTTTAAAATAAAATATTTCAGCAATTTTAAAACAAGCTTCTGGATCAGAACTATGAGCTTTCAATTCATTATAAGTATCCGGATGAAACCTTGAATTCACTCCTAAAATTGTAGGATCGTCATCAGGAAGATTGCTTGAGAATCCTTCTAATTTCCACAATAACTTTATAGCTTTCTGACGATTTTCTATCATTTTAACTCCATATATTTTAAAAATATTTTTAGATCGTCTATATCAACTGTATAGTATCCTGATTTTTTTATTTTATTCAGATCATATTTTGAACCTCTTGAATATTTTGTATTATACCTAACCATAAATAATTTTAAATCTAATGTATCAGTAACACCATCGGAATTAAAATCAGTTTTATATGGATTAATGGATACCGTTAAAATAATAGTTTTTGTTGTGTCTGCTGTTATTCTAACAGATAATAATAAGATTAAAATAATTATTTTTTTCATTTTAAAGACACATCACCATTTGCATTAACTTCCGTATCATCAAAAGTTCCATCTATCCATATAAATCTTTTACCTGGGAAATTTATGTTTTTATTAGCCGAAAACACCGGCGATAGCCATGTGCCAATAGTAGCCCCTGTGGGTGTAGCATTAACTTCGGACGAATCAGCACTTTCCCCACCTGTTCCAACAGCCGTTACTACGTAGTAAATTGGAACACCATTAGTCAACCCAGTATGAATGTATGGGCTTGTAACGCCTGTTATTTTTGTTCCATTTAACTGTGTAACAGGACTAGAAGTTTTCCAATAGATGTTATAAGAAGTTGCTCCCGCTACTGCATCCCAAGATACTGTTACCTGCTCATCTCCTGCGACTGCTGAAACGCTTGTGGGAGCTGAAGGAGTTTCAACAATTGAATCAATTAAAAGAATATTGCTATATTTCGCCATCCCATAAGGGTTTTGGTAACTCCATTTCACCTCACCCTCTGAAATTGGTCGTTGCCATAATTGTACGGAATCAATATATCCATGAAAATTTCCACTTGTATCAGATAATCCCCCAAAGATTAAATCTGTTATCGGATTTGGAATAGTATAACTTCCTGAACTTCTTGCAACTAATTTGCCATTGAGATATAAGCATTGAGTGTTTTTGGATAATGTCCCCACAACATAATGCCATTTACCAGCCAAAACTTCTTTTATTGGCGTTACCTGATAGGCAACTGCGGAGGTGTTGAAATACCATTCACCCAAATAATTTCCCAACAACTGAATTGAAGTTCCAACTGTAAATCCGTAATCATTTGTAATTGACATATCAGACTTGTAAAACCATAATCCAACAGAAAAACCGACATTTACATTTTTTATAAATCCGCCAGCAACCGCAGGAACTTCGATTAATCCTGCATTTTTAGGAAGATATATCCCTCTTTTCCCTCCTGCACCTGCCCACTGGGCAAGTTTTGTAGAAAGGAATCTACCATGATCATTATCAGATACTATATTATGTACTTTAATTCCATTATCTTCGTTCATAAGCCAATAATGGGATAATCCTTTAACAAGGTTTACCCCATTATTTAATTTACACCCGACAGATGGTTTATTGTGACGAAATTTTTGCTTCATATTTTTTAAGCGTCCGTAGTAGATTGATAATTATTAAGAGTTTCTAAAAATATTTCGACGTCAACATCGACGCCAGTATTATTTAGCACTACCGCTTCAATCTCGCTAATATTCGATAGGTCTAACTCTTCCGTTATTTCCGTGCTCCCGTTATATAGATTCCCGCTGTTTTGTTCCCGTGTCAAATCTTCAGCGATCCATAAAGCAGTAGAAGCTGTAGAAGCATAAACCGCCCTATGGAATTCACCGTTACCTACAGTGGCATTTTTAAAATATAATATTTCGTTTCCTGTTGTGTTGGTAACATAATTAATGGCGGCATTTGCGGACATTGTCAATGCCGCCGCAGATTGACCTGATCCGGCGGCTCCGCCCCCTGCTGTTAAGGCATTAGTATTACATGCAACCATAGACCCTGTGCCTCTATTTACAATATCACTCCATGAATCTTTGGCGGCATCATCTTTACCCCGAGCCCTAATTAATACTTTCACTTCCGTTCCGGCTGTGAATGCCGTAACAACAGTTCGACCTATCCTAGCCACAACCCTACCAGAAATATATTGCGATACATCTAATTCGGCAGACCGGGCTATTCCGGCGCCCGCTGAATTTGCATATGTCGCAACAGTTTGCAATGTTAGCAAAGCAGTCTGTTTAACTTTTACTGGTTTAATTGATGTTGACATTAATTACCCCCAATCAGCTTAGCTGCTTCTACATCCCAATACGTTACTTCTGTGCCAGGGAATAAGAATTTGGCTTTGCTTATTTTTTGATATGACATTGCAAGAATATTATTACATATGGTAGGAATATCTCCAAAAATTACAGATACTAAAATCCTCATGGATTTTATAGAATTAGGCGTGTGTTTAAATTGCAAACATTCCCTACGCATACTATCAATGTAATTTATTTGTGTATCATTCATCGTAAATACTTCAAGTATAAAATCCCCATTGGGATCTAAATAACATTCCAATATTTGGGCTGGCGTATAATCCAGTCTATCACCCAAATCATTGTCTGGATTTTGGTTAACATCATCCAGCATATTTGCAATATCTATATTAGATTTATTGGCATACAAAGGCTTGTCTATTTCTGCTTTTAATATAATCAATTCTTCGTTTGTCATATACCTCCTTTATCCTACCAATATACCAAAATTGGCAGGTAATACTATGTCTTTTATTTTTTTCACTTTTGATTTTTTATTTTTAACACCCTGAACAAGAGTATCAATAATATCTTTTCCCGGAGCATTGCTGGCAACAAGCACTTTAAAAGTTTGCCCTTCTCCAGTCGCTGATAACATTTCCTGCACTGTTACTATCGACTTGTTTTTACCTGGTATTTCTACTACCTTTTTTATTTTCCATGTTATTGCCATAATTTATCTCCTTATAATATTCCTTCCTCTATGATTTTTAGTTCTGTTGATTTATATAAATCAGCTGGCGTTACCCAGCTTGTTTCACTTCTTAGTAACTCTCTCCCAATCAATCTATATCCCTCAATTATTAATTCAGAACAGAAAAAATAATTCTTATTGCCAATATTCCTTCGTAAAGGAAAAGATAATATACCCCGCCAATCATACCATACCCCAATTTTACTTGTCCAAAACTTTACCAAAATAGATTTTTCTTCATCTGTCAATGGTGTTTTGGTTGTAAGAATCGCATACTGTAACCCTTTGTAAATTGATAAATTAGCTTTTCTTACTCGTGGTATTGTGGCTTCAACTATTTCTCTGTCATAATTTATAATACCCATATTATGTGACCACAAACCTGCCCACCATACAATCAGTTTGCTTATCCAGCTTGTATTTTTTATAAAAACTATATCCCCAGTTTGAACCACATTTTCTCCTTTCTGGCTTTCTAATTATAAGCCAGTATTACTTTAATAACCGCTGTACTACTGGTTTTTGAAAGTGTAACTGTTACACTCCCATCACCATTAAGAGTTACTCCAATAATTGTTTCAGTATCTGGATAATTTGAAAAACCAGATACAGGGTAGAACCCTAATATTTTTGCCCCAATAAATTGAGACTCGGGTGCACTTGTCCCAGAGATATTACTACCTGTAACGTTGACGGTCACAGAGTATGTACGTAAAGCCTGCCCAGTAACAGAGCCGGCGTTATCAAGTACTAAATTTGTAAAGGTTGGATTATCTATAGTAGGAGAAGCTATATTGGCTTTTAAAGCTTGTGATGCTGCTGTTGGATTAAATTCCGTAGGGATAGACTGCAAATCAGAATAATTTCTTGTTTCTAAATTAGCAAGGCTTGATCCATCTATTGTTGTTCCTGTGTTTTCCATCGAGTAAAACCATCTTAAGGCTACTCCATTTGCACCACCTTCATGGAAATGACCTGCAACACCTGATCCTTCAGCATCATCTCCATTGATCCTATCCTTGTTGTACTTAGTATTGTCGAAAACATTGTCATAATGTGATTTTTTTGTGGCTTCTCCAATTGAAACTGGATTACTTGATGTAAATGACATTATATCTCCTTATCAAAAGTATCTAGTAATTGCTTTCTTTTTTCTAATTCTTGCAAAACTTTTGAAGTTTCGGATGTTATTACGTGTTTAAACTCTTCCCTATCCTTCTCAAATTCTTCATAAGTAAGTATCTCAATTGGGCAACATTCGGCTATTGGTAAAACTGCATAAGTCCCATTATCTAATTTTAAAAACCATTTGTCTCCACCACCACCAACTCTGTGAAAAACGTTCTTATTTTTTATTAAATCTTTTACATCACCTAATATTTTACGTTCCATTTTATTTCCTTTCTTTTTATTACCACCAATAACTATCTACTTCCACCCCACCCACTTTTCCAAAATCATCTGTCCAAAACCCAGAAATGTTTTTTTCGCCTTCCGTTATTGTAGGATCATCGTAATTTTTTACATCATCAGATACCCATATGCCTACGCCTAACCCCAACCCTAAAATATCAATACAACTAATGCCAATTATACCATCTTTTAAATTTCTATCAATACCTAAAACCTCACATTGGACAGCGTTCATACCGCCAGCGATAGAATTAGGACTTTTTGTTTTTGTCGTATATAATTTTGAGCCGATATTATTTTCAATATCGCCATCGCCAGTATCAGCTTTTTGTAAGCCCCGTAAAGCGGTTTCAAAAGAAACAATTCGACCCGGTTGATTAATTATAAACTGTATTCTCTGCCCCAAAACAATTGCATCCGATTTATTTACCAGCAAAGTATCGATAGTTTTTATTTCACGTTCTTCATATTCCCAAATACTTTCTGTATCTGTTATTGTCGTATAATGATATTCATTTTTCTCATAATTTTTGTTATAACCTATTGATATTTTATTACTTATCTCATCAATCGGGTTTACAGAAAAAGATAAATATTCATAATCTTGATATTCATCATAGCCGGATGTGCGCCGTGGACTCCATATAATAAATTTAATCTTGCCATTTAAGGCGGTATAAAACCTGCACATTACAGATTTTACAACCCGCTCAATTGCCGCTTTTACTGTTATTTGATCACTGATATAATCATGTATTACCCCCTCTGCGTCGATAGCGGATTGAACGAATGACGGCGAATCTAAATTATCATCATTCAACCCGGTATTAAGTTTGCAAAGATATTTTACGGCGTCTGAAATATTTCCATCCGTAATTACACTCGGCGTAAACAACGCCTTTACCCTTGTTGTGCCTTCTTGAAATCCGGATAATGCCCCATCGGAATGCGTAGTTAGCGTAAAAGTGTTTGTGGCTAGCGCAGTAGTCGGAACTATTTTAAGCCAGCCTAGACCATCGCCGTAATCGATATATACGGTTGATAATGCGCTTGCCGGAATATAAAATTCTTGCTGGTTGTATTTTCGCAAAACAAAAACTTTATCAGTGGCGAAGTCTGCCATTTCTTCCATTGTTATATAGTGAGTGTCTGTCTCAACCACATAACTTGATGCTGTTATTTTGCTGATTAGTCCATTCCATTCTACCTGATGTCCCTTATAATAATTTTCTGTTGTATTAAGTAATGTTCCGGTGATATATAAATTTGTTGTATCGCTCGAAGCAATTGAAGTTCCTGTTTCAGTAACGCCCCCATTTTTCTTAGTATTTATACACACCAACAGCGGGGTCTCATCCAATGAGGTAAATGGCGTGCCATAACTTATCGGAATATATGTATCCAACGCATTAGCTTCCAAATTTGGGTATGTGGTTAAATCAAATTTGTCACTAATTATTTTTTTCTCCAACTCTTTTTTTACACTAAAAAAATTTATTTTAAAATTATTTTCTTCCCAACCTTTATTTTCAATCTTCCAACCAAGAAATTGCATAAAATCAGTGTATGCCATTAAATCAGAACCATATTTAATTGATAACTCGGATTTTTCCCAAATAAATTTTTCTGAAAGTGTGTCAAAAAAACCATCGGCGTTATTTAATGATATATCCCCTCCTTCCGTTTCTATCATTTCTGGAAGTATGCCAGTGCTATTTGAAATACTTGATATATCTGCAATCCTGCCTTCATAAAATCGATTATTAAATATAATATTTTCAGAAGCGCAATAAAAGCAGAATTTTGCTATGATATTATGAGCATCCGGACTTAAACCATCGGAACAATGGATATATAATAATCCTGTTGCGGTATCTTGCCACCAACTGCCGGGATCCGCTTCGACTGTTACAATGCTTGACTGCAAAGTTAATTCTACCCCATCCTCTTTTAAAGCCGTAATAACTTTAAAAAACGTATAATCTTTGCCGTCTCGCAAAGTTACAGTTTCGTTTAAATAATTTTTTTGATATACATTACTCATAATTTAATTTAATAATAACCAACTTGTTGAATCAGTTGTATCAAATCCAAAGTAAACTTTGCTTAAAGTCGTATCTCTCCAAAAATCCCCAATTTGCAAAGGGGCTGTTTCAGGGGCAACACTATCATAATATATTTTTGATTTTGAATATGTAGTATCATGGTTATGACTTGTATCTGATTTACTTGCAATAGCGGTTTCAAATACTGATACAGATAAATATGCGGTGTCAATATCATCCGTTAAATATCCTATTAACGCATGATCTCCCCAATTTACTGCACTATCGTAAGCAGTTTTATTGCCCGCAAAAGTTGTTGACCAGTAATTTGAAGAATCAATAAAAGGGATATAGGAAGTATCAACTTTTTGAGTTAAAGAATCATAAAAGATTGATAATGAAGTATATGCGGTGTCAATATCGGTAGTTAAAAAACTTAATTTATTTGCCGCATAATCTGTTGCCCATAAATAAGAAGTATCCCATTTTAAAATATACAAAGTATCCCAATAATATGAAGAATCATATTTATATTTATTAGCATTAAAAGTTGTACCATATAAATATCCAGTATCTATTTCCCCAATATAAGAATAACCAACATAAACAGTGTTAAAATATTGTTGCAAAGTAGCCTTAGTGGCTGACCATGATAATTTATAATTTGCGCCGCCTAAAACTACTGGTATCACCGTAGAATCAGTTGGTGTGGCTAAACTTGACATTGCTGATATTTTAGTGTCAACGGCTTCAGCGAAATTCATTAAATATGATTGTGCATATAATAATAAAAATATACCCGCAATAAACCCTAATATCCTAAAGTAAAATCTTTTCATAAAATAAATCTCCTTTTATTCTAAAACTATTTTAGCCCCATCTTCGGTCAAAATGCTTCCAGAATCTTCCATTGACATATATCCGCCATACGATGTCCAACCGCCAGACAATTCCTCACTAACTACAATTTCCGCCAATATGATTTTATGGCTTGCAGGACGGCTCAACCATGATGCTAAAGTTTCATAAGCCTTAACAAATAATCCTCTTAATGTAGGAGATGTTCCACCAGATAAAATTCTTAAAGTTGCTTTTATCTGCAAAAACTTTTTACCTTGAAAATCAGTATCACCAGATAAATCCTGACCGTTTGTGATCTCTTTTTCTGTAAGTGAAGACATTGACGTACCCACGCCAACGGTTACTGTTTTATCTCCGCCGGTAGTGGTATCAATTTCAGTTCCAGCAGGCTCATCACTCGCCCACGTTATTTTAACAATATTCCATAAATTTATTACTTTTGCTTTCACGCTCATAATGCTTCCTCAAATGTATATGACATATTATACATGTCAACTGTAACATCTTTTGCCCCAAAATCTTTCGATAATGAGCCATACAAAGTCAATTTTTTTAAGTTTTTATACGGATAAGAACCGTCTGCATAAGGATCAATTGAAACAACAATATCTTTTGTACTTCCGATTATGTCAAACATATCCATTAAAGACTGTAAATCATCAGTACCGGCGGGATCCGAAGGGATATTGTTTAATGCAATACCGAATATCCATTGTTTTGATTTTACATTCGCGTACTTTGACCCATTCAATCCATTTTGAATTTCAGATAAATCTTTGCGCGAAATACTTATCCCTCGGGCCGCGCCTTTTGACGGTTCATAGTATGAGAATATTCTCACTGCCCCTATTTCAATATATCCATCAATATTGCTAGCGTCCGTAATAACCAAACGCCAATATCGTTTGCTACCCGGAGCCGGATACCAGATAATTTGTTTACTATCATAGGCATTATAAGAAGCATTACCCACAGGGTCAAGCAGATTCACATAATCTGCGTAAGAATCGCCCACAAGTGCTTTATTCTGCCATTTTAATACCGTTACCGAGCTTGATATATTATGAGCGGATATAAACAGCCCTGTGACCGCATAAGCCGCCCCTAAATCAAAATCAAGAGTAATGTCAGTCGTTGTTGAACGGCCCTTACATCCAAGTTGAGAACCCTTAAGATTCTCAAATGGCAGGGTAGCAACTTCATCAGAAGCTGTTATATCCGCACCTTCCACTAAATCATTAAAACCTAATCTTACTACCGACATTAGATAAGACTCCTTTTGTTAATAAATTTTGTTCCGCCATGCGTTGAATCATATTTTATCATCGCTTTGATTTCTCTGCTATCTATAAAAACCTGAATTACCGGTCTAAATTCATTATTGCTGGAATTAGTCGTATTATTGTTAGTAATTACAACCGGGATACTGCCATTCGGGATCGGAACATGAGCTTCCTGAATATCGCCCGTCTGGTATATGCCTTTTGCATTTGAGATACCGCCGGAATCGTAAGAAGGCGGTTGTTGAGCTTCAATGTTCGCTATTTGGACAGCGCCTGCCGCCGCTACCATACCCGCCGCCGCCCATCCCCAAGGCGTGCCTCCAAAAAATCCAAGGGTTGACATTACCGCTAAAGCTGTTTGCACTATCGCCTGTGCCTCCATTGCCCGCTTTTGGAAATAGAATAAATCCGTTGCCCTACTCAATTCCGCCCTCTTTGCCTCATCTTCCCTTGCCTGTTTATCCGCAAAATCTTGTTGAGCCTGTGCATTCGTTTCATCCCTAATGCCCTTTTCAGTATTAAAAGCCGTGACTCTATCTTGCTGTTCACGATTAAACGCCGTTATTTGTGCCTGTGTATGTTTGCCTTGGTCTTCAAATTCACGTTGTCTTCTTTCCTGTTCTTTCGCAAAATCAGAAGCCCTTGTATTTTCTTCTTTCTGCAATTCCTTTTGAGTTTGGTCAAAAGTCTTTTTTCCTTCTTTTTGTTGTTTTTCAAACGCTTTTAATTCCGCACGGTTCCGGCGGTCTTGCATTTCCATTAAGCCGTCTGCCAAAGATACCATTGCAGATGTAAATTTTTCCGCATTGGACAATCTTTTTTCCCACATTTTTAAATCAGCGTCCAATATTTGGTCATTAGCCCATTTATCAGCTTCGACTTTACCATAAATAATTTCGTATTCTTTTCTTTTTAATTCAATAATTGCATTCAATGCCGTTCTTTCTTTTTGTATTCCTTCATCATACCCAGCATAAAAAGATTTCATGTCTGATAATTGTTTTTGCATAAGAGAATTTAATTCAGCATTAAAACCCTCTTCCAATAACTTTTTATCATTAATATATCGTCCATATTCCTCATATTTTTTAACCAATAAATCCACTTCCTTTTCATGGGATTGAGTAGATAGAGAATTTATAGTCTTATTCAAATTTGCCTCAATCGTAAGTTTCTTATCGCCAAAACTATCCCAATTTTTAGACCGTTCTGCCATATCCTTTTCGAGTTGCATAGAATATTCATTATCAAGTTTCTTCATTGCGTCTGTTTTCTCAGTTTCGCCTTTTATATTCTTTTGTATATTTTCAGCACTGATATTATAATAATCAATTGCCGCATCCCTTTTTTTATTCCACAACGATTCAAAAACCGTTTTTTCATATTCCCCCGAACGTCTTTGTTCTTCTGCCGCAAATTGTGCTTCCTTAACAATTAAATTATAAGTATCTTTTGCCGAATCCCCCATAGATTTAAACGCTTTTTTCATAGATTCATCATCTATGCCACCTTTATTCATTTCAGGAACTTTCGCATTAGATACATCTTTACCTGCTAATTTCTGTTGATATTTTTCCATATTCTGAATCATTTTTTCTGCTGTATCTTTATTATTCTCTAACATAGTTTTATGAAAATTTACAATATCCCCGGTTTTAAAAAGATTTTTTATAGCGTCATACGTCCCCGCCATTTTCTCCGAAAATGCAGATACAGCCGCAAAAATATATCCCCATCCGTCCAAAATAACTCCGGTTAATCTTCCCAAAACACCCAAAGAGTCAATAAGCGGTTGCATTAAATTCAAAGTAGTTTGCACTATATTTTTAATATCTTCCCAACCTTTGTACATACCAGTTTTCAAATTATTTGCAAGACTATCAGTTTGGTCTTTTTGTTCCATTATATTAAGGGATATTTCTTTACCCCAACCGATAATATCATTATACATAGGCTCAAACATTCCTCTCAAAACACGATGATACATTGTTTCAAGTGTAGATTTAACCGCAAGCCATGTATTTTCTATATCCTTCTGTCCAGCGGCAAATCCTTTCAATAACGCCCCAGTGTTTTCAATTAAAGTACCCTCTTCTTTCCATTTCTTTAAATTCGCGTCAAGATTACCACCCACAACCTTATCCAATAAAACAGCAAGCCGATTAGTGTCCCTTATCGAACCATCCATTAAACCTCTTATTTCCTGTCTGAATTGGACTAAATGGTTTTGCCCCTGCGTTAATAAAGCTACCGCATTTGAGATAGCTATAAAGCCCTCTTCTTGTTTTTTATTATTAATATCAAGTACAACCCCAGACTGTGCCATAGTTTCAACCATAGCCCGCAGATCTTCGCCTGTGGCAAGCGTTTTAGCGTCCCATTCTTCTAATTTATATACTAAGGCACTCGCATATTCATAAGCAAGTTTATATGTCCCGGGTAAATCAGATTGTGACCCTTTTGCAAAAGTAGTAATAGTTGAAGCCAATGAAGCGGTAGAAACACGAAAATTTTCAACTGCATTAAAACCATCAACAAAAAACTGTTTGACCTCATATGCTAATTTTCTTATTTCCATTGCGGCAACATTAGCAAGCGTAAACGCCCCGAACATTTGAGAAAATGCGGATTGAACACCTCCGGCACTTCCTATCATTTCTTTATTTAGATTCTGCAATGTCTGATTTTTTAATTGTTCAGCCCGGACAATATCTTGAGATGTTGATAAAGCTGACCGTTTAATAAAGTCAAATGCCTTCTCCGCCGCCTGCCTTTGCAAATCAAATACCATAGCGGATTTTGAGCCTAATGCACGCCATGCAGTTTCTACACTGACAGCAGTTTCACCGCCACGTCTTCTGATTTCAGAATCCATAGAAACGAATTTAGTAGCGTCAATATCAAGCTCTACAAAAATCGTTCCTTGTCCTCTTGCCATTATACTTTCCCCCCATTCGTTAACTTATCAACAACAACCTGCTTCACCGCAAAAAAGGAAGGTCTTAAAAAAGGTTTAGCAACATTATGAACAGACCCACGTTCAACCCACAGGCTATAATAGACCTTAAAATTACCAGCATAAACCCTGACACTCCCCCCGATTGTTTTTCTTCTTATCGTTTCTCTTAAAGTCCCCGGCTGCCTGCCCGTCCAACGGGAAGCCTCAAATTCCGCTATAGTTCCTTTTCCATAATTACCTTTGCCCCTACTTCTAACAAATTTAACTTTTGCGGTAACAAATTTCCCTTCTCGTGTCCATTTACCAACCGGGCATAATGCCTTTGCATTTTGAACGACTTCATCCATAAGGTTATTCCCATTCTGAATAACCCTATCTTTTTCATCGACCAATGCCTCTTTAATATTCCAATTAGCTACCCGCATTATCCGTCCTTTTTAAGATTCTTCAATTCGTGCCAGAGCCAGATAATCTTTTCAAATACTTCTACCTCATTTTCAATCTGATACTTTTCTAATGCTTTCCAGATTGCTAAATGGTTTAAATCTATTGTCGTATCAAAACCGATAATTAACTGATTCCTGACGATCTTAAAAATCTTTATAATCTCGTCATTCGCCTCAATGTGTTCGGGCTTGCAAGTTGCACATGGTCTTTCCTTGCCTCTTTTCTCCCATAACCGCTTACATCCTTTTTCGCAGTCATGGGCTTCGTTATCGCTCCATTGCAAAGCCCTTACGAGTTTTTTCTTGCACTCTCACTATCGGCTTTTTCTAAATCAGCCAGTTCTTTTAATTTTTCATTTACGAACAAAGAAAATGGAGTTGATTTATACATCAATTCCAATTTCTTTTCTTTTGTACACGGAATCTGAATTTTACATTCACGATCAGAACATAAACCTTTCCATTCCATAATACAATAATCCCAAAACATTTCACTCCACAAAGAATCGTTCACATCATCAGAAGTAAAACGTGAAGGGATATTATCAACCCTTTTAAATTCTACTTTTGTCTTTGTGGTTTTTTCTCTCAATTCTTTTAACTTTTCAAGCGTAGGATTCCTTAATTTGACTTTACCGTCACCGTAGTCAAACCAAGTACCTTCATTCTCAAGGTTTATAAAAGCCATATAAAAACAACTCCTTTCTTTTTAATTAACCGATTAATGACATATTTGTCGCGTTTACTTTTCCGGTAAAAGATATTTTACCAAGACCGTTCGCTGACACCTTTAGCTGTGGCGCGGCAGTTAACATAATCGACCCGCCAGAATCAACAGCCCAATATTGCGTTGCGTTGACATAAAAATATAATGTCGTCATTAATGTCTGTGCTTTTGCGGCGGCAATTAAAGCTACCTGACCGTTTGTATCAGCAGGATCGTAATCACCAGAGAACGAAATAGTTCCGGGGTCTTGCGCGCCTGCTACAAACTTTTTAATCTTTCCGCCAAAATGCGGGCCGTCCTCAATTGTTTCGTTTGTCAATCCGCTTACTTCCCATGTTCCCAATTCAGCTACCGTTGCTCCTGCATATTGTACATATGCTACATCTCCGTTTTGTACTGCCATGATTTACTCCTCCTTATTTTCATTTTCCTTGTTAATTTTATCCAATGCTTCCAGAATAGAAGTATCAGCTAAAACAGTTGTGTATGGTTGCAACCCTTTAGTTTTATATTTTTCATATAACCATGTCCATGATTTTTGAAATGTTTCATCCGGTAACCACGAAAATGGACGTGTGATATAATGTTCGGCGATATTATTTATTATCCATGCCGTTCCGCCCGCTTCTTTAACTTGCAAACAAGCAAGCGTTCCATACAGGTCAAACCCTTTTAAAGTTTCATCAAACCTAAACCCGCTTTTTAAATTTACGATAATACAGCATTCATCAATGCAAGAAGCGTCAATGGGATAATCTTCGTTTTTAGAAAGTATAAAGAAATTCGGCAACCGAGTATCTCTTAAACTTCCCTGCAAAACTCCTTTCCAATCTTTCCCGATGATACCGGCGATAATCCAATCTTCCGGCAATTCAGATAAACATTTCCTTAATTTTTCTATCCAACCTTCACGATAATACATATCCTGATGAGTTAATACCACGATCTCAATATTTTTATCCTGTTCAATTACATCAAGTAATTCATTCAACCCTTTTGTCGCATATTCCGCGTTTTCATTTGTATGGATATTTATATCCTTGCCAATTTGCGAAGCATATAAAACGTTCTGGAATCTTCGGCGGTCATTAACCAAACATCCAAAAGCAATATTACTTTTAACTTGATTTACATATTTTTTAAAGGAAATGTTTATCTGATTAGCTTCGTCTTGAGTAACTTTAATAAAGTTCCTTAATTGTTCATCAAAATTAACAATAGATTCAGCATAAGATTTTTTGCCTTTTTGTTCACCGCCCGGTAAAATAACTTTACAACCACATCGACGAGCCTCTTCCGTCAAACACGTCATATCATCATAAATATAAATATTTTCCGTTGTTTTTAATAATTGTGCCAATTCTTGTCTTGTCGCCGGATATTCGCTTGTAATTTGTTTAAACTGATTATAGAAATACGACGGTATTTCTAAATTACTTTTTCTATCATCATCGCTTAGCTCTTGACCTTTTAATATTGCTTTTCCAATAAAAAAACAATTTCCTTTGCGTTCAAGATTTTCATCCTTAAAAAAATCTTCAATTACTGGAACTGTTAAAATTCTACTTTCATCAGGGACATATCTTTGCAAATAATCCGAATAACAAAACAATATTTCAGATTCAGGATATTCAAGATCACCGCCTAAGAATCCCGGATGATTCAAAATATATCTGACTACTGTTTGCCCATTGTAAGGATTACCGGAAACAACTTCCGGATAAACCACAATAACATCCCCTTTAGCAAACTCTTTCGCTTCCACCGGAGTTAACCCCTTCTCATTCCATTCAGGATTAATTTTCTTTGTTGATACATATGCTTTACTGCCACATTCATTCAGATAATGGCAGAGCTTATGTAAAGCCCTTACACCCGCCGAACTATTCCGGTAATCAGGAGCAATTATTAAATATGGTATTTCATCCATTTTATCTATATAATAATCACCAGTTTTACTCATCAACTCTCCTGTGTTTTAATTTCGTAATCAATTGAGTATCTTGCCACGCTTGTCGCCGCTGTTGTTTCAAGCGGGTCAACACTTTCCATGCCACAATTTTTATTTATTTCTCTAAACCAAACCAAAACATTCCCAGTTATACTTAAACTGCATTTTTGAAACAAAGTATTAAAATAAGAATATATCGTTCCAACTTCTGCCATGGTTTCCGCATAAATATCAAAGGTTATATACGTCATACTTTTAGTCTTTTTAAAAGTTTCATATCCTCTGACATCGGTAGTCAATGACCAAATACATCGGGGAAACCCAATACTTGCCGGGCATTCATCCCTATACCCATTCCCATTCAAAGCAAGAAAGAAAGAATTATTTAAACCACCAGTTAGTTTTCTAAACTCCGTATCAATGGCTGAAAATATATTTTCTACCGGATCGGTGTAAGACATTTATCCGCCCACTCCTTCCTTAACAAGAATATCCATTTCACGATTTTCTTCGCCGATATTTATGATACTTTTTATTTCGAATACTCGATTCATATATTTAATCCGCCATGACGGTTTTAAGATACTTTTATAATGCCGTCTGATTTTATGAGTTATCGTCATTGACGTGCCTCCTGCCTGTATTTGCTCATTAGCAGACACGGGCCATAACGCACCAAAAAAAGTTTCTATAACTATCCACGGCTCTATCTTTACACCTTGAGGCGTAGTAGTAGGGGCTTCCAATGTCATTAATTTATTCATATCACCGTAGGACATTTAATATTTCCCCCATAACCGGCATAAATATTTTAATCTTTCAACCGTTTTATTTTCAACCACTGTCCGGCCCTCGACCGGTTCGCCCCGGCCCTTATATAAATCCGTGCAAATCATTTTAATCAATGATTTTATCTTTGACGGAACATCTGCCGCCAGTCCATACCCGCAGACAAACCTTATGCAAATCGGCTTTGACGGATACAAAGTTTCTGACGGCCATGACATACCATAAGGTAGGAATATCCGCCCGTATTGATCGCCATTGAGCTCAACAATATAATCAGTTGTTACCGTCATCGTAGTTTCAACGCCATCAACATCCTTATATATTACCGATGTTACTGACTGCAAATTCCCAAACGGAATATCGATATAATCCTCACACGGGAACTTATCAATAAAAAAGTCCCATGTTTGTGTTATAAATTTCCGATGTGTTCCTGATTCCGCATCCTCGCGCGCGGTAATTAATTGAGCGGTCAATAAATCATCATCGGAATTTATACCTTTACTTCTAACGACATTCGCGTTGAAATTACAAGAGGCTACTAACACCTTATGGTCAACCCTGATATACCGTTTTGATCCTGTATAGGCCTTCTCTTGTGTCGCATTATCATTTGCGGTAGTAACCTGCGTAAACGCCCCGGAAGTAACCGACGAGAAATTAGCCTCAATATCCGTATCAGATTCCATGATTTTAGCGTCAACCGTGCCGCCAGTGCCATTTTCTCCCGATACTAGGTTAACCATTGCGTTATAGCCCAACACCTCAACTGACACACCTACAACATAAGCCGTGTCAACCGTATGCAACCCCGGCGCAATCGACTGGATAGATTCGGTATTCCCGGAAAATGTATCGGAATTAATGCCAAGATGTAATTTTAGCTCCGCAAGGCTGACTGGTTCAACCGCCGGTTGAGTATAAATTTTAGTAAGCATATTACTTATTAAACCTTTCTTTTACCGTTGTAGTATAATAATTCGCTGACGTATCGCACCCTGCGCTCGTACCCTTAATCTTAATAAAATTATGTCCTATAATATCCACATTAAAAGTTTCAATAACATCAGTCGTAGTATAAGTTATGGATTTATTAAATCTTCCAATATCATTCAAAATATAATAAGTGGTATCATCATGGCTTGCCAATACTTCAATTTTTAATGACATTGTGGTTGTATCACCAGTGGCATTAACATCATTGTAAATCGTTAAAGAATGGCTTCCGCCGGTTGGCTTACTTGAAGAAGTATAAACCTCACCGGCGGTATCGAATTTAACAGCGTCAATCGCTGTAATTATATCCGCAGTAAACCCGCTTCCTGCAAATAAGAATAAGAATAAAAATAATATTGATAATAGTTTTTTCATCATTTTTATCCTTTCTTTAAGGTTTAATTACCGCCATATAACGCGTTACTTTTGCAGTAGTGTCACTTGTCAAAGCCACAAACTCGCCAGCAGTTACCGATGATACCGATACTACTGTCGTAGTACAATCCATAGGGCTCAAAAACACATAATCAGTAGAATCCAATCCGACCACTGCCACCGTAGTTAAAGCCTCTGATCCCGAAGTTGTAAAAGTTGAACAAAACACAGAGTTTGACCAAAATAATTTATTTGAAACATTAAAATTTGTTACATTTAAAGTATCCAACTCTTTTGAAGTTCCAGCAACCAATGCCTTTGAAGCCGTTGTTACTCCTGCCGTATCACCTGCTAAAAAATTTAATTGTGTTGCTGTTGCTGTTACCGTTGTCCCACCTAATTTGAGTGTAGTTAAATCTAAGGTGTCAAATGCTCTCCCGGTATCTAAAACAACCGCTTTGCTGGCAGTCGCTACCCCGGCAGTAACTCCATTTAAATACCCAAGCTCCGCAGTATCTAAATTAACGATAGTGCTTAAATTTATTGCCGTTCCGCCATACTGGAATACCGCACCCGCCGCAACATTGCAAGTGCTTAAACTATCATAAGTCATTGTGCCGCCATTCAGAACATTCATTGTTGATGGCGTAGATGAAAACTTACTCATGTTTGCCCCTAACGCCCCACTGATAAAATATGTCGCAGTTAGCAACATAAAAAATCCAATTAAATATTTTTTCATTATTATTTCACTCCTTTTTTAAATCGGGGCAAGGTATTTTAACCCTGCCCCAACTATTTTAAATTAAACTAATGCTGACGTTCCACCAAAAGGCGTATATCTCGGATCAAGCAATGCAAATATTGTACATTTACCCGCAGCACCCGCATTACTGAATGACAATGTCAACCATGGCTGATCATCCGTAAGTTTATCCGCGTCAATTTCAACTATCAACATCCTGCTTACAAAAGTCGTACCAGTACAAGTCAAAGCCGCACTTTCAGCAACCGCCTCAAGGACATCACAATTTGCTGATCCGATTGCCGCACCGCCATAAGTGTATTTAAAAGTTTCGGCAGTTGTTTTTGCGGCGTCCGAAGCCCCGCTATTTACGGTCAACACAAAATCACCCGACAAATCCGCACCGAACATTATTAAAAATGCCGCCCGGTGAAAATTTTTCATATTGATTGAATCCGCGTCAACACCGTTGTTTAAGTCCAACGATTGCATAACCGGAACAATCTTTTTTCCTTCGTATAATCTTTCCATTGTATTGCCTCCTATCTTTTTTTAAATTTTAATTACAATTAAGCCCTTGCGTTAAGTGTTACGAACGGTGATACTGTCGCTCCACTTGCGCCTTTATACGGTGTTACCGCACTTGACCAACGAGGCTGACCGTCAAAGAAATAAGTGAAACGATAAGTGTTCTGATCGTATAAGAACGAAACATGAATACTCATAGCCTCGTTTATATCGCCTTTATTCGCGGTAATATACTGGCTCAAATCCGCAAGAACTATATCACCCTTATCACCAAGCGCGCTCGCCTGCTCGATAGTTATACAAGGTAAACCATTCAAAGATGAATTTCTCTTACCCTGATAAAAATCATTTTTGTATAACGGAACCAATGCGCCGGATGTCCCGATAACTGCCGATAAAGTTGAAAGCTGTGGTTTAGTTTCTCTGTTTATCAGATAAACCACATTCGGGCCTTCATTCCAAAGTTTGGCTTCCATGTTAAGGATATTTTCCAAAACAATGGTATCAGCCGCCTGCCCGGTTTCTTTCGCCTGTGAAACAAGACACGGAGCATTTAGAATTCCTAAGGGCTCGCCTGCCCCACTACCGCGAAATACTAAATCCTGACATTTAAACGCGAATTCCTCGCCGAATAATTGGCGGGCTTCCTGACCGATTAAGGTAACATTCTTATCAACTTCCGAAGATGAATAATATAAACCAGTCAATTTTTTAGGTTCAATCCTCAATTTATTGAACTTTGTTTTTGACTGTGTTAAAGCGTCAAGTTCCGCTGTGGTATAAACACGGATTCCGCCGCCTCTTGACCCTGTTGCCCTGCTTGATTCGTCAATCCCAATAAGCTCTACAAACTGCGTCTGTGGCGATAATGTCCGTTTCGCGCAACGACTTAACACTTCGCTGTTGTTAAATCCGGTCGTCATCAAGTCAATAGCAGTTTCGCCCTGCAAAAAGAACCCGCCGTCTGCACCGATATTGGTAACAAATCCGCCAGTACCCGCCGCACGATCTTCTTTCTTAGCCTGCTTTTCAAGATTCGCCTGATTTCGTTTTTCAACCCTTTCAAGCCTTCCGCGCGCCGCGTCCCTTTCTTTAGGGGAACTATGTTCAGATAATTTTATGTCAATTAACTGTTGCCCTAAAACAGAAGCCGGAGAACCGCGATAAATAGGAGCGTCAACAACTTTAATATCGCTCAACTCATTATCGCCCGCCTGCCTGCCTTCGGCATTATCATCGCCGAACAATTTGCCGCGAAGTTCCTCTTCTTTCTCGAAGGATTTCATTTCCGCATCAACCGAATTAATTTCAGCAATAAATGTTTCGCGCTGTGTGATTTCTTCGGCAGACAAATCACGTTTTTCGGTTTCGGCTTTTGTCCTAATCCCTTTTATTTTCTCAAACAATTCAGCCATTCTCTTTTGATACTTATTCATTTTTTCCTCCAATTCTTTTAAGTTTTTTGAAAATTTCGTCTTCCTGTGCTATTAAACCAGTTCTAATCAACGGATTAGATTGGTTTTTTTGACTATCAATCAACGGATCAATAGTTTTTTTAAAGTTTTCTAAAGAACGTAAACCAACTTCCGTATCAGGATATGCCGGGAATGTTACTGGGGATATATCAAATAACTCCACTTCTAAAAGTGTTCTTATATCTTCCTTATCCCGCTTTTCCCATTTGTCTGATATTGTCCTAAATCCGAATGACATCTGGTTAACATCCCCACGGTCAATCGATACCAATAAATCGCGCGCCCATTGGGTATCAGGCGGGATGTTTTCAATTTTTAAACCATGTTCATCGGACGATAATTTTAATGTTCCGCTTTTGGTTCTGCCTAAAACATAATTTTTGTCGTGGTTAAATAATGCCCTGACATCAGCATTTTGAATTGTTTTTGCAAATGCTTCTCTGTCTATTTTTTCCCTAAACCCTCCTAAATCTTCAGATAAAGAATTAAAAACCGCTGCGTATCCGGTAATAGTTTTTAAACCTTTGTCATTTGTTATTGTCCGTAATTCAGAAATATTAAAAGTCCTTTTCTCATATATGTTTTTTGGCATTTTACAATCTCCTTAAAATATTTTCAATCTCTTTATCCACTAAGGCAGAAGCCTTATTTTTATTCCATACTTCAATACAATTCTGCAAATAATCTACATCTCTTTTCTCGTTTATTTCTTTTTTTGAATTTGATATGTAATCTGAAATAAACGTATCAACGCATTTTTCTATAAACCAACTATTATCTTCTTTTTCCGAAACAATATTTATAAAAGAAGAAAATAAAGGGAATATTTGATTTCTGATATGATCTGGCGATTCATTATAAAATGTATCAACCCAGTTATTAAACTCAACGATACTCCCCTTATTTAATTTTGAATTTATAGCCTTATCTACCGCCAAAGTTTCACGATTAACAATTTTTTGAAATGTGGATAAAAATAATTTGCTAAAAGCACTCCTTATTTTCTCTTTATCTTTCTTAACTTCTCCAACATTTTCTTTTATTGTAATATTTGGATTCTCATATTTTTTACCCTGTCCGTCCGGCAATGGGTTCCTATTCTCCATTTCGCAAACATCATCCGCCGATAACCATGTTCCTGTCCGGCCAATCATATACGCGTCATATCGGCTTTTCAAATCTCCGCGCAATAATCCATCGACTAAATGCTCAAAGAAATATTCGCCCTGTTCTTCGGGATCAAGTAAATTCATGTTATAAGATTGCTCAAGTCTTACAAGCCACGGACGCAATGCCCCCGTAACATACTCAATCCCCTGATGCTCGATATTGTTATTTGTTGAAGCTCTCATTTCCCCATACATATGAGGTGGTAATCGATATATTTTTGTTCCTATTTCTACCGCCTGGAATTGCCTACTTTCCAAAAATTGCGAATCGTTTGGAGGGATTGTAAGTTTATTAAACTTCATTCCCTGTTCTAAAATCATATACCTGTGGGCATTTGATAATCCAGTAACTTCGGGATCAATACTTGCCCGGATATTATCCTGTTCCATTTTTCCACAAGTTCCAGGATGTTCTAAAATCCCGCCTATATTTGTACCATTTGAAAAATATCTTTCCCCAAACTCTTCCAATGATATATTTAATCCAATAGTTTCCTTCGCCATAGTTAAAGGCGAATAGCCTATCAATCCATTAAAACCAAGCCCCGGCGTATGCAATATCTGCCTTTGGGGCATAGGTTTTTTTGTCCCGTCCGGTAGAGTGATTTCATAAAATATCTTTCGGCTAAACTCATCTCTTTTTTTCGTTACGCGATTCGGCGTTATGGGCCATAAATATTTTAATCTATTTACACGCCCCGCAAACTCTTTTTCCGCGTACCCATTACCCCATGAAATTAAATGGGAATTATACGTTTCTCTAAAACTAAAACTTGTCATTTCAGGATTAGGTTGATCGTGCATAATTTTATACATGGGATGATCTATCGCCCTTTCTTTACCGCCATTCGGTAACCGCCGGTATAAATGCAACGGCAAACTTGCCGAATCTTCCGAAAGTATCTTTATGCAACACCACACTATCGCTAAATTCATGGCGGTATATTCGTTTACGCTCGCCCCTGATTTAGTATTCTTGCCTGTACCGCCCCAAAAGTAACCGCCGGGGTTATACCATTTATCATCCAATCCGCTTATCGCCCTATATTCTAAATTTGAAAAATGACCCATTTATTTTTTACCTTTAATTGATAAAATAAATATCCCGATAATCAACATGACAAATCCAATAGCCGTAAATGCAACCCACGGCATAAACATAAAAAGCCCAACGAACGCCATAACTAATCCGCCATAAACAAAAAAATCCCGCATATCAAAAGACTTTGATACACCGGATATAATATTTTGGAATATTTGTATAATTCCTAAAAGAATTTTCAATATTTCCCCTTATATGTAAATTTGATTACAGTATAAGAGATAATATTGCTATGTCAATAATTTATTGATACAGAAAGGAAGAAATAGGGACATAAGGGGACAAATGAGGACATTTTAATAATTCGATGAAGCAAAGTTCAGTAGAACTCCGCTTATCTCAATGTTGCCCGAAGATAATAAATAATAAATAAAACCATTCAATAAAAGGAGAAATAAAATTAAAACAAAAGAAATAGATAGATTTATTGCTGAATCAAATTCCGGTAAAAAATATACAATAATCCATTTTCAAGAAATATTAATATCTAATAATTTCGGTTCATATACTGAAACAAATGGATTAGAATATTTTAGTACGCCCGAAGGCTTTTCCGTTCACCAAATTGATTCCACAACGTTTCAAATCATTAGAATCAATGAGATCGTTCGGAAGATCTGAAACATTATGTTTTGTCCAATAAATTATACAGTGGCCATCAATAATATGTGTGTGAAGTCCGGCAATAATTTCAGTATTATTAAGATCATTAACTAAAATTTTTATTTGGTCTTTTGGCAATAATTGCATGATAACTCCTTATAATAAATTAAGATGATTAAGAAAATATATTAAGACGGCTAACAAGTCAATGAACCACATTGCCGGCAGTAGCCGGTTCCCTAACGGCAATGCGGTTATTTCCCCCATTGGGAGAGAAATAATAAATGATAATAGATTTAGATAATCCAGATAATAATAACAAAGAAAAAATAAAACAAATTGAAAAAGAAATAAAAGATAGAGCATTAAAATATGAACATGATAAAATTTTCAATAACAATTTTAATAACAATTCTAATAGTGAAAACATCCTAAAAGAAATAGATAAAAAAAATAAAGAAAAAACTCAATATTTATTACGACAAGAAGACCGTGAAATAGAAACACTTTCAATTAGCCGTAATGCTTTATTTAGTAGTCGTAAAGCTAATAAATTAAGTATCATTGCAATTATATTGAGTGTCATTGCTATAATAATAAGTATTGTTTTAGCATGAATAATAATAAAATTAATCAATTAAGACTCCCAACATTTCAATGCAGGAACCCGCCGCCAGTAGGCGGTTCCCTTCGGCGGCTCCCTGATTTCAACCGTTATTTTTAAATTCAATAATCGATTCCCGCGGTATTCTAATTCCACCATTGCCTTTTTGGATATATTTAAGTTTACCACATTTACACCATCTGTAAATAGTTTTTATATCCACTATAAAATATTCCGCAACCTCTTGAGGCGTGTATAAATCTTTTTTGTCTAAGAGTTTTAGCAAAATCCACCTCTACCACGATATTCAATATCAGTTTTTTTGTTTTTTTGAACAAAGTTTTTCATAGTGGTTTCGTAAACTATTTTTTTAGGTTTACAACATCTAACAAGATAATCTTTATTTGTTAGCCCTGCCGATAAAAACTCATCCCTTTTAACTTTTAATGGTTCTGTAAATTCCGACAAATCTAATTTATTTATATCCGTGTCATTTAATATTTGCAAATATTCAATACATTTAATAAATTTTCTAGCATTTACTTTTTTCATAGCATTAATATCCCCCTTGTTTTGTAGACGGATTCAATCGGCTGTTCGCGCCTCAATAATCTATCAAGCCCCAATAATATACCGATTATACCATCTATTTTACCTTGTGATGTCTTTTTATTTGGGCAATGGTTGCCTTTCGGATCTGTATCAACGCATACGTTATCTGCCATAAATCTTAATACCGGATTGCCGCCGTGATTAAGTTTAAACGTCAATAATCGACGCTCAAGCTCATTGCAAGGCCCGGCCATTGACTGAAAACCCATACCGCAAGCAATAACCTTATCATTATCCTTTGTAGCCCCAAACTCTTTATTAAGCTCTTGAGAAAACTCATATCCTTGAAATTGCCTATCAACTGAAATGCTTGAAATTCTAAATTTTAAATTATCCTCAACTATTTTCTGACGGATAAAACCGTAATCAATAGCATCTCCATCAGTAGTTAATAAATATCCTTGTTTTTCCCATGATTGATATTGTTCGCGGTATCTATTCCGTGTATCATAAAGGCGTGCCTTTGGACACCATACCCGGATTAAAATATCAAGTAAATTTTTATCAGTTTCATCGGGGAACAACATACACCATATCGTTAAATCTGATACCGAAGATAAATCAATTCCGCCTACCGCCCATTTACCTAAAAGATTTTCTTCTTTCACCGGACGGATATTATTTTTATCCCATAAATCCAAACTTAACCATCTATTTTCTTGTTGCGTCCAGATATTTAATCTTTTTGTTAAAAAGTTATTTTGGGCCGAAGGCATTTGAATAGCGATCCGGCAAGCATCCCGAATATCCTCAAGTTTCGTCATATATCCGGGAATTGTATTATTGTTTTTATCCAATCCGTATTTTATACCAGTCGCACTAATTCCCTTTAATGTTGGTACAGATTTTATCCAAACATCTTCATTCTGCCAATCATCCTCAACAACCGAATCAGGTTTTAATTCTTTTTCTTTTTTTGAAATTAATTCCGGCCAGTCTTTTTGCATATCAAGAGTATAAATAATTCCAAAAAAAGAATCGTCCTTAAATCCATCTGGGATATTAACATCTTTTAATATTTTTGCTATGTAATCCCTTGTTTCGTAACAGACGCTAGTCTGGTTAAACCCGGCAGTCGTAATAATTAAAATTAAAGGCTGATCTTTTGCCGCGCACGCGTCCACAATTACGTCATAAACCAATCGTTTCGGATGTGCGTGAAGCTCATCAAGCGAAGCAAAATGAATATCCAGTCCATCCATGCTGTCTGTTTTACTCGCCAAATATTCACATTTTGAATTCGTTTCTTTTATCATCATGGCATGGGTAAGATAAGTTATTTTTTTAGCAAATCCCGATGTTTTGGTAAGGTTACGGATATTTTCCCAAACAATATACGCCTGTTCCTTGCCCACAGCACAACAATAAATCTCTGCCCCATGTTCGCCATCCGCTACAAAGAAATATGAGCCTAGCCCGCCCGCGTATGCGCTTTTTGCGGTCTTTCTTCCCTTCTCAATATATGCTTTCGTAAATCTTCGGAATCCTGTTTGTTTCCGATACCATCCCATCAAAGTCCAGTTAATAAAATAATAATGGGGCGATAAAATAAATTCTTGACCTTTATTTCCTTTACCTTTCCAAAGTTTTAGATAACTAAAATATTGAGTTGCATGCGCCGCGCGCTCCCGATTAAAAATAAGCCCTCTTTCATGCGCGTATTTTAAATCATTTAAATGCCGTTGGCAGGCAAGTTTAACAAACCGGCAAGCAAGGATTTTACCTGACAAAACATCGTCAATATAACCCATAGCCTGCCGCTCAATAATTTTAATTTCTTTTTCTGGTATTAATGCCATATTAATTTAAAAATTCATCTTCCGACATTTTTTCTTTTTTATCTTTTTTTGGTGCTTTAATTTTAAACAATACCGAATCCCCCGACAGCCCCCACATCTTCTCAAGTTTAACCACTTTCGCCGTATAATCTTTTGATAGTTCAGAATATACCGATTCTTTTATTGTATTTACTTCTGCTCCGCCTTTAGTTAAAAAAGTATTTTCCTGAATAAGGTCTTCCAAAGTTTTTAATTCATCGTCAATCAATTTTAAGCGCGCCTGATTCTGAATTAAACGTAGAAAAGAATCTACATTAGTTTCCATAAGTTTTCCACATCGTTTTAAAACCGGAGCGTATTTATTCCAGAAATATTCTTCGGTTTCTGTTAAATCATCCGGCTTTATAGCCTCACCAACTTCAAACTCATCGACTATTGGTCTTTTACCCGGATTCCCGGCTAATTTCTTTTCAGTTGCGGATTTTTTACGCATTATTTTAAACCTCCGTTAAGACTTTTATATATCTTCTTGGAATTTTATAATTTCTATATCCTTTATCGGGATGATCACTTGTAACTATCCGACTTAAACCAATTTTTTTCCCGCTAACAAAAACATTTAATATCTTATAAGGTTTATCTGTAATATTAAATACTTTTTTACTTTTTATTTCTTTATCACCTAAAAAAACTTTAAATTTCTCCATATTATCCCCTCCCCCATCTTCTTTTAATTGTTGACGGCTTTACCTCATGGCAATTATTACAAAGCGATTCCAAATTCGACATTATAAGCCGTAAATCCGGGCGTTCTTCGATAGATTTTATGTGATGTACCATAACCGCCGGTTCGGTTATACCAAATCGAAGGCAATCCTCACATAAAGGGTCTTGAGCTAATTTTATCAATCTAACTTTTCTCCATTCCGAATCATAATCTTTGCCGTGCTGAACACTTCTTTCTTTGTCATATTTTTGCTGTAATTGTTTATGTTTTTTGTCGAAATCAATCTGGTGTTCTTCGCAAAATTTATTGCGGGTGATGTTTCGGCAACCAGGGGATCCGCAAGCTCTCTTTGTTAAATTCAAAATAACTCCTATTTTAATAAGTTTTCTTTAAAATCATCGACTCCTCTGGTATAAGCAGGATCATCACTAATAGTACATTTAGGAACAGCATTTAAAATCCAAATATTGTGTCTTGAGCCAAATTTAAGCCCTTTTTTAACGTTTCCCTGTGGATAACTTAACTATTTTTTACACAAACCGCATAGAATCAACATTTTATTAACTTCTTAATAGCTTCCCTTGCTTAAACCCGACTTCGTTAAATCCACCCCCCACTTTGTGCGGGAAGAATTTGATTATATTAATCTATCGAACACCCTTTTTCAGATTTTCAATCTATCACAAATATATTTAATCCAGTTCTCATATTCTTTTGATGTTAGAGAATGAAACATTAAAACTTTTTTACAAGCCTCATAACTTTTAGTAGTTATAAAAATCTTTTCCAGGTATTTTTTTATTCGCAGGTTCTTCAAGGTATTCCCTTTCTTCTTTTGACATTGAGTTTAAACTTGACCAATTAGGACTAAATTTATATGCTATTGTTCCAGTTTTTCCAAATGGTCTATTTTTTCTAATCTCACAATCAAGGACATTTTGTAAATTTGGCTCTTTAAACCTTCTAAGCCAAAGAATTATATCAGCCGCGGCGGCGATCTCTCCGGCCCCTTTAAGACCAATTATGTCCGGGTTACTCATACCTTCGTTTGAAACCTGACTTAAGGCAATAATGGTAACCTGTAATTCTTTAGCAATCATCTGTAATTCTAAAGCAATCTTTGACATTTTTTCATAAATGCTTCCGGGTTCTTTTATATTCTGGATAAAATCTATACAGACAATATCAATATCATTTTGGAGTTTATGTTTTTTAATCTTCATTTTGATCTCTTGAAGATTATAAACATCGTCATAAATATAAAATTCCCATGGGCTTATGTTACCCATAATTTCGGATATAATTTTTATATCATCGGGTTTTTTAGCCACGGCATTGGTTATAATTTCGGTCTGGTGTATATTTGATAAGTTTGAAATTATTTTAATTAGCTTTTCTTTGCGGGAATCCTCAAGGCTGAATAATAAAACCTTGCCATTGTTTTGATAAATATCAATAATCATCTGGTTAAGAAAAAAGCTTTTACCTGTTGACGTGTACCCACCTAAAAGGATTAAATGCCCGGGAAATAATCCGGGTACAACTTCCCCAAGCCTTCCGGTAACTGCAATATTTTTAACATAATCCTTGTCAATATCGGATGTTATTTCGGATAATATTTCTTTATGATCCGGGTTCTTTTTCTTTTTCAGCTTTTCAGTGTATTGGAATGACTCGTCTATGAGATTTAAAATATAGCTGTCAATATCCTCAAGGTTGAGACTTTGTGTCCGCTCATAGCCCTTATATAGCCAATGATTAATATTTCTAAGCAACGAACATTTTTTAACCTGCTCGAGACAATCAATAAACGATTTTTCCGTGACATACGAATCGCTCTCCATAGCGTCAACTAACACGGTGTAGATCATCGGGATAGAAGGTTTTAAAATCTCGGATATGGTAATAAGTTCCGGCTCTTTATTCGCTAGATATAAATCATAAATGCACCGGAATATCATTTGATAATTATTATTACTAAAATCCTTTTCGGTAATATATTCCATAGCAAGCAGGATCGTATTTTTATTAGAAAGTAAATATCCGATTATATAAGATTCGGCTTGATCGTTTTTAAGATTATTCATAAATAATTCACCTTTGGCTTGTTATTGTTAAATTGTTTTAAAGGAAAAACTCCAGTCCATCCCGATTCAATACTTTGCTTTAATATTTCGTTTTTATCCCCGGGAAGCTTATTTAATTTCTCAATAATCAGTTTCAGGGAATAATCAGTGTTGGGATTTTTTTTGGATTTTCTGATTTTAATAAACTCATTCCAGACTTCTTGATTAATAAATTGAGGTAAAATAAATGGATCACTATTTTCTTTAAGTTCTTTTAATTCTTTATCATTCTTGTTTGCTGTTAGTTGATTGTTAGTTGATTGTTGATTGTTTGTTAGTTTGCTTGTTGGTTTGCTTGTTAGTTTTATATTCTTTTCTTGATATTCTTCATATTTTAATAGAGTTATAATCCTAAACTTGTTTGTTGATTCGCTTGTTATTTCGCCTGTTGATTTTAGCCGAGCAATACAAGTGCGTAGCGTTTGTGTTGAAATACCTGTATCTTTTTTAAGGGAATCTAACCCGGTTATAAGTTGCCCCCTTTTCACTGTTACACCTTGCCAATTATTTTCTTCTTGATTAGCAGATAATAATAAATGAGTAAATAGATGCACCATCTCAGAATTTTTATACCATTCCCATTCTCTTAATTTTCTAAATACCTTTATAAATCCCCTATACATAGATTCCTAAAAAAATCCGGGCAAAAAAAATCGGCTCCAGTAATAGGGTCGTGGCCCTAAAACCGTTACCGATAAAATCTGCCCGGATATAATTTTTTACTATTTTATAATACCACGATATTATAATCATAATGGGAGTATAAATCAACTATTTTTGATTGTCAACAAAAATTTTATATAATTTCCCAAAAATCCTCTTCAATAACTTTTGCGAATTCCGCAGGGATATCTTCCATCAAGAATTTTTTCTTTTTCACCTTTACACAAACTCCGCCTTTAACTCCGCCTTCTTTATGCCTTTGGCAGACATTTAATTTATTCTTTTTAATGCAATCCCGCCACGCAAAATGTTCTTCAAAATGCGGGCAGTTAAGGATCAAACATTTTTTATATTTGTTACAACGGACGATGATATTTAATCTCTCACTTTGTAAATGTAAGAGTTGAAATATTTTTGGCATTGTTTTATTTTACGCTCTTTTTTGGGTTTGTCAAGTGTTCATACCCACCCCCTGTAAATTTTATTGCGGAAGTGAGAGGATGGCTAGGCATACGGTTATTTGACAAAAACAAACCAAAGAATGGAATGCCCCCCGTATGGTTGATATTGCTGTTTTGTTTTTAAAATAACAATCTCTTGAGCAATACTTAACGCGGTCTTTTAATTTAGGGATAAATTCTTTTTTACAATATGAACAGGTATGCGCCGGAACCTTTGGCTTATTATAATAATGGCGTGTTTGGCATAGATCAGAGCAAAATACTTTAGTTGAACGTATAGGCGTAAATTCTTTATAACAATATTTACAATTTAATTTAATCATTTTATTTACAATATTATACCATAAAAATATATTAATTACAATCCTGTAATCCTGTCAATAAATCCAATTGACAACAATATAATCACACCATAATAAAACTATATTTGCTTTGTTTGTCGATAGTTAGCTCACGTTACAAAAATAATGCTTGACATGGTATTGGTATTGGTATATAATATTACCATAATCAATTAATTAATAATTGATAAAAAACGGGAGGATCAAAAAATGGAAAAGAAATATTATTTGCAAATGCAGGGATGTACAGAAAAAGGACAGGAGTCCATAAAAAAGTTTTGCAGGGGGTACAAAATAAAATATCGGAGCAGACGTGATAATGTGTTAGTTACCAATGAGCAAGTCGATGTACAAAAAGCGTTACATTACCTTGATTAGTTTTTATGCTCTATATAGGGTACAACAATTAATTAATAATTGATATTGATAAAAAAGGGGCTTAAAATGAAAGCAATAAAAATAGCGAATGCAGCCGGGAACATGGAAACTCTCCTGTGCGATTGCGGTTATGCAGTCGATTGGAGTTGTGAGGGGGATAGAACCGATGGGGAAATAGCATTTCGCTGCCCCAATGGTACATGCGAGGGTACAAATTACATCCCTATTGGATCGTTCGGAAAAAATAGCAATGGAAAAAGAAAAAGCTTTAAAAGAAATTACAGATAATTTTTCAAGGATCATAACCGGATTAAAAGAAGAAAAAACTTTTCAGGTTAACGGCAAGGATGTTTTAACTTTTCGTGATGAAACGGGCTTTAAATTTCCTTTAAAATTCCAAAAATGTATAAATTCTTTAGTATCAATTAAGGTTGAAAATGGAAAAGCTGTTTCCGGATGGTGTAAAAATAATAGCAGTTTTAAAACTTTTTCGGCTTTAATTGAATTTATAAAAACAATAAATTTGGCACAAACAATTTAAATAGGAGGGGAAAAAATGAAAGAATTTTATAATCCAAAAAACGGAAAAGGCATAAAAGAATGGGCAGATGAAAGATCAAAAGAAATGCGAAAAGAAATTGATTTTTACATTGATAAAGGCATAGAAAAAAGCAAAGCCGTAGAAATGGTATTATCAGAATCAACTATCGGAGCGGGATATAATGGACAAATACGATATGAGTACAGGTAGAGTGCAAACTTTTACAAAATTATTAAAGGAAAGGGGAAATTATGAGTGCTTACGTAGTAGAAAATAAAACAATAAATAATTTTTTATCTTATTTATCTTTATCCCAAAATATGGAAAGCACAAAAAGGGAATTGCTAAATATTTTCGGATTAAAAGAAATTCCGGGTTATGAAAAAATAGCAATGGAAACATTAGGTTTAGAAATGATGAAAATGAACTGCCGGGCGGTAAATGAAAGGTATAAAGATTTAAAAGGGAATTTGGAATATATTAAAAACTATAAATATAATTTTGATCTCAATGTTACCCGATTTATAGCGTTAAAAAGTTTGTCTTGTTGGTTGTATCAATGCGGGGAGGGAACAATTTTGGGTTCAAAAGAATACAAAATTTTTGAACTTATTAAAGGCGAAATGGCAATGAAAATTGTGCGAAGTTTAAAAGAATATGATTTAGCGGAAATAGATTAATAGGGTACAACAAGAATTAATCGGCAAAAAAATAAATATTGTACGGAAGGGCGGAAAATATCATTATGATTATCAGGATAAAAAAGTTATAAGAAAATTTTTGGGGGCAAAAATTAAAATAGAAAAAAAGGAGGAAATTTTATAATGGAAAAAAAATATTCTGTAGTTTTATGCGAAAACAAAATTAATAATAGCGGGAAAAAACTATTCAAAATCAAAGCCGAAATTGATTTTGAATGGGATGATGCGAAAGTGAAAAAAGGGGATGAAGGCGGATATATTGAAAGCGAATCCAATTTAGATTTTAGCTGCTGGATTTCCGGGGGCGAGATTTCCGGGGGCGCAAGGATTTCCGGGGGTGCAAGGATTTCCGGGGGCGAGATTTCCGGGGGC
>Ga0299912_10000312_pt1 | contig 44082 bp, 40 predicted proteins | sample RVTome_2_FD_207667 | JGI IMG/M metagenome (GOLD analysis project Ga0299912, IMG submission 207667) | Soil microbial communities from uranium-contaminated site in the Upper Colorado River Basin, Wyoming, United States - RVT95D214 (version 2) ... | reverse complement strand
GGTCTCGACTCCGAGGCGGACCGCGAGATCGGGGGAAAGGCAAAGCGGGCACATGGTAAAAGAGGTGGGGAGCGGGAGCTTGAACAACTCGCCGCCGTGGAGAACTTCGACTTGGGGAACCATGAGCTAAGCTTACTCCGCGTTCGGCCCTTTGTCAAACAGCGGCCCGGCGGCAGAATCGAAACCGAGCAGGAACTTCAAGGCCGCGTCCAGCTCGCGCTTGCACTTCTTGAGCCGGGCGTCCCAGTCCTCAGTGACCGCGTCCTTCTGCTCCTTGAGCCGCCGGGCCTCGACCAGAAGCCGGATAACTTCATCTTTGGTCTGGTCCTTGGTCATGGTAATCTCCCTTCTCTGCTTCATCATCATCACCTAGGAGGGCGGCGCGATCTTGCTCTCCCACCTGCTCGACAAATTCATCAAGGCTCGGAAATTCAAAATAGAGGTCAAGCTGTTTGGTCATGGCTTGACACCTTTCCGTAGTGGCCCACGGTGGTCCGACGACCGGACAGCGGCCGCAGATGCTGAAGTGCCTTTCGAGGCCGTCTGACGCGGTTTTGTTTTTTTGGCTCTGAAGGAGCTCCGAGATCGCGTAGTGGCCCGCAAGATCCCGGAGACTCGGCCCAGGCTTTTGTAAAGGCGGCCGAGCTGACCGGAATCCTTGAGGCGATTGAAAAGGCCGAAGCGGTAAAGATGAAGCTGGCGAACCTTCCCGGGCTGAGTCAGCGGCCGATAGCTCTCCACCAGGTCAAGGTACAGCTTCCCGCGGTTGCGGGTGATCTTCAAGAACACGGCTTGTTACCTTTCCGGGGAAGCTCCGGGGCGGGGGGTTTGTCAGTTCCCGCCCCGGCCGCCTCCCCTGGCCCGGCCGGGCTGTGGAGCCGGGCCAACTTGGATTCAATGACGCGGCGAGCGTCATAATGGGCCTGGGGAAAATGCGAGCGCAGGTAAGAGTCGGTGGTAGTAACGCTCTTATGACCCAGGTAGGCTTGAACCTCGAAGAGAGAACAGCCCTCCTCGACCAAGAAGCGGCTGACAGTATGACGAAGCAGGTGAAGGCCGGAGAAGCGGGGAATTTCCGCCAGCTCGCAAACATGCTCGACTTGCCGGGCGACCGCCGCAAAGGTCAAGGGCTGGCCGAAATAGGTGATCCAAAGCCGGGCAGTGGAGCAAACCTGATGCGACCGATCAACCAGGTAATTCCTAAAAGGATCACGGAAATCCTCGGAAAGAGCAAGGCGCTGAACCAGGTGGCGGGGAGTCTTGGGAGGAACCAGGAGAGAATGAGAATCCGCCTGGTAAGCAGAGGACTCCATGAGTAGATGCTGGCCGACCCGGACGCCGTAGGCCAGGGTGAGGTTGACCATCAAGCGCAAGCGGAGAGCGGAGAAACTTTCCTGCTTGCGCGTGGCCGCGCAACAACGATCCAGAGCGCCGAGCCAGCTAGCCAGGGTGTCAGGGTCAAGCCCCTGGCGGCAAGCCTGGGGCTGAGGAGGAGGCTTGACGGCGGGCAGAGGATCATAGGGAATCCAGCCCTGGATAGCGGCAAACCGGAAGAAACGCTTGAACACGCCGTAGGCACGAGCACGGGCGGTGGGGAGCAAGTTGAGAAGGTAGGTCTGGATCGCAAGGGGGCTGACCGGATCAAACCCCTGGCCGGATAGACTCATCAGGCCGGACAGGTAGCGAAAATGCTCAGCACGGGTGCCCTCAGCCATCTCCGCCGTGCGGAGATATTCAGCCCAGGGAAGCTCTTGGGATTTGAACCGATCTTGGGGATTTGAACCCACCTGAAGCTTCGAATTTCCGCGCTCTTTTAATCCGATGGTTCCAGTCCCCCCTTTCGCACCATGATTTTCCTTGATCTTGTCCATAGTTACGAATCCCCACACCATTTGCCGTAGCACGCTGGTAGCACACTTCGGCCCAGGATTCACCATCCTGCCCACGGCTTCGGCAAGCTCTCCCCGCCGCTCCCATCGGCTCCGAGCATAAACCCGCAAGGTCATGTCCACAGTCGCATGGCGCGCCAAGTCCATGACCTCTTTGGGGTTGGCCCCGGCTGGGGACGATTATTTCTTCCGGTAGTCTTCGAGCTTATAGACCCGCTCCGGTTGTTCCGCGAAGCTTTTTTTGAGGAACCGCTCCTGGGGTTTTTCGCTGATGGTTTTGGGGATCTCATCCAAAAAGAGAAGATAGCTGGGGACGCTGTTCGCCTCCAATTTCCGGGCCGCGAGCTCGAAGAGGGAGGCGGGGTCCGGTTTCTTTCCCGGAAACAGGGTGAAGGCCGCGACCATGTCGGATTCGCCCGGGGCGCCGCTGGCGGCGGGGATGCCGAAGACCGCGACCTCGCTGACGTCCGGGTGCTCGCCGATCGCCCTCTCCACCGCATCGGGCTGAATGAAGTCCCCGGCCCTTCTTAACCCTTCGCCGGCGCGGTGGTCGAAGAAGAACCATCCGTCCGCGTCCACGTGCACGATGTCACCGGAGCGGATCCATCCGCCCCGGGTCTTCTTCCGGCTGGCTTCGGGGTTGTCGAAGTAGTTGACCGCCGCGCCTAAAAACCGGATGCGCCCCACCAGCTCGCCGGGGACGTGGGGCGGGCAGGCGCGGTCGTTTTCGTCAACTACCTTCATGTTGAAGAGCGGGATGGGTTTCCCAAAGCTGCCCACCGGCCCCTTTCCCACCGGCTTGCGGGCAAAACCTCCGCCCTCCACCGTGCCATACCACTCCAGCACCTGGATGTGGAAGCGCCTCTCGAAATCCTCCCAAATCGCCCTGGGCATGCCCGCGCTGACCACCTGTCGCACCGGGTTGTCCGCATCGTCGGGCCGGGGAGGCTCGTTGTAGATCCCGGAGGCCATGCCCCCGAGCAGGGAAAAGCTGGTAGCGCCATACTTGCGGGTCACGTCCCACAGCCGGCTTTTGGTAAACTTGACGCTGAACACCGCCCGCAAGTCCCGATAGAGCGCCGGCGACAGGGTCACGGCCTGAGCGTTCCCGTGAGTGAGCGAGAGGCCGGTGTAGAGCACGTCGCCTTCCCGGTAGTCCCAATACCGGCTGAGCAGAGCGCCGTAAACCGGCAGGCGGTAGTTCTCGTTGACCACTCCCTTCGGGTCCCCGGTAGTCCCCGAGGTATAAATGATCTGCATCGGGTGCGCCAGACCGATGTCACGGTAATCCACCGGTCGAAAAGGCGCCTCCAGAACCTCCCGGATGGAGGCACAGCCGGAGACATCTCCCGTCGCCGGAGCGCCGGGCTTTTCGATGCTGAAGATCTTAACGTCCTGGATCCGGTCCCGGATTTCCTCGATCCGGTCCAGCAGGTCCGCGGTCAGGAAGATCGCCTTGCTCTTGGAGTTCTTGATCTGGTGCGCCAACTTGTCGCCCTTGGACCGCGGGTCCACCGGCACGATGACCGCGCCCAGGATACTTGCCGCCGCCATCAGCTCCACCATCTCGGGGCGGTTGTGCATCATCGCCGCATACCGATCCCCCTTGTCCACGCCCGCGTCAAGCAGAGCCCTCGCGAACCGGTGCGAGTTCTCGAAGAGGTCGCGATAGGTCTGGACTTCTTCGGGGTTGGTCGCGTCCTCGAAGACCAGCACCGGAAAGTCGGGTTTCACCCGCGCCCTGATCTCCAGCAAATGCCCGAGCAGACCCCAATTCAACCTCCGCCGCAAGGCGACCGTCACGGTCTTGAAAACAGACATCTCCATGACTCCTTTTGCAGTCCCGACTGCACGGTTTTCAAACAGTTCCGCCAAAGACACAGGACCAGGACCAAGCCACGGACGAACCCGAGCTTCCTGATCCATTCTCCGGGATGACTTGCCAGAAATTATAAATGATCAGATCGCTCCGATCAATCCCGAACCCTTTGGAAAGAGATTCTTGATCCTCTCCTGCTTTTGAGGTATTTTGTCTGCTTGCCTGTTGGGAATGACTAACGTGTTGCCATTCGTGCCTTACGATTCCTGGAAATTTTCATCCTTTTCTCCCGCGCCGGTGCTCCCATGAGCCGCCGCATGAGCCGCCCTCGCTCCGGCCGGACCGCCAGGGTTCTCCTCGCGGCCCTGCTCATCGGCCTGGCCGTTTTCGCGGCCGACGAAGCGCTCACCTGGCCGGAGGTCAAGGCGCTGGCTAAGCAGAACCCCAAGACCACCGCTTTTATCGAGCGCTACCAGGCCCGCGAGCGCCGCGCCGGCAAAAAGCCGGCGGTAGCCTGGCAGTGGGTGGCTTACTCCCAAATCTCGCCGAACTTGAAACGGGCCGTGCTGGTCTCCGAGGACATCAGCTTTTTTTCCCATCGCGGCTTTGACCTGGCAGAAATCTGGGAAGCGATCAAGGAGTCCTTCCAGGACGTGGAATTTCCCCGCGGGGCTTCGACCTTGACCCAGCAGGTGGCGAAGAACCTGTGGCTGTCTCCTTCCCAGGATCCGTATCGCAAGCTCAAAGAAGCCATCCTTACCATCCAGCTCGAACGGAACCTGAAAAAGAGACGGATTTTTGAAATTTACCTCAACGTCATCGAGTTCGGCCCCGGCATCTACGGCGCGGAAGCCGCCGCCCGCCACTACTTCCACAAGTCGGCGGACGACCTCAGCGAAGGGGAGGCCGCGCAACTGGTCGCGGGCTTGCCCAAGCCGTCGGCCTGGCATCCGGGCAGCGGCAACCGCGCCTATCAAAAGCGCGTGGCCATCACTCTGGAACGGATGCAGAAAATGGAAATTCCCGGCAAGCAGTTTTAGAGGAAAGCTTTGGCCCCCGCAATCGGCGCAGGTCCTAGTGATGATCGCAAAATAGATTGACAGAAAAATCCTCTTCGCTGGCTGGATTTGCCGATTCGGGTTGTCATCCAGAACCCCGCCCCAGGCGGGGTAGGGGCGGCTCGCGAGCCGCCCCTACTTACGCGTGTCAACCAATTACGCGATCCTTCAATAGTGCTCTGTCAAGGTGATTCTGTCGGATTCGCCCTCTGCGAGGGGGGCTTTCGCGTCCTTGACAACCCCGGCAGAGGAAGTTACGATCAAACAGGTTTAAAAAAATCGGCGCGATTATCTTCAATTACTCTCGCGTATGGGGGGAAGTTTTTTGAGAGGCTGAGATGGTGCCCCTGTTCGAGCACTCCTCTTCGCCCGGCGCTGCTGGTCCAGCATTCGTGGCGGGAGCCACCGGCTTCACCGGGCGGGAAGTGGTCCGCTTACTGGCCGCCCGCGGGATCTTGACTTATGCGCACGTCCGGCCGGACTCCCCCCGCCGGGAAGAGTGGCAGCAGCGTTTGCAGCGGCTGGGAGCGCAAGTGGACTGCACGCCCTGGGAAGAGGGCGCGATGGCCGCGACCCTGGCCCGCCTGCGGCCCGCCTATGTCTTCGCCCTCCTCGGCACCACCCGCCGCCTGATGAAGCAAGTCGCCCGCACCGGCCAAGACCCCCAAAGCCAGAGCTACCAAAACGTGGACTACGGTCTTACCGCCCTGCTCCTCCGCGCCGCAATGGCGGCCGGCTCCAGGCCGCGTTTCATTTACCTTTCCGCCGCCGGGGTCAACGAACGGGCGCGGTCGCCCTACTACCAGGCACGCGCCCGGGCGGAGGCCGAGCTCAAGGCCAGCGCGCTGCCTTTTCTCATTGCCCGGCCTTCTTTGATCAGCGGCCCGGGTCGGGACGAGCCGCGGCCGGGCGAGAGAATCGGCGCCGCCGTGGTGGACGGTCTGCTCCGGGTCGCCGGCCTTTTCGGCGGGTGGCGGCTGCAGGCGCGTTATGCTTCCACCACCAACACCGCCCTGGCCGAGGCCCTGGTCCGACTGGCCCTGGATCCCGCGGCCGCAAACCGGACTTTTGAATCGGAATCACTGCGCCCGGTAGAGGAATGAAACACATGCGGAAGGATCACCTCAGGATTTGGGTTTTGCTCTGGATCATCGTAACGTGGCCAGCTCCTCTTTTCGGGCAGCCGGTCCTGTTCCCGCAGCCGCTCAGCCCGCGGATCGCGAACTATGACATCGAGGTGCGGCTTGACCCGGAGACGCGCACCCTCGGGGGCAAAGAGTTGGTCGCCTGGCGGAACACCTCCTCGGATCAAGTCCAGGAGCTGCAGTTCCATCTCTACTTGAACGCGTTCCGGAACAGCCACTCCAGTTTCCTGCTCGAAAAGAGCCGGGAAAAGGACGAATTGAAGATCAAGCCGGAGGAGTGGGGTTTCATCGAGGTGGACCGGATCGCGCTGGCTTCGGGTGAAGACCTGACCGCGGCCATGGAGTTCATCCATCCGGATGACGACAACGCGGAAGACAAGACCGTCTTCCGCCTGCCCTTGCCCCGGCCGGTGGCGCCGGGCGAAACGGTCGCGCTCTTGGTTTCCTTCCGGGCCCGGCTACCGGAGCCGCCCATCGCCCGCGCGGGCGCCAAAAAGGAATTTTTCTTCGTGGCCCAGTGGTTTCCCAAGGTGGGGGTCTATCAGGACGGCCGTTGGAACTGCCACCAATATCACGCGCACACCGAATTTTTCGCGGACTTCGGGGTTTACGAGGTGCGGATCACGGTGCCGGAGAAGAACCTAGTGGGCGCGACCGGGGTGGAAGTGGAGCGGAGGAGCAACGGAGACGGCACCGCCACCCACTGGTATCACGCGGAGGACGTGCACGATTTTACCTGGACCACGTCGCCCCGGTTCCGGGAATATAAGGGCCGGGCCCAGGACGTGGAGGTCCGGGTCTTGATGCAGGCCGATCATGCCCGCCAGGGTCCCCGTCACCTGGCCGCGGCCGAGAAGGCGGTGGAGTATTTTCAGAATTGGTATGGGGATTACCCTTATCCGAACTTGACGGTGGTGGACCCGCGGCCGGGGGCGGCTGAGGTCGGCGGGATGGAGTATCCGACCCTGATCACCGCCGGCACTTTCACCGGCCTGCCCCAGGGCGTGCACGCGGTGGAGCTGGTGATCATCCACGAGTTCGGGCACAACTTCTGGTATCACCTGGTTGCCTCCAACGAGTTTGAAGACAGTTGGTTGGACGAGGGGATCACCACTTACGCGGAGATCCAGATCAGCAAGGACCTTTACGGCCCGGCCGGCAGCCTGATGGACTGGATGGGGATCCAGGTGGACGACCTGCAGATGCGGCGCTACTCCTACGTGCGCGCGCCGGACCTGGACCCGATCCAGCGCAACGCCTGGGAATACTACTCCGGCTCGAGCTACCGGGCCAATTCCTACTCCAAGCCGGCCCTGGCCCTGATCACGCTCGAAAACTACCTGGGACCAGAGACCATGCGCGAGATTTTGCGCGCCTACCTGGCCCGCTACCGCTTCCAGCATCCGGTCACCGCCGACTTCGTGGCCGTGGCCGAGGAGGTCGCCGGCCAAGACCTGGAGTGGTTTTTCAACCCGGCGCTCTACTCCAACGCGGTGCTCGACTACAGCGTGGACCGGGTGAGCAGCCGCCGGCTGAAGCCCGGCCGGGGATACGATTACGCCTTATCCGCCGCCGGCGAGCCGGGCCCGGCCCGGAAACATGCCGCCGCCGGGCGAGGCGACCAGCCGGAAATGTATGCCAGCGAGGTCTCGGTCCGCCGGCTGGGTGAATTCAAGTTCCCGGTGGAAATCGAGGTCAGCTTCGCCGACGGCGAGACGATCCGGGAGAGCTGGGACGGGCAGGAGCTATGGAAGAAATACCGGTATACCCGGCCGGCCAAGCTGGTCGCGGCCGCGGTGGATCCGGACGGGAAAATTCCGCTCGATCTCCATTGGGGCAACAACCGCCGCAGCCTGAAGGAGCAGCGCCGCGCCGAGAAGCAAGGCTCGGAAATGTTGGACATGGTCAAGTTCCTGCTCCGGTCGAAGCCGGAGTAGGCCGGGGGCAGGGTGAATTTTCCGGAGGATGATGTATCATCAGTCCAAGGAAAGAAGGATCACCTGAGATGGCGGATAGCAAAACGATTCAGGACCTGTTGGAGCGTGGTCTCTACCATTACGGCCTGGGGGAGGTAGGCAAGGCGCTTCAGCTTTGGCACGAGGTGCTGGCCCTGGAACCGGGCAATGAAATGGCCCGGGAATACATTGAGATCGAGACCGGCCAACCCGCGGGTCAGGCCGCGCCGGTGGTGGACGAGGACGTTTTCGATTTGGAATCGGAGATGCTCGAAGAGGCGCCGCCAGGGCCGGGCGGCAAGAATCCAGGGGCGGAAGAATTTTTCACCGGCCAGCAGATGCTGTTGGCCGAGCGGTGGCCGGAAGCCGAGCAGGCGTTTCTGACCGCCCATCGGTTGGAGCCGAACAATCCTCTCTACTGGGCCCACGTGGAGTTGACCCGCGCCCGCCTGGTGAAAGATACCATCGAGAAAGTCGGCGGCCTGGACAAAGTTCCCCGGCTGATCCCGAGCATGAAAGAACTGGCAAAAATGAACTTTACCCAGGAAGAAGGCTTTATCCTTTCCTTGATCAACGGCGAGATCAGTTTCGAAGACGTGATCGCCATCAGCCCGGTCCCGCGCGGGACAACCTATCGGACTCTCCATCGCCTGCTGGCGGACGGCCTGATCTCGATCGGAGAGGCCTAGCCGGCTCATGTCCAAATGGGAAGAGCTTCGACGGTCCCCGGACCGGGCGCACACTCTACTCGCGTTCCTGGAGGACCCGGTCGTGGTCTTCACCCGGGGACTGATCGTCGTTTACCTGAACCCGGCCTTTGCCCGGCGCTTCCAGTGCACCTGGGAATCGGCCCTGGGCCAGAAACTGGAAACCATCCTTCCCCCCTATATCCTGACCTCGATCCTCCAACATTTGGAAGGCCTGGAAGCCCACTCCTCGCCCCGCCATTTCTGGGCCAAGAGTTACCAGGAATCGTTCCGCCTGAGCCTGGTGCCGGTAAGCCGTCGCGACCGGCTGATCGGGAGCATGGTCAGCTTATGGGACGCCACCCGAGAGATCGAGGTCAAGCGGCCGAACGTGGCCTTGTTCCGCGCCATGCTGGAAGACCTGGCCGGCCCGATCGCCCACCTGGCGCGGGAGGCCACGACCTATTCCTCGCAAGGCAAATTGCCGCTGAGCCTTGCTCAAACCCTCGGTCAGGGAGTGGCGCAAGCCCAGGAAAGCCTCTCCCGCTTCCAGGACTTCGGCGAGATCCTCTTTGGCAACGTGGCCCCCACCCGCGTGCCTTTCCAGCCGCTGCGCCTGCTCGCCTTGACCCGAAAGACCCTTTCCGCCTCGGCCAAGAGCCGGAACGTGTTTCTGGAAGAGGCTCCCACCCGGGAACTGCCCGAAGTCCTGGGCGACCCCGGCTACCTGAGCCGGATCCTGGGGCTGATGGCGGACTTTATGGTCAAGAGCGTGGCCAACCGGCAACTGGTGATCATGGCGGCGGACTTACTCCAGCCCCAGGACGGCCACCCCCAACTGGTCTACTCGGTGACCGGAACCGGCTGGATCCCGCCCGAGCAGTTCCTCCGGGGCATCAGCGACTGGCGGCAGGAGCTGTACCTGGGCCGCGACGACGAGGAAAAGCGCTTGATCCTGAGACTGTTCATGGCCCGGCGCCTGGTCCAGGCCATGGACGGGACCTTTACTCCCGCGGCCCACGAAAAAGTGGGCACGACTTTTACCATGGCCGTGCCCACCTCGATCCGACCCGCGCCGGCCGAAGAAGCCGACGCCGATCCCTCCACCGCAACGGGTTCATCCTAACCGCGTCGCTTCCGCCAGCCCGGGCCGACCCGCGGTATCCGGCCTCGCCGCCTGGAGGATCAGCCGCTCTCGCCCAGCCCCTGGATTTTCTCCATCAGCGCCTGCTCGCGCTCGAAGATTTCCGCGAGACCCTCAGCCGCCTCGCCAAATCCCTCGGGCCGGTCTCTCTCGCTGATCTCCTTGAGCAGCCGGGAAAGCTCGCTCCAGCACTCGCTGATGGCGAACATCTCGCGGGCCGGGGCCAGGCCAGCCAGCTCCGGGATCAGGGCCGCCGCTTCCTCCAGGAACCGGGCGTAGAGCCGGCGGAAAGCGCCGCCGCCGGTGCCGCGCTTCTCGATCACCTGGTAGAACCACCGCGCCGACCACTGCCAGTCCTCCGCCCCGCCCCAGTCGGAGAGGTCGGTGACGGCGCGGGCCAGGGCGGGGAAGCCGAAGATACCGGCCTGCGCGTATTCAGGCTTGAATAGATCCCGGGCCTGCTTGCGGAGCGCGCGGCGGATGGCGGGCCGCAGGTCGGAAGAAGGCAGGGCCCAGTCCACCGGGATATGGTCGCCTTGCACCGGGTAGCCGGGCAGGTTGGAGAAACGGGCCTTCTTCAAGGATTCCTGGGCCACGGTCTGCAGCCCGGGCCGCTCGGTGTCGGCGACAAAGGCGGTGCCGGCCTCATCGTCGTAGCCCCAGAAGAGGATGACGTGGCCCGGGAAATGGGCCTGGGACTGGTAATAGTCGAGGTGATAGATGTCGGCGCGCATGAGCAGCGGAATCCCCTGGTCGGCGCCGGCCTTGGCCTGCTTCAGGGCCTGGTCCGGGTCCGGGACGGTCAGCCAGGTGCGGGCAATCCCCAGGTTCTCGAAGAAGTTGGTCTCCAGGATGCGCGAGCGGGTGGCGGTGAAGCGGGTGGGATAGAAGACCTCGCCCTTGAGATAGGCAAAGCCGAGCCCCGCGCCCAGGCCGAAGCACATCGCCTCGGAGAGCGGATGTCCTAAAAAGGCGGTGGCGTCGCTGAGCGCGGTGGACGCGCAATGCCAGCCGGGGTTATGCAGCCAGCCCGGGACCAGATGGGGAGCCATGGTGAATTCCCTTCCTTCCGAGTTTTGCCAATTTGATTATTCTAGCGGATCGGATCGCGAGTTCAAGCTGGCGAGGAGCTTTTGCAACCATCTCTTTTTCCGATACTTTTTCAGGTCCGGGTCTTGGCGGATGAATTCCAGGACCGGTAATTGACCGCTCCGCCTGGACTTCTCCAGCCATTGCCGGCAGGCAGTCTCATCCCCCAGAACCGCGCTCATACAGGCCAGGTTATAAGCCCCGCTCCCGGGGACAAGGGTTTCCGCTGCCAGGAGCTTCTTTTGCGCCTGCCGAAAGAGCCGGCCGGCCTCTGCTTCGGGTCGGGCCTCGGCTTGCTCCAAGAGGATGGCGCCCCAGGTGACGATGGCGTTGAAGTAGCCGGGCTTGAGCTTCTGGGCCTCCCGCGCCTTGAGCAGGGCCGAACCGAGGAGTCGAGACTTGGCCGCGCCGGATTTTCGTTTCGCTTGTTCGTAACCCACCAGGGCGGAGCCATGGACCGCCTCGGCCAGGTCCGGCTGGAATTGGAGCGCCGCCTGGAATTTTTCCAGGGCTTGGGTAAAGAGCGCTTCGGCTCGGCGACCGCGTTTCACTTCGGCTTGCAAGCAAAGCGCGTAACCCCAGTTGTTGAGCGCGGCCGTGTTGCCGGGATTCATGTCCAGGAGGATTTGCAGTTTCGCAAACGCCTGCGCAAAGAGCCGGTCTGATTCCGCGCCCGATTTCAGTTTGGCCAGGAGAACCAAAGCGTGGGCCCAATTGAGCAGGGCATCTTCCAGGCCCGGCCGGATCTTCAGGGCGGCCTGGAATTGCCCCACGGCCCGGGCAATCAAGTCCTCGGCATCGGCTCCCGCCTTTTGCTCGGCCTGATGCAGGAGGGTGATCCCTTGAAAAAGATGAGTCAAGGATAACTCTGATCTGTTCGTCCCCACCATCTGGACCTATGAAGAGACTGGATTCCCCTTGGCCAAAGCCATCCATTCCTCCAGAAAATCTCGGCTTCATTCTATCGGCTGGGTTGCTTTCCGTCCAGTAATCTCTTAAAATAATCATTGAGCACGCCGAACGGTATTTCTTCCCTTTTCTCCGGATTTGATAATTAGGAGGTTACCATGGCCGATATGTTTTCCGAGGGCAAACTCGGCTCGCTCACGCTTAAGAACCGCCTGGTCCGCTCCGCGGTCTGGGAAGGCTTGGCCGACGAGAAGGGCTTGGTCACCGACCAGCTGGTGCGCTACCACGAACGGCTGGCCCAGGGCGGGATAGGCCTGATTATTTTGGGTTACACCTACGTGCAGCCCAACGGCCGGCAAAGTCCGGGCCAGACCGCGATCTGGAGCGACGACTATATCGCGGGTCTGAAAAAACTGACCAGCGCGGTCCACGCCGAGGGAGGGAAGATCAGCATCCAACTCGCCCACGTGGGCCCGCAGACCAACCCCACGATGATCGGCGGCGAGCAGCCGGTGGGCTGCAGCGCGGTGGAACACCCGGTCTTCGGCACGCCCCGGGCGCTTTCGACCGTGGAGGTCAAACAGATGATCGAGGACTTCGGCCAAGCCGCGAAGCGCGCGAAGGAAGCGGGTTTCGACGCCATCCAGATCCACGGCGCCCACGGCTACCTGGTCAGCCAGTTCCTTTCGCCCCGCTGGAACGTGCGCGAGGATGAATACGGCGGCTCCCTGGAGAACCGGATGCGCTTCGCCCTCGAGGTTTACAACGCCGTGCGGGCCAACGCGGGCAAACTCCCGGTCTTGATCAAGCTCAACCTCGACGACCTGATCCAAGGCTCCACCACCCCGGCCGAGGCCCTGCCCCTGGCGAAAAAACTTTCCGAGCTCGGGATTGACGCGATCGAGGTGAGCGCCGGCGGCCCGGCCTCGGGCAAGGGCCCGGCCCGCACCAAGATCAAGGCCGAGGCGGACGAGGCCTACTTCCTCGAACTCGCCCGGCAGACCCGGCCGGTCACCGCCTGCCCGCTGATGGTGGTGGGCGGCTTCCGCTCGCCGAGCGTGATCAACTCGGCCCTGGCCTCGGGCGCGGTGGACTTTGTGACCCTGGCGCGGCCTTTGATCCGCGAGCCTCATCTCATCAACCGCTGGAAGTCGGGCGACCTCGCCAAGGCCAAGTGCATCTCCTGCAACGGCTGCTTCGACACCCTGCCCTACGGCGAGGGCATCCAGTGCCTGGTGGAGTTGAAAGAGCGCGAGAAAAAAGCGCGGACCTGAAGCCGCGGCCGGGCGCGCCGGCGGCTGCCCCAGCCCAGGAATAGTTGCAAAACTGGATTCAGGGGGATGACTTTAGCTCCGCGCCGGGACGCAAGAGATGCTGGGTCGGGATCTGCCGGAGCGCGGCCTGGTACTGCACGATGTGATACAAGGTCTGGAAATTGCACCCCATGCAGTAGTCCTCCGGCCGCGAGAGCCGGCCTCTCTCGAGATGGTGCTGGATCTTGCCCTGGCGGTCCCAGAGCCAATCCCGCTCGAACCGCAAGCACGCCGCCGCCTTCTCCAGCAGCTCCTGGTCCCGGAAGCCGCCCGCCTCATACAAACTCAAGTAGGCATAAACCATGTAGTTATGCGCCGAGAGCGCCATGTATTCGCGGTTATACTGCGGCCCCACTTTCTCATACCGGCGATGATAGCGGCAGTTATCCTCCGCCGCCAGAAAGCCGCGGTAGCCGGGATGGTAGAGCGCCTGCTCCAGGGTGCGCATAATTTCCAGCGCCCGGTCGTAGTAACGCCTCTCCCCGGTCAGGACGTAGGCCCGGACCAGAGCCTGCACCAGCACCGTGTTGTTGTAAACATATATAAAGTCATACCCGGGCCGGACGGAGTAGCGGTAGGTGTGTTTCTTTTTTGAATAAAGCTTCCGGTCCATCTTCTCGAGCATGTCCAATCCCAGCCGCAGGTATTCCTCGTGATGAGGGTCTTCCGCCGGCGTGGCCAGGGCGTATTCCAGGTAGAACCACGCGCCGCCGGCGATCACGGTAGCCGGGCCATAGGGTTGCATGTGGTAGGCCATGAGCAGGCCCGGATGTTTGGCCAGGGGCCGGGCGAAGGCAAGGTATCGCTGCGCCAGTTCGCGGTAATCCTCGGAAGAATCGTGCTCATAGGCGCGGAAGATGCCCTCGATCCCGATGGCCGCGTCCATGGCCAGGTTCAAGTCCTTAAACGCCTGAAGCGGCGATTGCTCGATCCGCTCAAAGGCCCGGCGGTAACGGTCATGCATGGCCCGGGCCACCTGGAACTCGAAGGCGGAGGGTTTCTCGCCCGGAAGCTGGTCCCGGACATAGACCCAGGCCGGGAGGTAAGCCTTGGCGTCGCCGTATTCAATTTGGACTACGCCGCCGGCCAAGTCGGGGTGGTGGGACGGGTCCAGGAGATACGCGGCCAGGTCCGCATACATCTGGTCGAACTCGGTGGCCGGAAGCTCCGATGCCTGTGCAGAAAAGCCGATCCCTCCAACCATCAAGACCAGGACCAATACCAGCTTGCGATTCAACTGCCCCTCCCTTCCTGTCTCCAGCTCAATCCGCACCCAGGTATTTCCATGCAAACGTGGCGGAAACCGCCTTATGGTCCGACAACTGGCCGCCCTGGTCATTTTGAAACCGCTCCACCTCCAACCGGTAAGCGCGCGGAATCAGTTCCAACTCGGCGCTGCCCCGGAACAGAATCCGGTCAACCCGCTCTTCCCCGCAGTTCAGCGCCCGGCACACGTCAGTCAAATGTTCTTCATCCAACAATTTCTGCAGGACCGCCCGGTCCCGCGGCCGCTGGCAATACAGGTTCCAGTCGCCGGCCACGATCAGCGCCCGGCCGGCCGAGTGCCGGCGGATCGCGGCGATGAGCTGGTCCATTTCCGCGGCCCGCGCCTCCTGGTCGCCCGGGTCCCGGCCGGCATCCATGTGCAGGTCATAGACATCGAGCCAGATTCCCGGTGCGAGCTCGTGCCGGGCCCAGGCAAAGCCCTTTGCGGTCATGCAGTCGCTCCCGCGCCGGAGGTAGCCGGAGCACGCCCGCCAGGCCTCGTGCTGCACCTCGCTCATGGGAAACCGGGAGAACCGGCTCAACCCGTCGCCCAGGGTCCCGGCCCGGCTCCGCTTGGCCACGTGGGGAAACTTCGAGGCGGAGACCAGGTCCCGGTGATACCAGAAATCTTCCTGGGTGAGCACGAGGTCGAAGTCGTTGAGCCGCGGGCTGATGAGCTGGCTGTATTTCGCCGGCCGGGATCCGGAGAACGGCTCGGGCAGGCCGGCCACGTTATAAGTTAAGATGGAAAAAACTCCCTGCTCGGTCCATGCGCGGTTCTTCCGGTCTAATCCCGACCCGCTGCTCTTCTCCGAGGATACGGGCGCGGTTAGAGCAACTGCAATCAGAGTGAGAAATCCAGTTTGCAAAAATCCTTTTCGGTTTTTCACGATGTTACCTTTACCAGTCTTTTTTTAAAAACGGCCGGGAATTTCAAGGCAACGGGTCAGGCCGCGTGGTAGCTTCCACACTTCCAGCCCTCTTCGAGCATGGCCAGGTAGTTCTCCGGCTTGAGGTAGTTGGCCACCGAGTTGCCCGAGCCGAGCGCATAGCCGCCGCCCTCCATGCAATCCTGCATGACCTTCCGGGTGTAGGCACGCACCTCCTCCACCGAGCCCCGGGCCAGCACCCCCAGGTCCACCCCGCCCAGCACCGCGATCCGGCCGCCCCAGCGCCGCTTCACCTCCGCCACCGGCATGATCGCGTCCTCAAAGCTGTGCTTGGCGTCAATCCCCACCTCTTCAATCAGTTCTTCCATGATCTTGGTCAGGTTGCCGCAAGAATGAAGGATAAAGGGCCGGCCGGCGGCATGGGTCGCTTCCACCAGCTTTTTCTGCCAGGGGAAGACGTAGCGGCGGAGCGCGGCCGGGGAGAGGAAGGTGCCGGTGTTGAAGCCCATGTCGTCCCCCATCTGGATGGCGCCCACCCGGGGCCGCTCGAGCATGAGCCGGGTGAGCTTGAGCAGCGCGGAGCCGATGCGGTCGAACATCATCTGCACCAGCTCCGGGTCGTCGGCCAGGGCAAAGGCCAGGCCCTCGTGGCCCATCAGCCACATCACGTTCTCGAGCACGCCCGAGAGCTGGCCGAAGGCGACCATGCCCTCGGGGAGCATTTCACAGAGCCGGTCGAAAGCGCTCCAGTTGATCATCTCCACCTGGGGGAACTGGTGGCGCTCGTAGTCGGCGCGGGTCTTGATGATATTGGTCGCCACTTCGTTGAGCCAGAAGCGCGGGCCCATGGAGAGCTCGGCGGTGTCGCGGCCGATCGAGACTTTGGCCGTAAACAGGAACGGGGGAGAGGCCGGCACGTAGTCGAAGCCGAGACGCGACCAGAATTCGATCTCGTTGCGGATCAACTGATCCAGGTCGGGCGAGGGGAGCAGGAAGAGCAAACAGGGCTTGCCCAGGATCTTGTCCTTGATCGGCTTGTCGGCGAAGAGCTCGTAGAACGGGACCCGGTCCGGGAGCCCCTGGCGGAGGAGCACCCGGCGCAACCGGGAGAAATCGGGCTGAGACCGAATGGAAACCGAGTCGATTAGAGCCATGGCAAATGTCCACTCCTCCGTTTGTTTATAGCACAAACAATAAATCAATCAAATGGGGAATTGCAAGCGGTTAGGCATGGGTTTATCCGGCCTCTTGTGCTATGATGACCGAGTTCGATGAAGGCGCTTGTCTTCGAGTATAAACTTCCGCGCCTGGCCGCGAGCCGCATCGCCGGCCGGTTCCGCCCGGGGGGATACTTCACCCGCTTCGGCTTCCTGCGCTACCTGGACTTGCCGGATCCCGAGCCTTTGGCCGACGACTGGCTGGTCATCCGGCCCCGCTATTGCGGCATCTGCGGCAGCGACCACAAACAGGTATTCCTCGACGGCAACCTCGACAACCCCATGACCGCGGTCATCTCCTGGCCCCAGATCCTGGGCCACGAGGTGGTGGGCCGGGTCGAGCGCGTCGGCTCAGCCGTCACCCGGGTCAAGCCCGGCGACCGGGTGGCGCTCAACCCCTGGATCTCCTGCGGGCCCCGGGGGATCGAGCCGCCCTGCCCCGCCTGCCGGGCCGGAAAAAATACGCTGTGCCGCAACTTCACCAAGGGCCGGGTCGCGCCCGGCATCCACACCGGCAACAGCCGCGACGTGACCGGCGGCTTTGCCGAGCTCCTTCCGGCCCACGAGTCCATGGCCGTCGCGATCCCGGACAACATCACCTGGGAGCAGGCGGTGCTGGCCGATCCCTTCTCCGTCGCCTTCCATTCAGTTCTGAAAGTGCGGCCGCAGCCGGGATCCGTAGTCGCGGTCTACGGCTGCGGCAACCTCGGACTCCTCACCGTCCACATCCTCAAGCGCGTCTTCTCCGGGGTCCAGGTGATCGCCCTCGCCGCCTTCCCCCAGCAGGCGGAGATGGCGCGCCGCTTCGGGGCGGACCTGGTGCTCGCCGCCCGGCCTCCGCACCGCCTGATCGAGCAGGTCGCCGAGCACCTGGGCTGCGAAATTTACTATCTGAAACCCAAGCAACCCTGGCTGATCGAGGGCGTGGACATCCTCTTCGACACCGTGGCCTCGGCGGAAACCCTGGCCACCGGCATCCGCATCGTCAAGGCGCGAAGGGCGGGCCGGGACGGCCATCGCTCCGGCGTGATCGTGGTCACCGGCGTTTCCGCGCCCCGGCGCTTTGAATGGACGCCCTGGTATTTCAAGGAAATCCGGATCATCGGCAGCAACGCCTTTGCCGTGGAAGAGTTCGAGGGCCGGCGCGAGCACGCCTACGGCCATTACTTCCGGTTCCTTGAGGAAGGCCGGGCTGACCCGACGGCGATGCTGACCCATCAATTCCCCTTGTCCCGATACCGGGATGCCCTGGTGGCCGCGCACGAGCAGAAACAATCGGGCGCGATCAAGGTGCTTTTCGCCTACCCGGAGCCGGAGCGGAGGCAAGCGTGATGAGTGGCAGCCCTCCGGCCGCGACCATGCCCGCGCTCCAATTCGACTTCCACCTGGGCAAGCTCGCGCTCGCCAAGCTGCGGGGTCTCCGCCGTCCCGGCGGCTACTGGAAACCGGGCGGCCCGGTGGCGCTCCGGCAGGTGCCCCGGCCCACGCTGCCGGCGGAAGATTGGGTCATCGTCCAGACGGCCTATTGCGGCATCTGCGGGAGCGACATGAAGGAGCTGACCCTCAGCGGCGCCAGGGACAACCCCTTGCAAACCCTGATCAGCTTTCCCCAGATCATGGGCCACGAGGCGGTCGGGACCATTGAGCAGGCCGGCGGCCGAGTGACCCGGCTCCGGCCCGGCGACCGCGTGGCGCTCAGCCCCTGGCTTGCCTGTGCCCCTCGGGGTATCCAGCCGGCCTGCCCCCGCTGCCAAGAGGGAGATTATACCCATTGTCATAATTTCCGCCGCGGGCAGCTTCCGCCGGGCATGCACCTCGGCGTCACCCCCGGCTTCGGCGGCTTCGCGCCCTACGTGGCGGCTCACGAATCGCAGTGCTTTGTCATTCCTCCGGAGGTCAGCTTCGAGGCCGCGGTCCTGGCCGATCCCTTTTCCGTGGCCTTCCATTCCTGCCGGCTGCTCGAGCCGGAACCCGATACTCTGGTCCTGGTTTACGGCCTCGGGGTGATCGGCCTGGCCACGATCATCTGTCTCAAGAACCTGTTCGAGGTCAAGCGAGTGTTGGCGGTCGGCCGCTACCCCTTCCAAAAAGAGCTGGCCCGGCGCTTGGGCGCGGAGCGCGTGTTCTTGACCAGCGGGGCCAGGTTGGTGGAGGAAGTGGCGGCCTTTACCGGGGCCGAGCTCTACACGCCCGACCGGGGCTGGAAATGGTGCATGGACGGCGTGGACGCGGTCCTGGACACGATCTCGTCTGCCGCCACCCTGGAAGCCGGCCTGCGGTTTCTCAAGGCCCAGGGCCGGCTGGTCTTCACCGGAGTGGAGGTGCCGAGACGCTGCGAGAACACGCCCCATTATTTCAAGGAGCTGGAGATCATCGGCTCCAACGCCTTCGCCCTGGAGACTTTTCGCGGCCGGAAAGCGCACGCCTTCGAATTTTTCCTTAAGTTCCTGGCCGAGAAGAAATTTGATCCCTCGCCCCTGGTCACCCATCAATTCCCGCTGGCCCAATACCAGGCCGCCTTTGATACGCTGGCCGGCAAAAGCGGCTCCCACGCGGTGAAGGTCGTCTTCGACTTTACCCGGAGCTCCTGAGACCCTGCCCATGACGACTTCCGCCATCCCTGACCGTCAATACCCCGGCGCCGTGGTCAACATCACCAACCGCTGCAGCTTAAGCTGCCGGCATTGCTTCGTTTACCGGGAGGGCAACCCCAACCAGCCGCGCCAGGAGATGGACAGCGCGACCATGGTCCGGAAGCTCGCCGAATTGCAAAAGCGCTGCGGCATCCTGACCATGCTCTGGATGGGAGGCGAGCCGCTCCTGCGGCCGGAGGTGCTGCGCGAGGGCGCGAAACTCTTCGGCCGCAACACGGTCACCACCAACGGCACCCTGGACCTGATCGAGCTGCCCCGCTGCATTTACGTGATCTCGCTGGACGGCCCGCCGGAGCTTAACGACGCGATCCGGGGCAAAGGCACCTTCGCAAGGGTGATGAAGACGCTCAGGCGGGTGCCGGCCAAGTTCGGGCCGACGCTCATGTGCCAATGCGTGGTGACCCGGTTGAACGAGGACCGGCTGGAGGAGTTGGTCGCGCGGCTGCGGCCGACCCGGATCCAGGGCCTGACCTTCTCGTTTTATGTTCCGCGCCAAAAGGATGATTCGGAGCTCACCTGGGGCTCACTCGAGCGCCGGGACCGGGCGGTGCGCGAGGCGATCCGTCTCAAGGAGAAGTATCCGGACTTTATCTGGAGCAAGCGCCGGAGCCTGGAGCTGATGCTCTCGCCCCACGCCAAGGCGGTCACCGATCATTGCCCGGCCAAGCAATACGTCTTGCCCCTCTATCTGGAGGGCGAGGAATTCGTGATTCCTTATTGTTGCTATGGCAACGACGTGGATTGCGACCTGTGCGGCGCCTGGGTGGTCTTCTACCTGGCGGCCAAGCTTCCGGTCCAACTCTGGGATAAGCGGACGCCAGTTGACTAAGAGACTACTGGATCCTGAAGTTCTCGATCACGATTCCGTCGAAGGGGGTGCAGCCGCCGGTGAGGATGGCGCAGATGTCCTGGCCGCCGGGAGTTTGGAGTGAGTCCAGGGTAAAGGTGATAACGGCGCCGGCCGGCGGGAGCGGACCCGGCTCCAGGATGTCCACGGTCACGTAGGCCAGGTTCACCCGGCCGGTGGTCGGCTCCGCGGAAGCGGAGGCGGCGGAAATGGTGGTAACAGTATTTCCGATGCTGACCACGGGCTGGGTTTCAAAGCCCTCCGCGGCTTGATACTGGCTGGGGTAGCTGATGGGCAGATAAGGAACGCTGCCATCCACGTCCACGATCTGGATCGCGGCGGGGTTCTGCAGGGTGAGGGTGATGGAGTAGGAGCCTAACTCTTCCATGCCCAGGTTGACGTTGATCGGGAGAAAGACCCGTTCGCCCGGATTGTAACCGATTGAAGTGCCGATCCCCGCCTCGCCGGGGTTCTCCACCCCCGCGAATTCCGGGACCGAGTAAACATGAAAGGTATTGGGAACCCGGGGCACGAGCAGGGTGGTGCCGGAGAGGACCCCAGCCTTGCCGGGGGCGAGGATGGCGCGGGGATCCGAACCGCTGATGTTGACGACCTCTTCCTTGGCCTCGGTCTCACTGTCGCAGGCGGTTACTCCGAGGAGGATCAGCGCCAGGGCCAAGCCCATCCCCAGGACTCGATCGAACCGGTTCATTTTTTCACCAGCCAGACTTTGAGCTTGGCCTCGACCTTGGCGCCGATGCGAACGGGCACGGTATAGACGCCCAGGGTTTTCATCGGCTCTTCCAGGAGCACCTCCCGCTTATCCACCGCGTAGCCGTCCTTGCGCAGGGTCTCGGCAATATCCTGGGCGGTAACCGAGCCGAAGAGCCGGTCGTTTTCCCCCACCTTGCAGGGGATGGTGCAGGAGTAGTTCTCGAGCTGCTCGGCCAGCTTTTCGGCGGAAGCCTTCTGGCGGCTCTGCTGGTCCGAGATCAGGCGCTTTTCATGCCCGAGCTGGTTCACGTTCTTGCGGGTGGCCTCCACCGCCAGGTTGCGGGGGATCAGGTAGTTGCGGCCGTAACCGGGTTTGACCTCCACCACCTCGCCGGTCTTGCCGAGCCGGGACACGTCGGTTTTCAAAATCACCTTCATCTCGACTCTCCTCAAGCCGGCCTAGACGTGGGGCCCGCCCACCGGCAAAAGCGCGATGTTGCGCGCCCGCTTGATCGCCCGGGTGATCTCCCGCTGGTGCCGCGTGCAGTTGCCGGAAATCCGGCGCGGCACGATCTTGGCCCGCTCGGTGATGAACTGGCGCAGCAAACGGGAATCCTTATAATCAATCTTCACGGTGTGGTCCGCGCAAAACCGGCAGACCTTGCGCCGGCTGAAATGCCGCCGGCGATCACTGCTCGCTGGGTAGGTCATGCCTCGTCCTCCTGGTCCTTATCACTCGGCGCGGGCGCCGCCGGCTCAGCCGGGCCGCCGGCTTCGTCGGCGCTCTGGCTTTCCGCCTCGGGCGGGGCCGCCCGCTCGCGGGGAGGCGGGGCTTCTTCCCGGCCCGACTCCTCTTCTTCAAATACCTCTTGGGGAGCGATGATCTCGTCCTTTTGGCGGGTGTGGGTCACCTCGGTGATGGAAGCCGGGTCCACCTGATCTTCCAGCTTCACCGTCTGGAACCGCATCACGTCTTCGAGCAACCCGATCGTCCGTTCCACCTCGGTCACGGTCCGGCCGCTGCCCAGGTAGGTGAGCAGGATGTAGAAGCCCTTCTGGTATTGAGCCCCCCGGTAGCTGACCGGATAGCCCAGACGCCGGTGGCCCCACATGTCCACCACGGCCAGCTTGCCCTGGTTGCTCGACACCTGCTCGCTGAGACGCGAGACCATCGCCTGGATGCTGTCTTCCGGCAGATCCGGTTTGCACAGGAACAGCGTTTCGTATTTGGTCATAGAACCTCCTTGTGGTTTGCACAGCCCCCGCAGGAGCAAGGAGTCAGCCGCCACCCAAGCCGGCGCGCCTGAAAAGATTTTATAAGTTTATCAAGTTTCAAGGAAAAAGCAAGGGAAAAATTTTGCCGGATCAACCCTCGGCAAACTCGTCAATCGCCCGGTTGGCCAGGCGGTCGGCCTCCCGGTTGTCTTCGCGGGGGACGTGCTCAATGGTGAAGTTTTTGAACCCGCGCTTCAGGTCCTGCACCTGTTGGAACAGCACCCTCAACTCCGGATTCTTGACCCGGTATTCCCCCAGCAACTGCTTGACCAGCAGCTCGGAGTCCGAGCGCACCGCCACCTTTCGCGCGCCCAGCTCCCGGGCCCGGCGTAGCGCCAGGACCAGGGCCCGGTATTCGGCCTGGTTGTTGGTGGCCTTTCCCAGGTATTCGCAGAATTCTTCAAAGACCTTGTTCCCCCGCCAAATCACCACGCCGGCCCCGGCCGGACCGGGGTTGCCCCGGGCGGCGCCGTCTATGTTCACGGTCACCGATTCCAGCGGCTCGAGCGGCGGCGGGACTTCCGGAGGGGGATTCCCGGCCGCGCGTTCCAGACACTGCTTGAGCCGGCTCCGGCTGATCCGCAGGCGGTCGCAGGTCGCCGCGACGTCCAGGGTTTCGGCCAGGCAGAGCAGGATCTCCCGGTCCGAGGCGTCAGTCATCCTCCGGCTCCGGCGCGGGCAGATTGGCCGGCACCGGCAGATGCACCAGGTAACGGCCGCAATGAGGGCAGTGAATCACCTGCTCGTTCTTGAGCACCTGGATATAAAGCTGGGCCGGCATCATGCGATTGCAGGCCGTGCACACCTCTTTCTCGGCCGGCACCACCACCGGGTCGCCCAGAGAGCGGCGGAGGCGCTCGTATAAGGCCAGCTCGCTCTCGGCCAAGCGCGCCGTCAACTCCGCGCGCCGGGCTTCGAGTTCCTTGGCCTCTGTCTCAGCCTGGTCCCTCCGCTCGGCCAGGGCCCGCTTTCCCTCCTGGAACTTCCGCTCGTAATCTTGCCAGGTCTTTTCGCGCTCCTCTAGCTTTGCCTCCGCGGCTTCGATCTCATCGTAAAGCAAGAGAATCTCTTCTTCCAAACTCGAATTTTTCCCCCGAAGCCCCTCGATCTCCTTAAGGGTGGCTTCGTATTCCTTGTTGGTCTTGACCGCGTGCAACTTGGCCTGGCTCTTTTTCAGTTGCTCTTCCCCGTCCTGGAGCCCTCCCTCCTTGCGCCGCCGCTCCTTCTGCAACTGGGCCAGCCTTTCCCGTTCCTGCTCCATCGCGCTTCTCTCCTGGGTGTGCTCCTGCTCCAGCGCCGCCAGGTCGGCAGGAAAGCCCTCCACCAACTTCCGGCACTCCCCCAGTTGCAGGTCCAGCGCTTGCAGGGCCTGCAGTTGTTCAATCGCTTCCGCCATCCCGCCTCTCCTCAAGCCGCCTGGGTCCCCGGACAACCCGAATCGTGCAGTTGGAAAAAAGATTTTTAACCACAAAGGCACAAAGACACCAAGAATAAACGGGTTGAGACCACTGAGTACGGGCGCGAGAGGTCAACTTGGATTGCGAAAAAAATTCCAGCCGAATTGCCAAGAAATCATTCTGACTTAGAGCCTTTGTGTCTTTGTGGTTAAATTCTAATTGCATTTTCCGGGTTTAAAAAAAGGGCGCAGGCGCGCCCTCTGAAAACCTGCCTCTCTCCGCTTCGACAGCAGAACAAGCCCGCTGATTTATGGCAACCTCTCCCGTCCATGGTTTGCGCTTTTTGGGCCCACCAGGATTCGAACCTGGGACCAACCGGTTATGAGCCGGTGGCTCTACCAGCTGAGCTATGGGCCCGGTTAAAGGAATGCTAACACAGTCCCCCCCGGCTGGCAACCCGAAAAAGGTGATTAAGGCAGGGGATCCGGGTCCAGCCAGACCGGAGAGGACCAGGCCAGGTGATGGTCGGACTGGATTACGCGCAGGTAATACCAAGTTGAGGATTTCAGCGGCTCGGGATCGGTCCATTCCAGCACCCCGGGGTCCAAGATCGGCGGATCAAAGCGCCAGACCTGGACCGGTTTCTGCGGGTCTTCCCGGATCACCGCCACCTCGCTTACCGGTGCCTGGCCGTGCACTTCGGCGCGAATGGCTCGCGGCGCATTGGGGGGAAGGGAAATCTCTTCACCCATGCCTTTGCCGTTCACCGAGAAATCGAGGAGAATCCTCGCGCCGGTGGTGGCATAGACCGATCGGCTTTCCAGATGCTGGAACAGGGTTTCGCGGTCCAGCCGGTAGTCCCGCATCGCGGTAAGCCCGTCCATCGAACAGCGGAGAATCCCCTTGATGCCGGCCGCCGCCCGGCTCGAGGCCGCCTGGCCCGGCCAGGGGAACGCGTGCATATCCGAGCGGTCAAGCTCGGGCACGGCCACGCGGCGAAAGGCGGAGCGGAGCAGGCGGTTATGGCGCGGAATGGAATCGGAAGGAGCGGTAGCCGCGAGGCAAAGGAGCGCGAGCGCGAACCGCCAGGGCTTTGGCATCCGGGAGGTTAGCGGGTCTGCTGGCCTTCGCGGAAGAGGTCCATGAGCTTGGTATCGAGCGAGGCGGGCCGGGCTCGGTTCTTGGCCCAGTCCCGCAGCTCCTGGATTTTTTCTTCCAGGGTTTCGGAAAGCGGCACCGTGTCGGACAGGGCGCGGCGGATGTCCTCGGTCGTAACCTCCCGGCCGGCGGTGAACGCCTCATACATGGCGGAGATCAGGCACTGCTCGATCTCCGAGCCGGAAAAACCCTCGCCGAGCTTGGCCAGGCCGGCCGGATCAAAGGCCTCCGGGTCGCGGCCGCGCTTGCGCAAGTGGATGGTGAAGATCTCGCGGCGCTCGTGCAGGTTGGGCAGGTCCACGAAAAAGATCTCGTCGAAGCGGCCCTTGCGCACGAGCTCGGGCGGAAGCTCGGCGATGGAATTGGCGGTGGCAATCACGTAGACCGGCCGGGTCTTTTCCTGGAGCCAGACCAGGAAAGCGGCGAAGGCGCGGGAGACCCGGCCGCCCTCGCGGCCGCCGGAGATCTGCTGGACGGAGAAGCCCTTCTCGATCTCGTCAATCCAGAGCACGCAGGGCGCGAGGGATTCCGCGAGCTGGATCGAGCGGCGCATGTTTTCTTCGCCCGAGGTCTGGGTGGAGCCGAGGACCATGCTGGCGTCGAGGCGCAAGAGCGGCATCTGCCAGAGGTTGGAGACCGCCTTGGCGCAGAGGCTCTTGCCGCAGCCCTGGACGCCGAGGAGGAGCAGGCCCTTGGGTTCGGGCAGGCCGTAGCGGCGGGCGGACTCGCTGAAGGCGGAAGAGCGGTTCATGAGCCACTGCTTGAGCTGATCGAGCCCGCCGATGTGGTCCAGGTTTTCCGAGACCTCGAAGAATTCCAGGAGCTGGGTGCGGCGGATGATCTCCTTTTTCTGCTCCAGGATCAGCGGGATATCGTTGAGGGTGAACCGGGGCCGTTCCCGCAAGGCCCGGGTAAAGACCCGGAGGGCTTGGCGGACGGTGAGGCCGAGGCTGGCGCGAACCATGCCTTCCATCACCTCGGGCGGGAGGTCGGAGGACCCGAGCCGGGCCAGGGTCTCGCCCAAAATCCGGCGCAGTTCCGAAGACAGGGGCAACGGCAACTCCAGCACGTTGAAGTCTTTTTCCAGCTCCAGCGGGATGACCGGACTGGGAGTGAGGAAGATGATCGCCTGCCCTTTTTGCTGGAGCGGGTTCAGGAGGTCGCGGATCAGGCGGACCACCGTGGGATCGGAGAGATAGGGATGGAAATCCAGGAGCGCGAAGAGGGCGCGGGATTCGGTCGCGGCGATCCGGGCGAGCGCTTCCACCGGCGAGGCGGGCGGCGCCGGGTTGTCGCCAAAGCCCTGGGTGACCGACCAGACCGAGAGCGCGGCCTCCCGGTCCTGGGCCGCCTGCGCCAATATCTCCAGCGCCCGGTCTTCCTCAAAGGTGGTCAGGTTGATCAGGACATAGCCCGACTCGATCAAGGTTAAAAGCTCGCGAACAATCTCCGCCATTGCCTCAAACTCCCATTCTACATTAACATGGGCCGAAACGGGTTGCAAATGGGCGGTCAGTCTGCTATGAAGCAAGATTTAGGAAGAAAAGGGTGCGGCGGCAAGGTAAATGGCTGGCGCTGCTCCTGGCGCTGGGGATGATCGGGGGAACTCCGCTGCCGGACCGAATCCATTGGAAAAAGGACGGCGCCCTCCTGGTCAAGGTGCCGGCCGGGGAGTTCCGCCTGGGCAGCAACACCGGGCCGGAGGCGAGCCGGCCCGAGCGCAAGGTTTTTCTGGAGACCTTTTACCTTGACCGCACCGAAGTGAGCAACGGGCAGTATTTCCGCTTTTGCCAGGCAGTAGGCCGGCCGCTGCCGGTGCATCTCCGGCAAGGCACTCTCGCTCCCGGACAAGAGGACCTGCCGGTGAACCATGTCACCTGGGAGGACGCCGACGCCTATTGCCGCTGGGCGGGCCGAAGGCTGCCCCGCGAAGCCGAGTGGGAAAAGGCGGCGCGGGGCCTTAACGGCCGGACCTATCCCTGGGGCAACGGCTGGGACCCCGGGCGCAGCCGCAACCGCACCAACGCGAACGAGTCCCCGGCGCCGGCGGGCAGCTATCCCAAGGGCCAGAGCCCTTACGGGGCCCTGGACCTGGCCGGCAACGTCTGGGAATGGACCGCGGACTGGTACCGCGCCTATCCCGGCGGGCCGCTCGCCTTTGACGAGACCGGCAAGCGGCGGGTGGCCCGGGGCGGCGCCTTTTTCTATTCGATTGAGCTGCTGAAGAGCTACGTGCGTTATCCGCTGGATCCCCAGGACGCGACCGAGCACGGCGGCTTTCGCTGCGCGGTGAGCATCCCGGCCCAATGATTCCTCGCTTCAAAATCCTGTTCCTGATCGTGGGATTGATCTTTGGTGTCCACTGCCGTTCGGCCCGGGTCGGGCAGGCCGAAACCCTGATGGGCACCCTGGTCGAGATCACGGCCGAGGGCCGAGACCACAAGCTGGTGGAGGCGCGGGTCGCTTTGGCTTTTGAGGAAGTGCGGCGGGTGGACCGGTTGATCAGCACTTTCCGGGAGGACAGCGAGCTCAGCCGGATTAACCGGGCGGCGGGAGTGGCGCCGGTGCAGGTGAGTCCCGAGGTGCTGGAGGCGATCGAGCGGTCGCTCGAGGTGAGCCGGCTCTCGGACGGCGCGTTCGACATCAGCTATGCCGCGCTCGGCGGGCTCTGGGATTTTTCGGGGGAGAAGCCGGCCCGGGTGCCGGAGGCGGCCGAGATCGCGGCCCGGCTCAAGCGGGTGGGCTGGCGCCGGATCCAGGTGGACCGCTCGGCCGGGACGGTGTTTTTGCCGGAGGCGGGAATGCGCCTGGACCTGGGCGCGATCGCCAAGGGCTACGCGGTGGACCGGGCCCTGGCGGCGCTCAAGGTCCCGGGCGTTGATCGGGCGCTGGTGACCGCGGGCGGCGACTTGCGGGCTTTTACGCGGCCGGGCGAGAAGCCCTGGCGGATCGGGATTCAAGACCCGGCGCGGCGTGATCGTCTGTTGGGCGAGCTCGAGATCCAAAACCAAGCCGTCGCCACTTCGGGCCAATATGAGCGCTTTGTTGAAATCCAGGGCCGGCGGTACGGGCACATCCTCGACCCGCGCACCGGCCGGCCGGCGGAGGGGGTTTTGGGCGCCACGGTGATTGCCGGCGAAGCCTGGGAGGCGGACGCTTGGGCCACGGCCCTGTTGGTGCTGGGTCCGGAGCAGGGGATCAAGCTCCTGCCCTCGCCACCCGGGATCGAGGCGTTGATCGTGGACGCCAAGGGCCGTTGGCACGCGACGCCGGGTCTGGCCGGCCGGATCCAGCCGGCGCCATCTCCCTCCGTTCCCTTTTTATTCAGATTATAATATGAATCCGCCCGGGACCAGAGGGCCGGAAAAAGCCTCCGGCCCGGATCAGGAAGGGCCGGGATGCACGAGGGTGTGGCGATGGGGGACAAAGCCCATCTTTTTCCAGAACTCGACGCCGGCCTGGTTTTGATCCACCACCTGCAAATAGACCTCCGGGATCCCCTGCTCGGCAAAGCAGCGCAAAGTGGCCTGGACCAGGCGCGTGCCGATGCCCTGGCGGCGAGCGGCCGGGAGCACGTAGAGGTCGGCCAGATAGCCGGTGGTTACACCGCGGGTCAGGAAGGTGGAATCGGGCCACCGCTCCGCCCAGCGCAGGAGGTAATGAGACGCGGCCCGGAGCAGGCGCCCCCAGGTCAAGCTTCGAGGTCCCTTGCGGCGAGAAGGTCTCGGCGCGGCCGCGGCGGCGGGCTGGATGCTGAACCGGATAAAGCCGAGCAGGCGCGAGCCGTCGTCCGCCACCAGGAACTGCTGGAGGCCCGCCTGCCAGGAGCGGGTGATGAAGCGCAAGCTGTCAAAGGCCGGGTTGCGCGACCGGGCAAAGAGTCGGTCCCACCCGGCTTGCTCGTCGAGGTGGGCGGCAAAGAGGCGGGCCAAGGAATCGAGATCTTCCTGGCCGGCCGGCCGGATCTGGAACCCGCTCACGGCCCCTCCTTTTCCGGCGGATACACAAAGGTCACCGAATAACCCTGGTCCTCGCCGGGATACAGGGGGGATCCGCGGAACGTAACCCAGCTATGGCCTTGCAGGCGGCCGTTGTGAGAGCGGACGCCGAGGCAGAAGCGGGGGGACTGGTGTTCGTCGTGGAGGAAGCGGTAGAGGACGAGACTACGCTTGAGGCAGGTTCGCTCAAAGAGGTTGGCGCGGTCGCTGAGGAGGATCTGGGCATAGAGGACGATCCGGTCCCGCTGGTGGGAGGGAACCGGCGGCCGGGCCGGGGTATGCCAGGCCAGGAGCCGGGGCAAGGGGAGCAGGCGGAGGAGGATGGGTTCCAGCACCAGCCAGGCGGCGAGGCGGAGGAGCAGCCAGAGATCGGCGGGCGAGTGAATGTGTTTTCGGAAGCGCCGGACCCAATCCGCCATGCCGGCTGACCTCAGCGATAGAATCCGGGCCGGAGCGGCGGCATGAAGGCCGGCAGAGGGTTATCAACTCCGTCGTTGACCAAGGGTTGGATCGTGGTGGAGCTGACCACGTAATTGGTTAGGGGCAGTGAGGCAATGCTCCAGACGGCGGAGTAGTGATAGTTAAAGACCACTTGCTCAGCGGAGAGGGTGGGATTTTGAGAGAGACCGGAGACGGATTGGAGCACCCGAACCGCATAATTTTCAAGGTTGAGCCCGGTCGTCTGGCCGGGAAGCAGGTCCGCTTGCAGGGGGGCCAGATCCAGGATCCAGGGGCCGTTATAATCCACCATGAAGCATTGGGCATTGGGGGGATCCACACAGTTAGGATAGAAGGCGGTCCCTGGATAAGTCCCCCTTACCGTGTAGCGGATGGCGTCAAAGGTGGCATGCCGGCTGTCCGGACCCCATTTGAAGGAAGAGGTGACCGTGATCCAGGACTTGAGAGTGGGATTGCCGGGACGGTTCAAGATAATGGGGTTTCCGATGGTGTCGCCGGTGAGTGGATCCATGTTTTGGAGAAGATAATAATAGCGGGCGAAATAGACGGGGTGTTGCGCCATGAAGACGATCTTGGTCCCGTCCGGAGACCAGGTGGGATTGAACACCTTTTTTAGATACCAGCCTTGGGTGTAGGCAGGCAGGACCGAGGCGATGGAGGAGAAGCCATTGATGAAGACGGTTTCCGCGCCGCCCTGAGCATCGTTGAGGCAGATGTCCTGATTAGAATCCGGGGACCGGCCGATGCAATCATAGACCAGACTTTTGCCGTCGGGGGAAAAGGAAGGATTGAGGGCGGAGCCGGGGCCGTGGGAGACCTGGGTCAAGTGGGAGCCGTCGGGATGCACGGTCCAAATATCGTAGTAGTCGGCTGACACGGCAAAGGCGATCTGCTCTCCGCCCGGGGCAAAGGTCGCGGTCAGAGCGTGCAGGGCGAGGTCGGTCACCTGGCTGCGGCCGGTCCCGTCGGGCCGGATGGTCACGAGTTGGAAAGGAGTGGCCGCGTCGGGTTTGGCGCTGAAGACCAGGCGATCCTCAATCAAGAGAATATCAAAAGCAAAGCCGTAACCCTCGGCGGGATTCACCCGGTCGAAATCCAGGGTGACCGACGCGCTCGCGGTCGGGGCCAGGGGTCCAAAGACGAAGACGGGCTCTCCCCCGGGGAAGTAGAGGGTGTTGCCATTCTCGGCGTCCGGGGGAGTCAGGAGTTGGGCATTGGGTTCGAGGTTGCGCAGCACCAGCCACAGCCGCGGCCAGTTGGTCGCGGACAGCGAGGTGAGGGTAATGGTGAGGGAGTCGGCGTCAGCGTTGGCGGTCACGCCGGCGTTCACCTGCCCGTTGACCCGCGTCGCACTCACGCCTCGATAGAAGACGGTGGGGTCAAAGAGGGTGGGGGGAATCAGTTGCGTATCCCAACCCGGGGCCAGGGGCGAGACCAGGACCTCGAAATAGAGGCACTGCGAGAAGTAGAGGGGGTCGCGGTCGTCGCAGTCCAGGCCCAGGTCGCACCCGGTCCCGTAATGGTCGCCGTCCTTATCTACACAGGTCAGGCAATCCGACCAGTGGAACGGGTCGGCATCGTCGCAGTCCGGACCATCCAAATGGGTATAATCATCGCAGCCGGCAAACCAGCTATCGCTGTCCGCATCCTGGCAGGTGTCGCAGGAGATCCAGTTCCGGGAGTCGCTGTCCGAGCAGTCCGGGCCCGGGATGGTGGCATAAGCGTCGCAGCCTACATACCAGCCGTCGGCGTCCGCGTCCAGGCAAAGGTCGCAGGAGACCCAGACGTTGGGGTTGGTATCATCACAGTCCGGGCCGAGGTTGCCGCAGCCGGTCCCGTGATTATCCCCGTCGGCGTCGGCTCCCAGGAGGCTGGTCCAGAACGAGCATCCATTCCCATCCTCGTATTCGCAAGCGGGCAGGATCAGGAGGGCTCCGCCAAGCAACACGCCAATGATCCAGCGCGGAATTTTCATGGGGGTTCCTTTCTGGGCAAAACCAGCCCGGCCCAGGGACTATCCGGGAAATCCTTTAACCACTCCAGTTTGCCAAAATAACGGGCGCAGGCCAGGCATTGAAAATGTTCCAGTTCGGAAAGCTCGCCGGCGGCCAGGCGGCGCAGGCGATGGCGGTGGAACTCGGCAATGCGGTCCACCAGGCGGACGTGGGCCTCGACCAGGTCCACCTCGGCGAGGTTCGCGATCACGTCCGGCTCGGGCTGATCCGGGTCAGCGCCGCGGATGGCCGGGAGCATGCAGCACAGGCAGAGGTTGCCGCGCACGTCCACATACAGATCGATCATGCTCAGGTTGGCGCAAAGGTAAAAGGGGCTGGGATCGTAAACCCCGGCGCACAGGCCCACCGCGATTTTCAACTCGCCGGCCAGGCGCGCGACCGCGGTTTCCACCTGCCGCCACTCGGCGGGCGCGAGCATGAGCCCGTCGCGCAGGTTATCCGGGGTGGGGTGCATGTGGGAGAAATCCAGTCCGGTCAGGCCCAGGTGCGCGGCGAGCAGCGCCATTTCTTCGAGGCGCCCCAGGTTTTTTCGGTTCACGGTCGGCTTCAGCCGGGTGGGCAGGCCGCGGGCGTGGCAGCCGGCGATGGCGGCCATGACCTTGCGGAAACTGCCCGGTCCGCGAACGGCGTCGTGGGTCTCGGCGTCGGGGCCGTCCAGGGAGACGGCCACTTGGACGAGCTTTTCCTTGACCGCCGGCTCGGAAAGCAAAGGCAGGACCCGGGACAAGAGGTGGCCGTTGGTGACAAAGGAGAAGGTATAACCCCGCTCGACCGTGGCGCGGATGAGGTCCTCGAATTGCGGGTGCAGGAGCGGCTCGCCCCCGGTGAAAGACACCAGGGAAACGCCGAGCCTCTGGGCCTGATCGAGCACCCGGCAGATCAAGGCGAACGGCAGATCGTGGCGCGGCTGGGCGGTTCCCCGCATGCAGTGCCGGCAGGCGAGGTTGCAGCGGTTGGTCAGCTCGAAGGCCAGGCGGCGGGCGGTCATGACTCGGCTCCCGGGTCGCGGGCCTTTTGCAACACGGCCTGGAGACGGGAGGGATCGCTCTTGATATCGGTGCCGCTCCAGAGGCGGAAGGACCGGGCCGAAGCCAGGAGCAGCTTCAAGGCCCGGAGGTGCTCGGGCGCCAGGCCGCGGTCGAACATGACCGCCAGGCTCTGGGGCAGGAGCAGGGGCAGGGCCTGGGCGCTGGACAAGGGCTCCAGGCGCGTGACCGGCTCGCCGGTGAGGGCGGGGAAAAAGAGCCACTGCGGATTGAGCAAGCGGTTAATATGTCGCTCGGGATAAAACTCCTCCATGGCCAGCTCCTTCTTGGGATGGAACGGGGAACTCTCCGGCCGCGCCGCCAGGTGCGCAAGCTCGGGATAGACCCGGCTCAATTCGGAGGGCACATGGAAGGCGCGGGCCCAGGAGAGCACCTCCAGGCCCTGGGGTGAGTTCCGCAGGAACACGGTATCATCGGAGAGGTAGCGGAAACCCTGGCGGATGAGAGCCAGGGTGAGGGAGGTCTTGCCCGAATAGGCGTTGGCCACGAACAGATACCCTTCCTGCTCCGGGCTCCGCAGCGCCGCGGCATGCAGGAAATAAAGCCCATGGTGGCGGAGCGCCTCGAACAGGGGAAGAGAAAAGAAAAGATTAAGAAAGAAGCGCTCCCCCTGTTCGCGCAGGGTCTCGTCCGCGATATAGCCCCGGATCAGGCCGCCGGCCGGCTCCACCACCAAGTAGGAAAGGTAGTCCGTGAAATAGCGCCACCCGTCCAGGGCAAAGGCGCGCAAAGCGCCGTAGCGAAGGAAGCGCCGGGCCCGGGTGGGCACCAGCCAATCGCGCTTCTCCTCGGCCAATTCCACCTTCAGGTCGAGCCGGGATAAAGCCGGGACCGCATAAGGGAAGAGGCATTGGTGGACCAGTTGGGAAAGGGCGTCGGAACTGGTTTGGACTTCCACCCCTACCCCATGGATCTGATAGCGCTGGAGCAACATGAGTTAGTTTTCACTCAACCACAAAAAAGGTTAACCACCAAGGCACCAAGAAGAAAAAAAGGAAATGGTGTCTTGATCCCTCTGCGGCAAACCTGAACCCGATGCTAATCTTTATTATACCCCTTTTCCAGGCAAAAAAAAGGCGGGAGACCTGCTCCCGCCTTTTTCCGTCTGAATTCCGTTTAGCCGATGGCCGACTCGGCTGCACCGCCGCTTCCAGGGACCGCGCCGGCGCCGACACCCGCGGTGGCAAAGGTGATGTTGACCAACGGCTCATTCTTTTTGACCGTCGGCTTGCTGTATTTCTTCTTTTCCACTTTCTTTTTCATTTTACGAGACTCCTTCCTGGCATTTCAGCTTGCGGAGGCGGGAGCTTTAGCTCCCGCCTCGGCAAGATAGGATTAAAGTTACGGCGTTACGCAGATGTGGTCGTTGTTGACCTGGAAGCCTTTGCCGCCCGAGGCGCTGAACGCGCCGGGCATAAGCTTGTTGCTGACCTCCTGGGCCTGATAGAAATACGTGCCGGGATCCTGCTCGGCGAGGGTGGCGGTCGAGGTGCCTGGCCCGGTGCCGGCGCAAGGAGGCCCGCTACACGGCCAATACCAATCGGTGACATCATCCCCGCCCATGCCGCCGTCGCGGGTGCAGTTGCTGGAGAACCATTGCGCGGTGGTATTATTCGCATTGGACTCGACCTTGAGGATGCTCCCTGATCCGGCCGGCGCGGTTGGCTTGACTCTCATGTAAAATTGAGCCAGCCAGTAATCCACGTCCGCGTCCACACCCTGGTCCATGAAATCGCAGTCACCATTGCCGTTAACATATATTTCAGCTAGACCCGTCCATCCGTATGCTCCGTTAGCAGTATAGTCAGGGACAGCTCCAACGACGGTAAGATCCTCAGCCATGTTATACGGGTTCCCGAGCCATCCAAGGTCAAGGATCCGCTGCTTGATGGTGGGTTTGCAACCATAGGTTAACTCATCACCACCCTGGTCAATCCTAAAAGTAAAGTTACCATCATTGGGAGCCCGAACGAAAGCGGCATAATTGGGTCCCCATGAAAAATTGGGGGTGGCATTCATGCCGTCGGCGGCGTCTGCAAAGGTTTTCGCGGCCCCGCCACGATAGTTCTCATACGTTGCTGTATAAGCCAAAACCGAGCTGCCGGGAGCGGGAGTAACTACATTGGCGGCAACGCTAATGGCCTCCAGGACTGTGGGATCAAAAGTCATAACAGCACTCAATGAGTTGGGCCATTCCACGCAAGATCCTGGCGTGGCGTTGGTGCACGGGCCGGTAGGAGTAAGCGGATTCATGATGCATCTCTGGCCGTGGTTCTGGTTTTCGATCCGGTCCGGCCATTCAAAGCCCAAATTGACCGCGAAGTATTGGCCCGGGGCCAGGGTCTGGCTCTCGTTAATGGGGGTGCTGCATTGGGGCGCGCCAAGTTTGTGTCCCTCATACGCGCCAGCGGCTGTGTTTACACAACCTTGTCTCTTTCTGACAGCGTCACCAAACCCCCACAGAGCAGCATCCAGGTTATAGGCCCTGGCCACGAAGGTGGTGCGGTCGGGATCAAAGCGGCCGTCGCCGGCGCCGTCTTCGGCATACAATCCAAAGGCGGTGCCGTCGGAGCTGGCGGCCGCGGTATCCGTCAGGGCGGTGTAGAACTGGTAGGGGGTGCTCTCGCCGTCGAAGGTCCAGGTGTCGGTGATGGAGCCGCACTGGGGATGCAGGAACTGCAAGGTGGAGACAAACTGAGGCGGGGCGTCGTAATACAGAATGAGGGGGCAATCCAGGTCGAAGTCACCGGTGGTCTGCATGTGCCCCCAGGTGCCGTCTTCCACGATGCACACGCCGGTATTGTCCGCGAGGATGCCGGTGCCGCTGCCATAGTCCGCGCCTGGGGTGATATCGGCGCCGCCGGGAATCTGGTATAAGGTGTGCGAGGTGGTCATGGTGGCGGTAACGGGCGGCGTGCAGCCGTCTGCCCCGGGGCACGCATACTCCCAGGTGCGCATCCGGGACATGTATTGGCCAGCGGTCAGATTTTTGAAAGTAACCTGGCAGACGAGAGGAAGAACGGCCCCGGCGCACGAGCTGGTGATCTCGATCGTTCCGAGGAAAGCGGTGGTTTGAACAGCGGTGCCCATAACCACCGGCTCAATGTCGAGCTTGCCGGCCTGGGGATCCACCGAGAACTTGTAAACATAATTCGCGCCCATCCCGCCGGCTTTTGCCGGGATGGCGCTGTCATCCGAAGATGACGGTCCCATACATCCGGCAAATAAGAGGCTGGCCCCCAACAAGAGTACCGCGCTCCATTTGCCTACCGTGAAAAAGTTTTTCATTCCCAAATCTCCTTTCTCTGAGATTATTGCCCAAATTCTAAAGCAATGTCTTTCATGCTGCCCTGGGCGTGAAGCCCAAAAATCTCAAAAAGCTCAAATCACCTCCTCTGTGCAATCCTTAAAATTAAACCTAAACCTTATGAATCTGATTTCACCGAGATCAGGCCTTCCCGCGTCAAATCCTCAATAAATTCAGAAACATCGGATTGGGCCTGGTCCGGGGACACATCAAACTGTTCGCATAAGGCTTCCACAAGCTTCTCCTTGCTCATGGCGCCGTCATTCTTTTCAATCAGTTGCCACATAAAGCTTCCGCTTTCGTTCAGGCTGTAATAGAACTTGTTATCCAGATGAAGTAAAACCGCACTCCCGTCATCCAGATCGGTAAAAACGACCGCTTCTTGCGCCTTAATCTTCTGATCCAAAGAAAGAATGACCTTTTAATAAAGTTTGCAAGATTCGCGCCATTCCCAACCTAAGCGCGTTATCGTTAAAATCCAATAAGTTAGGCTAATAACTAACTTTTTAATCTTTTTGGCCTATGAATAACTTGCGAAAGGGGACCAAAAATCGAATAAAAATTTCAGTCCTTTTCTTCGCTTATCCCTAGGTTAGTCCATTATTTAGCATAAGGCCAAAACTTTGTCAAGAAAAAAATGATAATTTTTTTAATCGGATTTTCCCCCTCCAATTCAAGGGCCTGTTGCCTGGGGCCTGAGCTTGTCGAAGGCCCCAGGCAACAGGCCCTCAAGGCTGAACCCGGGCGCCGGCCCCGGTCCGGCGCGCGAGGGGAACAATGTGAGGGTCTTCCAGAAAATGCTCCCATTTGCCCGAGGCTTCCTCGATTTTCCGCCGGACCTGCTGCCACTGCCCCTGGCTCGCCAAGAACAAGATGTATTCAATCGTGGCGATCTGTTCGTCCGGGTTGATGGCGAGGGCGCGCTCATACTCCGCCCGGGCTTGGTCCACCTGCTTCTGCTTTTCATAGAACCGGGCCAGGCCCAGGTGCGACCAGGAGCTCTCCTTGATGGACTGAGCCTGAAAAAGTTCCCGGGCCACTTGCTCCTGGCCCTTGGCCTGGAGCAGGATCATGCCCAGGTAATAATGACTCTCCGCATCATAAGGGTCCAACTCAATGGCTCTCCTCAAATAGCCCGCCGCCTCCTCCATTCTCCCCAGTCCCAGGCTGATCTCCCCTAATTTCCGGTAGCTCTCCCCGGACTCCCCGATCACCTCGAGCGATTGCTTGAGCCAGGCAAAAGCCTCCGGCTCCCGGCCGCTCAAGAACAAGGCCCGGGCTTTGGTAGACCAGGCCCGGAGGTTTTCCGGGTCTTTCTCCAGAATCTGCTCGCAGAGCGTGAGGGCCTTGGGAAAGTCATACTTCCCCATGACCTTGACTAATTCATTGAAGACCGGGAACAGGGAGACATAGTCCTTGGGATCCTTGCGCCGCGCCTTCTCCGGATCAATCCGGACCTGGGGAGCCGAAGCATAACCCAGGGCTTCCAACTCTTTCTCCAACTTAAGTCGGTCCTCTCCTCCTCCTCGAACCGGCTGAAAAGGAGCCGGCATCGCCGCTTCCATCCGGGTCAGACGATCATCCATTTCCGCGGCCACCTTGGGCAGTTCCGCAAGGAGATTCCGTTCCTCGTTCGCGTCCTCAAGAAGGTCGTAAAGCTCCGGCCGGGGCGCCCGGATGAACTTGTAGCGATCCCCCGCGATCCCGGCCAGCGGCGACCAGCCGTATTGCAAATAGGTAAAATTCGACATCATGAACGCATAGCGCTCGCGCGTGTCCGCTTCCTGCCCCAGGATCAGGGGCTTAAGGCTCTCTCCCTGCACCGTTTTCGGGATCGGAATTCCCAGGCTGTCCAGGATAGTCGGCATCACGTCCTCGAGGCCCACGGCCGTCGGCAAAAGCTGGCAGCCCAGGTCATGGCCCGGCAGCCGGAACAGGAAGGGGACGCGCTGGGTGGCGTTGTAAATGAAGACCGAGTGAGTGGACTCGCCATGCCGGCCCAGGCCTTCCCCGTGATCGCCCACCGCCACGATCACCGTCTTTTCCTCTATGCCCAGCTCTTTCAGCCGGTCCAGCACCCGCTGGATCTGGCTGTCCATGAACGCGACTTCCCCCAGGTAGGGGTAGTCCGGAACGCTCTGGTCATAGGGCGCCGGCGGCCGGTAGGGAAAATGCGGATCGTAATAATGAATCCACATAAACCATTTTTTCCGCTCCGAGTGACCCAGCCATTCGAGCGCGGCATCGGTGGTCAGGTCGGCCAGGCGTTCCGGGATCGGGGCAAAGGACTGGTCCTCGAGATCCTCCCGGGGCTGGAGGTTCTCTTCATCCCAGTGCTGGAAGCCCTGGTTAATTCCAAAATCTTTTTTCAAGACCACGGCGCTGATAAAAGCCGCAGTCTGCCAGCCGCGGTCGGCCAGCACTTCGGCCAGGGTGAGCGCTTCCGGCGACAGCCGATAGGCGGCGCTGTTATCCAGGATGCCGTGGGTAGGGGGCTGGGTGCCGGTCAGGATGGTGGAGTGCGCCGGCATGGTCATGGGGTAGGGAGAGTAAGCATGCTCGAACATCGCCCCCTGCCGGGCCAGGCTGTCGAGCGCCGGCGTCTGCACTTCCAGGTTGCCGTAACAGCTCAGCGCGTCGGCCCGGGTGGTGTCCAGGGTGATCAGGAGCACGTTCCAGTCCTTGCCCCGGTGACAGCCTCCCAGCCCGGACCCCGCGACCAGGCCGGCCAATAGCAAATTCCGGAAAAGACGCCCACCCCGCATCCACGATCCCTTCGTGCCTTTGCTCATGACGCCACCAGAAGGAGACCCGCCTACCCGCCCGCGACCGGCGGCAAGAGGCTGAGCGTATCGCCCGGCTTGAGCCGGGTCTTCTCCCCGGCCAGAAACCTCACGTTCTCCCCGTTGACCAGCACCGCGGCCCGCGGCAGGTGCGCCTCCAATTTTTCTCCGAAGCGCGCCCGTAACTTTTCCAAGGCCTCGGCCACGGTCTGGGCCTGAAGCTCCAGGTCTTTGACCCCGGCCGCCTCCCGCAGATCGGCAAACAGCTTGACGGTAATCATATTTTTGTTCACGGTTCACGGTTGACAGGCAAGAATGCCTGTCCCCCTTAAAGACACGAGGGCTTCGCTGACCTCGGAAAGACCCAGGGACCGCAGTCGCTCGGGTTTGGGCACTCCATTGGAATCCAGCTCGCGCAACCGGTAATAGTCCTCCAGCAGGTAATCAAAGTTGACCGTGCGCCGCCGGAGCTCCTCCACGTCCCGCCGCCGGATCCGCCGGCCAGCCGCCCGCGCCCGGGGCGAGAACTTCCCCATCAGCATAATATTCTTGAACATACTGGGCAAGGCCGACTTCTCGGTGTAGCGCGCCAGCCATTCCCGCAGTCGTTGATTTCGACCCAGCGGCGTGTTCAAGAGTTTCAAGGTGGCGCGGTTCATGCCGGCCAGGAGCGGGGTGAGCTGGGTGGCATGGCCCTCGAGATGGGGCGTGAGGATGCGCGCCGGAAGATAGTCGTCCCGCCGGCCCATGCCCATGAGATTCCCGAGCGCGCGCTTGAGATACCAGGACCGGTCCGCCCCCCGCAGAAATTCATCCATCGAGTAGTTAAAGCCGGTGGCCAGGTTGACCATTCGCCGCAGGTCTTCCACCCGCTGGAAGCAGAGGATGACATACACGCACATCACCGAAGAGCCCAGCAACTGGCCCACCTGCTGGGTGGCGATGGTCTGCGCCGCCTTGCCCAAAGCCGAGTGCGCCGGCGTGGGCTCCACCCCGATCTGCGCCACGTCAAAGGCGCCGATTTCGGTCTCCAGGTTCACGTCCTTGGTATGGCAGGCGCCCCGGGGGTTGGTCGCATAGGAGAGCGCCATGCTCCACATCGCCCGCGGGTCGTGCATCGGAGCTTCCAGGCCCTTGACCTGGATGGCATACTCGGCCCCCCCGAACTTCTCCGCCGCCCGCTTCACCCCTTCGGCCAGCTCGTTGCCAAAGCCTTGGCGCCGGGCGATCTGGGGGATCAGGGCGATCAGGACGTCGGGGCGGTTCCAGCCGAACTCGATCCCGCCCGTCTTCGCGGCATCCAGCACCCCGTTCTCAAAGGCCTCGATCGCCCAGGCGAGGGTGCCGCCGAGCGAGATCACGTCCAGGCCCATGCGGTTCGCGAGCTCGTTGGCCTTGGCTACCGCCGGGAGGTTGTCAATCTTGAGCATGGTGCCGAGGCTGGCCGCGCCCTCGTATTCCGGGCCCGGGCCCTCGGCCATGGCATAAGGCCCCTCGCTCACCTTGACGATCCGCTTGCACGCCACCGGACAGCCGGCGCAGGCATGGACCTTGGTCTGGATGGTCGTCCTCAAGGTCATGCCCGAGAGCGCCTCCATGCCCTCTTCCCACAGGGCCTGGCGCCAGTTCTGGGTGGGGATATCGCTGATCGCCATCCCCAGCTGCATGTGCATGTTGGAGCCGTAGGCCCGGAGCGAGGCCGCGGTCACGTCGGAGCGGATCCGCTCCTCTATCTCCTGGCGGAGGGCCTTCATCCCTTCTTCATCGGCAAAAGCCACCGGGCTGGTGGCACCGGTTTTCAACCGGTGAGAGACGGCAATCGCCTTGAGCTGCTTCGATCCCATCACCGCGCCCAGGCCGCAGCGGGCCGCGAGCGAGCCGCGGTCGTTCACGATCCCGGCATAGCGCACCCGGTTTTCCCCGGCCGGGCCGATGCTCATCACCTTGGCCCGTTTCTCGCCCAGGAGCTCCGGGAGGCGGGTCTCGGTCTCGTAGCTGTCCAGGCCCCAAAGGCCGGAAGCATCGCGGAGCTCGACCTGGTCGTTGCGGACCCAGAGGAAGACCGGCTTGGCCGAAGCGCCGGTGACCACGATCCCGTCCCAACCGGCGCGCTTGAGGTCGGGCGCGAAATGGCCGCCCATGCTGGCCTCGCCCCAGATGCCGGTCAGCGGCGAGCGGCCGCAGACTTCCAGCCGCGAGGCTCCGGGCAGGCCGGTGGCGGCGAGCGGTCCGGTCATGACGATCAAGGGGTTGTCCGGCCCGAGCGGGTCGGCGAGCCAGCCTTTGCGGTCAAAGAAGATTTTGGCCGCAAGCGCGCTCCCGCCCAGAAAATCGCGGTAAACCGCCTCGGGCAGCTCCCGGGTGGAGAGCGCGCCGGTGGAGAGGTTGACCTCGAGGATTTTGCCGGTGTTGCCGTTCATGATCTTTCGGAAGGGAAGGGTAAGAGATGGGGATGGGCTTGGTGGACCGCCTCGAGGATCCGCTTGGCGGCTTCAATTGCATTCCAAGCGTTTTTCTCGGAAAGATGTTTAAAACCTCCATAATCTCCCACCATTCTGAGTTCCATCAGCGAGGAATAATCAACGCCAAGCTCAGGGGACCATTTCCGGGTGCGAACTAGGTCTCGATAAACGGCTGCTTTCACTGCCGAGTGCTTGGAAAAGGATTTTTCTTGAAGCGCAAAAAGAGCGGTCACCGCATAGAAGGCGGCATAATAAGCTCTGGAACCAGCGGCATCTGGATATCTGGGAAAATCGTGTTGAGCGGTTTCAAGAGCTTCCAGCGCCCGGCCCCAAAATTCCTGGGCCTCTTTTTTCACAGACGAGTCCCTTCTATTTTTACATTCCGAAAGATCGCGTATTCTCCGGCCTCGAAAACTTCTATTTCCACCGGCAAGGCATGAATGGGATGGATATCCTCTAACTCCAGATCATAAAGGGCTTTCACATTGGTCCGAATATCCTCCCATAGATCCACCGGCCCTTTTAAAAGAACCAGAATGTCTATGTCGCTATCTTTCGTAGCTTCTCCCCTCGCCTCCGAGCCATAAAAGATCACTCCTTGCAGGCGATCCCCATAAGCCTCCTGCAAAAGCTCCTTGATCCGATGCAGCAATTCTTCCCGGGTCATGGGCTGGTCTCTCAAGAAAATACTAAACCAGTTTCGGCCTTAATTCAAGCGGATCTACCGGTTTCAACCCTGGGCCAGGATGGCCTTGGCGGTCCGGCGCGCCACCATCATGATGCTCAGGTAGGGGTTGACCCCGATGGTGGAGGGGAAGACCGAGGCGTCGCAGACGTAGAGGCCGGGAGTATCGTGGCATTCGCAGTGCTCATTGACCACCGAGGTCTCGGGGTCCGGGCCCATGGTGCAGCCGCCGAAGGGGTGGCCGGTGTGGAGGAGCGCCTGCTTGTGGGCATAGCCTACTTTCTCGATCTTGCCCAGCTCCTGGGGCGAAAGCAGCGGCTCCGGGAAGATGCAGGTCCAGACCTTGGCCGCGCCCACCCGGAAGAGCAGCTCCGCGGCCAGGCGGGTGCCGAAGATCAGCCGGCGGTTGTCGGCCGCGCTCAAGTCATAGCCCATTTCTTTGAGCGTGACCCGGCCGCAGTTGTCGCTCTTGCAGTTGATCTGGATCCCGCCCAGGTGGCGGAGGTTGTGCATCAGCTCCAGGTGGGTCGGGCCGGCGCCGGGCAGGATGTTGGCAATGCCCCAGGGCTGGGAAAAAGAAGCCTCCAGGAAAAAGCCGTGGATCTCCGGATCGTAGTAGGACCGGCGGCGGTTGACATAGGCAAAGTGGGTGCACTCGACCGAGTTGTTGATGCCGTAAAAGGCGTCAATGATCTGGTCCGGGAACAGGCCGTGGACAAAGCCGGTCGGGTGCAGGGTAAAGCGGTTGCCGGCGTTGCCGCGGGCCTGGATCCCGCTTTTCAACAAAAGACGGGGCGATCCGATGGCGCCGGCCGAGACAATCACCCGCCGGGTCTGGAACACCGCTGGCCTTCCGCTGACCCGTTCTTGCCGGCCGAGCTTTTTCGGCTTGGCCGTGATGGCCGCCTCCACTGTGAACCCCTCCGGCCGGCCGGGCACGATCCGAAGCACCTCGCAGTCGGTATAGACGTCCGCTCCCAGCTCGTTGGCCCACTTGAGGAAGGTCTGGGCCGAGTCGTTCTTCACGCCGTAATTGCAGCCCTGGGCGCAAAAACCGCAGCGCATGCAAAAGCGCACGTTGCGGTCGAGGGAATGGACCTCCAGGCCCACCCGCTCGCAGGCGATCTTGAGCAGTTGGTTGTTCGGGTTGTGGTGGGTATCCGGCACGGTGTTGACTTCCAGTTGTTCCCGCAGCTCCGCAAAGATACCCCCGATCTCCGGGTTCTCGGGCGAATAACCCTTTAGCCCCAGCCGGTGCCAGTCCAAAAGCACCGTGGCCGGCAGGTCCCAGGTCACCCCGTCGCATGCCACCGTGCCCCCGCCGTAGCACTCGCCTTGCAAGATGGCCACCCGCGTGTGCTTCCCGGACGTGGGCTGGAAGGTGTTGGGGCTGATGAGCTGGCTCATGAACAGCTCGCGCTGGCGCATGGCTTCGGGCGGGTAGTAGTGGCCTTTCTCCAGGACCACTACCTTCTTCCCGGCCTTGGCCAAATGATAAGCCAGCACCGACCCGGCCGCGCCGGAGCCGATGATCAGGAAATCGGCCCCGTCGCGGCGGACATCCCGATCCAGTTTTTCCGGTGTGAGGATCATGGAACCTTGCCAGGGGCTGACCCCAATACCTAATCCAATTCACGCCGGCCGGAAAAAGCCCGTGAGGGCAGATGGCCATGCCAGATTAATGCTGCCTGCTCCAGGTGCTGGCATTCCTCCCTTGAGGGCGGGCGATAGACCAATGTCGGCGTAAGACCATCACTTTCTCCTGGGAAGTGAATCTCCGGCGCTCCTTTTCCATCCTGCCTCCTTTCTGCTAAAGTTACAATCTTTCGGACGCTACCCTCTCCACTTCCAACTGAGGCAGGACAATATAAATACCACAAATTCAGCACTGTGTCCAAAATAGGACAGACTTGACCAATAGGACAGACTTGACCATTGGTTCCATTTTAAAGCAAGCGGTTAGATGAGCGCAAAAGCATTTTTCCGAATGAGGTTCCCCATTTCTCAGTGCCGTGGCTGTCCAAGACCAGGCAGAGGCAAGGCCAGTTGTTCGGCGCGAGGGACGAGGGGATCGGTGGAGGGAGATGGTGGAGCCACTCCATCAAGTCCCGATAATTAAAGAGATTTATTAACCCGGCAAAATTATCTGCAAGAATCGTCAGTAGCCCCCGTCTATTACTTTAGAATTCGGGAGTGCAATCCACAGGGACAAAAGCAAGGTGAGACTCTTTCCGCAGGTATAGGTGAGGGTTGCGGGGAGAGTCTCTTTTGTTTTCGGCGAAAGGATAAACTCATTAAAATTATTTGAGACTGTAAATTATTCTGTTGAAATTCTGAGAGGAAAAAGATATGGGGTATCTCCTGAACCAAAACCCTTTTGAAAAGGAGGAGATACCCCATGCCCCTAAACGATAATGGCCAAATTAGTCTTTCTCAGATCGCTTGTCAAGCCCAGGAAGCGATTCAGGAGGAGGTTCTCTCCCTGCTGCAGCGGACCGTGGAGACCATCTTGGAGGAGTTGCGGGACGAGGCGGTGGGACGGGAGTGGCACGAACGGGGCGGCTCAGGCCTGTACCGGCATGGTTACACCGTGCGCAAGAGTGTGGAGGCTTTGTGGGGGACCTTGCGCCAGGTGCGAATCCCGCGGATTCGGGGACCGGGCGGAGAGGTGCGTCTGTTCGAGAAGTATGAGCGCAAGTTGAAAATCCTGATGGATCGGTTGGTGATGGGCTTCGGCCAGGGGATGAGCTTGCGCGGGCTGAGCGCCTGGCTCAAGGGCCTGGGCTTGCCCAGCGCCAGCGCGGCCAATCTGGGAGCAGTGATTCAGGAAGCGGTGGCCGAGTTGAGCCAGCGCCGGCAGCAACCCATCCCGCCCGGAAAATATCGGGCCCTGGTGGTGGAT
>Ga0299912_10000311_pt1 | contig 44085 bp, 38 predicted proteins | sample RVTome_2_FD_207667 | JGI IMG/M metagenome (GOLD analysis project Ga0299912, IMG submission 207667) | Soil microbial communities from uranium-contaminated site in the Upper Colorado River Basin, Wyoming, United States - RVT95D214 (version 2) ... | reverse complement strand
GAGCGGATTAGCCCGCTGGGGGCGCGCCATGGATGGCGCGCATTCTTCCGTCGGCACACGGACGTGCCGTCGGAAGAACCCGCTCCGGGCGAGTAGCGCAGGGTACCCGCAGGGCGAGACATCGGGGCGGTGTACGGGTCAAGGACATAGGTAACAAAAAAGTCCAAGGACATGGGTTACACCTTGATCGTCCAGTAAGGCGTCTTGCCTCCCTTCTTGTCTCGCAGGTCAAAGCCACCCAGTCGTACGGGGCCGAAATAGATATCCCAAATGCCATCGGCCACCTCTTGCAGGCCGACCTGCTCGCCGCTGAGCAAGTGGGAGACGTAAACCTGGCCACTATGGAGATAGATGACGCCGGTGGCGTGGACCTGCTTGGTGTCGTAGTACGCGGGGTACGTGAGCGGCGGCAGTTTTTCAGGATAGGGACGGGGTGAGGGGTGGTAATGGCTGGCGGGCGGTGTTTGCCCCAGACCTTCATGCGGCCGCTCCTGGTTGTAGTGGTGTTGGAAGGTATCGAAGCGGCGCTGTTGGCCGGTAAAGCTGGCCGCAGCCGGGCAGGCCGTAGCCTGTTTGAGCGTGCGATGCATGCGCTCATGGCGGCCGTTTTGTTGCGGTTTCCCCGGTGTAATGCGCTCCGGCAGGATGCCGAGGCGGATCCACCAGACGGACAGTCGGGACAAGCCACCGGCGGCCTTGCTGGCAAAGGGGACGCCGTTGTCGGTACGGATCCGCTCGGGCAAGCCGTAGTCGCGGAACAAGCGAATAAAATAGCGCTGGGCGTGTTCCGTATCGGTGCCAGTGCCGCCGCGGCAGCCCAGCAGGTAACGGCTGTGGTGGTCCATCACGGTCAGGGGATAGCACCACTGCCCGTTGCCTAAGCGAAACTGGCCTTTGTAGTCGGCGCTCCACAGTTCGTTGGCCTCATGTACCGGGGAAAACGGCTGCGGGTAAGGACTGACGCGCTGACGCTTCTTGCGCGGCTGCGTTAGTCCCTCGACCGTGAGGATGTTGTAGAGGGTGCTCTTGGACGGCAGATGCTCGCCGGGGTAGCGCTGGGCCAGCAGCGCCAGGATTTTCTTGGGCCCCAGCGGCTCACGGCTTTTCTGGCGCAGCTCGATGATGGCCTGGCGCATCGTATAGGGAGTGGCCGAGGGGCTTTGGTGGGGCCGTCGGCTTTGCTCTTCCAGCCCCGCCAAGGATTGCTCCTGGTAGCGCTCCAGCCACTTGTAACCTGTCTTGCGGCTGATGCCGTAGCGTTCGCACAATTCGCTGTGGCTATACAGGCCACGCAGGTGGTCGGCTATGAAAAGAACTTTTTCGTCCATCGGTCGGATCTCGCGCCAAGGCATGGGGCACCTCCTGCATCAGGGATGCTCCCAGCATAGGTAAACTGTTACCTATGTCCTTGGACTAATCTGTTACCGATGTGTATAGACCGTACAGCGGCCTTTCTTTTCGTTAGTTTTCTTTGGCCGAACAAAGAAAAGTAACCCGCGCGCGGGGCGGCTCCCCGCACCAAAATCAGTCCGCGCGACAGCGCCCCACGTATCCGGAGTAGGGGGACGGAATCCCCCGCCAAAATCAGCGCGCGCAGCGCACAATCCCCACAAGTGTTACCTATGTCTTTGGAATAAACGCCTGGTGGATGCGCTGCACTTATCCACCCAGCAGCATTGATCACCCCTCATCCTGTCCTTCTCCCTGAGGGAGAAGGGACCCTCCGGCTTACTGTCCCAACATCTCCAACGATTCCCCCGCAATCTCCCTCACCTCCACATTCTCATCCTCCAGCCGCGCCCGCAAAAACGGCACAGCCTCAGCGCCGCCGCTGAGCCCAAGGTAATGACACGCATCCGCCCGCAGGCTGTGGTCGTCGGCACGGCTGAGTTCTCCCAGGGCCGGGATCAGCGCCTGCAACTCGGCGCTGCCCGCCAGGCCTTCAAACAGCGCACCGACACCGATGCGCACCTGCATCGGCAGGTCCGGCTTGGTGAGCAGCGGCAGCAGCTGCTCCAGCCAGTCCGGGTGCCGCGCCAGCTGCTGCTCGGCGTGGGCCAGCTGGCCGTCGCGCAGCAGCTGTTCCAGGTAGACGCTGATGCCGTCCGCGCTGCCGGCCAGCTCGGCCCAGCGGCGCAGTTCCTGCGGCGTTTGCGCGCCCTCTAGTTCGAAGGCGCCGATGCGCGTCCAGGGCGCCGAGCGCACGCCGTGTTGTGCGGCCAGCTCCGGGTGCGCGGCAACGTTGATTACTTCGAGCCGGCCGATGGCGCCCTGTTTCACCAGCTCGCCCAGGCCCTGCAGGACCACGGGGCAGTGGGGGCAGCCGGGGGCGATGAAGAGCAGGGCGTCGGGCGGTGTGGGCGGCATGTCGGCGTGGTCTCTGGCTGGCCGGCCAGAGGCCGGAACGGGCAAATGACGCAGAATTTCTGCGGTTTAAGGGCTGTGGCGGCTGAGTATAAGGCTTTGGGACTGGGTCCGCTTGTAGGGTACACTCCGGCAAATTGACGCGGGACCTTCTTCCCGCCGGAGAACGCCATGAGCAACGAACAGAAGTCGAAAGAAGAGCAGATTCTGCGTGCGGTGAAGATGACCATCACCGGCGTGATCAAGGACACCGCCACCCAGCCGGGCATGAAGCATCCGTTGTCCGATGGCACCATCCAAGACCTGCGCCAGTGCCTGATGCTGATCAGCGCGCGGGAACAGGAGCTGGCGGACGAGGCCGGTCGCACCATGGACATGCGCCCGCAGATGCCGGGCGACGCCAAGCCCAAGGCCGAGGTGGTGGTGCCGCTGCATCAGATTGGACGCAGCAAGAAGGACAGCTGAGGCGCCGCCTACAGCTGGTCGCGTATGCGCTCCCGTTCGTGGCTCTGCTCACGCACGCCGCGCGCATCCTCGAACAATTTTTTGACCCCCTCGGGGGAGTAGGGGGAGGGGGCGGCCGGTGCGGCTGCCTTGTCTTCCTTCTTCTCCTCTGCCGCAGCCGCCGGTGCAGCGGGCGCCGCGGGCACCAGGGCGGGTACCACGTTGGTTGCGGTGTCCACGGTGCGGGATTCGTAGGCGATGCCCGCTGCCGGCGGCGTCGAACTGTACTGCCAGGCGCCGTCGCTGTCGCGCCAGCGATAGACGGTGACCGGGCCGGTCGCGCCGTCCCCGCTGAGGTCGAGTGATTGCGGCAGCTCGACCTTGGGCAGCTTGACCTCGGGCAGCGTGGGCCATTTGATGGCGGACAGCGACAGCAGCGGTTTGCCGTCACGCAGCGGCAGGGCGAAGGGGATGACCACCGCCAGCAGCACCAGCAGGAGCATGAGTTTGATGAACAGTCTACGCACGGCGCCTCCCCGTATGAGTAACGCGCAAAATCATAACACGGGCCTGTGACGGGTACGCCGCACCATGTCTGTCGTACGGTTCCGCCTCGATATTTCCCCGGAAAGCTATCTCGCCTATTACCAGGGCGTGGCACGCAGCGTCGTGGTCACGGGACTGGACGGCCGCCGGGTGCAGTTTCCCGCCGACCGCCTGCGGCCTTTCGTCACCCATGACGGGGTGCGCGGCGAATTCGAACTGGAGTTCGACGGCAACAACAAGTTCGTCGCCATGCGGCGCGTCGGTGCCGCGCCACGCGCCTGAGTCCGGCGCGTCCTATCGGCGCTGCCGCTCCAGCGCCTGCTGCAGTTGCGGCAGCTGGCGCTTGACGCAGTCCACTCCTTCCTCGATGGCCTCTCCGGCGCGGTCGAATTCCAGCAGGCCGAGCTGGCCCAGTTGCGGCGACAGCAGTTGATCCGGCGGATCGCCGGCCATGCGGCTCTTGGTGATGCGGTCCTGCATGATGTTGATGGCGCTGGCCAGGACCTCGAACATGCCCGGCGGTTCGTCGCCGTTGCCGCGCTCGCGGCGCCAGGCGGTGAGGGCCCGCTCGCGCAGGCCGCTGTTGATCTGCTTGAGCAGTTGATCGAACAGATCGCGCCGTCCCTCTCGGTCATCCTTAGCATCCTTGCTCCGTTTCGGCCGCGGTGCCAGATGGCGGCCGACGATGTCGCTGTTGAGATTGACGGCGATGATGAAGTCGGCGCCCATGGCGCGGCACAGGGAGATGGGCACCGGGTTGACCAGGCCGCCGTCCACCAGCCAGCGCCCGTCGATGCGGGTGGGCGAGAACAGGCCGGGCAGGGCGATGGAGGCGCGCACCGCGGGCAGCAGCGGCCCCTGCTGCAGCCACACCTCGTGGCCGTTGCCGAGGTCGGTGGCCACGGCGGCAAAGGGGATGGACAGGTGTTCGATGCTGGTGCCGCTGATGGTTTCACGGAAGGAGTCCATCAGGGTGACGCCCTCGATCAGGCCGCCCTGCATCTTGACGTCGAGCAGGCGCACCACGTCCCAGAAAGTGAGCGCCCGCACCCACTTTTCCAGCGCGTCGAGATTGCCGCTGGCGTGGGCGGCGCCGACCAGGGCGCCGATGGAGCTGCCGCAGATGATGTCCGGCTTGATGCCGGCCTCGGCCAGGGCGCGTATCACACCGATGTGGGCCCAGCCGCGGGCCGAGCCGCTGCCGAGTACCAGGCCGATCTTGAAGTCCGCCATGATTGCTTCCTTTTCCGCCGCCGTCGCCCTGCGCCGGGAGTGGCGCGGGAGTGGCCGCTGAAGACCGCAGTGTAGCGCTCCGGCGCGCCGCTGTTAATGTGCATCGCTGCGGCGCTTCGGGTAACATCTTGAATCAAGGTTCAAGGTTCAAGGTTCAAGGTTCAAGGTTCAAGGTTCAAGGTTCAAAACGAATGTAGGGTGCGCATTGCGCACCGTTCGTGCATGGGACATGGTGCGCAGTGCGCACCCTACCTCCAGATTGGTGCGGAGCGGATACTTGAGGAAAGTCATTTCCATTCTGACCCTGTTGTGGTGCAGCCTGGTTGCTGCGGCGCCACTGCATGCGGCGGACGATGATTTCGATTCCCTGTCCTTCGACGATGCGCCGCTGGACGAACCCATCGAGTACCCGGACTGGTTCAAGCTCAGTTTCCTCAACCTGCGCGAGGATCTGCAGGAGGCGGTGCAGGGCGGCAAGCGCGGCCTGATCGTCTATTTCGGCCAGAAGCACTGTCCCTACTGCAAGATGCTGATGCAGGTGAACTTCGCCAAGAGCGACATCGTCGCCTATACCCGCACCCATTTCGATTTCGTCGCCACCGACATCTGGGGCGATCGCAGCCTGACCGACCTGTCCGGCGCCGCATGGACGGAAAAGACCTTTGCCGAACAGCAGCAGGCCACCTTTACCCCGACGCTGCTGTTTTACGACGCCGACGGCAACGAGGCCCTGCGCCTGCGCGGTTATTACCCGCCATACCGTTTCCGCGCCGCGCTGGAGTTCGTGGCCGACGGCCACTACAAAAAGGAATCCTTTCGCGAGTACCTGGAGCGGGCCGACCCGCCGCCGCGCTTCGAGCCGGAAGACCTCAACGGCCAGCCGTTCTTTGCCGCGCCGCCCTACGTGCTGGACCGCAGCCGCATCGCCGGACAGCGGCCGCTGGCGGTATTCTTCGAACAGGGCGATTGCCACGCCTGCGACGTGCTGCACAGCGGCCCGCTGCTCAATGACGTGATTACCGGCCAGCTCGCCCTGCTCGACGCGGTGCAGTTGGACATGTGGTCCGACACCCTGGTGGTGACACCGGCGGGCGTGCGCACCACGGCGCGGCAATGGGCCGACGAATTGGGCCTGTTCTACACCCCCACCCTGATCTTCTTCGATCAGCGCGGCCGGGAGATCATCCGCGTCGATTCCGTGGTCAACTTTTACCGCCTGCGCACCGTGCTGGATTACGTGCTGAGCGGCGCGCACCAGCGCGGCCTGTCGTTCCAGCGCTGGCGGCAGAATCCGATGCCGCGGACGGATCAGTAAGGCGTTCAACGCAAAGACGCAAAGAACGCCAAGGGCGCAAAGGAAACTATGGCGTAAGCAATGCCGGTAGTGCGAAGTGACGTATGGGCAATCACATGCTCAATCGCGGCAAATCCGTTCCTATCCAGAAAATCTTTGCGTTCTTTGCGGCCTTCGCGTCTTTGCGTTTAATTCTTTTGGTACAGGGTTAGCTGATGACTATCGATGAACTGATCAAGGTGATGGAGCGGCTGCGCCATCCGCAGCAGGGCTGCCCCTGGGATCGGGAGCAGACCTTCGCCACCATCGCCCCGTACACCCTGGAGGAGGCCTACGAGGTGGCCGAGGCCATCGCCCGCGCCGACATGGCCGAGCTGCGCGACGAGCTGGGCGATCTGCTGTTCCAGGTGGTGTTCCACGCGCAGATGGCGCGCGAGGCGGGGCATTTCGATTTTGACGACGTGGTGCGTGCCATCGTCGACAAGATGGTGCGGCGCCATCCCCATGTGTTCGCCGACGTGCAGGTGGCCGATGCCGCCGAGCAGACGCGGCGCTGGGAGGCGCAGAAGGCGGAAGAGCGCGCTGCCAAGGGGGGCGGCGCCGCGCCCAGCGTGCTGGACGGCGTGGCGGTGGCGCTGCCGGCGCTGGTGCGCGCCGAGAAACTGCAAAAGCGCGCCGCCCGCGTCGGTTTCGACTGGCCCGACGTGGCGGGACCGCTGGCCAAGGTGCACGAGGAGATCGGCGAGGTAGAGGCGGAGCTTCGGCAGGGGGCGCCGCGGGAACAGGTGGCCGGAGAGATCGGCGACCTGCTGTTCGCGGTGGTGAACCTGGCGCGCCACAGCGGCGTGGACGCGGAGGCCGCCCTGCGCGGGGCCAGCCTCAAGTTCGAGCGGCGTTTCCGCCACGTGGAGCAGGCGCTGCGCGACGACGGGCGCGATCTGTCCCAGGCGACGCTGGAGGAAATGGATGCCCTGTGGGAGACGGCCAAGCGATCCCCGCCGGCCTGAGCCTCACCTAAAATCAAATGCGGTTGCGCCCCTTGCCGCTCCAGGGCAAGGGAAAACCGCATACTCTCGCCAAGACGCAAAGGAATGATGCCCCGGGGACTGGGCTCCTACAATGCCTGGGAACCTTTTAACTGATCGGCATTATGATGCCCCGGTGGTTTTCTTGGCGCACTTGGCGTCTTGGCGAGAGTAAAATTATCGAGGTGTGACATTGCGATGCAGCAATGACGGTGTATTCAGGAACTCCTTAACCCAATGTCCAGAACGGACGGACGACCCATCATGAAGAATTCCTATCTGACCGCCGGCGTGATCCTGTTGGTGGTGGTGCTGTGGATGCTTTCCGGCCTGCTGCGCGACGATGCCGCGCCGGCTGCCGCGGCCAAGGTATCCGCCCAGGCGTCTGCCGGACTGACACAGGTACGGGTCAAGACCTTCCATGCCGAACCGGTGACCCGGGAAGTGGTGTTCAGCGGCCACAGCGCGCCGCTGCGCAGCGTCGACCTGCGCGCCGAGACCATAGGCACGGTGGCGTCGCTGCCGGTGCCGCGCGGTGCGCCGGTGCACAAGGGCGAGGTTCTGATCACCCTGGCCGAGGACAATCGCGGTGCGCGCCTGCGCGAGGCCCAGGCCCTGGTGCAGCAGCGGCAGCTGGAGCTGAGCGCGACGCGGAAGCTCCAGGCCGGCAGCCTGATTTCCGAGGTGCAGCTGGCCCAGGCCGAAACGGCGCTGAAAAGCGCGCAGGCGGCGCTGGGCGCGGCCGAACTGGACCTGGCGCGCAGCGTGATACGCGCGCCCTTCGACGGCGTGCTGGATCTGCGCGGGGTCGAGGTGGGTGCCTCGGTGCGCGAAGGCGACGTGGTGGCGCGGGTGGTGGACCTGGATCCGCTGCTCATCGTCGGCACGGTGGCGGAGCAGGACGTGGGCAAGCTGCATCTCGGCGATGGGGGCCGCGCGCACCTGGTCACCGGCGAGGAGCTGTCCGGCCGCATCCGCTACATCGCCGCTGCCGCCGATACGGCGACGCGCACCTTCAGCGTGGAACTGGAAGTGCCCAATCCGCAGGCACTGCCGGTGGCGGGCGTCACCGCCGAAGTGCGCGTGGCGCTGGAGCCGCTGTCCGCGCACCATGTGTCGCCCGCCCTGCTGGCGCTGGACGACGGCGGTGCGGTGGGCGTGAAGAGCGTCGGCGCCGACGGTACCGTGGCGTTTCACCCGGCCAATATCGTCCGTTCCGGCAACGACGGCCTGTGGCTGGCGGGGTTGCCCGAGTCGGTGCGCCTGATCACCGTCGGCCAGGGCTTCGTCAATGCCGGTGAAAAGGTTCAGGCGAGCGAAGAATAGGCCATGAACGCGCTGATCGATGCCGCCCTCGCGCGCAGCCGCACCGTGCTGCTGATCCTGGTGCTGATCCTGGTCACCGGCACCGTGGCCTATCTCACCATTCCCAAGGAATCGTCGCCCGACGTTCCCATTCCCATCATCTACGTCTCCCTCACCCACGAGGGCATCTCGCCGGAGGACGGCGAGCGGCTGCTGCTGCGGCCAATGGAAAAGGAATTGCAGTCGGTGGAGGGGCTGAAGGAAATGCGCTCCACCGCGCGTGACGGCCAGGCCTCGGTGGTGCTGGAGTTCCAGGCCGGTTTCGACAGCGATCAGGCGCTGGCCGACGTGCGCGAAAAGGTGGACGTGGCCAAGGCCGAGCTGCCCGCCGACACCGACGAGCCGTCGGTCAACGAAATCAACGTGGCGTTGTTTCCGGTGCTGGTGGTGACCCTGTCCGGCGACGTGCCGGAGCGGGCGCTGGTGCAGCTGGCACGCAACCTCAAGGATCGCATCGAGGGCCTGGAGGAGGTGCTGGAGGTGGTGATTGCCGGCGACCGCGAGGACGTGGTGGAGGTGATCGTCGATCCGGCGGTGCTCGACTCCTACCAGATTTCCTACGAGGAGCTGATCGGCTTCATCACGCGCAACAACCTGCTGGTGGCGGCCGGCGCCTGGGACGTGGGCCAGGGCCGCTTTGCGGTGAAGGTGCCGGGCCTGCTGGAGCAGGCGCCCGACGTGCTGGCGCTGCCGGTGAAGGTGAACGGCGATCGGGTGGTCACCTTCGGCGACGTCACCACGGTGCGGCGCGGCTTCAAGGACCCCACCGGCTACGCCCGCGTCAACGGCCGTCCGGCCATCAGCCTGGAGGTGACCAAGCGCATCGGCCAGAACGTCATCATCACCAGCGAGAAGGTGCGCGCCCTGGTGCAGGCGGAACGACAGGTGTGGCCGGCCGGGGTCGAGGTGAGCTATTCCCAGGATCAGTCCGACGACATCCGCCTGATGCTGTCCGACCTGCAAAACAACGTGTTGTCGGCGGTGGTGCTGGTGATGATCGTCGTCGTCGCCGCCCTGGGCCTGCGCAGCGCCGGGCTGGTGGGCGTGGCCGTGCCGGGCTCGTTCCTCGCTGGCATCCTCATCATCGGCATGTTGGGCCTGACCATCAACATGATCGTGCTGTTCTCGCTGATCATGGCGGTGGGCATGCTGGTGGATGGCGCCATCGTGGTGACGGAGTTTGCCGATCGCAAGATGGCCGAGGGGCTGCCGCCGCGTGAGGCCTACCGCGCCGGCGCCCAGCGCATGGCCTGGCCCATCACCGCCGCCACCGCCACCACGCTCGCCGCCTTTCTGCCGCTGCTGTTCTGGCCCGGCGTGGTGGGCGAGTTCATGCGCTACCTGCCCATCACCCTCATCGCCACCCTGGGCGCCTCGCTGGCCATGGCGCTGTTCTTCGTGCCGGTGCTCGGTTCGGTGCTGGGGCGGGCGGGACATGCCGACGACGCCGAGCGCCTCAGCCTGGCGGCGGCGGAGGCGGGCGAGCTGCACGAAATCCGCGGCCTCACCGGGCTGTACCTCAAGGTGCTGGAGCGCCTGCTCAGGCACCCGCTCAAGATTTTCCTCGCCGCGGTGCTGTTTCTCGTCGGCGTGTACGCCGCCTACGGTGTGTTCGGCAAAGGCGTGGAGTTCTTTCCCGAGGTGGAGCCGGAGCTGGCCAAGCTGCAGATCCGCGCCCGCGGCAACCTGGCGGTGAGCGAGCGCGACGCGCTGGTGCGGGAGGTGGAACAACAGGTGCTCGGCGTTGCCGGCATCGACACCGTGTACGGCCGCAGCGATTTCGTGTTCCGCGGCCAGGAGGTGCCGGAGGACACCATCGGCGTGATCCAGATGGAGTTCGACGAATGGAACCGGCGTCGCCCCGCCAGCGAAATCCTGGCCGAGGTGCGCGCGCGCACCGCCGGCATCGCCGGCCTCATCATCGAGGCGCGCAAGCAGGAGCAGGGGCCGCCGGTGGGCAAGCCGGTGCAGCTGGAACTGTCTTCGCGCCTGCCCGAGCTGCTGCCGGAGGCGGCGGCTCGGGTGCGTACCGCCATGGAGCAGCTGGGCGGCTTCGTCGACGTGGAAGACTCGCGCCCGGTGCCCGGCATCGAGTGGCAGGTGACGGTGGATCGGGCGCAGGCGGCGCGTTTCGGCGCCGACGTGATGATGGTGGGCAAGGCGGTGCAGCTGGTGACCAACGGCATCCGCGTCGCCGACTACCGGCCGGACGACGCCGACGACGAGGTGGACATCATCGTGCGCCTGCCGCGAGAGGAGCGCGGGCTGGACCAGCTCGATCGCCTGCGGGTGCAGACGCGCAGCGGGCTGGTGCCCATCGCCAATTTCGTCACCCGCCGGGCGGTGCCGCAGTCGGGCACCATCAACCGCACTGACGCGCGACGCGTGATGACGGTCAAGGCCGACGTGGAGGAGGGCGTGCTGGCCGACACCAAGGTCAAGGCGCTGCAACAGTGGTTCACCGACAACGGCGGCTGGGATCCGCGGGTGGACGTCAAGTTCCGCGGCGAGGATGAGGAGCAGCGCGAATCGCAGGCCTTCCTCAGCCGGGCCTTCGGCGTCGCCCTGTTCCTGATGGCCATCATCCTGGTCACCCAGTTCAACAGCTATTACCAGGCGCTGCTGATCCTGAGCGCGGTGGTGTTTTCCACCGTCGGAGTGTTCCTCGGCCTGCTCACCACCGGGCAGCCCTTCGGCATCGTGATGAGCGGCATTGGCGTCATCGCCCTCGCCGGCATCGTGGTCAACAACAACATCGTGCTCATCGACACCTTCAACGTGCTGCGCAAGACCGGCATGGAGCCGCAGGAGGCGGTGCTGCGCACCGCGGCCCAGCGCCTGCGCCCGGTGCTGCTTACCACCATCACCACCATCCTCGGCCTGATGCCCATGGTGCTGGCGGTCAACGTCGATCTGTTCCGCCGCGTGGTGGAGGTGGGCGCGCCGTCCACCCAGTGGTGGACCCAGCTGTCCACGGCCATCGCCGGCGGCCTGGCCTTCGCCACCCTGCTGACCCTGGTGCTGACCCCCTGCCTGCTGCTGCTGGGGGAAAAGATGCGCCTGCGGCTGGCGTCCCGGCACGCCTGAGGCGCCGGGCCGTGACGAATACCTATGGGAGCCGAGTCCTCTCGGCGAACATTCGCCCAGGGGACTGGGCTCCTATCGGGGTCGCGAATCAGTTAACGGAAATGCATTAGCCCATAGGGCGGGCCGCGCCGCCTCTTTGGCGCTCTTCCTTCCGGCGCGACAAAATACCGTCCTTCCATGGACAGAAGCGCGGCACCCACGGGACGCCCTATGGTGGGCACGAGTACAGCCATCTAGCGCGCCATGAAGGTCATGCAGTTGATGTCGTTGCCGTTGCGGCCGACGTTGATGCTGTCGGCCATGCACTCGAGATCGGTGTTGTTGCGGCACTGGCTGACCTTGCAGGCGCCGATGCCGGCCATCCGTTTCTTTTCGTGCACGTGGCCGCTGCTCATGAAGTAGGTGTCGCAGCCGGGATGGACTCCGTCGCCGACGGTGATGGCCCGGGCGTGGCATTTCTTTTCCAGGTTGTAGGCGCAGTCGGTGGCGTTGCATTGCGCCACCATGGGCATGTCGATGGTCATCTTGTTCATGGTCGTTTCCTCCAGCCGTTTCCGTGGTGAACAGGCCGCAGAGTCTAGACAGGGGGGGAGCGGACGCCATACGGGCCATAGGGTAGGCCCGCTCCGGGTTTTCTTTATGGTCGGCGAGAAGGCACCAAATTGGTGCCATGCGTCGCCTCTGGGCACCATCTTGGTGCTTGTGGCCACTGGATTCCCATGCTGCACCGAAATAAACCCTTGATTCATAGGGCGGCACAAGATTGGTGCGGATATTGCACTCTTCCGCGGCAATTCGAACCTACCTGGAGTACCCATGGACCAGTCCCAATCCGCCAACGACGTTTTGTTTGTGCTGCTCGGCGCCATTATGGTGCTTGCCATGCATGCCGGCTTCGCCTTTCTTGAGGTGGGCACGGTGCGCCGCAAGAACCAGGTCAACGCCCTGGTGAAGATCATTGCCGACTTCGCCGTCTCCACCATCGCCTATTTCTTCATCGGCTACGCGGTGGCCTACGGCGTCAGCTTCTTCAGCGCCGCGCCGACCCTGGCCGACAAGAGCGGCTACGACCTGGTGAAGTTCTTCTTCCTGCTCACCTTCGCCGCGGCCATCCCGGCCATCGTTTCCGGCGGCATCGCCGAACGCGCCAGGTTCCAGCCGCAGCTGGCCGCCACCTTCGTGCTGGTGGCCCTGGTCTATCCCTTCTTCGAGGGCATGATCTGGAACGGCCGCTATGGCGTACAGGACTGGCTGACCGCCGCCTTCGGCGCCGCCTTCCACGACTTCGCCGGTTCGGTGGTGGTGCATGCGGTGGGCGGCTGGATCGGGCTCGCTGCCGTGCTGCAGCTGGGCCACCGCAAGGGCCGCTACGGCAAGAACGGCGAAATCTACGCCCATCCGCCCTCCAGCATCCCCTTCCTGGCCCTGGGCGCCTGGATCCTCACCGTGGGCTGGTTCGGCTTCAACGTGATGTCGGCGCAGACCCTGGTCGGCATTTCCGGCCTGGTGGCGGTGAATTCGCTGATGGCCATGGTGGGCGGCACCCTGACCGCCCTGCTGGTGGGCCGCAATGACCCGGGCTTCGTCCACAATGGCCCCTTGGCCGGCCTGGTGGCGGTGTGCGCCGGTTCCGACCTGATGCACCCCATGGGAGCACTGGTTACCGGCGCCATCGCCGGCGCCCTGTTCGTCTGGCTGTTCACCCTGGCGCAGAACCGCTGGAAGATCGACGACGTGCTGGGTGTGTGGCCGCTGCACGGCCTGTGCGGCGCCTGGGGCGGCATCGCCGCCGGCATCTTCGGCCTGGAGGCGCTGGGCGGCATGGGCGGGGTGAGCTTCATGTCCCAGCTGCTCGGCACCCTGCTCGGCATCGTCATCGCCTTTGCCGGCGGCATGCTTGTATACGGCGTGCTCAAGATGACCGTGGGCATCCGCCTGTCGGAGGAGGAGGAGTTCCGCGGCGCCGACCTGTCGATCCACAGGATCATGGCGGAGCCGGAATACGACCGCTGATCCGGTTCCCTGCCGCGACAAAAACGGGCCGCATCGCGGCCCGTTTTTTTATTGCGGCGGCACAGTCCGTTCCGTTTCTGCGCCGGGGATGGGTATAGTAAAGGCATACCCCAGGCCCGAAGCCGGACGATGACCCGCAAACCCGATTTCTCTCCTTCCGCCCTCACCGGCGCCCTAGGCCGCCGCGTCAGCCAGACCCTGCTGTACGTGGTGGACCTGACGGTGTTCGTGCTGCACACCATGGGCAGCTGGGGCGGACGCCGCGGCCTGTTCAACCGCGCCAGCTACCACGCCGTCATCGCGCAGATGATCTTCACCGGCATCGACGCCCTGCCCTCGGTCTCCCTGCTGGGCCTGGCCGTGGGCGCCGGGATCACCGCCCAGCTCATCATGCTGGTGCAGGTGGTGGGCACCGAGGCGGACGTGATCAACCTGCTGACCCAGGTGGTGGCGCTGGAGCTGGCGCCGCTGCTCACCGCCATCATCGTCACCGGCCGCACCGGTTCGGCCATCACCGTCGATCTGGGCAACATGAAGCTGCACCGCGAGGTGGAGGGGCTGACCCTGCTCGGCATGGACGTGCAGGACTATTTCATCACTCCGCGCCTGGTGGGCGTGGGGATTTCGCAGCTGATCCTGGCGGTGTACTTCGCCGTCATCGCAGTGGTCAGCGGCGTGTTTTTCAGCGCCCTGCTGATGTCGTTCTCGCACCTGAAATACCTGGTGGCGATCCCGCTGGCCTTTGACCCGGTGGCGCTCATCGGCTTCGTGCTCAAGAACGTGATGTTCGGCCTGATCATCGGCGCCGCCGCCAGCTATCACGGCCTGCGCGTGGGCATCTCGCCCACCGAGGTGCCGCAGGAGACGCAGCGCGCCATCGTCAATGGCCTGGTGCTGATCTTCATCATCGACGGCATGATGGCGGTGACCCTGCTATGAGTGCCCAGCCCTTGCTGCGGGCCGAGGGGCTGGTGCCGGCGGAGCTGGCCTACGCGCCGCCGCTGGACCTGACCCTGGACCGCGGCCTGGTGGTGATGGTGGGGCCGGAACGGGCGCGGCTCGGGTACTGGTTGCGCGCCCTGGCCGGGGTGAACCCGCCCGCGGCGGGCGCCCTGCATCTGCTGGGGCGGCCCTTGCAGCGGCACGACTGGCGCCAGCTGCGCCGCAGCGTCGGCTACGTCACGCCGGAGGCGCCGCTGCTGTCCATCCTCAGCGGCCTGCGCAACGTGATGCTGCCGGCGCTGTATCACCGCATGGCGCCGGAACAGGAGCTGGAGCGGCGGGCACAGACGCTGTTGTCCGAGATCGCCTATGATGCGGATCACGGCGTGCTGCCCGCCTACATGGGCGAATTGCAGCGTCACCACCTGCTCATCGCCCGTGCCCTGATGCTGGAGCCGCGCATGCTGCTGCTGGAGCAGCCGCTGGCCGGGCTGGATACGGATGCCGGCGACGTGCTGCGCGACTACATCGTTGCCGTGGTGCAGCCGCGGGTAGCCCTGCTGCTGGTGGCGGCCAACGACGCCCCGCTGGCGCAACAGGCCGATGCGGTGCTGTTCGCCAGTGCGCAGAGCGTGCGCCTGTTCGACAGCTGGGCCGCGCTGCTGGCCTGCGAGGCGGATGATGTGCAGTACTTCATACAACAGGAGCGGCGCGCCTGCGCGGCGCTGCAATAAACGACGGTCATGGCCAAGCAACGGGTTCATTACATCCACAGCCTGAACTACACCCTGCGCGAACGCCTGGTGGGCTTGTTCGTGCTGGTGGCGCTGGCCATCGTCTTCGGCCTGATCTTCATCAATAGCCGCACCTCGCACCTGTTCGAGGAGCGCATCGTCTACCACGCCTACCTGAAGAACGCGCAGGGCGTCAGCACCGAGTCCATCGTCAAGGTGTCGGGCATCGAGGTGGGGCGCGTGTCGGCCATCGACATTGCGCCGGACAACCGCGTGCACCTGGAACTGTTCGTCTACAAGCGCTTTCACAACCTGCTGCGCGGCGATTCGCGCGCCTCGCTGTCCAAGCTGTCCGTGCTGGGCAAGGCGGTGATCGACATCTCCGCCGGTTCCGTCGCGGCGCCGCTGCTGCCGGAGGGGGCGACCCTGCGTATCGAGGAACCCATGTCGCTGGATGAGCTGATGGCCGATCTGACGCCGGTGATGGAAAAGGTGCGGCAGATCGTCGACGGTCTCTCCACCCTGGTGCAGGCGGTGAAACCGGGTGACGTTGCCACCACCTCGCACGAACTGGCGCGCACCCTGGAGAGCATGCGCGTGATCAGCGAGCAGATCGCCTCCGGCAGGGGCGCCTTCGGCCAGGCCGTGTTCAGCGCGGAAATGGAACACAACGTCACCGGTTCGCTGGCGGCGCTGGAGGCGGTGATGCGCAAGGCCGATAGGCGCCTGGCGGAAATGGAACCGCTGCTGGCCAACGCCGCCGCCATCACCGGCGAAGGCCGCGACACTACCCGCGAGCTGTCGGCCCTGGTGGTGGAGGCCAAGCTGCTGGTGAGCCAGATGAACACCGCCATGGGCACCGTCAACGTCGAGTTGCAGCAGCTGCCGGAGCTGGTGAGCCGCATGAAGCTGCTGATGGATTCCACCGACCGTACCCTGCAAGGCATGCAGCGCATCTGGCCGCTGTCCTCGGCCGTGCCCGAGGCGCGCGACGACACCCTGATCAAGGCCCAGCCCGCCCATGACTAGACCGGCCCTGTTCGCGCTGCTCGCCCTGACGCTGTCGCTGGGTGCCTGCGTCAGTCCGCCCGAGCAACGCCCCGAGGCCGTGTTGCAGGGCCAGCGTTTCCTGGAACTGGGGGTGCAGGCCTATCGCGGCGACGACTATGCCAATGCGGCGACCCACTTCACCAAGGCCCTGGCCCACTATCAGGGCCTGGACGATCGCGGCGGCATCCTGCGCAGCCGCCTCAACCTGGCCGAGACGGCCCTGGTCGTGGGCAATCCCGCTGCCGCGGAGCGCCACCTCGATGCGGCAGCGGCGCTGGCGCAGGCGGAAGGCGAGGGCGATGCCCTGCGCCGGGTGGCGCTGTTGCGCTCGACCCTGGCCCTCAAGGCCGGGGAGTATGACGGGGCGGCGGCGTTGCTGGAGCCGCTGCTGGCGGGCAAGGACGACGTCGCCCGCACCGCCCTGGCCAACCGCGTCGCGGTGGCGCTGGCGCGTCGGGACGACGACGCCGCGGCGTGGGTGCAGCGCTACGCTGCGGCGGTACGCGGCGGCGACGCTGCCCTGTTGGCACGGTCGCTGCGATTCGAGGCCGAGCTGAGTCAGCGCAGCGGCGATCTTGCCGGAGCCGATCGCCTGCTGCGCCAGGCGCTCGATACCTACAAGGTCATCCCCAGCCGCAGCGGCACCGCGGCGACGCTGGAGCAGTGGGCGGCGCTGTTGGCGGCACAGCAGCAGTGGGCGGCGGCCGAGGATCGTCTGCAACGGGCGCTGAACATCCGCCTGTGGCTGCTGGATCGCAGTGCCACCGCCGGCGACCTGCGCCGGCTGGCCGCGATCAATGAGGCGACGGGAAGGCAGGATCGGATGGCGGCGCTGGCGCGCTGGGCGGACATCGTGGCCGGCGACGGCGCGGTGGACTGGTCGGCACTGCGGCGCGAGGTCATCCCCTATTGAACAGACCGTGCCGCCGACAGAGGCGGCGGGCAATCCCGCAAGGACGCCCATGGCACGGGACGGCGGACCGGCCGTCCTTGTGGTTGCGGGAGCAAGATGAAGTGATGTGCACGAAGTTTTTCCCCTATCCTGCGCTGGTCGCCGTGCTGCTGTTGCTGGCGGCCGCCTTGCCGCCCGCTGCCGCGCAGGAGGAGGTCCGCCTCGGCATGCTGGCCTTCCGTCCCAAGGCGGATATGCAGCAGCACTGGCGGCCGCTGGTGGACTACCTCAACGGCAGCGTGGACGGCTACCGTTTCACTTACTCGGCCATGAATTACCCGGAACTGGAACAGGCCATTGCCGGGCGCGAGGTTGATTTTGTCCTGACCAACCCGTCTCACTACGTCCTGATGACCTACCGCAACGGCCTGTCCTCACCGCTGGCCACCCTGGTACCCATGGAGGACGGCCGCCCGGTCAGCGGTTTCGGCGGAGTGATCTTCACCCTGGCCGGGCGCGACGATCTGACGCGGCTCACCGATCTGCGCGGGCGCCGGGTCGCCGCCGTGGAGCGGGGCTCGCTGGGTGGCTACCAGGCGCAGGCCATGGAACTGCTGCGTGCCGGCATGCGCCTGCCGCAGGATATCAGCCTGCTGGAGACCGGCATGCCCCACGACGCGGTGGTGACGGCGGTGCTCGCCGGGCAGGCGGAGGCCGGCTTTGTGCGCACCGGCCTGCTGGAGGCCATGGCGGCGGAGGGCCGCCTGGACCTGGCGCAGGTGCGGGTGCTCAACCCGCAACAGCCGCCCGGCTTTCCGTTCCTGCTCTCCACCCGGCTTTACCCGGAATGGCCGCTGGCGGCGCTGCCCCATGCCGACGAGGACCTGGCGCGCCGCGTCGCCGCGGCCTTGCTGGCCCTGCCCCACGACGGCGCAGTGGCCGACTCCCTGGTCATCCACGGTTTCAACATTCCGCAGGACTACGAGCCGGTGCGCATCATGCTGCAGGCCCTGCGCCTGCCGCCGTTTGATGCCGCGCCGGAATTCACCGCGCACGACGTGTGGCACAAGTACAGTTGGGAAGTGCTGGCCGCCACGCTGATGGGCGGCGTGATCCTGCTGCTGGCGGCGCGGCTGCTGCTGCTCAACCGGCGTCTCGGTGTCGAGCGGCAGCGGGTACTGCGGCAGTCCGAGGAACGGCACCGCCTGCTCGCCGCCATGGGCGAGGGCGTCTACGGCGTGGACTGCACGGGCATCTGCACCTTCGTCAACCCTGCCGCGCTGGACATGCTCGGCCTGTCGGCGGAGGAGGTGGTGGGGGCCGACCAGCACGCACTGTTCCACCATCACCGTGAGGACGGCGCCGGCTACCCGCTCACCGAATGCCCGATCTACCAGACCCTGCGTGACGGCCAGACGCGCCAGATGGATGAGTGGTTCCTGCGCCGCGACGGCAGCGGTTTCCCGGTGCTGCTCACGGTGACGCCGGTGGGCGGGAGCGGCGGCCAGGACGGAGCGGTGGTGGTGTTCCGCGACATGGCCGAGCGGCGCCGGCTGGAGACCGAGCTGCGCACCCAGGCCAGCACCGATGCCCTGACCGGGCTGTCCAACCGGCGCCATTTCCTGGCCGAGATGGCGCGGGAACTGAACCGCATCCAGCGTACCCCGGCGCAGCCGGCGGCGGTGCTGATGGTGGATCTGGACAACTTCAAGGGCGTCAACGACCGTTACGGCCATGCCGCCGGCGACGTCGTGCTGCGGCATTTCGCCACCACCCTGGCCCTGTCCCTGCGCGGCAGCGACCTGGTGGGCCGGCTGGGTGGCGAGGAGTTCTCCGTGCTGCTGCCGGACAGCTCCCTGGAACACGGCGGCCAGCTGGCCGAACGCCTGCGCCGGCTGGTGGCGGCGGCGACGGTGACGGCCGATGACGCGACGGTGTGCTATACGGTCAGTATCGGCGTGACCCTGATGGTGGCGGCCGACGACACGGTGGACAGGGTGCTGGCCCGGGCCGACGCCGCGCTGTACCGGGCCAAGGACGGCGGCCGCGACCGGGTGGCCAGCGAGCCGCCGCCGGCCTGACAGCGGGCGGCGTTTGCGCGTAAAATAGCCCCCTTTTTCCCCAAGGCAGGTCCATGGCACGAACCGTTTACATCAAGACCTTCGGCTGCCAGATGAACGAGTACGACTCGGCGCGTCTGGTCGATGCCCTGCGCGCCGAGTGCGGCCTGGAGCCGGTGGACGACGCCGCACAGGCCGACGTGCTGCTGCTCAACACCTGCTCGGTGCGCGAGAAGGCGCAGGAGAAGGTGTTCTCCCAGCTGGGCGTGTGGAAGCCGCTGAAGGAGAAGAATCCCGGCCTGGTGATCGGCGTCGGCGGCTGCGTCGCCAGCCAGGAGGGCGACGCCATCCGCCAGCGCGCCCCCTATGTGGACCTGGTGTTCGGCCCGCAGACCCTGCACCGCCTGCCGGCAATGCTCAAGCAGGTGTGGGGCGGCAGCCGCGCCGTGGTGGACGTGTCCTTCCCCGAGATCGAGAAGTTCGACCGCCTGCCCGAGCCGCGCGCGGAAGGCCCGACCGCCTTCGTGTCGGTGATGGAAGGCTGCTCCAAGTTCTGCACCTTCTGCATCGTGCCCTATACCCGCGGCGCCGAGGTGAGCCGGCCCTTCGACGACGTCATCGCCGAGGTGGCGGGCCTTGCCGCCCAGGGCGTGCGCGAGGTGAACCTGCTGGGCCAGAACGTCAATGCCTACCGCGGCGTGATGCACGACGGCGAGATCGCCGATCTGGCGCTGCTGATCCACTACGTCGCCGCCGTCGACGGCATCGAGCGCATCCGCTACACCACCTCCCATCCAGTGGAGATGAGCGATTCGCTGATCCAGGCCTATGCCGAGGAACCCAAGCTGGTGAGCTTCCTGCACCTGCCGCTGCAAAGCGGTTCCGACCGCATCCTGGCCTTGATGAAGCGCGGCCACACCATGCTGGAATACAAGTCCATCATCCGCCGCCTGCGCGCGGCGCGCCCCGACATCTGCATCTCCTCCGATTTCATCGTCGGCTTCCCCGGCGAGACCGAGGAGGATTTCCAGGCCACCCTGCGCATGGTTGAGGAGATCGGTTTCGACCACAGTTTCAGTTTCATCTACAGCCAGCGCCCCGGCACCCCGGCGGCCGATCTGCCCGACGACGTGCCGCTGGAGGCCAAGAAGGAGCGCCTGGCGCGCCTGCAACAGCTGATCAATACCAACGCCCAGCGCATCAGCCGGCAGATGGTGGGCACGGTGCAGCGGGTGCTGGTGGAAGGCCCGTCGCGCAAGAATGCGCTGGAGCTGAGCGGCCGCACCGAAAACAACCGGGTGGTCAATTTCCCCGGTGACGTGGCCCTCGCCGGCGGCTTCGCCGAAGTGCGCATCACCGAGGCCCTGCCCAACTCCCTGCGCGGCGAACTGGTCCGCGCGGCGGCGGCGTGACATATCACAACCTGTCGCAGAGACGCAGAGACGCAGAGCGTTTGTTTGCATCTGGCCTGATATCCTCTGCGGCTCCGCGTCTCCGCGACAGATGGTTTTTCTTTTGGAGTGATGCCAGTGAATGCCACGCCTGAATCCGTCGACCTGATCCTCGAACCCGAGGACAACCTCCGGCTGGCCAGCCTCAACGGCCAGTTCGACGAGCACCTGCGCCAGATCGAGCGCCGGCTCGGGGTGGAGGTGAACAATCGCGGCAATGCCTTCCGCATCATCGGCGAGGCCGAATCGGTGCGCGCGGCGGCCGGGGTGCTGAAGGGGCTCTATGCCGCGACGGAGACGGAGCGGCTGACGCCGGCGCGGGTGCACCTGTTTTTGCAGGAGTCCGGCGTCGAGGCGCTGCTGGAGGCGGACGAGGCGGAGGACATCGACGTCACCATCCGTACCCGCCGCGGCGTGATCCAGGGGCGCGGCCCCAACCAGAAGCGCTACCTGCGCAACATCATCAGCCACGACATCAATTTCGGCATCGGCCCTGCCGGCACCGGCAAGACCTATCTCGCCGTGGCCTGTGCGGTGGAGGCGCTGGAGCGCGAGCAGGTGCGCAAGCTGGTGCTGACGCGGCCGGCGGTGGAGGCGGGCGAGCGGCTCGGTTTCCTGCCCGGCGACCTGGCGCAGAAGGTGGACCCCTACCTGCGACCGCTATACGACGCGCTGTACGAAATGCTCGGCTTCGAACAGGTGGCGCGGCTGATGGAAAAGCAGGTGATTGAAGTGGCGCCGCTGGCCTATATGCGCGGCCGCACCCTCAACGACGCCTTCATCATCCTCGACGAGGCGCAGAACACCACCACCGAACAGATGAAGATGTTCCTCACCCGCATCGGCTTCGGCTCCACCGCCGTGATCACCGGCGACGTCACCCAGATCGACCTGCCGCGCGGCACCCAGTCGGGCCTGCGCCAGGTGGTGGAGGTGCTGAAGGACGTGGAAGGCATCAGCTTCACCTTCTTCCTCGCCAAGGACGTGGTGCGCCACCCGCTGGTGCAGCGCGTGGTCAGCGCCTACGAGCGCTTCGATGCCCAGGCACCAAAACAAGATTGAAAATTCAAAAGACTTGCCGCGGAGGCGCAGAGCCGCTGAGAAAATCTGATTTGTATTCCTCTGTGCCTCTGCGTCTCCGCGGCGGATGGTTGTTTTTCAGTGAGTGAACCGATGATCGACCTTGACCTGCAAATTGCTTCCACTGCCCCCGGCCTGCCGGCCGAGGACGACTTCCGCCGCTGGACGGAGGCGGCCCTGTCCGGCCGCCGCGACGAGGCGGAGCTGACCATCCGCGTGGTGGACGCGGAGGAGAGCGCCGAGCTGAACGGCACCTACCGTCACAAGCAGGGGCCGACCAACGTGCTGTCCTTTCCCTTCGAGGCGCCGCCGGGCGTGGAGCTGCCGCTGCTGGGCGACATCGTCATCTGCGCGCCGGTGGTGGCGCGGGAGGCGGATGAGCAGGGCAAGACCGCGGCGGCGCACTGGGCGCACATGACGGTGCACGGCTGCCTGCACCTGCTGGGCTACGACCACATTGCCCCGGACGAGGCGGAAATCATGGAATCCCTTGAAAGGGACGTGCTCTCTGCCCTAGGCTATGCAGACCCGTACGACGGTCAATAAACAGTCATTGAACAGATTTATCCTTTCCCATCACCGAAACACTCTCTCTGGAACCCCCCTATGAACGACGGCCGACCTAGTAGCGGCGACAATGGCGAAACCCGGCGCAGTTGGCTGGAACGCCTGGGCCAGGCCTTGCAGGGCAATGAGCCCAAGGACAAGGAAGACCTGATCGAATTTCTGCATGACGCCCACAAGCGCCATCTCATCGACGGCGACGCGCTGGACATGCTGGAGGGCGTGCTGTCGGTGTCCGACATGCAGGTGCGCGACATCATGATCCCGCGCTCGCAGATGGTGGTGGTGGAGCGCGAGCAGGGCCTGCAGGAGTTCCTGCCCATGATCATCGACGAGGCCCATTCCCGTTTCCCGGTCATCGGCGAATCCCGCGACGAGGTGCTCGGCATCCTGCTGGCCAAGGACCTGCTGCCCTTCGTGGCGCGCGGCGGCGACGGCTTCGACATTCGCGAGGTGCTGCGCCCGGCGGTGTTCGTGCCGGAGAGCAAGCGCCTCAACGTGCTGCTGCGTGAGTTCCGCACCAGCCGCAACCACATGGCCATCGTGGTGGACGAGTACGGCGGCGTCGCCGGCATGGTCACCATCGAGGACGTGATGGAGCAGATCGTCGGCGAGATCGAGGACGAGCACGACATCGACGAAGACGATATCGAGATCCAGCAGGTGGGCAAGGGGCGCCACACGGTGCGCGCCCTGATCTCCATCGAGGATTTCAACGAGCACTTCGGTTCCAACTACTCCGACGAGGAGTTCGACACCATCGGCGGCCTGCTGTTGTCGCAGTTCGGCCATATGCCCAAGCGCGGCGAGATCATGGACATGGACGGGCTGCGCTTCAAGGTGCTGCGCGCCGACAGCCGCCGCTTGCACCTGGTGGAGGTGACCAAGGTGCCGGCCGCGGAAAGCGGCGACTTTACCGGCGAGGGCATCGCGTAGGCCCATCAAACCGCCGCAGAGACGCAGAGTCGCGGAGGGTAGCGATGCTCACATACAAAGTCTCTGCGCCTCCGCGTCTCCGCGGCAGGCTTTTTCGTTGAAGGAGTCCCCTCTGTCCAGCTACATCGCACTGTACCGTTCGCCCGGCTGGCGCGGTGATGCACTGGCGGCGCTGGCCGGCGCGCTGTTGCCGCTGGCGTTTGCGCCGTTCGGCCTTTATCCCCTCGCTGTGCTGGCGCCGGCCCTGTTGTTTTTCTCCCTCTCTGAGCTGACCCCGCGCGCCGCGCTGCGGCGCGGCTTTTTGTTCGGCCTTGGCCTGTTCGGCGTCGGCGTGTCCTGGGTCTACGTGGCCGTCGCCGATTTTTCCGACAGCGGCGCGGTCACCGCCGTCATCCTCACCGCCCTGTTCGTCGCCGCGCTGACGGTGTATCCCGCGCTGTTTGCCTACGGCGCCGCGCGCCTGCGCGCACGCGGTGCGCCGCCCCCTGCGCTGTGGTATCTGGCGGCGCTGCCGGCCCTGTGGCTGGCGTTCGAGTGGCTGCGCGGCTGGCTGTTCACCGGCTTCACCTGGCTGCAACTGGGCTACAGCCAGGCGCAGTCGCCGCTGGCCGGGCTGGCGCCGCTGCTGGGGGTGTACGGCATCGGCCTGGCCTGCGCCGTCAGCGCCGGCGCCCTGGCCTGGCTGCTGCACGACCGCCGCCGCGCCTGGCCCGGCGTCATGGTCCTGTTGCTGCTGTGGGGGGGCGCTTGGGGGGCGCGGCAGGTGGAGTGGACCGAACCGGCGGGTGCACCGCTGCGGGTCGCGCTGATCCAGGACAACCTGCCACAGTCCACCAAATGGGATCCGGAGCAGTTCGATGCCCGCCTCGAACTGTATGCCCGCCTGACGCTGGAGAATCTCGACGCGGCCGATGTGGTGATTTGGCCGGAGAACGCCGTCACCGTGTTTTACCATGAACTGAAGGACGACTATTTCGACTGGCTGGCGGAACAGGCGCGCGCGGCGGATACCGACCTCATCGTCGGCGTGCCGGTGAAGCGGACCGACACAGCGGGCTATTACACCAGTCTGATGGTGCTCGGCACCCACGAGGCGGTGTACCACAAGCGCCACCTGGTACCCTTCGGTGAATTCGTGCCGCTGGAGGATGTGCTGCGCGGCCTGATCCGTTTCTTCGATCTGCCCATGTCGGGCTTTTCGCCCGGGCCGGCGGCGCAGCCGCCGCTGCCGGTGGCGGGCCAGCGCGCCGCCATGTCGATCTGCTACGAGGACGCCTTCGGCGAGGAACTGCTGCACAATTTCCCGCAGGCGACGCTGCTCATCAACGGCAGCAACAACGCCTGGTACGGCGACTCCCTGGCGCCGCACCAGCACCTGGAAATATCGCGCATGCGCGCCATCGAAAGCGGCCGGCCGCTGGTACGCGCCACCACCACCGGCATTTCCGCCCTGGCCGATCACCACGGCCGCGTGCTGGCCACCACGCCGCAATTCGAACGCGCGGTACTGCGCGGCAACGTGCAGCCCATGCAGGGCATGACGCCCTATACGCGCTGGGGCAACGGGCCGCTGCTGATATTGCTGTTTGTCATGTTGGTTGCGTGCATCATCGCGCCGCGACGGCGGTGAGACGCGGCGGCTAATGTTATGCTCAGCTGCATGCTGAAATTCGACAACGGAACCTCTTCCCATGCCGTCGCAAGTTTCCACTTCTGAGCTACTGGGTAGTCTGGTTCTGCCGGCCATGCCGGAATCCTTGCGGCAAATACGCGCCGAGCAGGCCCGGGCGGTACCGGACGTGGAACGCATCACGGCCATCATCGCCGAGGATGTGGGCCTCTCCGCCGAAGTGCTCAAGACCATCAACTCGCCCATGTTCCGCCGCCGCCAGCCGCTCAGCTCGGTGCCCAACGCGGTGATGTTGCTGGGTCTGAACAACGTGCTCAACATCGTCGCCGGGGTGGCCCTGCGTCGCACCATGGACTGCGGCGACAACCGGATGTCGCTCAACCGTTTCTGGGATACCGCCGGTGACGTGGCCTTCGCCATCGCCGCCCTGGCGCGCCGCCTTTCCGGCGTGCCGGCAGACACGGCCTACACCCTGGGTCTGTTCCACGACTGCGGCATCCCGATCATGATGTGCCGCTACCCCGACTACCTGGACACGCTGAAGACGGCGAGCCGTTCCGGCGCTCCGCTGATCACCGGCCTGGAACAGGAACGCCACGGCATTCATCACGCCGTGGTGGGCGCCCACGTCAGCCGCAGCTGGCTGCTGCCGGAGGCCATCAGCACCGCCATCCTCCACCACCATGAACTGCCGCAGATGGTGGCCGACGAGGCGGTGGACGAAATGGCGATCTCGCTCATCGCCCTGCTCAAGATGGCCGAGCACATCAGCAACCGTTTCCGCGGCGCCGCCTTCCGCAGCGGTGCCGACGATCAGGAATGGGAGGCGGTGGGGATCATGGCCCTGAGCCATTTCGACCTGGACACCACAGAGTTCAGCGATCTCAGCGAGGACATCGTGGAGGAACTGGGGGGGAGATAGACTCAGTTTCGAGTTTCGGGCGGGCGAACATCCCACGGTGGAGCTCGGCTATAGGTCGGTTCAGGACGTAGGTAAAACCTGCATTTTTCGGCAGAAACGCGGGTTTGTTTGCCGCTCACGTTGAGTATGTGTGGTCTTTGTGCTTGTATTTGATCGGTACCGGCGGCGTCGCGCCGGTTCGTTCCACACCGTACAGGGAGTGTACACATCATGCCCGCCCACGCCGCTGTCGCCGAAACCCTGAAAGGCTTCGTATTTCCGCCCATGCCGGATTCCCTGCTGCGCATACGCGAGGAAACGGCCAAGGCGGAGCCGGACATGCGCCGGGTGGTGGACATCATCAGCAGCGATGTCAGCCTGGCGGCCGAGGTGCTGAAGACCGTCAATTCCCCCGCCTTCCGCCGCAGCAAACCGCTCAATTCCATACCCAACGCCGTGATGATGCTGGGCATGGGCCGGGTGCTGAACCTCACCGTGGCCGCCTCGCTGCACTCCAGCTTCGGCCCGCACGAGGGATGGCTGGGACGGTTCTGGGAGGTGGCGGGGGACGTGGCCACGGCCATGGCGGTGCTGGCGCGCTCCCTCACCGGCATCCCGGAGGACACCGCCTATACCCTGGGCCTGTTCCACGACTGCGGCATCCCGCTGCTGATGCAGCGCTATCCCGGTTACGACGAAACCCTCAAGGCGGCGAGCCGCGATCCGGACCGCACGGTGGTCGAGATCGAACACGAACGTTTCGGCCTGCATCATGCCTGGGTCGGCGCCCATGTCAGCCACGGCTGGAATCTCGCCACCACCATCAGCCAGGCCATCGGCGTGCACCACAGCTACGACCGCCTCATCGACGCGCAGAACGGGGTGGATCAGGAGGTGGTGGAGCTGGTTGGCCTGCTCAAGATGGCCGAGCAGGTGAGCAACACCTACCACGGCATGGCCTACCGCAACGTCGCCGACGACTACGAGTGGGTCCACATCGGCGATCGCGTGCTCGATTACTTCGAGTTGACCAAGGAACGCTGGGCCGACCTGAGCGACCACATCATCGATCTGCTGAGCTCGAAATAAGCTCGGTTTCACAGGCCCGATATAGCGACAGCGGTATCGGGCAATGTTCGCCGGACACCGCTATCGCTATGTCCGGCCTACCGGTTTTATGCATCGTCCCGCGACACCCGCCGGAACACCGTGCCGTGGCACTTGGGGCAGGGGGGGATGTGGCCGATGTGGTGGAAGTGCAGCTTCTCGCCGCAGGCCTTGCATTCCAGGGTGCCGATGCCGGTAATCTCCCCGCTATGCCATTCCCCCAGGGCGTCGGCCCTTTTGGCCAGCTTGTCGAACTCCAGCCGGGTGTAGTCGACGCTGTCGCGGAACAGGTCCGCCAGGCCCTTTTCCACCAGCTTGAGATCGAACTTGAGCCATTCCCCCAGCTCGCTGCCGGTATCGGCCAGGAAACGGGCGGCATCTTCCAGATCATGCTTCAGATAGCCGCCGACGCGTTCGGCCTCCTCGCGGGTCAGTTCGCCCAGCTCCGTGGCCGTCTCCTGGGCCCGCTCGATGGCCCGCTCCACCGCCGGCGCCGCCTTGTGCTCGGCCTCCTCGACGGAGGTCTTCAGGCGGCCCAGCATGCGGTAATAGGCGTCCACCAGATGCTGCTTCATGCCGGCTTCGCTCATGGTGTCTCTCCTTGAATTGGTTGGGTCAATCTAGTGTGAACCAGATGGGGGCGGGGGGCCAGCCCGGGGCTTGGCTGCCTAGCTTAAAACAGGCCGCTGCGGTATCCTGAGTGGCTTTCGAAACAGGCTTATTTTCAGGAAAAAACATGGCGTTGCGCGAGAATTACGACCCCCGGCAGGTGGAGCAGGCGGTACAGGCGGAGTGGCAGCGGGAGCAGAGCTTCCGCGTCAGCGAGGAGGCGGGGCGGGAGAAGTTCTACTGCCTGTCCATGTTCCCCTATCCGTCCGGCCGGCTGCACATGGGGCACGTGCGCAACTACACCATCGGCGACGTCATCTCCCGCTACCAGCGCATGCTGGGCAAAAATGTCCTCCAGCCCATGGGCTGGGACGCCTTCGGCCTGCCCGCCGAGAACGCCGCCATGAACAACGGCGTGCCGCCGGCGCAGTGGACCTACAGCAACATCGACTACATGCGCGGCCAGCTGCAATCGCTGGGCTTTGCCGTCGACTGGTCGCGCGAGGTCGCCACCTGCAAGCCCGACTATTACCGCTGGAACCAGTGGCTGTTCCTGCGCCTGCTGGAAAAGGGCATCGTCTACCAGAAGACCGGCACGGTGAACTGGGACCCGGTGGACCAGACCGTGCTGGCCAACGAGCAGGTCATCGACGGCCGCGGTTGGCGCACCGGCGCGGTGGTGGAGAAGCGCGAGATCCCCATGTACTACATGGCGATCACCCAATACGCCGAGGAACTGCTGGCCGACCTGGACCAGCTCGACGGCTGGCCGGAGCAGGTGCGCACCATGCAGCGCAACTGGATCGGCAAGAGCTTCGGCGTGCGCGTCGGCTTTCCGCACCAAATCGAAGGTGGCGGCACCCTGTGGGTGTTCACCACCCGCGCCGACACCCTGATGGGCGCCACCTACGTCGCCGTCGCCGCCGAGCACCCGCTGGCGCTGCACGCGGCGCAGAACAATCCGCAGCTCGCCGCCTTCATCGAGGAATGCAAGCACGGCGGTGTGTCCGAGGCGGAGATCGCCACCCAGGAGAAGAAGGGCATGGCGACCGGCCTCACCGTCAGCCATCCCCTCACCGGCGAGCAACTGCCGCTGTGGGTCGCCAACTACGTGCTGATGGGCTACGGCGAGGGTGCCGTGATGGCGGTGCCGGCGCACGACGAGCGCGACTTCGCCTTTGCCCACAAGTACGGCCTGCCCATCAAGACCGTCATCAAAACCTCCGCCGGTGACGCGACCCCGGCACCGTGGCAGGAGGCCTACGCCGAGCACGGTGTGTGCATCAATTCCGGCAGGTACGACGGCCTCGATTTCGACGCCGCGGTGGACGCCATCGCCGCCGATCTCTCCGCCAAGGAACTCGGCGAGAAGAAGGTGACCTGGCGCCTGCGCGACTGGGGCATCTCGCGCCAGCGCTACTGGGGCACGCCGATCCCGATGATCAAGTGTCCGAGCTGCGGCGACGTGCCGGTGCCGGACGATCAGCTGCCGGTGGTGCTGCCCGAGGAGTGCGTGCCGGACGGTTCGGGCAATCCGCTCAACAAGTACGAAGCGTTTCTTGCCTGCACCTGCCCCAAGTGCGGCGGCGCGGCACGGCGCGAGACCGACACCATGGACACCTTCGTCGACTCGTCCTGGTATTTCTTCCGCTACACCTGCCCCGACGCGACGGCGATGGTGGACGCCCGCGCCGACTACTGGATGCCGGCGGATCAGTACATCGGCGGCATCGAGCACGCCATCCTGCACCTGCTCTATTCACGCTTCTGGACCAAGGTGATGCGCGACTTCGGCCTGACGAAAGTGGGCGAGCCGTTCAAGAACCTGCTCACCCAGGGCATGGTGGTGGCGCCGACCTTCTATCGCGACGGTGTCGACGGTCGCAAGCAGTGGCTCAACCCCGCCGACGTCGCCGTGACCACCGACGACAAGGGCCGGCCGCTGTCCGCCGTGCTCAAGAGCGACGGTCTGCCGGTGATCATGGGCGGCATCGAAAAGATGTCCAAGTCCAAGAACAACGGCGTCGATCCGCAGATCCTTATCGAACAGTACGGCGCCGACACCGCACGCGTATTCATGATGTTCGCCGCGCCGCCGGAGCAGTCGCTGGAATGGAACGACTCCGGTGTCGAGGGTGCGCACCGTTTCTTGAAACGTCTGTGGTCGTTTGCCTGTGAGTTCCAGACAGAATCAGGAGTCTGGGGTGGACAGCCGGAGGGAGCGTATTTAGAAGACCTACATCCTGAGCAGTTTGCTGTTCGTAGAGAAATTCATGAAATATTGCAAGTGGCTTTGGTGGATTTCGGAAAGCACCAATTTAATACCGTTATCGCAGCTTGCATGAAGATATTGAACATTATTTGTAAGACGTCGGGATTTGTCTCCTCCACATCGAGATCGCATGATCCATCTATGAATGCGATGTATGAAATTAAGCGAGAAGGTTTTTCCATTTTGCTGCGCCTGCTCTCGCCCATCGCGCCGCACATCACCCACGAGCTGTGGCGCGGTCTAGGTTTTTACGGCGATATTCTCGACGCACAGTGGCCGCAGGTGGTCGAATCAGCACTGTTGCGCGACAGCATCGAGCTGGTGGTGCAGGTCAACGGCAAGCTGCGCGGCAAGGTGAACGTGCCGGCCGGTGCCGACAAGGCCGCCGTCGAACAGGCGGCCCTGGCCGACGAAAACGTGCAGCGCTTCATCGAGGGCCAGGTGGTGGCGAAGATCATCGTAGTGCCGGGCAAGCTGGTCAATATTGTGGTGAAGGCATAGTGGCAAGTTGCAAGTTGCAAGTTGCAAGTAACAGCCTGCTTCGTTTTATCCCGGGGCGCGGCTTTCTTTTCTTGTCACTTGTAACTTGTTACTTGTCACTGGTGTCCTGCGGTTTCCATCTGCGCGGTGCCGTCACCCTGCCGCCGCAGATGGAGCGCACCCAGCTGCTCGGCGTGGAGGCGCGCGGCCCGCTGGCCGCGGAGATCACGGCGGCGCTGGAGGATGCCGGTGCACGTGTGGTGGCGGGCGACGCCACGGCGCAGCTGGTCATCAGCGGCGAACGCCAGGCGCGGCGCCTGCTTTCGGTGGGCAGCACCGGCCGTGCCAGCGAATACGAAATCACCTATCAGTTCAGCTTCGAGCTGCGCGCACTGGCGGAGGCTGCGGAGGCGGGGGCCAAACCGGTCGTGGTGGTACTGGTGCCGCAGCAGACCGTCAGCCTCAACCGCGACTACGCCTTCGATCCGGACAGCGTGCTGGGCAAGGGCGACGAAGAATCCCTGCTGGTGCGCGAGATGCGCACCTTCGCCGTGCGTCAGATGCTGGTGCGGCTGCAGGCCGCGTTGCGGGAGCGGTCCCGGCCATGAGGCTGCGCGCCGACGACCTGGAAGGACACCTGAAGCGCGGGCTGCTGCCCATCTATCTGGTGAGCGGCGACGAGCCCTTGCAGCTCAACGAGGCGACCGATGCCCTGCGCGCCGCCGCCCGCGCCCAGGGTTACACCGAGCGCGAGGTGTTGCAGGTGGAGACCGGTTTCGACTGGGGCGCCCTGGCCGCCGCCGGCAGCAATCTTTCCCTGTTCGCCGAACGCAAGCTCATCGAACTGCGCCTGCCCTCGGGCAAGCCGGGCGATGCCGGGGCCAAGGCCCTGACCGCCTATGCCGCCGCACCGTCGCCGGACAACCTGTTGCTGATCAGCTGCGGCAAGCTGGAGAAGCAGCAGCAGAACAGCAAGTGGTTCAAGGCGCTGGAGGCGGCCGGGGCGGTGTTGCAGGTGTGGCCGGTGGAGCCGCGCGCCCTGCCGGGCTGGATCCGCCAGCGCCTGCTGTCCCGCGGCATGCAGCCGACGCCGGAGGCGGCGCAGCTGCTGGCCGAGCGGGTGGAGGGCAATATGCTGGCCGCGGCGCAGGAGGTGGAGAAGCTGGTCCTGTTGCACGGCGCCGGCGCGCTGGACGGCGAGACGGTGCGGACGGCGGTGGCCGATTCGGCCCGCTACGACGTGTTCGAGCTGGCCGACGCCGCCCTGGGCGGCGACGCGGCGCGCTGTGCCCGCATCGTCGAGGGCCTGCGCGGCGAGGGGGAGGAACCGGTGCTGATCCTGTGGGCACTGGTGCGCGAGGTGCGCACCCTGGCGCTGGTCGCCGCCGAGCAGGCGGCCGGTACGCCGCTGGACACCCTGTTGCAGCAGCAGCGGGTGTGGGACAAGCGCAAGCCCCTGTACCAGGCCGCCCTCAAGCGCCACAACCTGCGCCGCTGGCGCGCCCTGCTGCGCCGCGCCGCCCGCCTGGACCGCGTCTGCAAGGGGGCCGAGCCGGGTAACCCCTGGGACGAGCTGTTACAATTCAGCCTGCTCATGGCGGGCGTGCGCATCGTCTGAAAACAGGCGTAAACCCACCGATAAGATGCGCAAGATTTTTCAGGATGCACAGGATAAAAATCTTGTACATCCTGAATAATCTTGTAAATCTTGTCCCATTGGTTTTCCTCGCAGAACACTCAAGCACAGAGATACGTAGATGGACGTGAAGCAGTACATGCAGCAGGTCGGGCAAAAGGCGTGCGCCGCGGCGCGCGCCATGGCCCGCGCCGACACCAATGCCAAGAACGCCGCCCTGTCCGCCATGGCCGACGCGCTGCTGGCCGGCGAGGCGACGCTCATCGCCGCCAACCAGAAGGACCTCGCCGCCGGCAAGGCGCAGGGGCTGGATGCCGCCATGCTGGACCGGCTGATGCTGGATGCGCCGCGCATCGCCGCCATGGCCGAGGGCCTGCGCCAGATCGTTGCGCTGCCCGACCCGGTGGGGCAGATCGCCGACATGAGTTTCCGTCCCTCCGGCATCCAGGTAGGCAAGATGCGGGTGCCGCTGGGCGTCATCGGCATCATTTACGAGTCACGCCCCAACGTCACCGCCGACGCGGCGGCGCTGTGCCTCAAATCCGGCAACGCCGCCATCCTGCGCGGCGGCTCCGAGGCCATGCATTCCAACCAGGCCATCGCCGCCTGCGTGCGCGCCGGGCTGGAACAGGCCGGCCTGCCCGCCGATGCGGTGCAGGTGGTGGAAACCACCGACCGCGCTGCGGTGGGCGAGTTGATCACCATGAGCGAGTACGTGGACGTCATCGTGCCGCGCGGCGGCAAGTCGCTGGTGGAGCGCATCAGCAAGGAGGCGCGCGTGCCGGTGATCAAGCACCTGCACGGCGTCTGCCACGTCTATATCGACGACAAGGCCGACATGGAAAAGGCCCTGCGCATCGCCTTCAACGCCAAGACCCATCGCTACGGCGTGTGCAACGCCATGGAGACCCTGCTGGTGGCCGAGGAGATCGCCGAGCGCGTGCTGCCCGAGCTGGGCGCCATGTACCGGGAGAAGGGCGTCGAGCTGCGCGGTTGCGACACCACCCGCCGCCTGCTTCCCTATGCGGTGGCGGCCACGGCGGAGGACTGGGATGCCGAGTACCTGGCGCCGATCCTCGCCGTGCGCGTGGTGAAGGATCTGGACGAGGCCATCGAGCACATCTACAAGCACAGCTCCGGCCACACCGAGGCCATCGTCACTGAGGACATCACCCGTGCGCGCCGCTTCCTGGCCGAGGTGGACTCCAGCTCGGTGATGGTCAACGCGTCGACCCGCTTCGCCGACGGCTTCGAGTACGGCCTCGGCGCCGAGATCGGCATCTCCACCGACAAGATCCACGCCCGCGGTCCGGTAGGGCTGGAGGGGCTGACCTCGCAGAAATACATCGTCATAGGTGACGGTCATATTCGCCGCTGAGACGAGCGCAATGCGGGGAAGGCAGGTGCGGAGAGCCGCGCATGCCGTCCTCGTCCTCTGTCTGTGCCTGGCGGGAAGCGCCCACGGGCTGGGCCTGGGCGGCGAACTGAACGTCCGTTCCGCCCTCAGTCAACCGCTGGACGCCGAACTTGCGCTGTACCTCGCCGCCGACGAGCTGCCGCACGAGGTGCAGGTCCGCCTGGCCGACCCCGATACCTACCGCCGCCTCGGCATGGCTTACCACGAGGGCCTGCCGCCGCTCAGCTTCCTGGTTACCCGCAACGCCGCCGGCGAGCCGGTCATCCACCTCACCAGCCGTCAACCGCTGCGTGAACCGGCGCTGGAATTGCTGCTGGAGGTGCGCTGGCCCGGTGGGCAAATGGTGCGCGACTATGCCCTGCTGCTCGACCCGCCGGCGCTGTACCAACCGCCTGTGGCGGCGGTTCCCGCCCCGGCGGCCGCGCCCGCTGCCCCGGCCGCGCCTGCCGCCGCCGTGCGGGAAAGCTACGGCCCGGTGCAGCGCGGCGAGACCCTGAGCCAGATCGCCCAGCGCCTGAGGCCGGATGGTGTCGGCACGCCGCAAATGACGGTGGCCCTGTTCGAAGCCAATCCCCATGCCTTCATCGGCGGCAACATGAACCGCCTGCGCTGGGGCGTCACCCTGTACATGCCGCCTGCCGAGGCGCTCACGGCGCGCTCGCGTGGCGCCGCGGGCAGGCTGATGCTGCAACAGCAGCAGGCCTTGCAGACCGAGGAGAGCGAAGCCCCTGCCGCTGCGGCGGAGGGGGGGGCCGCAGCTCTGCCGCAGGCCGCGGCGGCACCCAGGCTGCAGCTCCTGGCCCCCATTCCGGCCGATGCCCCCGTCGGCGAATTGCAGGAAAGCCTGGCCCAGGTGCGGCAGCTCAACCAGGCGGTCGAGGTGGAGAACGAGGAATTGCGCCTGCGCCTGGCCGCCCTGGAGGAACAGGCGCAGCGCATGGCGCGGCAGGTGCTGGCGCTGCCCGAGCCGGCTGCGGCGGAGACGCCCGCCGCGGCGGAAGCAGCGGCCCCGCTTGCCGTGCCCGCGCCCGCCCCGCTTGCTGTCCCGACGACAGCGGCGCCGGGCGATCCCTGGTGGCGCAATCCGTCCTGGTGGGTGGTGGTGCTCGGCATCCTGCTGGCTATCAGCGCGGTGCTGGTGGCCATGCAGCTGTGGCGGCGCAACCAGCATTGGGAGTACCGCGACCTGGCCCAGGCCCTGCGCGAAGACGCCGAGGCCAAGGAGCGCGCCCGCCAGGTCTTGGTGGAAAAGGCGCGGCGCAGGTATAGCTAATGCGGCCCATCGGCATACTGGGCGGCACCTTCGATCCGGTACACTTCGGCCATCTGCGCCCGGCGCTGGAGTTGCTGGAAACCCTCGGCCTGGCCGAGGTGCGATTGATCCCCTGCGGCCAACCGCCGCACCGCAGCCCGCCGCGGGCCGCCGCCGCCGCGCGGCTGGCCATGCTGGAACTGGCGCTGGCGGGACAGCCGGGGCTGCGCGTGGATACGCGCGAACTGGAGCGCCCCGGTCCTTCCTACATGGTGGATACGCTGGCCTCGTTGCGGGAGGAATTGGGCACAACGCCCCTGTGCCTGCTGCTCGGCACCGATGCCCTGCTCGGCCTGGCCGGCTGGCACCGCTGGCAGGAACTGGTGCAGCTGGCCCACCTGGTGGTGATGCACCGGCCGGGCTGGGAGCTGTCCGCCGCGCCGGCGCCGCTGGCGCAACTGCTGGAGGCGCAGCGGGTGCAGGATCCGGCGGCCCTGACGGCGCAGCCCGCCGGCGCCATCCTGTTCCAGCCGGTGACCCAGCTGGAGATTTCGGCCACGGCGATCCGCGCCATGATCGCCGCCGGCCACAGCCCACGCTATCTGCTGCCCGAGGCGGTGTGGGAGTGGATACGGGCAAACGATTTGTACACCTGACCCTCTCCCCGGGGAGACTAAGAGCGCCGTAGGCGCGGATACATGGATTGGAAGGTATTGATGCAATCTGAACAGATGAAGCAACTGGTGGTGGATGCCCTGGAGGATCTGAAGGGGGTCGACATCGTCGCCCTGGACGTGCGTAACAAGACCAGCTTTACCGACTTCATGGTGATCGCCAGCGGCCGCTCCGATCGCCAGGTCAAGTCGCTGGCGCAGAACGTCGTCACCAAGGCACGCGAGCGGGGACTGGTTCCCCTCGGCGTCGAAGGCGAACGCGAGGGCGAATGGGTGGTGGTCGATTTGGGCGAAGTGGTGGCCCACGTCTTCATCCCGGAAAAGCGCGACTTCTACAACCTGGAAAAGCTCTGGGGCGACGAAGCGCCGGCGGCGGCTCGCGCCGATCGTCAATAAGCGCGACAAGACAAACAAGATGAAAACACGATGCACAAGATTGAAATGGCATCTTGTCAATCATGAAACATCTTGTCTGATGTTCCTTGTTCGATGAACTGAATACCGATGCGCCTGCACCTGATCGCCGTGGGTAACCGCATGCCCGGCTGGGTGGAGCAGGGCTGGGCCGAGTATGCCAAGCGCCTGCCTGCCGACTGCGCGCTGGTGCTGCACGAGATCGCGCCGGGCAAGCGCACCAAGGGCGCCGATCTGGAACGGGCGCGGCGCGAGGAGGGTGAGAAGATGCTCGCCGCCCTGCCCAAGGGCGCCCACGTGGTGGCGCTGGAAGTGGAAGGGCATTCCTGGAGCACGGAGCAGCTGGCCCAGCGCCTCAATGACTGGCGCGGACAGGGCTGCGACGTGGCCCTGTTGGTGGGCGGCCCGGAAGGCCTGGCCGACGCCTGCCGCGCGCGTGCCGACGAGATGTGGTCACTGTCGAAACTGACCCTGCCGCACCCGCTGGTGCGCATCGTCCTGGCGGAGCAGATCTACCGGGCGTGGAGCATTACCCAGGGGCATCCTTATCATCGGTAAAGCAGATACAAGTGACAAGTTACAAGAGCGAAACCACTGATGATATTTCTTGCATCATCATCACCGCGGCGGCGCGAGCTATTGGAGCAGATCGGCGTGGCGCACCAGGTGGTGGAGGTGCGGGTGGACGAGGCGCTGCATACGGGCGAGGCGCCGGAGCTGTACGTGGTGCGTCTTGCCCTGGCCAAGGCGCAGGCGGGACATGCGATCTGCAGTGACCGGCCGGTGCTGGGCGCGGATACCGCGGTGGTGATCGACGGAGACATCCTGGGCAAGCCGCACGATCGTGCCGACGGCCTGGCGATGCTGGCGCGGCTGTCGGGGCACACGCATCACGTTTATACCGGCGTGGCCGTGGTGGATGCCGCCGGCGAGGCGCACACGCGGCTGTCGGTGAGCGCGGTGACCTTTCGCACCATCGGTACACAGGAACAGCAGGCCTACTGGGACAGTGGCGAGCCCGCCGACAAGGCCGGCGGCTACGCGGTACAGGGGCTGGGCGCCGTGTTCATCGAGCGGCTGGAAGGCAGCTACTCCGGCGTGATGGGCCTGCCGCTGTTTGAAACCGCTGCACTGCTGCGCGGTTGCGAGATTTCAATTTTGGAAAAGCCATAACCATGTCCATGAACGCCCCCCTGACGCCGACCATGAGCGGCGAAATCCTGGTCAACGTGACGCCCCATGAAACCCGCGTCGCCTTCGTCGAGAACGGCGTGTTGCAGGAAGTGCAGATCGAACGCGCACGCAAGCGCGGCCTGGTCGGCAACGTCTACAAGGGCACGGTGCGCCGGGTGTTGCCCGGCATGCAGGCAGCCTTCATCGACGCCGGCCTGGAACGCACCGCCTTTCTCCATGCCTCCGACATACTGTGTCCCGACAACGGCAGCGACGAGCGCGAACGTTGTCTCAAGGGCGAGGTCAGCGGCGGCGAACGTGCGCCGCAGCGGCAGATCGACGAACTGCTGCGCGAGGGACAGGAGCTGCTGGTGCAGGTGGTGAAGGACCCGCTCGGCACCAAGGGCGCGCGCCTCACCACGCACATCACTATTCCCGCCCGTTTCCTGGTGTTCATGCCGCAGTCCAACCACGTCGGTGTGTCGCAGCGCATCGAGGACGAGGCCGGGCGGCAGCGGCTGAAGGAAAGGGTCAGCACCCTGGCGGCGGAGTTCGGGCCCGGCGGCTACATCGTGCGCACCGCCGCGGAAGAGGCGGACGACGAGGCGCTGCGCGCCGACATCGCCTTTCTGCACAAGCTGTGGAACGAGCTCGGTGCCCGTGCCGCCAGCGAGAGCAGCGGCACACTGATCCACGAGGACCTGCCGCTGGTCATGCGCACCATGCGCGACGTGGTCGGCGCCGAGGTGGAAAAGGTGCGCATCGACTCGCGCGAGACTTTCCGCAAGGTGGCGCGCTTCGCCGAGAAGTTCATTCCCGAGCTGGTGCCGCGCATAGAGCATTACGCCGGCGAGCGGCCCATCTTCGATCTCTACGCCATCGAGGACGAGATCCAGCGCGCGCTGGAGCGCAAGGTGCAGCTCAAGTCCGGCGGCTATCTGATCATCGACCAGACCGAGGCGATGACCACCATCGACGTCAACACCGGCGCCTTCGTCGGTCACCGCAACCTGGAAGAAACCATCTTCAAGACCAACCTGGAGGCGAGCCAGGCCATCGCGCGCCAGCTGCGCCTGCGCAACCTGGGTGGCATCATCATCCTCGACTTCATCGACATGACCGACGCGGAGCATCGCCGCCAGGTGCTGCGCAGCCTGGAGAAGGCCCTGGAGCGCGACCATGCGCGCACCCACATCTCCGAGGTATCGGCGCTGGGCCTGGTGGAGATGACGCGCAAGCGCACCCGCGAAAGCCTGGAACACGTGCTGTGCACCGCCTGTCCCACCTGCAATGGCCGCGGCACGCTGAAGACGGCGGAGACCGTGTGCTTCGAAATCTTCCGCGAGATCATGCGCGAGGCGCGTCAGTTCGACGCGCAGCAACTGCTGGTGCTGGCCTCGCAGGAAGTGGTGGACCGCCTGCTCGATGAGGAGTCCACCGCGGTGGCCGAACTGGAGGAATTCATCGGCAAACCGATCCAGTTTCAGGTGGAGACGCTGTACACCCAGGAACAGTTCGACGTGGTGTTGCTTTAAAGGCAGATACAAGTTGCAAGTAACAAGTTACAAGTAAAATCGTGACTTCGGCGCGGGATGCGCAACTTATCTGCTGGTAGGCTGCTCCAAGCGGAAGTCACTGATACTCCCTTTACGGACCACTTTGCATGGAAAAGCCCAGCCTGTTTCGCCGCCTGCGCCGTGCGCTGTGGTTTACCACGGCGGGGCTGGCGATCCTGGCGGCGGTGCTGCTCACCCTGACGCGGATGCTGTTGCCCGGAATGGAAGGGTATCGCACCCAGGTGGAGGCCATGGCCAGCGCGGCCCTGGGCCAGCCGGTTCATATCCGGACCATGGGCGGACGCCTGCGCGGCCTGTCGCCGGTGGTGGTGCTGGAGGACGTCGAGCTGCTCGATGCCGCCGGCAAGCATCCGGTGGCGCGCTTCCGCGAGGCGCAGGTGGGCTTCGACCTGTGGCTCAGCCTGCGCCGTCTGCAACCGGCCATGTCGGCGCTGACGGTGAGCGGCGCGGATTTGACCCTGGTGCGCCGCAAGGACGGCAGCCTGCAGGTGCAGGGCCTGGCCGGGAGCGGCGGCGACGGTGACGCCGCAGAGGGCATCGGGCGCTGGCTGCTGGAGCAGGGGAGCCTGGCGCTGCTGGAAAGCCGGCTGCACTGGCGCGACCTCAAGACCGGGCGCAGCCTGGACATCGATCGGGTGGACATCGAGCTGTACAACAGCGCCGAGCAGCATCAACTCAACGTGGAGGTGATGCTGCCGCCGGGCATGGGGCGCAGCCTGCACCTGTCCCTGGATCTGGAAGGCGACATATTACAGCCGGGCGCCTGGCGCGGCCGCGGCCACGCGCAAGGCTGGGGATTGCGGCCGGCGCCGTGGCTGGAGGAATGGGGTCCGCTGGCCGGCATCACCCTGCACGAAGGCGTGTTCGATCTGCAACTGTGGGGCGAGTGGGAGGCGGGCCGCCTGGTGCAGGCGCAGGGCACGGCCGAGGCCGGCGGCCTGGCGCTGCGCGCCGGCGACAACGCGGTGGATCTGGCGCGGGTCACGGCGGCGGCGCAGTGGCGGCGCGGCGAGACCGGCTGGGATTTGCATCTGGACGACCTGCGCCTGTGGCGGCAGGCCGCGGATACGGTGGAACCCATGGCCGTTGCACTGCGTCGCGATGGTGACGCCTGGGACGTGCAGGTATCGGCGCTGCGGCTGGAAGACGTCGCCGCCGTGGCGCCGCTGCTGCCCGACGCGGACCTGCGCGCCACCGTGGCCGCATTGCAGCCCAGGGGCCGGGTCCGCCAGTTGCGCATCGCCTTGGCCGGCGGCGCGCTCACCCATGCCCAGGGTACGCTGGAGCAGGCCGCGCTGGCGCCGTGGCGGCAGCTGCCCGGTTTCAGCGGCCTGAGCGGCAGCTGGGTGTGGAGCGGCGGCCGGGGCCAGGTGCTGCTCGACAGCCTGGACTCCGCCCTCGACCTGCCCTCGTTGTTCCGCGAGCCCCTGCAATTCGAGCAGTTGCGGGGAACGATCGGGCTGGCGCACGACGCCTCCGGCTGGCGCCTGGACATCGAAAGCCTGCGCATCGCCACCCCCGACATCCATGCCTCCGTCGACGCGGCCCTCGACCTGCCGGCGGGCGCCACCCCCTATCTCGATCTGCGCGGCGTGTTCTGGAACGGCCGCGCCCTGGGCGTGCCGCGCTACCTGCCGGCGGGCATCATGGGCAAGGAGGCGCTGGCCTGGCTGGACACGGCGTTTCGCGGCGGCAGCGTGACCCGCGGCGGCGTGCTGTTCCACGGTCCCCTCGACACCTTCCCCTTCGATGGCGGCGAGGGCCGCTTCGAGGTCGATTTCGGCGTGCATGACGCAGAGCTGTTTTTCCAGCCCGGCTGGCCCAGCCTGCGCGAGGTGGATGCCCAGGTCACCTTCCTCAACCGCGGCCTGGTCATCAATGCCGACAGCGGGCGCATGTACGACAGCAACGTCAGCGGCGCCCGGGTGGGCATCGCCGATCTGCACCATCCCCTGCTCACCGTGCAAGGCGCCGCCCGCCTGAACGGCGACGACGCCATCCGCCTGCTGCGCGACACGCCGCTGCGCGCGCGGCTGGGTGATTACGTCGCGACCTTGCGGCTGGAAGGGGAGAGCGCCCTGGAACTGGACTTCGCCCTGCCGCTGGACTCGGCACTGGACAAGACCCAGCCCTTCCGCCTGGCCGGCGCCGTCGACTTGCAGGGCAACCGCCTGTGGATCGGCGACCGGCTGTCCGTCGACGCCATCGAGGGCCGCCTGGCCTTTACCGATACCGGTATGCAGGCCGAGGCCTTGCAGGCCCGCCTGCTGGACGAACCCGCGACCATCACCATCCGCGGCGAAGGCAAGGGCAACACCGCCCGTACCGTCATCGCCGGCCGCGGCCAGATGCAGGCAGCGGCCTTGCAGCGCCTGTATCCTTCGCCCCTGCTCGCTGCCGTGCAGGGCCGCAGCAGCTGGCAGGGCACGCTCGCCGTTCCGCACAAGGGCAGCCGCGGCGGCGCCGAACTGCGCCTGACCTCCGACCTGCACGGCATGGCGCTGGACCTGCCGGCACCGCTGCGCAAGGCGGCGGAGGAACGCCGCCGCCTGGAAGTGGTGCACCGCTTCTCCGGGCCGCGGCGCGGCCAGCTGCAACTGGCCTACGGCGAGGGCATAAAGGCGCTGCTGGCACTGGACGAAGACGGCGTGCTGCGCCGCGGCGGTATCCACTTCGGTTCCGGCAAGGCTCGCCTGACCCAGCGCAACGAACTGCTGGTCAGCGGCAGCCTGCGCGACCTGGACCTGGGCCGCTGGGGCGAGGCCCTGCGCGGTGGCGGCAAGGGCAAGCTGCTGCCGCTGCGGCTGGAGATGGATGAGCTGCACCTGGTGGCGGCGGGGGAGCAGGATTCCGCCCCGAACCGCTGGCAGGAACTGCCGCCGCTCGACGTGCAGATCAAGCGCTTCGGCTACGGCGAACAGCAGCTGGATCAGCTCGCCTTCAAGCTGCGCAGCAACCGCGAGTCCATGCAGCTGAGCGATCTGCTGCTCACCGGTCCGGCGCTGAACCTGAGCGGCCAGGCGCGCTGGCAGCTGCGACCGCGCTCCTACAGCGAAATGAAGCTGCACCTCCAGTCGCCCGATTTCGGCGCCATGCTGCGCCACCTCAAGGTGGCCAGCGTGATCACCCGCGGCAAGGCCGACGTGGAGGCCGAACTCAACTGGCCCGGCACTCTGGCGGAAGGCAGCCTCGCCACCCTGGGCGGCAGCGCGCACGCCCGCATCGAGGACGGCATGGTGGACGAGGTGGAGCCCGGCGCCGGCCGCCTGCTGGGCCTGCTCAGCCTGCAGGCGCTGCCGCGGCGACTGGTGCTCGACTTCCGTGACCTGTTCCAGAAGGGACTGGACTTCACCCGCATCGAAGGCGACGTTAGCCTGGGCGGCGGTAACGCCTACACCTCCAATCTGGAGATGGACTCCGCCGCCGCCCTGGTGCGCATCGACGGCCGCACCGGGCTGGTGGCGCGCGACTACGACCAGCGCGTCATCGTGGTGCCCAACCTGTCCGGCACCGCGCCGGTGGTGGGCACCCTGGCCTTTGGGCCGCAGGTGGGGGCCTTGCTGCTGCTGTTCCAGAGGCTGCTGAAGAAGAACGTCGACGAAGCCGCGCGGACCGAATACCGGGTGACCGGGCCCTGGGAGCAGCCGGTGATCGAAAAGGTGCCCGAGAAGAAGAAGGAAGCCGCCGCAGCCCAGGACAACCCCCTGTTGTGAGCACGTGGGGGCGGCAGCTGCGCGGCGGAAAATGGTATTCTGCGCCCATGAAACACCTCCTGCCTGCGTTCTGCCTGCTGCTGGCCGCCACCGCCGCTGCCGCGGCCGAGCCACTGTACGTCACCGCCGTGGAATGGGCGCAGCCGCGCACCGGCGCGGCGCTGATGCAGCATCCCGCGCTGGCCCAGGCCATGCACGAATTGCAACCGGGACAAAGCCTGCAACTGCTCTATCCGGGCGGCGACGAAGGCAGCCTGTGGGCGAGCGAACTGCAAGCCTGGCTGGTGGCGCTGGGGCTGTCGTCGCAGCGCATCGAGCTGCTGCCGGGCAGCCCGCGCGAGGACGCCATCGAGCTGCGCGTGGTGGGCGTGCCGGATAAGGCTGAGTAAGCATTAAATAAAGAACTTCGAATTCAAGATTCAAAATTCAAGATTCAAAGTTGGAGTCGGATTTCAGCGATTGTTCTCGACAGAGGTACCGGCGCATACCAGCCTTCTTGAATCTTGAATCTTGAATCTTGAATCTTGAATCTTGAATCTTGAATTGCACTCCCCGCGTCCTGGCGAGCGAACAAGCAAGAAATAGTGAAAAAGGAGAAACAAGCGTGACTTCCGTGGCAGCCGTCCAGATGGCCTCCGGCCCCAATATCAGCGCCAACCTTGCCGAGGCCGAGCGCCTCATCGCCAAGGCTGCCGCCGCCGGCGCGCGCCTGGTCGTGCTGCCGGAAAACTTTGCCCTCATGTGCATGCACGAGAACGACAAGGTGAAGGTGCGTGAAGCCGACGGCAAGGGCCAGATCCAGGACTTCCTCGCCCGCACCGCCGCGCGTTACGGCATCTGGCTGGTGGGCGGCACCGTGCCGCTGGTCGCCGACGACGCCAACAAGGTGCGCGCCGCCTGCCTGCTGTTCGACGACAAGGGCAAGCGCGTCGCCCGCTACGACAAGGTGCACCTGTTCGACGTGCATCTGGAGGAAAGCAACGAAGACTATGCCGAGTCGCGCACCATCGAGCCGGGCAACAACGTGGTGGTGGTCGACACCCCCTTCGGCCGCCTCGGCCTCGCCGTGTGCTACGACCTGCGCTTCCCCGAACTGTTCCGCCGCATGGTGCAGGAAAACGTCGAGATCATCGCCATCCCCTCGGCCTTCACCGCCATCACCGGCAAGGCGCACTGGGAAATGCTGCTCCGCGCCCGCGCCATCGAGAACCTCAGCTACGTCATCGCCTCAGCCCAGGGCGGCTACCATGCCAACGGCCGCGAGACCCACGGCGACTCGATGATCATCGACCCCTGGGGCGTGGTGATGGATCGCCTGCCGCGCGGCTCCGGGTTCGTCATGGCCGAAATCGAACGCTCTCGCCTGCAGGCCATCCGCCGCAACTTCCCGGCGCTGGATCACCGGCGGCTGCCCTGTACTTTGCCGTAACTTTCAAACCAAAGGGCGTGCGATGCGGAAGGGATTGAGCGCCTTTACGTGCGGTCAATAGGCACACTTGACAACAAACCATGGAAAAAGCGATAAACCTCGCAGGATTTTACGACGAACAATAACCGTCCAGTTTGGGTGGTCTCACGCTGCAAGTATGTGCGGCGGCGGGAAGCAGTGGCAATGGACAGCAACTACAAGGAGCAGCAAATGGCAAGGACGTCTTACCTCCGCGCGCGATTCTTTATCGCACTTCTTATGCTCCATCTCGGGTTGTCGCTCCACGCCACGGCGTACGCCGGCCCGGAGACCCTGTGGGAGTATACGGTTTCCGGAGTGTCGACCAAATTCAAGACGCTGGGGGAAGCCGAAGCCGCCATGCGTGCCATTACCGACAAAGACGGCGAGATCCATTCCGCCTTGCGTTTCTCCTACGTGAGCTCGGCATCTCCGTACGGCACTACCATGCAGTATCGGGTGCCGGCAAAGACGGCCGAGCTCGGACCGTGGTCATACTGGATATCCTATTCTCCTGGCGGGCCTTATGGTGACGAAGCGAGCGCGGCCGGTGGCTTGGAAGACTATTTCAGCTCTTCAGAGTGTAACGCGACGGCCAGCGCAGCCAGCGGTTGGTATCAGTCTCCGACGAACAAGATAGATCAGGAATTTACTTCTTTTTGGCTTCCTCGCCAGCAATTTAGGAAGGACTACCATATCAATG
>Ga0299912_10000310_pt1 | contig 44137 bp, 48 predicted proteins | sample RVTome_2_FD_207667 | JGI IMG/M metagenome (GOLD analysis project Ga0299912, IMG submission 207667) | Soil microbial communities from uranium-contaminated site in the Upper Colorado River Basin, Wyoming, United States - RVT95D214 (version 2) ... | reverse complement strand
TGGCGGCGATGTCGCCGCCGCGCTTGGCAGCCAGCCGGATGGCGTAGTAGGGACCGCGCGACAGGCCGACGATGCCGACCTTGCCCTTGCAGGCATTGGGCAGCGACTTCAGGTAATCCAGCCCGGCCTCGACATCCAGTTCGGTTTCGGGGTTGTGCGCGGCGGGCCAGCGCTCGATGAAGCGGCCGCTCTGCCAGTCGGGGGCGACGACGAGGAAACCCTGGGCGGCGAGTTCGCGCACGTGGGCGCGCTCGTCGCCTTCGTAGCCGCGTTTGGCGTGGATGAACAGCACAGGCGGGAACGGGCCCTTGCCCGCGGGCTGGGCGATTTCGACCGGGACCTCGGAACCGTCGGCGGCCTTGATCGTGGTTTTGCTCAACTCGACAGGGTTGGCGAAGGCGGACGTGCCCAGCGCCGATGCTAAGATGGCGCCCGCAATGGCAAGTCTTTTCATGGTGTTCTCCGGTGTATTTTCTGGCGCGTATTCTAGGCCAGCGCGCCCGGTTTCCTGCGCAGTCAAAAAGTACCCGTCAGGGTTTCTTCATCTTGATGGGGATCAATACCCTGCGGGATTGGGCTATTCCACAATGCACGAATTCCCAGAATGGCGCCCGTTCCCGTGAGCGATTCCCTCGACGAACCGGTGATTCCGCCGCGGCTGCAACGGCCGCTGGCGGCGGCGTGGATTTCGCTGGGCCTGCATGCGGCCGTGATTGCGCTGGTGCAGGTGGCGCCCCCCGGGGCGACGGATCAGGCCGAGTCCGTGATCGAGGCGCGGCTGGTGCCGACGCACGCCGCGTCGCCCGCAGAAGAAACACCGCACCCTGTGCCCGAAGTGGAAGCACCGGATGTCCCTCGGAAAGCGGTGCTTGCGCCGAGCGAGACGGCGGAGGCGCTGCCGGTGGCCGAGCCGGCAGCGCCCTCGCCTACCCACACTGCGATGCCGCAGCCTGCGGCCCCTGCGCCAGCCGTGCCGCAGCCTGCAGCAGCACCGCCGGCTGCGGCGGCACCGGCCGCGGCAATCACGAGTTCGGTCGATCTCACCTATTACAGCGCGCGCGATGTCGATGTGCAGCCGCGCGCGCTACGTGAAATCGTGCCGGAGTATCCGTCGGACGCCGACCGCCAGCGGCTGTCGGGCAAGGTGCGTTTGCAGTTGAAGCTGGAGGCCGATGGCCGTGTCAGCGATGTCGAGATCGTCCAGGCCGACCCGCCCGAGTTATTCAACGAGTCGGCGATCTGGGCGTTTCGCGATGCGCGCTTCGCCCCAGCGCAAAGGAACGGCCGCCCGGTGCGCGCGCAGGTGCTGATCGAGGTGGTGTACGACTGGGAAGGACGGCGGTAATCGAAGTCGAGCAGATCGCGGTGTTGTAGGAGGGTCGCCCTCGGCCCGATGCCGTGGTGGTTGCAACGGCACGAAATTCGGGCCGAGGGCGACCCTCCTACAGGTGGAGCGGCGCTCCCCGATCCGAAGGGCTAAAGATTCAAGTGGTTTTTGCGGCGTTCATTCCTCGCGGCGGGTCGGCCGCCAGCGCTTGAGCGTGAGCGCATTCGTCACCACGCTGACGCTGGAGAACGCCATCGCCGCGCCGGCGATCACCGGGCTCAGGAAGCCGAACGCGGCAAGCGGAATACCGACCACGTTGTAGATGAAAGCCCAGAACAGGTTCTGCCGGATCTTGGCGTAGGTGCGTTTGGAAATATCGATGGCGTCGGCCACCAGCGCCGGGTCGCCGCGCATCAGGGTGATGCCGGCGGTGTGCATGGCGACGTCGCTGCCGGAGGACATGGCGATGCCGACGTCGGCGGCGGCCAAAGCGGGCGCGTCGTTGATGCCGTCGCCGACCATCGCCACCGTCTTGCCCGCGGTTTTCAGCTGGCTCACCTGGGCTTCCTTGTCCGCCGGCAGCACTTCGGCCAGCACGCGGTCGATGCCGAGCGCCGTGGCTGCGGCCTGCGCGGCGCCGCGGTTGTCGCCGGTGAGCATGACGGTGGCGATGCCGCGCGCCTTGAGGTTGGCCACCCCGGCGGCGGCCGTGGCCTTGACCGCGTCGCCGAACGCCAGCACGCCGAGCGCGCGGCGGTCGCCGGCGCGCGCCAGCCACGACACGCTGCGGCCCGCGGCTTCCTGTTCCGCCGCGACGGTATCGAGCGCAGCGGTGTCGACCTTGTTCTCCGCCATCAGCCGGCGGTTGCCCAGCCAATACAGCTCATTTGCAGCCTCGCCGGAAATGCCGCGCCCCGGTAGCGCCTGCTGCCCGCGCGCGGGCAGCGGCGTTATTCCGGCCGCCACCGCCTCGGCCAGCACCGCGCGTGCCAGCGGGTGTTCGCTGCCCGCCTGCAGGCCGGCAGCGATCGCCAGGATTTCATTCCGCTCGAAGCCATCCGCCGCCACGCAGGCCGCCACATGCGGCGTGCCGTCGGTGAGCGTGCCGGTCTTGTCGAACACCACGGTGGTGATGCGGTGCGCCAGCTCCAGCGCTTCGGCGTCCTTGATCAGGATGCCGTGACGCGCAGCGACGCCGGTGCCGGCCATGATCGCGGTCGGCGTGGCTAGTCCCAGCGCGCACGGGCAGGCGATCACCAGCACCGCCACCGCATTGAGGATGGCGGGCTCAAAGTCGCCGCCTAGCATCCACCAGCCTATGAAAGTCACCAGCGCAATCGCCATCACTACCGGCACGAACACCGCGCTCACCTTGTCCACCAATCTTTGAATGGGCGCCTTGGCGGCCTGCGCGTTTTCCACCAGGCGGATGATGCGTGCCAGCGTGGACTCGGCGCCCACCGCCGTGGTGCGCGCGACCAGCACGCCGTGCGCGTTGATGGCGCCGCCGGTGACCGTGTCGCCCGGCTGCTTGTCGACCGGCAGCGACTCGCCGGTGAGCAATGATTCGTCGATCTGGCTTTCGCCTTCCTCGATCACGCCATCCACCGGCACGCGCTCGCCGGGGCGGATCACCACGAGATCGCCGACGCGGATGGCGTCGATCGGCAGGTCGCGGTCGACGCCGTCGAGCCGCACGCGGGCGGTCAGCGGACGCAGCGCCTGCAGGGCGCGGATCGCTTCGGTGGTCTGGCGCTTTGCGCGCGCTTCCAGCCACTTGCCGAGCAGCACCAGGCTGATCACCACGGCCGACGCCTCGAAGTACAGGTGCATGGCGTCGGCGCGGGTCAGCAGCAGGTATACGCTCAAGCCATAGGCCGCGCTGGTGCCCACCGCCACCAGCAGATCCATGTTGCCGCTGCCTGCGCGCAAGGCCTTCCAGCCCGCGCGATAGAAGCGCGCACCGAGCCAGAACTGCACCGGTGTTGCGAGTGCCAGCTGCAGCCAGCCCGGCAGCATCCAGTGCGCGCCGACGAGGCTGCCGAACATGGGCACGATCAGTGGCAGCGACAGCACGATGGCCAGCGCCACCGGCCACCAGTCGGGCAGCGTGCGCGAGGGTGCGGCCGGCGCTTCGCCTGACGGTAGCGGCAGCTGCGCGCCGTAGCCCGCGCGCTCCACGGCGGCGATCAGTGCGGCCGCCGAGGTGCCCTGGGTCAGCTTGACGGTGGCCTTTTCAGTGGCGAGGTTCACGCTCGCTTCGAGCACGCCGGGCACTTTGGCGAGCGCTTTTTCCACCCGCGCCGAACAGCTGGCGCAGGTCATGCCGGTGATGCTCAGGGTGAGCGATTCGGTGGGCACGCTGAAGCCGGCCTTCTCGATGGCGCGCTGAACCGAGGCCGCATCGGTTGCGCCCGAAATCGTCGCGGTCTCGGTCGCCAGATTCACTGTCGCGTCGGTCACGCCCGGCAACTGTTTCAGCACTTTTTCCACCCGCGTCGCGCAACTGGCGCAGGTCATGCCTTCGATGCCGACAGCGAGCGGATAGGCGTTGGGGGCGTTCATCATGGGCTCCAGGTGGGTGCGTTGGATTGCGCCTAGGCCTTGCCCGGGTGGGAAGGCCTATCGGTTAAGACGACGGCTGCACGCTACAAGTTGCATGGCAGGTTTCCCCGCTCAGCGGCGGACGGTGTTCAGCGGGTAATCCTTCGGCAGCAGCACCCACATGCGGCCGCGCTGCTTCATGCGCCCGGCGAGCTCTCCGGCTTCATTCCCGAACCCCCAGAAAAAATCAGCGCGCACGCCGCCTCGGATGGCGCCGCCGGTGTCCTGCGCCATCACCAGCTTGTTCATCGGCAGCGGCGAATTGGGTTGGGTTGTGGCGAGGAAGACCGGCGCGCCGAGCGGGATGAAGCGCGGGTCGACGGCGATCGAGCGGCCGCCGGTCAGCGGCACGCCAAGGGCGCCGAGCGGACCGGTGAGGCCATTGGGCAGTTCGCGGAAGAACACGTAGCTCGGGTTGGCCGCGAGCAGTTCCGGCAGCTTGTCGGGCTTCTGCGCACCCCATTCCTTGATGCCCTGCATCGACGCCTGCTCCAGCAGCAGTTCGCCGCGTTCGACCAGCAGCTTGCCGATCGACTGGTAGGGGTGGCCGTTCTGTTCCGCGTAGCCGACGCGCAGATGCGAGCCGTCCGGCAGCTCGATGCGGCCTGATCCCTGGATCTGCAGGAAGAAGAGGTCGACCGGGTCTTCGGCCCAGGCGATGGGCTTGCCCTTGAAGCCGTTTGCCTTGCCGTTGGCGGCGTCCTCGATGTCCTTGCGGGTGGAATAGGGCACCAGCTTGTTGCCGGCCAGCCGTCCGCGCAGCCGCAGGCCTTTCAGTTCCGGATAGACGCTCGCGAGCTCCACGCTGATCAAATCGTCCGGCGTGGCGTAGAGCGGGTGGCGCGCACGTTCGGTGCGCACGCGGTCGCCTTTCAGCAGGGGCTCGTAATAGCCGGTGATCAGGCCTTCGGCGCTGCCGTCTTCCGCAGTGGCCTGCCAGGGCTGGAAGCGCTGCTCGAAAAACGCGCGCACGGTGGCGTCGTCAGGCGCGGCCATCGTCGCCGCCTCGGCGCAGACCGACTGCCACGCGCTGCGCTTGACCAGCGTGGAGCAGCTCTGCAGGAAGGCTCCCCAGCTTTCGCTGAGCGCATCCTCCTGCCAGACGTCCACCGCAGCCCAGTCCACCGGTCTGAGCGTGGGATAGGCTGCTGCCGGCGTGGGAAGGGGGGCGGGCGGCACGGCGGCGGGGGCCGGTTTGGGCGTCGGGGGAACGGGCGCAGGAATCGGCGCCGGGGTGGGGGCGGGCGGTTTCGCCGGGGGGAGCACCCCGCAGGCTGACAACAACAGGGCGAACAGCCACGGGCTTGCGCGTAACAGCATCACGGGAGAAGATGGCTCAAATCGACAACACGCGTCGAGTATAACAATGGAGAGGCTGCATTAATGGAAAGTCAGGGACTGGAATGGCTGTTGATGGAAGCCGGGATTGCCCTGGGGCTGTTCGTGTTTATCGTGTGGTGGACGATGAAGAAGTAAACCGTCTTCAATTCAGTACATGCGAATGTGCTTGTTGATAAATCGACATGTGTGTCCAATAATCGACGCACCCCGTGATTCATGCCAATACCCGCAGGGGTAATTATCCGAATACACACATGGAGACAGCATGAAAAATCTGACCCGATTCGCCCTTGCTTTGCCCGTTCTTGGCGCACTTTTTTCGGCGCCCGCCCTGGCTGACGAACCCGCGTGCCCGTTCTATGAAAACCGCTCCGGTCTGTGCGGCTACTACCATTCGGAAATCAGCCCTGCCGAGGCCTACATCGACACCGTGGCCAAGCGTGACAGGGACGGAAAGGGCGACAAGCACGACAAGCATGACAAGTCATTTAAGCATGCCGTAATCCTGGATGTGCGCAGCACCTCGGAATACAAGGCCGGCCATCCCGAGCATGCCTACAACGTGCCTTACCCCTACATTTTCCAGTACTGCGACGCCAGCGGCCGCTCGCCTGACGGCGCCTGCAAGAAGGGAGTCGGCACGCTGCCGCAGAACAACGATGACTTCGTGGACTACGTCAAGAAGAACATCCCGAACATGGACACCCCGATCTACACTCTGTGCCGCACCGGTGTGCGCAGTGTCGGTGCCGCCAACGTACTGACCGATGCCGGCTACACCAATGTGCGCAACATCTGGGAAGGTTTTGTCGGCATCAAGCTGACGGCCCCGAAAAAGCAGGCTGACGGGAGCGTCCTCGTGCTGCCGGTCGACCTCAACCATGATGGCGCGCTGACCGACGCGGACAACAATGGCTGGCGCTATCACCAGGCACTGCCGTACGACACCCGCCTGCTGCCGAAGCTGATTTACAAGCCGATGGCAGAGTTGTACAGCATGGTTGACTGATTGCAGTCACCGCACTCAGCCCCGCCGCAAGGCGGGGTTTTCGTTTCCGGAGGAGGAATCCATGGCAGGACAACCCGAAATCACCAACATGGCGCTGTTCTGCGATTTCGAGAACATCGCCCTCGGCGTGCGTGACGCCAAGTACGCGCAGTTCGACATCAAGAAGGTGCTGGAGCGCCTGCTGCTGAAAGGCAGCATCGTGGTGAAGAAGGCCTATTGCGACTGGGACCGCTACAAGGAATTCAAGGCGACCATGCACGAGGCGGCGTTCGAGCTGATCGAGATTCCCCATGTGCGCCAGTCGGGCAAGAACTCGGCCGACATCCGCATGGTCGTCGACGCGCTCGACCTTTGCTATACCAAGTCGCACGTCGACACCTTCGTCATCATCAGCGGCGATTCGGATTTCTCGCCGCTGGTGTCGAAGCTGCGCGAGAACAACAAGTATGTGATCGGCATCGGGGTGAAGGACTCGACCTCGGACCTGCTCAGCGCGAACTGCGACGAGTTCATTTTCTACGACGACCTGGTGCGCGCCCAGGAAGCCAAGAAGAAACGGGTCGAGAAGAAGGCGCCGGCCGTCAAGCCGGCTGCCAGTTCCGCCAAGGGCGCCGCACCCAGGACCGAGGAAGACCGCCGCCAGGGCGCGCTCGATTTCCTGGTGGAAACAGTGGAGGCGCTGATTGCAGAGCGCGGGTCGGACGAGAAGATATGGGGCTCGATGGTGAAAAGCACCATGCAGCGCCGCCGTCCGGGATTTACCGAATCGGCTTACGGCTACCGGTCATTCAGGGAACTTGTGGAGGACGCGCAGAAGCACAAGCTGCTGCTGATGGTGCGGGACGAAAAGGCCGGGCAGTACACGGTCCGGCTGGCCGCGTCGGAAGACTAAACGGGTCTGCGCCGCCTGAATTAATTAAGTGAACGCTAAACACCTTGTCACCCCGGCGAAAGCCGGGGTCCAGCTGCTTGATCTCGCTGGATTCCGGCTTTTACCCGCAAGGGGTAGGCCGTGGTTGTAAATCCGCTAAAGCGGCAACAACCACGCTCCGCCGGAATGACAAAAATAGAAGGGTTAAGGGCGCTCTTGAACCCAGGCCGGCTTAATGCAGAACGCCGGGCTTAATGCAGAACCCGCGGCATCGACAGCGTGAATGTGGGAATCTCGGCGTCGAACTTGTTGCCGTCTTCCGCCACCATCTGGTAGCTGCCTTTCATGGTGCCGACCGGCGTCGCCATCGCGGTGCCGCTGGTGTATTCGAAGCTCTCGCCCGGCCGCAGCAGGGGTTGTTCGCCGACCACGCCGAGACCTTTGACTTCCTGCGTGACGTTCTCGGCATCGGTGATGATCCAGTGGCGCGAAATCAGTTGTGCGGCCACGGTGCCGGTGTTGGCGATGGTCACGGTGTAGGCGAACACGTAGCGTTCCGACGCGGGATCGCTCTGCTCGGACAGGTAGGTCGTGTTGACGCTGACGCTGATGTGGTATTTCTTGCCTTCTGCCACGGGATTGCTCGACGGGATGGAATGCGCCGAGTGTAACGCAATGACGCCCTGGACTTAACCCTGGCGTTTCATAAATTGACACGCGCCCTCGCTGGTCTTTTATTTTGCATGAAAACTTTGTTCATTCGGGCGTATGAATAACGACGCCGCTCACTCACAAAATTCCCCTGCAAAACAAAATCCTGCGCGAACATCACGCGAATTTATGAAACACCAGGGTTGGGCTAAAATAGCCGGGTTTTCCCAAAATTTCCCGGAGCTTCCCATGACTTACCGCATCGCCCCGTCCATCCTGTCCGCCAACTTTGCCCGGCTTGGCGAGGAAGTCGACAACGTGCTCGCCTCCGGCGCCGACATCGTCCACTTCGACGTGATGGACAACCACTACGTGCCCAACCTGACCATCGGCCCGCTGGTGTGCGAGGCACTGCGCAAGCATGGCGTCACCGCGCCGATCGACGTCCACCTGATGGTCAAACCGGTCGACCGCATCATCCCTGATTTTGCAAAAGCAGGGGCGACCTACATCACCTTCCACCCGGAAGCCTCCGAGCACGTCGACCGCACCATCGGCCTGATCAAGGAAAACGGCTGCAAGGCCGGCCTGGTGTTCAACCCCGCCACCCCGCTCGACGTGCTGGAATACACGCTGGACAAGATCGACATGGTGCTGCTGATGTCAGTCAACCCCGGCTTTGGTGGCCAGAAGTTCATTCCCTACGTGCTCGACAAGGCGCGCGCCGTGCGCAAGATGATCGACGACCGCGGCCTGAACGTGAACATCGAGATCGACGGCGGCGTCGGCCCGGCCAACATCGCCGAAGTCGCGCGCGCCGGGGTCGACACCTTCGTCGCCGGCTCGGCCGTGTTCGGTGCCGCCAAGGACAGCGACCCGCAGCGCTACAACAGCATCATCGCTGCGTTGCGCGCGGAACTGGCGAAGGTCTGATTTTTTCCTCCGCGAAGGATGCGAAGAAACGCGAAGTGACGATTTTCTTCGCGACCCTTCGCGTCCTTCGCGGACAAACACCGATATGAAAAGTTTTCCTCTCCCGATCAAGGCCGTCGTTATCGATCTCGACGGCACCCTGCTCAACACCGCGCCGGATCTGGCGCACGCCGCCGAGCTGATGATGGCCGACCTCGGCCGTCCCTGCCCGTCGCTGGAAACGATATCCACCTACATCGGCAACGGCGTCTCGCGGCTGGTCAAGCGCGTGCTCACCGGCGAGATGGATGCCGAGCCGGATGCGGCGCTGTTCGAACAGGCCATCGCCTCATACCAGAAGCATTACGGCGAGCACGTGTCGCTGTATTCGCGCCCGTTCGACGGTGTGGTCGAAGGACTCGATGCCTTCAAGGCGATGGGCGTTCACATCGCCTGCATCACCAACAAGGCCGCGCAGTTCACCCATCCGCTGCTGAAGGACACCGGGCTGTTCGATTACTTCGAGCTGATCCTGTCGGGCGATACGCTGCCCAAGCGCAAGCCCGACCCGTTGCCGCTGCTGCATGCCTGCGAGGCGTTCAAGGTGCAGCCGGCCGAACTGCTCTTGATCGGCGATTCGCTCAACGACACCCAGGCGGCGCGTGCCGCCGGCTGCCCGGTATTCTGCGTGCCCTACGGCTACAACCGCGGCCGCCCGGTCGCCGAACTCGATCTCGATGCCGTGGTGCCGACGCTTGCCGAGGCGGCGAAGATGGTGGCGAAGGCCGGCTGATCATGGAGCGCGCCGTGAACGACAAGCGATGGTGAAAGTGGAACGCATCCGCACGTTTCACCTTTTGCCATTCACTTTATTCACGGATATGCCATGACTGAACAAGAATTCTTCGACCTCGCCCGCCAGGGCTACAACCGCATCCCGCTGGTGCGCGAAATGCCGGGCGACCTGGAAACGCCGCTGTCGGTGTTTCTCAAGCTGGCCAACGCGCCGTATTCCTATCTGCTCGAATCGGTGGTGGGCGGCGAGCGCTTCGGCCGCTATTCCTTCATCGGCCTGCCGGCGCGCACCGTCATCCGTGTGCGCGCGCATCTGCTGACGCTGGAAACCGACGGCAAGGTGGTCGAGGAGCACAACCTGCCCGATCCGCTGGCCTTCATCGCCGAATATCAGGCGCGCTTCAAGGCCGCGCCGGTGGCGGGGCTGCCGCGCTTCACCGGCGGGCTGGCGGGCTATTTCGGCTACGACACCATCCGCTACATCGAGAAGCGGCTGGCACCGGGTTTCAATAAAAATCAGCCGCGCAAGGACGACGTGCTGCACACGCCCGACATCCTGTTGATGCTGACCGAGGAACTGGCGGTGTTCGACAACCTCGCCGGCAAGCTCTACCTCGTCACCCACGCCGACCCGATGCAGACCGATGCGTATGCGCAGGGCCATCTGCGTCTGCATGCGCTGGCCGAGCAGTTGCGCGCGCCGGTGCACCTGCCGGCCGAACCGGCGGTGGTGGCGGACGAGCCGAAGTCCGAGTTCGGCGAGGCCGAATTCAAGGCAGCGGTGCAAAAGGCCAAGGACTACATCGCGGCGGGCGACGTCATGCAGGTGGTGCTCTCGCAGCGTATGTCGCGGCCGTTCAATGCCTCGCCGCTGTCGCTCTATCGCGCGCTGCGTGGCCTCAATCCCTCGCCCTACATGTTCTATTACGACTTCGGCGGCTTCCACGTGGTCGGCTCGTCGCCCGAAATCCTGGTGCGGCTGGAGGGCGACACCGTCACCCTGCGGCCGATTGCCGGCACCCGCCCGCGCGGGCTCACGCGCGAGGACGACCAGCGCCTGTCGGAAGAACTGCTGGCCGACCCCAAGGAATGCGCCGAGCATTTGCAGCTGCTGGATTTGGGCCGGAACGACACCGGGCGCGTTGCCGTCACCGGCAGTGTCAAGGTCACCGAGAACATGCAGATCGAGCGCTACTCGCACGTCATGCACATCGTCTCCAACGTCGAGGGCAAGCTGAAGCCGGGCCTCACCGCGCTCGACGTGCTGCGTGCCAGCTTCCCCGCCGGCACCGTATCCGGCGCCCCCAAGGTGCGGGCGATGGAAATCATCGACGAGCTGGAACCCAGCAAGCGCGGCATCTATGCCGGCGCGGTCGGCTATCTCGGCTTCAACGGCGACATGGATCTGGCGATCGCCATCCGCACCGCCGTGGTCAAGGACGGCACGCTGTTCGTACAGGCCGGCGCCGGCATCGTCGCCGACTCGGTTCCCCAGAGCGAATGGACCGAAACGCAGAACAAGGCGCGCGCGATCGTTCGCGCAGCGGAGATGCTGCAGGGTTGAGATGCGCGCGGCCGGCTGGTCGGCGTGTCACAAAAACTAAACTGAATGACGGCAGAATGACACGCCATGCCCGACCCTTGTCCAGGCATGGTACGAAGTGCCGGGCCAGCAACTACGGGGCCGCCATTTTGGAGTGTTACACTTTTCTGAAGCTGGCCGGGCCTGCCCGGACTGCCGGACGCATCGTAATCGTATAAACAAAGGCTGGAGGAAACGGAGGCGTACCCGCTGCGTGCGCTTGCCCACTTCCATGATGGAGACCCAGGAACAGCGATGAGCATTGGATACGCAGGTGTGAGACGCATCAGCCCCCCTCGCAAGGCCGCAGGTTTCACCTTGCTTGAATTGCTGGTCGTGCTGGTCATCCTCGGGCTGCTCGTCGGCATTGTGGCGCCACGTTTTTTCGGCCAGGTCGGCAAGTCGGAAGTGAAAGTGGCCACCGCGCAGATCCGCGCGCTGGAAGACGCGCTCGACCAGTACCGGCTGGATGTCGGCCGTTATCCCGCGACCGAGCAGGGGCTGGCGGCATTGAACGCCCAGCCGACCGGGGTGACGCGCTGGCGGGGACCCTACCTCAAGAAGGCCGTTCCCAACGATCCCTGGGGCAACCCCTATCAATACCGCTCGCCTGGCGAGCACGGCGATGTCGATCTGTCCTCGCTTGGCAATGATGGCCAGCCGGGCGGCACCGGCGAAGCCTCCGACATCAGCAACTGGTAAATCATGCTGTTTGAAATCCGGGCGCTGGGGGCGGACCAGCGGGTGAATCTGAGGCTGGAAGCAGCGGATCCGGTCGACGCGGCCGATCAGGCCCGCCTGCAGGGACTGACCGTGCTGGACGTGCGCCCGGCCAGTCGCCTCGGATTTTCGTTTTCCCGCCGCAGCCGCTTTCCCCTCAGCCTGTTTTCGCGCGAACTGCTGGCGCTGCTGAACAGCGGCCTGGCGCTGGTCGAGGCGCTGCAGACCCTGGACGAAAAGGAATCGAAGCCGGAAACCCGCAAGATCCTCGGCAGCGTGCTGAAGCACCTGTACGAGGGCGAATCCTTTTCCGCCGCCATCAGCCATTTTCCGGATGCCTTCCCGCCGCTGTATGTGGCGACGGTGCGCGCCGCCGAGCGCACCAGCGACCTGCCGCAGGCGCTGTCGCGCTATGTGGCCTACCAGGAGCAGGTCGAGCAGGTGCGCAAGAAAGTGCTGGCCTCGTCGATCTACCCCATCATTCTGATGGTCGTCGGCGGACTGGTGGCCTTGTTCCTGCTTGGCTTCGTCACGCCGCGCTTCGCTTCGATCTACGCCGACAACGTCGACCGCCTGCCATGGGCGTCGCGGGTGCTGATGCAGTGGGGCGGCTTCGTCGAAGCGCATGCGGTCAATGCCGGCCTGCTGCTGCTGGCGCTATTGGGCGCCGCCGCCTACGCGCTCAGCCGCCCCGGGCTGCGCGCCTGGCTGGCGCGGCATCTGTGGCGCCTGCCCGGTCTCGGCGAGCCGCTGCGGGTGTTCCAGCTCACGCGCTTTTATCGCACCGTCGGCATGCTGCTGTCCGGCGGCATTCCCGTGGTCACCGCGCTGGAAATGGCGGGCGGCCTGCTGCAGCCCGAGTTGCGCCTGCGGCTGGCGTTGGCCGCGGCCAGCATCCGCGAGGGCCAGTCGGTGTCGCAGGCGATGGAGCGCGCCGGGCTGGTGACGCCGGTGGCGCTGCGCATGCTGCGCGTGGGCGAAAAAAGCGGCCGCATGGGCGAAATGATGGAAGCCATCGCCACCTTCCACGAGGAGGAAACCAGCCGCTTCGTCGACTGGTTCACCCGCCTGTTCGAACCGATCCTGATGGCGCTGATCGGCCTGGTCATCGGTATCATCGTGGTGATGCTCTATCTGCCCATCTTCGAACTCGCCGGGAGTCTTGAATGAACGCCCCTGCCACCAAGCTTCGCCGCATTCAGCCGGCCGTTCTCCTGCAAGCCCGAGAGCTGGCAGCGAAGGAGGGCGGCTCGGTGCTGGCCGCGCTGGAGCGTACCGCGGGCCTCGACGAAGCCGCCTTCCTTACCGAACTGGGGCAGGCCTTCGCTTATGCCACGCTGACGATGGACCAGCTGCGCGAACTGCAGCCGGCGTTCGAACTGCTGCCTTTCAACCAGGCGCTGGAGCGCGAGTGCGCGGCCTGCCGCGATGGCGACGGCCGGCTCTGGTTCGTCTTCGCCGACCCGCTCAAACCCGAATTGCTGGAATGGGCGGAGCGCCGGCTCGGCGCTGTCTTCACCCCGGCGCTGGCGCGGCGCGACGACATCATGGCCTGGCTGCATCGGCTGGAGGGCGACCTGCGCGCGATGGACGGCGTGATGGGGGAGACTTCGGGCGGCGCCAGCGGCGAGCGGGTGGAGGAGATTTCGCTCAAGGTCATCGGCGAGGATGCCTCGCCGGTGGTCAAGCTGGTGCATTCCACCCTCTACGATGCGCTGTCTGCCGGCGCCTCCGACATCCATCTGGAAAACGATCCCCAGGGCATCGTCATCAAGTACCGCATCGACGGCGTGCTCAACCTGATCGCGCAGTCGCCCGGCCGCGAGATGGCCGAGCAGGTGATTTCGCGCATCAAGGTGATGGCCGAGCTCGACATCGCCGAGCGGCGGGTGCCGCAGGACGGCCGCTTCAAGGTGCAGATGCGCGGCCGCGAGATCGACCTGCGCGTCTCCATCATGCCGGGCGTGTTCGGCGAGGACGCGGTGCTGCGGATTCTTGATCGCCAGCAGCTGGCCGATGAACTCCAGGGCATCACCCTCGACCGCCTCGGCTTTTCCGGCGCCGACCTGGCGCTGATCCGCAAGCTGTCGCGCGAGCCCTATGGCATGTTCCTGGTGACCGGGCCCACCGGCTCGGGCAAGACCACCACGCTGTACGCGGCGATCTCCGAGATCAACACCGGGCAGGACAAGATCATCACCATCGAGGACCCGGTCGAATACCAGCTGCCCGGCATCCTGCAGATTCCGGTCAACGAGAAGAAGGGGCTGACTTTCGCGCGCGGCCTGCGCTCCATCCTGCGCCACGACCCCGACAAGATCATGGTGGGCGAGATCCGCGACGCCGAGACCGCGCAGATCGCGGTGCAGTCGGCGCTCACCGGCCACCTGGTGTTCACTTCCGTGCATGCCAACAACGTGTTCGACGTCATCGGCCGCTTCATGCACATGGGGGTCGATCCCTACAGCTTCGTCTCGGCGCTGAACGGCATCCTCGCGCAGCGCCTGGTGCGGGTGACCTGCACCCACTGCGCCGAGCCGGTGACGCCGACGCCGCAGTTGCTGGCGGATTCCGGCATCACGCCCGAGGCCGCCGTGAGCTACAGCTTCCGCGTCGGCCGCGGCTGCGGCCATTGCCGCGGCAGCGGTTTCAAGGGACGCCGCGCGATCCCCGAGATGATGGTGCTGAACGACGAGATCCGCGAACTCATCAGCACCCGCGCGCCGATTCGCCAGGTGAAGGAAGCCGCCGCCCGCGCCGGGGTGCGCACCCTGCGCGAATCCGCCCTCGACCTGGTGCGCCAGGGCGTGACCACACTGGAGGAAGTGAACCGTGTCACTTTTGTCGCCTAGGCTGCGCATCGCGCTCACGCCCGGCCGCGTGGCGGTGGCGTCCGGCCGCGACACCCGCGAGGCGACCGTGGCGGCGCCGGGCTGGGCCGCGGCGCTGGAAGCGCTGTCCGGCCTGCTCTCGGGTTCCGCCCTCTCCGGACGGGCGAGCGTGATCCTGTCCCATCATTTCAGCCCGGTGCATCTGTTGCCGCCGCCGCCGGTGGCCTTGAAGCCGCTGGAAATGCAGGGCTGGATTCGCGACGCGCTGGCGCGGCAGTTCGGCGAAGCCGGCCGCGACTGGCAGGTGAGCTGGCAGGCCGAACCGCCGGGGGAGCCTTTTCTCGTCAGCAGTTTTGAGCCGGCGCACCTGGCCGAACTGGAAGGCGTGCTGCGCGCGGCGTCGATCCGGCCGGTCGAGGTGCAGCCGTGGCTGTCCGTGGCGTGGAACCGCCAGCGCCGCCACCTTGCCCACGGGCAGGCCTGGTATGCGCTGGCCGAACCCGGCCGACTGACGTTGCTGCGGCTGGAGGACGGCCGCGTGCGCAGCCTGCGCGCTGCGCCCATTCAGGACGATGCGGTCGTTGCGCTCGCCGATCTGCTGACGCGCGAAGCACTGCTTGCCGGCGAGGAGACGCCTGCGCCGATCTGGATCGAGAGCGCCGCGCTGCGTCAGAACTGGCAGGAACTCGGTGGGCGCAGTGTGCATGCGTTGCCACCCGGACGCGAGGCGCTCGCCGCCATGCTGGGGAACTGACATGCGCAGCCTGAAGCTGGATTTCCTGCACCCCTTCCCGCGTCCGCACTGGGTGGCCTGGGTGCTGCTGGTCGCTGGCGTGGGGTTGGCGGCCTGGATCGGCTGGCAGGACCAGCAGGTCGTGCGCGCGCTGGCCGTAGCTGCGGCCGAGTCGCCGGCGCCGCGAACGCCGCCTGTGTCCCGGCGTGCCGCCCGCGCGGCAACGGGCGAGGCGCAAACCGGCGCTGCCGAATCGGCGCAGGCACAACTGGCGACGCCCTGGGGTGAACTGTTCGGGCGGCTGGAGAACAATCGCCCCGGCCGCATTGCCCTGCTGTCGCTGGAGGCGGATGCGCGCAAGAGCGATGCGACACTCACGGCCGAGGCGCGCAGCGTCAAGGACATGCTGGCCTGGATCGAGCAGCTCAAGGGCGAGGCAGGATTCCACAGCGTGACGCTGGCCAGCCACACTTTGCAGGAAGACGATCCGCAGCGGCCGGTCCGCTTCGTGCTGCGGCTGGGGTGGAGAAGCTGATGGCGCGCCCGTTGAAGATCATGTGGTTTCATCTCGGACGCCTCGGCTGGGCAGGGGCGGTCGGCTTCGCTCTGATCGTCGGCAGCCTGGTCTACGACGCGGCCGTGGTGCGGCCGCGCGAGGCGGCGCTTGAAGCCCAGTTGAGCCGCAACGAACGGGCGCGCCTGGCTGCCGAAGCGTCGCGTGCAGAGGCGACGGCCGCGGCTGAAACCGGGGTGGCAGGCCAGCCGACCCTGGCGCCGGCCGCCGCCGCCGCGCTGCGCCGGCTGTTCGACGCCGCCAGCCGCGCCGGACTGGAACTGGCGCAGGGCGAATACCGGCTGACCGCAGTCAAGGACGCTCAACTGCGGCGCTATCAAGTATCGCTGCCGGTTACCGGAGGCTATCCGGAAATTCGCGCGTTCGTGGCACGGGCCTTGAACGCCGATCCGGCGCTGGCGCTCACCGCCATCCAGTTGCGCCGCGAAGGCATCGAAAGCACTGATCTCGAAGCGCAGCTCAATTTCACCCTTTATCTGGAGTCCGGGGCATGAATACGCGCCAGCGCTGGCTTGCCGCGGCTCTGGTGGCCGTTCTCGCGGCGGCTTTCTGGCCGGACGGGGAGGAAACCATCGAAGTGGTGGAGCGCAGCCAGTCGCCGCGCGCGTTGCCGGCTGTCGCGCCCCAGGCGGTCGAGCCCGAGGCCAGCGCCCGCCCGCCCGAGCCCGCGTCTGTCGAACGCCTGCCGCGCATGCAGGCCAACCTGTTTCCGCGCCAGACCTGGGTGCCGCCGCCCAAGCCTTATATTCCCCCGCCGCCACCGCCGCCGAAGCCGCCGCCCCTGCCATTCAAGTACCTGGGGCGCTGGGTTGAGGGCGGTCAGTTGACGGTGTTCCTGATGCAGGGCGAACAACCGATCCCCATCAAGGTGGGGCAGGTCCTGTCGGGCAACTGGCGGGTGGACGAAATCACGGCGCGGTCGGTGGTGTTCACCTACCTGCCTCTCGATATGCAATCGACTCTGGGAATCACGCCATGAACAAGGCTCTATTTGTTGCCACGCTCGTCCTGACGCTTGCCGGCTGCGCCAGCGACCGCGCTTTCCGCGAAGGCGAACGCCTGCTGGCCCAGGGCCAGACCGAAGCGGGGATGCGCCAGCTGGGGCAGGCTTTAAAGGAGGAACCGAACAACGTGCAGTACCGCACCGCCTACATCCAGGCGCGCGAAGCGCAACTGGTTCGCCTGTTTGCCGAGGCCGACGCGGCCCTGCAGGCGGGGCGTGACGACGTGGCCGAGGCCCGCTATCGCGATGCCCTCAAGCTGGATGCCGAGAATCCCCGCGTGCGCGCCGGCCTGGTATTGATCGAGACGTTGCGCAGCAATCGTGTGCTGATCAAGGACGCCGGAAACGCGCTGAAGAAAGGCGAAGCCGAAAAGGCGCGCACCCTGCTGCGTACCGTGCTGGCCCGCGAGCCGGCCAATGCTGATGCGCTGGCGTTGATGAAACAGGCGGAGGAAAAAATTGGCAAACCCCGTGGCGCGGAATCGCCCAAGCTTGCCGTGATCTACCGGCGCCCGGTCACGCTGCAGTTTCGTGATGCCCCGGTTCGCAGCATCTTCGATGCGCTGTCCCGACAGTCGGGCCTCAACTTCGTCTTCGACAAGGATGTGCGCACGGACGCCCGCCTGACCATTTTCGCCAGCGATACCCCCATCGTGGATGCCCTGGACATGCTGCTGAAGACCGGCCAGCTGGCGAAGAAGGTGCTCTCCGACAACACCCTCCTGATCTACCCCGCGCTGCCAGCCAAGCTGAGGGAATATCAGGAACTCGTGGTGAAGGGGTTTTTCCTCTCCAACACCGATGCGAAGCAGATGGTGAACCTGGTCCGCAGCATGGCGAAGACCCGCGACGTCTACATCGACGAGAAGCTGAACCTGCTGGTGATACGCGACACGCCCGAAGCCGTGCGTCTGGTGGAAAAGCTGGTGACCCTGGCGGATCGTCCCGAGCCCGAGGTGATGCTGGAAGTCGAGATTCTGGAAGTGAAGCGCACCCGTCTGCAGGAACTGGGTTTCCAGTATCCGAACCAGTTCAGCGTGCTGACGCCTGAAGCCACCACAACGAGTCGAGTCGAGGGCGGCGTGATCGTGACGGATAGCGTCCCGGGTGGCCGGCTCACCATCGACTCGCTGAGAAACCTGACCCGTGCTGACATTGGCGTCTCGCCCAACCCCGCGCTCAACGTGCGCAAGGACACCGGCGATGTCAACATCCTGGCCAATCCGCGCATCCGGGTGAAGAACAGGGAAAAAGCCAAGATCCATATCGGCGACAAGGTGCCGGTGATCACGTCCAACGTGACGTCGACCGGCGTCACCTCGGAGTCGGTGTCCTACCTCGACGTCGGCATCAAAGTGGATGTCGAGCCGCAGGTTCACCTCGAGGGCGATGTCGGCATCAAGGTGGGGCTGGAGGTGTCCAACATCGTGCAGCAGGTCAAAACCGCCACCGGCTCCCTGGTCTACCAGCTCGGCAGCCGCAACGCCAACACGGTGCTGCGCCTGAAGGATGGCGAAACCCAGGTGCTCGCTGGCCTGATTTCCGACGAGGACCGCAGTGGCGCCAGCAAGGTGCCGGGGCTGGGCGACCTGCCCCTGTTGGGCCGGCTGTTCGCCAACCAGCGCGATGAACTCAGCAAGACCGAGATCGTGCTGCTCATCACGCCGCGCATCATTCGCAACATCGAGCGGCCGGAACTGGCGGATTCGGAGTTCTTTGGCGGCACCGAGAGCGCTGCGTCCGATCAATCGATGCAGTTGCGTTCTGTTCCCGGCGCCGCCCTGGGCCGGCAACGGAACGCGGGCGTGGCGCCGGTTGAAGAAGAGCCGGTTCAAGCGGAGCCGATTGTCGAAGGCTTGCCGGCGGTTGAAGGGGTGCCGGTGGACGTGCCCGCAGTGCCCCCGATGCAGCCGCCCGAAACGCCCATCGAACCGGCGCGATGAGCCTTTGCCCGTGGGCCCGCCAGCCCGGTTTCACCCTGATCGAACTGGTCATCACGGTGGCCATCGTCGGCGTGCTCGCGCTGCTGGCAACACCGCTCATGGAAGTCACTGCGCAGCGTCAGAAGGAGACGGAGTTGCGCCTGGCGCTGCGGCAGATACGCACGGCCATCGATGCCTATCATCAGGCGGTGAAGGAAAAGCGGATCGAGTCGCCTGTGGACGCCTCGGGCTACCCGCCCGATCTGGAAAGCCTGGTGGCGGGGGTGCCCGACATCACCAAGCCGGAGCGACCGAAAATCTACTTCCTGCGGCGGCTGCCGCGCGACCCGATGAACCCGGATGCCACGCTTTCGGCGGGCGAAACCTGGGGCAAGCGAAGCTACGCCAGCCCGCCGGATGCGCCCAGTGCGGGCGAGGATGTGTACGACGTCTATTCGCTGTCCGATGGCGTGGGGCTGAACGGCGTGCCCTACCGGGAGTTGTAGCATGAAGCGTGGATTCGTCCTGAAACGCGGGTTTACCCTGATCGAACTGCTGGTGGTGCTGGCGATCATCGCCACCCTGCTGACCCTGGCGGTGCCGCGCTATTTCCAGCATGTGGAGCGATCGAAGGAAGCGGTGCTGCGCGAGAATCTGGCGACGGTGCGCGACGCCATCGACCAGTATCACGCGGACGTCGGCACCTGGCCGCCCACGCTGGAAAGCCTGGCGGAAAAGCGTTATATGCGGGTTGTGCCGACCGACCCGATCACCGAGCGGGCCGACACCTGGCAGATCGTTCCGCCGCCGGATGGCGAGACCGGCGTCTACGATATCCACAGCGGCGCCGAGGGAACGGGACGCGATGGCAAGCCGTACGCCGACTGGTAAAGGCATGCCCGGCAAGCCGCAGGGCGGCTTCACTTTGCTGGGCCTGCTGTTTCTGGTGGCGGGGCTGGGTGTCGCCATGGCGGCGCTGGGCACGATGTGGCACAGCGTCGCCCAGCGCGAGAAGGAGCGCGACCTGCTGTTCGTCGGCGACCAGTACCGTCAGGCCATCGAATCCTTCTGGACCGTGCCCTTGCCGGTAGGAACCCCCAGGCGGCTGCCGAAGAATTTTGCCGAACTGCTGGTCGATCCACGTTTCCCTCAAACGGTCCGGCACCTGCGCCGGGTTTACCGTGATCCGATGACCGCAAGCGGCGAGTGGGGGCTGCTGAACGGACCCGACGGCGGCATTGCCGGCGTGTTCAGCCTGTCGGAAGGCACGCCGTTCAAGCGCAAGAACTTTCCGTTGGCCTATGCCCAGTTCGAGGCGGCGCAAAGCTATCGCGACTGGGTTTTCCGCTTCGACGTCGAAAAGGCGGAGCGGGATGCCGGGCAGGGCGCAAAGGCCGCGCCTGCCGGCAAGAATGCGGCTGGCGTACCGGAACCCGGATCGAATGGTCAGCTCAGGCCGTAGCGTTTGAGCTTGCGATAAAGCGTGCGTTCGGTGATGCCGAGCGCGGTCGCCACCCGGCTCCGATGGCCGGCATGGGTGACGAGCAGGGCGCGGATGTGGGCGCGCTCGACCTCGGCCAGCGGCTGGGCGCCCGGCAGAGCCGTCACCGCCGCAATGGGCAGATGCAGATCGGCGGCGCGGATCACGCCTTCGCGGCAGGTCAGCACCGCACGCTGCAGCAGGTTGCGCAGTTCGCGCACATTGCCCGGAAATTCATACGCCTGCAGCGTGGCCAGCGCGGCCTCATCCAGCCGGCAAGCGCGCCCCGCGCCTGCCAGGCGTTTGAGCAGAAACGCCGCCAGCGCCGGGAGGTCATCGCGCCGCTCGCGCAGCGGCGGAAGGTCGACGTCGATTCCCGCCAGCCGGTAATAGAGGTCGAGCCGAAACCGTTTCTCGTCCACTTCATCCAGCAGACGGCGATTGGTGGCCGATACCAGCCGCACATCGGCCTTCAGCGTGTGGGTGCCGCCCACGCGCCGGAATTCGCCGGTTTCCAGCACGCGCAGCAGCTTGGCCTGCAAACCCAGCGGAATCTCGGCGACCTCGTCCAGAAACAGCGTGCCGCCGTCCGCCACTTCGAATAGCCCTTTCTTCAAGCCGCTGCTGCCCGAGAATGCACCGCGTTCGTGACCGAACAACTCGCTTTCGAACAGGTTTTCCGGCACGGCGGCACAGTTGATCACGATGAAGGCGCCGCCGGCACGCGCCGAGCGGGCGTGAATGAAACGTGCGGCGAGTTCCTTACCGACGCCGCTTTCTCCAAACAGCAGGATCGACGCCTCGCAATCGGCCACGCGTGCGAGATTGTCCACGCAGGCCAGAAACGCCGGGGACTGCCCCACCATCTGCATGGCGTCGCATTCCGTGCCGGTGTCGGCTTCCAGCGGATAGAGCTGTTCGCCCAGGTAGCGCTCGCCATTCACGCCGCGCAGCGCATGGCCGCGGATGCGGGTGCGCTCGGGCTGGTTGTCGGCATGGAAATGCGTGTGCAGCACCTCGACCGCCTCGCCCCGCTCGAACAATGCCTGGTGCGGGCATTGCTCGCCGTTTTCGTGGCAGGGGTGCGTCGCGTGGTGCGAGACGGCATAGCAGTGCTGGCCGATGATGGCTTCGGGCGTTGCGCCATAGGCCTCGGCATAGCGCTGGTTGGCCGCCACGATGCGGTATTCGCGGTCGATCACCACAAAAGGCTGATCGTTGGTGTCGATGAGGTCCTGCAGATCAATGGTTGGCATGGCGGCCTCCTTTTTTGTCATGACACATAGTAATAGTGTCATGACAAGAACGCCATGTCGGTCTGTGGCGATTCTACCGGATGGTTTGGAACCCAATGATTACCAGGCTTGCCCGGTTGGCACGCCTGTTGCATTCAGTGACAGCGCATTCCCCCATAACAGGATGGAGAGAAACATGTCTGAAAACAAGAACTGGAAGCTGCAACCCGGCGTGAACATGGCCCCGGAGGTGGTCGACGAGGTGGCCAAGATCGCCTGTGCCCTGAAGAGCCTGTCGGCCTACACCACCTTCGCCATGGAGCGCGAGGACTGCCCGGAGGACCTGCGGCAGATCGTGGAAGATGGCTTGGACGCCATGGCCCGCATCTTCCAGTGGTGATCCCCACGCCCACCCGACACAACACTAAGGAGCGACAACAAATGGCACACATCGTGATTCTGGGCGCCGGCATCGGCGGAATGACCATGGCGTATGAAATGCGCGAGCAGGCACGGACCGAGGACAAGGTCACCGTGATTTCCAACCTGCCGTATTTCCAGTTCACGCCGTCCAACCCCTGGGTGGCGGTCAACTGGCGCACTCGTGACGACATCACTATTCCGGCCGCACCGTACCTGAACAAGAAAAACATCGACTTCATCGCGGTCGGCGCGGCGCGCGTCCATCCCGAGCGCAATCAGGTCGAACTCACCGACGGCCAGATCGTGGATTATGACTTTCTCATCATCGCAACCGGGCCCAAACTGGCGTTCGACGAAGTGCCGGGGCTGGGGCCGGAAGGCCATACCCAGTCGGTTTGCCAGGTCGAGCATGCGGTGAACTCGGGGCGCGCGTGGGATGATTTTGTGAAGAACCCGGGGCCCATCGTGGTGGGCGCGGTGCAGGGCGCTTCCTGTTATGGCCCGGCATACGAGTTCGCCATGATCATGGATACCGACCTGAAGCGGCGCAAGATCCGCGACCGCGTGCCGATGACCTACGTGACCGCCGAGCCCTACATCGGCCATCTGGGTCTGGGCGGCGTCGGCGATTCCAAAGGCATGCTGGAATCGGTGATGCGCGACCGCCATATCAAGTGGATCTGCAATGCTAAAGTCACCAAGGTCGAAGCCGGCAAGATGTTCGTCGCCGAGCACAACGAACAGGGCGAAGTCATCAAGGAGCACGAACTGCCGTTCGCCTACTCAATGATGCTGCCGGCGTTCAAGGGCATTGATGCCGTGTTCGGCATCGAAGGGCTCACCAACCCGCGCGGCTTCATCACCATCGACGCCTTCCAGCGCAACCCGAAATTCCCCAATGTCTACGCAGTGGGCGTCTGCGTCGCCATTCCGCCGGTCGAGGTCACGCCGGTGCCGACCGGAACGCCGAAGACCGGCTACATGATCGAGTCCATGGTCACCGCCACCGCGCACAACATCCGCGCTGTGCTCGACGGCCGCGAGCCGGTCGAGAAAGCCACCTGGAACGCCATCTGCCTGGCCGATTTCGGCGATACCGGCGCGGCCTTTGTGGCGCTGCCGCAGATCCCGCCGCGCAACGTCAACTGGTTCAAGGAAGGCAAATGGGTGCACCTGGCCAAGGTCGCGTTCGAGAAATACTTCATGCGCAAAATGAAAAAAGGCTCGACCGAGCCGCTGTACGAAAAATACGTGCTCGGCCTGATGGGTCTCAAAAAGCTCAAATAACATCCCCGCAACGCCTGCCTTCAAGCGCCTGCGGGCGCTTTTTTTGTGTTTGCGAGGCGGGCTGCCCGGCTATAATTCGCTGCTCTTGGCGCAGGCCCTCACTTCGCCGCGATGCCGTGACGCCGAAGGACACCCCATGCTTTTAATGATCGACAACTACGACAGCTTCACCTACAACCTCGTGCAGTATTTCGGCGAGTTGGGCGAGGACGTCAAGGTCGTGCGCAACGACGAGATCGACCTCGCCGGCATCGCCGCGCTCAAACCCGACCGCATCGTCGTCTCGCCCGGCCCCTGCACGCCCAACGAGGCGGGCGTGTCGGTGCCGCTGATCAAGGAATTCGCCGGCAAGGTGCCCATCCTCGGCGTCTGCCTCGGCCACCAGAGCATCGGCCAGGCTTTTGGCGGCAGGATCGTGCGCGCCAAGGAGCTGATGCACGGCAAGACCTCGATGATCCATCACCTGGACACCGGCGTTTTCAAGGGCCTGCCCAATCCCTTCCGCGCCACCCGCTACCACTCGCTGGTGATCGAGCGCGAGTCGCTGCCGGACTGCCTGGAAATCACAGCGTGGACCGACGACGGCGAGATCATGGGGGTGCGCCACAAGACGCTGGCGGTCGAGGGCGTGCAGTTCCATCCCGAATCCATCCTCACCGAACACGGTCACGCCATGCTCGCGAACTTTCTGAAGGAGCGCGTGTGATGCAGTACAAGGACTTGCTCACCCTGCTGATCGAGCGTCACGACCTGCCGCACGACACCATGCTCGGCGCGATGCGCGCGCTGATGGGCGGTGAATGGACGCCCACGCAGATCGCCGGCTTCCTGATCGCGCTGCGCATGAAAGGCGAAACCGTGACCGAGATCGCGGCGGCCGCCGACGTCATGCGCGAGCTGTCGATCAAGGTGCCGCTTGCGGGCGTCGACCATCTGGTCGACACCTGCGGCACCGGCGGCGACGGTGCGCACACCTTCAACATTTCGACCGCCGCGGCCTTTGTCGCTGCGGCCTGCGGCGCGCGGGTGGCCAAGCACGGCGGGCGTTCGGTGTCGTCCACCTCGGGCAGCGCCGACGTGCTGGAAGCATTGGGGGTGAACGTCAACCTGCCGCCGGAAAAAGTCGCCGAGGCAGTGAAGACGATCGGCGTCGGCTTCATGTTCGCGCCCAATCACCACAGCGCGATGAAGCATGCCGCCCCGGTGCGGCGCGAACTCGGCGTGCGCACCCTGTTCAACCTGCTCGGCCCGATGACCAATCCTGCTGGCGCACCGAACCAGGTGATGGGCGTGTTCAATCGCGAGTTGACCGGCACCCTGGTGCGGGTGCTGCAGGCACTGGGCAGCCGCCACGTGCTGGTGGTGCATGCCGAAGAAGGGCTGGACGAAATCAGCCTCGCCTCGCCCACTTACGTTGCCGAACTGAAGGACGGCCATGTGTCCGAATACGAACTCGAACCCGGCCTGTTCGGCTTGCCGCAGGTGGCGGCGAGCGAGATGGTGGTGAAGGGCCGCGACGAGGCGGTCGAGATGCTGCTGGCCGCGCTGGAAAACCGCCACGCGGGCGCTGCAGCCATCGTCGCGCTCAACGCAGGGGCGGCGATCTACGTCGCCGGCCGCGCTGCCAGCCTGATGGACGGCGTGGCGCAGGCACAGGCTGCAATTGCCAGTCTGGCCGCGCGCGATACCCTCGAGCACTACCGCCGCTTCAGTCAATCGTGAGCGACATCCTGGAAAAAATCCTCGCCACCAAGCGTGGGGAAGTTGCAGCCGGATTGGCCGCCGTGCCCTTGGCCGAGATGCGTTCGCGCGCCGTGGCCGCCGCGCCGCCGCGCGATTTCGTCGGCGCGCTGCGCGCGAAGCTCGCCGCCGGCCAGCCGGCAGTGATCGCCGAAATCAAGAAAGCCAGCCCCTCCAAGGGCGTGATCCGGCCCGACTTTCATCCGGCCGAGATCGCGGTCAGCTACCAGGCCGGTGGCGCGGCGTGCCTGTCGGTGCTGACCGATCGCGATTACTTCCAGGGCAGCACCGAGTATCTGCAGGCGGCCCGCGCTGCCTGCACGCTGCCGGTGCTGCGCAAGGATTTCATCATCGACCCCTACCAGGTCTATGAAGCGCGCGCGATGGGAGCAGACTGCATTTTATTGATCGTCGCCGCGCTGGAATTGCCGGCCATGCAGGCGCTGGAAGCGCTGGCGCACGAGTTGGGAATGGCCGTGCTGGTGGAGTCGCACAACGCCGACGAACTCGACGCCGCCCTGCATTTGACGACGCCGCTCATGGGCATCAACAACCGCAACCTGCGCAGCTTCGAGGTCAGCCTCGACGCCACGCTGGCCTTGCTGCCGAAAATCGGCAGCGACCGCATCGTCATCACCGAATCCGGCATCCTCGCGCCGGCCGATGTCGCGAAGATGCGCAGCCATCAGGTCAACGCCTTCCTAGTGGGCGAGGCCTTCATGCGCGCCGCCGATCCGGGCGCCGAACTGGCGCGGCTGTTCGCCTGAACCAGCCTCAAGCGAAAGGCGTGTAGGAGCGGCGCCCTCGCCGCGATTTTCGGCAGCCAATCGCGGCGAGGGCGCCAATGCGTGGTTGTTGCCGCTTCAGCGGCTTTACAACCACGGCCTACCCCTTGCGGGTGCTCCTACAGTGCGCGTCAGCGCTTGCCGCCGAATAGGCTGCCCAGCACCCCGCGGATGATGGCGCGGCCGACCTGGCTGCCGATGGAACGGGCCGCGGATTTCGCCATCGCCTCGACCGCGCCTTCGCGGCGCCCGCCGCGTCCGCCCAGAATGTCTCCCAGCACGCCGCCTGCCCCGCCGCTCGATGTCTGCGCCGTCTTGGCCTGCTGCTTGGCCTCGGCTTCAGCGGCCGCCGCGTGTGCCGCCTGCTCGGCGCGCGCCTTGAGAATTTCATGGGCGGACTCGCGGTCGATGGTCCTGTCGTAGACGCCTGCCACCAGCGAGGTCTGCATCAGCCGCCGGCGCTGGGCGTCGGTGATCGGTCCGATCTGCCCCTGAGGCGGCACGATGAAGGCGCGCTCGACCACGCCGGGGCGGCCCTTGGCGTCGAGGAAGGACACCAGCGCCTCGCCCACGCCGAGCTCGGTGATGACGCTGGCTTCATCCAGATTCGGGTTGTCGCGCATGGTCTCGGCCGCGGCCTTGACCGCTTTCTGGTCGCGCGGCGAGAAGGCGCGCAGCGCGTGCTGCACCCGGTTGCCGAGCTGCGACAGCACCTTGTCCGGCACGTCGGCCGGGTTCTGAGTGACGAAGTACACGCCCACGCCTTTGGATCGGATCAGCCGCACCACCTGCTCGATTTTCTCCACCAGCGCATCGGGCGCATCGCTGAATAACAGGTGCGCCTCGTCGAAGAAGAACACCAGTTTGGGCTTGTCGAGGTCGCCGGCTTCGGGCAGGTTCTCGAACAGCTCTGCCAGCAGCCACAGCAGCAGCGTGGCGTATAGCTTCGGCGACTGCATCAGCTTGTCGGCCGCCAGGATGTTGATGACGCCCTGCCCGCGGTCGGTCTGGATCAGGTCGTCGATGTTGAGCATCGGCTCGCCGAAAATCTGCTCGCCGCCCTGCGACTCCAGCGCCAGGAGGCCGCGCTGGATCGCACCGATCGACGCGGAGGACACGTTGCCGTACTCGGTGGTGAACTGCTTCGCGTTGTCGCCGACGAAGGCGAGCATGGTGCGCAGGTCCTTCAGGTCGAGCAGCAGGAGGCCATTGTCGTCGGCCACCTTGAACACCAGGTTGAGCACGCCGCTCTGGGTTTCGTTGAGGTCCAGCATGCGCGAGAGCAGCAGCGGTCCCATGTCCGACACGGTGGCGCGCACCGGGTGGCCGGCCTCGCCGAACGGATCCCACAGGGTGACCGGATAAGCCTGGTGTTCGAAGCCTTCGAGCTTGAGCATTTCGACCCGCTCGACCACCTTGGCATTGCCGCCGCCCGGCTGTGAAATACCCGACAGGTCGCCTTTCACGTCCGACATGAAGCACGGCACGCCGATGCGGGAAAAATGCTCGGCCAGCGTCTGCAGGGTGACGGTCTTGCCGGTTCCGGTGGCGCCGGTGATGAGGCCGTGGCGGTTGGCCATCTGCGGCAGCAGGTGGAGATCCACGGTGGCGTTGCGGGCGATGAGCAGCGGTTCGGTCATGGCGGTTCCTGATCGGGGGATGCAAAGATTTTAGCGGGTTCGGCAACGCGGGCGATCACACACTAAATAGAAGTAAGTGCTAATGTTTTATTGGTATCGTAGGATTTCAAAATCAGGGGGCACGTTGTGGCAGCGGAACAGCAAACACATGAAATCGTCATCGTGGGTGGCGGCGCCGGCGGTCTGGAACTCGCCACCCGGCTGGGTGACAAGCTGGGAAAGAAGAAACGCGCGCATGTCACCCTGATCGACGCCTCGCCCTCGCACCTGTGGAAACCGCTGCTGTACGAAGTGGCGGCGGGCAGCCTTGATTCCTATGCCGAACGGCTGGAATATCTGGCGCAGGGGCACTGGCATCACTTCCGCTTCCGCCTCGGGCGCATGGACGGGCTCGACCGCGCGCGGCAGGAAGTCAGCGTCGCGCCGACGCTGGACGACGACGGCATCGAGATCATCCCGCGCCGCAGCTTCCGTTACGACACCCTGATCATTGCGGTAGGCTCGGTCGGCAACGACTTCGGCGTGCCGGGCGTGAAAGCGCATTGCATCATGCTCGACACCCCCGAGCAGGCGCGCGAATTCCACCGTCATCACATCAACGCCTGCCTGCGCGCGCACACCCAGCACAGAGAAGTCACGCCCGGCCAGCTCACTGTCGGCATCGTCGGCGCCGGCGCCACCGGCGTCGAGCTTGCGGCCGAACTGCACGACACCACGCGCGAGTTGTCGGCCTACGGCCTGGAAAAAATCGATCCCGACAAGAATCTGAAGCTGCTCATCGTCGAAGCCTCCGACCGCATCCTGCCGGGACTGCCGCCGCGCTTGTCGGCCGCCGCCGCCGAACGCCTGGCCGAACTCGGGGTGGAAATGCATACCCGCGAGCGCATCGTCGAGGTGCGTGCCGACGGCATGCTCACCGCCGACGGCAAGTTCATCCCCGCCAGCATGATGGTGTGGTCGGCCGGCATCAAGGCGCCGGATTTCCTGAAAGACCTGGACGGCCTGGAGACCAACCGCCTCAATCAACTGGTCGTGCGCCCCACCTTGCAGACCACGCGCGACGACAACATCTTTGCGCTGGGCGATTGCGCCGCCTGCCCGATGCCGAATGGCAGCAACGTGCCGCCGCGTGCGCAGGCTGCGCACCAGCAGGCGTCACTGATGGCGAAGGCGATCTGCCGGCGTTTTCGCGGCAAGCCGCTGCTCGAATATGTCTACCGAGACTACGGCTCGCTGGTGGCGCTGGGCCGCTTCTCCACCGTCGGCAACCTGATGGGCGCGCTGACCGGCGGCAGCATCATGATCGAAGGCACGATGGCGCGGTTGGTGTACTGGTCGCTGCACAAGATGCACGAGATTGCGCTGCATGGCTGGTTCAAGACTGCGCTCACGACCTATGCCCACTTCATCAGCACGCCGACGCGGGCGCGGATCAAATTACACTGAGCCAAGCTGCACCAGGCTTCGGTCAGTCGTTCCACAGCCACGCCGCGCCACGCACGCCGCTGGAGTCGCCGTACTTCGGCGGCACCAGCTTCGTGTCGACGCGGTCGGAAAACACATAGCGCGGCCACAGCCGTGGCACGGTGTCGTACAGCCGGGCGATGTTGGAGAGCCCGCCGCCGAGCACGATGACGTCGGGATCGATGAGATTGATCACCCCGGCCAGCGCGCGCGCCAGCCGTTCCTCGTAGCGCGCCAGCGTTGCGCTGCAGGGGCCGTAGCCCGCATTCGCCAGCTGCACGATTTCGTGCGCCGGCAGGTCTTCGCCGCCGTAGCGCACGTGGTCGGCCGCCAGCGCAGGGCCGGAGAGCCAGGTTTCGATGCAGCCCTTCTTGCCGCAGTAGCAGGCGGGCGCAGCTTCGAGTTCGCGCGGGCTCGGCCAGGGGTGCAGGATGGATTCGCCGGTGGCGGGGTGCTGCCCGGTAGGAGCACGGTCGGCCTGCGCATGGGCGAACTGGAAATAGGGCAGGGGGCTGTGCCCCCATTCGCCGGCGATCGCGTTGGCGCCCCTGAGCAGGTGGCCGCGCACCACCACGCCGCCGCCGACGCCGGTACCCAGAATCACCCCGAACACCGTGTCCGCCCCGGCGGCGGCGCCATCGACCGCTTCCGACAGCGCAAAGCAGTCAGCATCGTTGGCGAGCCGAACATTCCGGTTCAGCGCGCGTTCGAGGTCTTCCTGCAGCGGCCGGCCGTTGAGGCAGGTCGAGTTGCAGTTCTTCATCAGTCCGCTGGCGGGCGAGATGGCGCCGGGGGTGCCGACGCCGATGCTGCCGGTCTGCCCGAGTTCGACCTCGGCCTGGTGCACCAGCGCGGCGACCGCGGCGATGGTGGCCAGGTAGTCGTCCTGCGGGGTCGGTACGCGGCGGCGCAGGATTTCCTGGCCGCCGGCGTCGAGCGCGATCAGTTCGATTTTGGTGCCGCCGAGGTCGATGCCGAAACGTAGAGTGGGTGCCACGGTGTAAAATCTCCGGCTATTCAATTTGCGTTGGAATCAAGATGGCAGGACATTCGAAGTGGGCCAACATCCAGCACCGCAAGGGGCGCCAGGATGCCAAGCGCGGCAAGATATTCACCAAGCTTATCAAGGAAATCACCGTGGCCGCCAAAATGGGCGGCGGTGACCCCGCGATGAACCCGCGCCTGCGGCTCGCGATCGAGAAGGGCAAGGCCGAGTCGTTGCCGAAGGACAATATCGAGAACGCGATCAAGCGCGGCACCGGCCAGCTCGAAGGCGTGAACTACGAGGAAGCGCGCTACGAAGGCTACGGCATCGGCGGCGTCGCGGTGATGGTGGACTGCCTCACCGACAACAAGGTCCGCACCGTCGCCGACGTGCGCCACGCCTTCGTGAAGCACGGCGGCAACATGGGCACCGACGGCTGCGTCGCGTTCCAGTTCAAACACTGCGGCCAGATCATCCTGGAACCGGGTGCGAGCGAGGACGCGGTGATGGAAGCCGCGCTCGACGCTGGCGCCGAGGACATCATCCCCAACGAGGACGGCTCGATCGAAGTGCTGACGTCGCCCGATCCCAAGGCCTTCGAGGCGGTGAAGGAGGCGCTGGAAAAAGCCGGCTTCAAGCCGGCGGTCGCCGAGATCACCATGCGTCCCGAAGCCGAGACCGAACTCGCCGGCGACGACGCGGTGAAGATGCAGAAGATCCTCGACGCGCTCGATTCGCTCGACGACGTGCAGGATGTCTACACCAACGCCGTATTGCCGGAGTGAGTCTTGCCTGCTAGAGTGGTCAGAATTAAATGACCACTTGGAGCTGTCATGGAACTGCCCGCAACCGAATTCAAGGCCAAATGTCTGGCCTATCTTGATCAGGTGGCGCAGACGCACGCCCCCATCACGTTGACCAAGCACGGCCGCCCGGTTGCCCGGCTGGTGCCGATGGAAGAAGTCGAACCCGTTCTGTTCGGACGCCTCGCGGGCACGGTGCAGATCCGGGGGGACCTCATTGCCCCGATCGACGAAACCTGGGAAGCCGATGTCTGACGCCGGACTGGTGATCGACACCCATGTCTGGCTGTGGCTCGAAGCCGAGCCCGACCGCTTGGGTGAACCGGCACACGCGCGCATCGAACAGGCAGCGCGGGCGGGAAAACTGTGGGTTTCGGTGATGTCGGTGTGGGAGATCGGGATGCTGGTGGCCAAGGACCGTATTCGTCTTTCCATGCCGGTGGACGAGTGGGTGCGCCAGGCGTCAGCCACGCCCGGGCTGCAGATGCTGGGCGTGATTCCGGAGATTGCACTGGAGTCGACACGGCTTCCCGACGCCCCCCATGGCGATCCCGTTGATCGTCTGTTGATGGCAAGTGCGCGGCTTCACAATCTCACGCTGGTGACAGCGGACGAGAAAATTCTGGCCTATGCCAAACAAGGGCATTTGAAGGCGTTGAAAGCGTGAGCGGCATTCGTATCCTGGGTATCGACCCCGGCCTGCGCCTCACCGGCTTCGGCGTGATCGAACAGACCGGCCAGAAGCTGGCCTACGTCGCCAGCGGCGTGATCAAGAGCGGCGAGGGCAGCCTGCCGCAGCGGTTGGGCGTGCTGTTCGCCGGGCTGAACGAAGTGATCGCCACCTACCAGCCCGACACCTGCGCGGTGGAGATTGTCTTCGTCAACGTCAACCCGCAGTCGACGCTGCTGCTCGGGCAGGCGCGCGGGGCGGCGATCTGCGCCGCCGTGTCGCGTGAACTGACGGTGGCGGAATACACGGCGCTGCAGATCAAGCAGGCCGTGGTCGGCCACGGCAAGGCCGCCAAGGAGCAGGTGCAGGAAATGGTCAAGCGCCTGCTGGGCCTGCCTGTCGCACCCACCGCCGACGCCGCCGACGCGCTCGCCTGTGCCATCACCCATGCGCATGGCCGCCGGCTGGGTGCGCATTCCACGGCGGGCTATCGCGTGAAAGGCGGGCGGCTGGTATGAAACTCCTATCCTCGCCAGTCTGACCATTGCGCCCGCAGGTGGCCTGCACGCTATGCGGCCGGACTTGTTTGCGACTATCCTGTTGCCGTCTAGGGAGAACTCATGATCGGACGTATTTGCGGCATGCTTGCCGCCAAGCAGCCGCCGCAGGTGCTGGTGGATGTGAACGGTGTCGGCTATGAGATCGACGTGCCGATGAGCACGTTCTACAACCTTCCCGCCATCGGCGAGAAGGTATGCCTGCTGACCCATCTGGCGATCCGCGAGGATGCGCATCTGCTGTATGGCTTCGGCAGCGATATCGAGCGCACGGCGTTTCGCGAACTGTTGAAGGTCTCCGGCATCGGCGCCAAGACCGCCCTGTCGGTGCTGTCCGGATTGTCGGTCAACGACCTGTCGGCGGCGATTGCCGCGCAGGAAATCGGCCGCATCGTGAAGGTGCCCGGCATCGGCAAGAAAACCGCCGAGCGCCTGCTGCTCGAACTCAAGGGCAAGCCGGTGTTCGCCGGCGCAATCGCCAGTTCGGAATCCGCCGGCGTCTCGGACGATGTGCGCCAGGCGCTGCTGGCGCTGGGTTACAACGAACGCGAGACCACCGAAGCCGTGCGCAAGCTGCCACCCGATCTGTCGGTGGGCGAGGCGATCCGGCAGGCCTTGCGCATCCTGTCTAAAACCTGAACGCGCCATGTCGACATCCATGCCATCGCGTCGGTCTTCCGCCTCATTGCAGCGCAACTCCCTGTGGCTGATGCTGAGCGTGGTGGGTCTGTTCGCGTCCGGCATCGCCCTGAGCCTGTGGTTCAGCCTGCAGACCAGTGCGCAGGCTGAACAGCGCCTGCTGGAACTGAATGCCGCGCAGACGCGCGTCAGCCTGGTTCGGCTGCTGGACTATTACCACCAGCTGATCGAGAACGCTGCGCGTGACCCCGAGATTGCTGACCTGATGCGCGTCGGATCGATCGAGGAGCAGCAGGAGTGGGCGCTTTCCCGGCAACGCCTGTTGCCCGATCTGCTGGGACTGGCGCTGGTCAGCACGCATGGTGAAGTGCTGGGCGAGGCCGCATCGCTGCGTGTCGGACCGCGCTGCGAGCAGGACATGCAGCGCCCCGACACCCTGAAGAACGTGCAGCCGCTGCTGCACCGCGATGTGGCGGGCTATGAGCACGTCGACCTGGTATCGGCGGTGCATGAAACGGACGGCCAGATTCTGGGCGGGCTCTTTTTAAGCGTGAGGCTGACCCAGCTGCAGCGTGTGATTGACGACTCCATTCATCCGGGTTATGCGCTCGTCATCCTCGACGCGGCGGGCAAACCGATCGTGCGCCAGGGAGCGGTGGAGGGGCCGCTGCGCGAAGTCCGGCTGGATATTCCCGATACCGGCTGGACGCTGCTCGCCCAGGCACCCGCGAAAACACTCACGCGTGACGGCGAGGTTCAGCTCCTGGTCGGATTGCTGACACTCGGAGCGGTGCTGCTGCTGATGGCTAAGTACATGCTGCGGCTGCGCCGAACCATACTGCGTGATATCCATGCCACGCGCGACGCCTTGACCGCGCTGGCAGGGGAACAGGCGGTTCCCGTGATCGTGCCGCATTATGTCGAATTCGAGCCGGCCGCTTCCGATATCAACCGCATCGCCCTGCACTTGCAGGATCAGCGTGCCCGGCTGGAGCATCTGAGCCTGACGGATCCGCTCACCGGATTGCCTAACCGGCGTGCATTCGAGACCCGTTTTTCCCAAGTGCAGGGGCTGGCCGAAAGGCAGCATCCGGTGTCGCTGGTGCTGCTCGATATCGACAGCTTCAAGCGCGTCAACGATCAATACGGCCATGGCGTGGGCGACCAGATTTTGCTGGCGCTTGCACGGTCCCTGAAAGCGCTGACCCGACGTTCCGATCTGGCGGCACGTCTGGCCGGGGACGAGTTTGTGGTGCTGTTGTCGGGGCTTGATGCCTCGGGGGTGGACGCGTGGTATCAGCGCCTGAGCGATCATTTCAGGGGCGAACTGAACGCCTTTGACCTGGACCTGCAAACCGGCCTCAGTGCGGGGCAAACCTGGCTGGGCAGCAAGCACGGCGACACCATGAGCGAGGCGCTCGCGCGCGCCGACCATGCGCTCTATCAGGCGAAGGCGCGCGGGCGCGGCCAGCTGGTGCTGGCTACCGCGCCTGCAGTTGACGGCACGGAGTAGAATTCCGCCTTGTCCGTCCCACCGCCTTTGGCGTCATGATCGAAACCGACCGTCTCATTGCCCCAGCCGCCGTCAGTCCCGTCGAGGAACAGATCGAACGTGCGCTGCGCCCGCGCACGCTGGCCGAATACGTCGGCCAGGCGAAGGCGCGCGAACAGCTCGAAATCTTCATCCATGCCGCCCGCAACCGCAGCGAGGCGCTCGACCACGTGCTGCTGTTCGGCCCGCCGGGGCTGGGCAAGACCACTCTGGCGCACATCATCGCGCGCGAGATGGGCGTCAACCTGCGCCAGACTTCCGGACCCGTGCTGGAACGTGCGGGCGACCTGGCGGCGCTCCTGACCAACCTGGAACCGCACGACGTGCTGTTCATCGACGAGATCCATCGCCTGAGTCCGGTGGTCGAGGAGGTGCTCTACCCCGCGCTGGAAGATTTCCAGATCGACATCATGATCGGCGAGGGTCCGGCCGCGCGCTCGGTCAAGCTCGATCTGCCGCCTTTCACCCTGGTCGGCGCCACCACGCGCGCCGGCATGCTCACCAACCCGCTGCGCGACCGCTTCGGCATCGTGGCGCGGCTGGAGTTCTACTCCGCGGAGGAGCTCGGCTTCATCGTCCACCGCTCGGCGGGCCTGCTGCAGATGAATCTGGAAGAGGCCGGTGCGCTGGAAATCGCCCGCCGTTCGCGCGGCACGCCACGCATCGCCAACCGCCTGCTGCGGCGGGTGCGCGACTACGCCGAAGTGAAGGCGGGCGGCCAGGCCACCGGCGCGGTGGCCGATGCGGCGCTGGTGATGCTCGACGTCGACCGGGCCGGACTCGACGTGATGGACCGCAAGCTCCTGTCGGCGGTGATCGAGAAATTCATGGGCGGTCCGGTCGGACTCGACAACCTTGCCGCGGCCATCGGCGAGGAGCGCGACACCATCGAGGATGTGCTCGAACCCTTCCTCATCCAGCAGGGCTATTTGCAGCGCACCCCGCGCGGCCGCATCGCCACCCCGCTGGCGTATCGGCACCTTGGCATCGCCTCGCCGTCCGGCGAAGCTGGAGCGGATCTGTTTTGAGCCTGACGTTTCACTGGCCGGTGCGCGTGTACTGGGAAGACACCGACGCCGGCGGCGTGGTGTATTACGCCAACTATCTCAAGTTCATGGAACGCGCGCGCAGCGAATGGCTGCGCAGCTTCGGCTTCGAGCAGGACGTGCTGCGCGACGAGGCGGGGATCGTGTTCGTGGTGCGGCGGGTAGAGATCGATTACCTGGCGCCGGCGCGCTTCAACGACCAGATCGATGTGGCGGTCAGCCTGCACGAAGCGGGACGCGCCAGCTTCGTCGTGCGGCAGGAACTTTTGCGCGGCGAAACCCGTCTGGCAGAGGCCGTCGTCACGCTGGCCTGCGTCGACGCGGCCCAATTCAAACCCGTTAAAATACCTGCGCCCATCCTTCAGGCCCTGGCCCAAGCTACGTGAACCCCGAACTCAGTCAAGACCTCTCGCTGTTCCAACTGGTTATCCACGCTTCGCTGCCGGTGCAGATCGTCATGCTGCTGCTGCTCGGCGCATCGCTGATGTCGTGGTGGTTTATTTTCATCAAGCTGTTCACCCTCAAGCGCGCCTTGCGCGTGACCGACCGCTTCGAGCAGGAATTCTGGGCCGGCGGCGACATCAATGCCATGTACCAGCGGGTGGCCGCCGAACGCGACAGCGCAGGGGAAATGGAGCGCATCTTCGCAGCGGGCTTTAGCGAATTCATGAAGCTGCGGCAGCAGGCCGGGCTGTCGCTCAATGTCGTGATCGACGGCACCCGCCGCGCCATGCGCGCCACCTATCAGCGCGAACTCGACGGCCTCGAGTCGCACCTGTCGTTTCTTGCCACCGTCGGTTCGGTTTCGCCCTACGTCGGCCTGTTCGGCACCGTGTGGGGCATCATGATCGCCTTCCTGGGGCTGTCGAGCGTCGCGCAGGCCACGCTGGCGCAGGTCGCGCCCGGCATCGCCGAAGCATTGATCGCGACCGCCATGGGCCTGTTCGCCGCCATTCCCGCCGTGGTCGGCTACAACCGCTATACCCACGACATCGACCGCCTGTCCAACCGCATGGAAAGCTTCATGGAGGAGTTTTCCAACATCCTGCAGCGGCAGACATCCAAGGTGGTTTGATTCATGGCGCGCACCCGCAAACAGGTTGCCCAGATCAACGTCGTGCCGATGATCGACGTGATGCTGGTGCTGCTCGTTATCTTCATGGTGACCGCGCCCTTCATCAACCCCGGCCAGGTCGAGCTGCCGAGCGTCGGCAAGACGGCGCAGACCCCGGCTCAGCCGCTCGAAGTCATCATCAAGGAATCGGGCGAATACCGGCTGCGCGACCGCGCGGCGGGCGGCGAGGAGCGGGGGGTGGCGAAGTCGGCGCTGGCCGCCGAAGTCGCCGCCCTGCACCGCGCCGCGCCGGACCAGCCGGTGGTCATCGCGGCGGACAAGAATGTCCGCTACGAGGAAGTGATGCATACGATGACCATCCTGCAGCAGGCGCAGATCACCCGCATCGGCCTGCTTGCCCGCCCGGTACCTTGATCGCAGGATGAACATTCCGGCAGACGCGCCCTTTATCTCCCGCCCCGCCCCCAAACTCGCAGCCGGCGCACTGGCATTGGGCGTGCATGTGCTGTTCGCGCTGCTGCTGGTGTTCGGCGTGTCGTGGCAGACTCAGCCCCCCGCGCCGGTGATGGTCGATTTGTGGGAAGCACTGCCTTCATCGCCACAGCCCCCCAGGCCGCGCCCCGAACCCGTGAAGCCCCCCGAGCCGGTAAAAGCCGCGCCCGCACCCAAGCCCGTGGTGAGCGAACCGCCGCCGGTCAAGGCACCCGACATCGCGCTGGAAAAGAAGAAGGCCGAGGCCGAGCGCCTGAACAAGCTGCAAGCCACCCGGCAGGCCGAAGAAAAGGCCCGCGCCGAGGCAGCCAGGGCAGCGCGTGACAAACAGCTGGCCGATCAGAAAAAGCGCGAACAACTGCTCAGGATGGAAGAAGAGGATCTGATGCGGCGCATGGCGGACGAGGAAGCCGCCAACGCAGCGCGTCAGTCCCAATTGGCCGAAGCGCGCGCCGCTGCCAGCAAGCGCCAGGCCGCGGTGGCGGGTGTCGTGGGGGAATACCGTGACCTGATCAGCGCCAAGGTGCGCGGCAATACCCGCGTGCCCGACAACCTGAAAGGCAATCCCGAGGTGCGCTGTCTGGTGAAGCTCCTGCCCACGGGTGAAGTCAAGAGCGTGCAGGTGACAAAGTCCAGCGGCAACTTCGCCTACGACGAAGCGGTGGTGCGCGCCATCGAAAAATCCTCGCCGCTGCCGCTGCCCGCCGACCGCGATGCGCGCGCCGCCTTCGTTCCGGAACTTTCCTTCGTTCATCGCCCCAAAGAGTAAGTCCGCATGCGCCGGAACAAGGCGGCGTGCGGCTTGCGACGGCAAGGCCGCCATGACGCCTATGCTAGACTTACTTTTGAATCAAGCCACTTGATCGAGATTCCCGCCCCCATGCTGCGTGCTGTTCTGCTGTTTCCCCTGTTCTGCCTGGCTTTGCTGAGTGCGCCGTTTGCCGCGCGCGCCGCGATGGAAATTCAGGTGGTCGGCGGTGCGGCCAGCCAGATCGCGGTGGCCATGGTGCCGTTTCAGTCCGCGCCGGGGCAGCCGGCGCCGGCACTGACCGAGATCGCAGGGAACGACCTGGAACGCAGCGGCCAGTTCAGGCGGGTGGATGTCAGCGGCGCGCAGCAGCCAGTCGCACCGGCTCAGGTCAACTATGGTGTCTGGCGCAGCAAGGGCGCGGACGCCCTGGTGATCGGCCAGGTGGCCGCGCTACCCGGCGGCCGCTTCGAAGTCCGCTTCTATCTGCTGGATGTGATCAAGCAGACTCAGCTTGCGGCCCTCAGCTACAACATTTCAGCGGCGCAATGGCGCGCCACGGCCCACCAGATTGCCGACATCATTCACGAAAAACTCACCGGCATTCCTGGCGCATTCAGCACCCGCATCGCCTATGTGCAGAAGCAGGGCAAACGCTTTGAACTGCGGGTGGCCGATGCCGACGGGCAAAACCCGCGCACCGTAGTGCGATCCGTCGAGCCGGTGATTTCGCCCCGGTTCTCGCCCGACGGCAAGCGTGTGGTGTATGTGTCGTTCGAGGACAAAAAGCCGGTGGTATATGCGCAGTCGCTGCAGGACGGCAGCCGCCGCAAGGTCGCGGCCTTCAAGGGTTCCAATTCGGCACCCGCCTGGGCGCCCGACGGCAAGCGCCTGGCGGTGGTGCTGACGCGCGACGAAGCCTCGCAGATTTATCTCATCAATGCCGACGGCAGCGGGCTCACCCGCCTGACCCGCGGCGGCAACCTCGACACCGAACCGGTGTTCTCGCCCGACGGCCAGACGCTTTATTTCACGTCCGATCGCGGCGGCAGCGCGCAGATTTATCAGATGCCGGCCGGCGGCGGCGAATCGCGGCGGGTGAGTTTCAGCGGCAGTTACAATGTGTCAGCTGCGGTCAGCCCGGACGGGCGGTATCTGGCCTATATCAGTCGTGATGAAGGCCGTTTCCGTGTGGTGCTGCACGAACTGGCCTCGGGCCAGGTTCGCGTGCTGACCGATACCGCACGCGACGAATCGCCCAGCTTCGCGCCGAACGGCCAGGCGGTGCTGTATGCCACCGTGCTGGGCGGACGCGGCATACTCGGCACCGTGGGTGTGGATGGGAAAACGCGTGCGCGCCTCTCCGAATCCGGGGTGGACGCGCGTGAACCGGCCTGGGGGCCGTAAGAAGCGAAATGCGCAGCCTGCAGAATTGTGTAAGCTGAGTGGATCGTGCTGAACTGTTATTCACCAAAGAGGAGAGACAAATGAACAAGGTTTTATGGCCCATTCTGATTGCACTGACCCTGTCGGCGTGCGGCACCACCGGCAGCACCCCCGCGACCGTCGAAGACCGCACTGGCGGCACGACCGCCACCACCGCCACCACCGCAGCCAAGCCGGCCGGCGCTGACAGCACCGGCGTCAACGGCAACGGCGTGGCGGGCAGCGTACTGCCCGGCGAGCCGGGCGATCCGCGCAAGAATCCGGCCAGCCCCTTGTCCAAGCGCAGCATTCACTTCGATTTCGACAGTTTCGTGGTGAAGGACGAATATCGCCCGATGCTCGAAGCGCATGCCGGCTATCTGAATTCGAAACGCGATTCGCGCGTCATCCTGCAGGGCAATGCCGACGACCGTGGCAGCCGCGAATACAACCTGGCGCTGGGGCAGAAGCGTGCCGAGGCGGTGCGCAAGGTGCTGTCCGTGCTGGGCGTGAGCGAAGCGCAGATGGAAGCGATCAGCTTCGGCGAGGAAAAGCCGCGCAACCCGGCCAGCACCGAAGAGGCGTATGCCGAGAACCGCCGCACCGATGTGGTCTATGGCGACGAGTAATGGCCTGATGCGGCGTTGCGGACTGGTTCTCGCTGCCGTCTTTTCGTTCGCGCTGGCACAGCCGGCGTGGGCGCTGTTTGGCGTCACCGAAGTGAGCAACGAGGTGAAGGCGCTGCAGCAGCGGGTGGACGCGATCGATGGTCGGCTCGTCAAGATCGAAGCGGCGCTGCAGGACAACCAGCAGATGCTGAACCTGCTGAAGGAAGTGGAAACGCTGAAGTCCGAGCTCGCCAAATTGCGCGGCCAGGCCGAAGTCCAGGTGCATCAACTGGACACGCTGGGCAAGCGTCAAAACGACCTCTATGCCGATCTCGACCAGCGCGTCGCGGATCTTGCCAAGGCGGCCAGGCCCGCACCGGGGGATGAGGCTCAGCCCGCAGCGTCCGGTACGGCAGTTCCTGCCGCTGCGGCAGGCAACCCGACGCAACTCGATCCGCTGGTTGAATCGCGCAGCTACGAAGCGGCGCTTGCCCAGTTTCGCGAAGCCAAGTACCCGGCCGCCATCGCCGGGTTCAACGGCTTCCTCAAGGCCTATCCCGACAGCACGCTGGCCTCCAACGCGCAATACTGGGTCGGCTATTCGTATTACGCGATGAAGGACTACAAAACCGCGCTGGCGCACCAGCAAAAACTGCTGGTGGTCTATTCGGCCAGCAACAAGGTGCCCGACGCCATGCTGAACATCGCCACCAACCAGATCGAGCTCAATGATCTGGCCGGCGCCCGCAAGACGCTCGAAGACCTGGTGGCCAAGCATCCCGGCACCCAGGCCGCCACCCTGGCCGCCCGTCGGCTGTCCACGCTCAAGTAAACAGCATGTCCGCATCACTCACACGCCACCTGCCAGCGGCGGGCGGTGGTTGTAAGCCCTCTGAATGGGCAAGCACCACGCTCCGTTTGACGGAGGTGTTCCTTTCCCTGCAGGGCGAAACCAGCCGCGCTGGCCTGCCGACCGTTTTCATCCGCCTGGCGGGCTGCCCGTTGCGCTGCCGCTGGTGCGACACGACCTACAGCTTCCAGGGCGGCGAAACCGTCACCCTGAGCGCGCTGCTGGCCAAGGTGGCGGACTTTGGCGTGCCCACCGTATGCGTCACCGGCGGCGAGCCGCTGGCACAGAAGAACTGCCTGCCGCTCTTGACCGCGCTGTGCGACGCCGGCTATTCGGTGTCGCTGGAGACCAGCGGCGCGCTCGACGTGGGTGCGGTCGATCCGCGGGTGTCGCGCATCGTCGACGTCAAGCCGCCGGGCTCCGGCGAGGCGGCGCGCAACCGCTGGGGGAACCTCGCCCATCTGACGCCGCACGACGAGATCAAGTTCGTGCTGGCCGACCGCGCCGACTACGAATGGGCGCGCGAGGTGCTGCGCGAACAGAAGCTCGCCCAGGTCTGCCCCGTCCTGTTTTCGCCGGTGCAGGGCGAACTGCCGCCGGCGCAACTGGCCGAGTGGATCCTTGCCGACCGGTTGCCGGTGCGGATGCAGGTGCAACTGCACAAGGTGTTGTGGGGCAACACCCCCGGTACATGAAGCCCGCGGTCATCCTGCTTTCCGGCGGTCTCGATTCCGCCACCGTGCTCGCCATTGCGCGCGAGGCGGGCTATGCCTGCCATGCGCTGAGCCTCGATTACGGCCAGCGCCACACCGCCGAGCTTGCTGCCGCCGCGCGCGTGGCGAAAATCCTGGGTGCCGTCGAGCACCGCGTGATGCGGCTGGGGCTGGGCGACATCGGCGGCTCGGCGCTCACCGACGATGCCATCGCCGTGCCGGAAAGCCCCACAACAGGCATCCCGGTCACCTACGTCCCCGCCCGCAACACCGTGATGCTGTCGCTGGCGCTGGCCTGGGCCGAGGTGCTGGGCTCGCGCGATATCTTCATCGGCGTCAATGCCGTCGACTATTCCGGCTACCCCGACTGCCGTCCCGAGTTCATCGCCGCCTTCGAGCACATGGCCAACCTCGCCACCCGCGCCGGTGTCGAGGGTGCGCAGTTGCGCGTCCATGCGCCGCTGCAGCATCTGTCGAAGGCCGAGATCATCCGGCGCGGCATCGCGCTCGGCATCGACTACGCGCAAACCGTCAGCTGCTACCAGGCCGATGCCGACGGGCGTGCCTGCGGCGTGTGCGATGCCTGCCGCCTGCGCCGCCAGGGCTTCGAGCAGGCCGGGGTGGCCGATCCCACGCGATACAAGTGAGTTCGGACGGGGTTTCGGCCTGATTCGTAAGCCGCCCGCCTTGCATACCCAACCGGTTGACAGGACAACACAGGGGCGTCGCCGCACAAAAACCGCCACGGCACTTTACCCGGCCGTGCCGCTTCGGCTATAATTTCGCGCTTTCGTGGGTAGGGTTTCTTCCCCATCCACGGGTCGGTAGCTCAGCTGGTAGAGCAGCGGACTTTTAATCCGTTGGTCGCGAGTTCGAATCTCGCCCGACCCACCAGATTCAAACAAAAGCCACGGGAAACCGTGGCTTTTGTCTTTTCGGGTCGGGAGGGTGACGCAAATTGTCACCCCGTGCCGTATAGGGGCAGAGTCGGTCGGGCGGAATACGGCTGTCACGATTTCCGGTGTTCGGAAAGAACATCTGGAGAATCAAGGCGCTCAGACCGGCCTGAGCGATTTTTTGAGACGAAATCTAAAGTTGGCACAGCCCCTGCACGTTAATGAGCCAGACACGGCAGGCTCGTGTTCCATTTGCCCAAACTTAAGGAGATTTGAAATGCGTAAAATTCAACAAGGTTTTACTTTGATCGAACTGATGATCGTGGTGGCGATTATTGGTATTTTGGCTGCGATCGCGATTCCAGCCTATCAAGACTACGTTACGAAATCTAAGTTTCAAGACATCGTTTCTTCGGCCGCAGCCCTGGAAACAGCTATTTCTGTATGTATGAGCGAGAACGCTGGCGTTGCAACAGCATGCGACACCGCAACGGAAGTTGGCATTACTACAATTGTAAACTCTAAAGAAGCTACTACTGCTTTAGCCATTACGGCAACCACTGCGGCTGTAACGGCAACAGCTGGTGCCCCTGCTGGCGGTTACACTTACGTCAATACGCCAACATTGGCTGCTGGTGATTCGTCAATAACTTGGACTCAGTCTGGTACTTGCGAAACTGCAAAGGTTTGCAAAGAGTAAGCAAAGGGGGAATCAAGGGGTCAGACACCATTAACTGTCCCACGGTTAAGTCAGCTACTAAAGAGACCGCTTCGGCGGTCTCTTTTTTTTTGGCGACGAACGAGACAAATGGGGTCAGACACGATATTTGTCCTAGGATGAAATCATCCCATTTCCGGTGAGCATCCCATGGCGCGCCTTCCCCGCTACGGCATCCCCGGCCAGCCGCAGCACATCATCCAGCGCGGCAATAACCGGCAGATCATTTTTGCAGCCGAGGCGGATTACCCGTTCTTTCGCGATGCGCTGGTCGAGGCGGCGGCCAAGCACGGGCTGGCGATTCATGCGTATGTGTGGATGACGAATCACATCCACCTGCTGGCGACGCCCGAGTTTGACGACAGCATCAGCAAGACCTTTCAGTCAGCGGGGCGGCGCTATGTGCAGTATTTCAATCACGCCTACAAACGCAGCGGGACATTGTGGGAGGGACGCTACCGCGCGACGGTGGTGGACAGCGAGCGCTATCTTCTAACGCTGATGCGCTACATCGAGTTGAATCCGGTGAGGGCGGGCATGGTTGCCGTGCCGCAGGACTATCCGTGGTCGAGCTATCGGCGCAATGCGCTGGGCGAGTGCGGGCCGAATGCGGATTGGCTGTCATCGCATGAGGAATACTCCAGATTGGGGCGGGATGATGCGGACAGGCAAAAGGCTTACCAGGCGCTATTCGCTGCGGCGATCGATCAGGGCGACCTTGCAGAAATTCGCGACTGCACACATAAGGGCTGGGCGCTGGGTGGGGAACGGTTCAGGGTTGAAATCGAGGCATTGGGAAAGAGGCAGGCGGCGTCCAAGGGGGTGGGGCGGCCACGGTTGTCTATCCTGGTCGACCGGGACACGTCGGGTCGGTAACGTCCTTCACCGCTCTTTTCATTGTGTTATCTGGCGATACCCAAAAACACCGCCAGACAACGACCCACTTCAAGCATTATTTCATCACCGGCCGAACCAAATGCCTCACCTAGTTTGTCCCGCTTCACGGTCATGGCTTTATCCACCATCACCTGCGACGGCTTTTGCATGTTGTTTGTCTTGTCTGGCTGAACGGTTACGCGAAACAGCGGCGCATCAACCAAGGTGCTCGATACAAGCAAGACGGTCACGGTTGCGTGCTCGTTGAATTGGTCGGACTGGATCACCAGGGCGGGTCTTGGCTTGCCAAAATCGCCTTGCATGGCGATGGTCACGAAGCTACCCCGATTCATGCTGTCCAGCCATCTACATCGGACAAGGCTTCATCCATGAGATCCATTATTTCCACGTCTGCCATATCAGCTTGGGCGGCCAGTTTTGACTGACGTTGGCACTCGGCCGCAAAGCCTGGCCGCCTCGTATCCGGCACCCAAATTTGGATAGGACGAAGCCCGGCCATGCGTAGCGCATCACGCCGCTTTTGTACTCGTGCAG
>Ga0299912_10000309_pt1 | contig 44219 bp, 42 predicted proteins | sample RVTome_2_FD_207667 | JGI IMG/M metagenome (GOLD analysis project Ga0299912, IMG submission 207667) | Soil microbial communities from uranium-contaminated site in the Upper Colorado River Basin, Wyoming, United States - RVT95D214 (version 2) ... | reverse complement strand
GCATACACGCGATAATGGCAGCGTATGTCTGCAATTCAATGCCGTTGCGGTTGTAACTGTGCAGATGCCGGCACCGAAGAACATGCTTAAAAAAGCGAAAGAAAATCTCAATCTTCGGCCTGGTTCACCTCAGGGTAACAGTTCAAGGCAGTGTATAGAATAAAATCACCGACTCCTGCCGATGAAAAGAGTAACCAACTGTTTTAACAAATCGAAAGGAGTCGGTATGGTTACTCAAATTATCGACACATCTGCACCTCAACAAACATATTTTTTCCCCCAAAAAACGTCCACAGCATCCTGTCTTGGCATCCACGTTTAACCCCCGGACCTGTGCCGGGGGCGAAGCCCTGCCCACAGGTGGCAGGGCTAATCTTGAAGGACGCCTACCGCGGATTGACGGTGTGTTCATCACCCATTACCTCTGATGCACTCGATGAGCTCTTTATGCCCTCGGCTGACGAAGATGATGTTCTATTTTGCCTGCCGGTGACGAAAAACTGGATTCGTCAGTTTGTTCTGGCCCTAATCCTGATCTGCCACAGCAGCTTCCGGGGCGTGATTGAGATCCTCCAAGAGGTGTTCGACTATCATAACCTAAGTCTGGGCACGGTCTACAATATTGTCAGCGAAGCCGTGCAGAAGGCTCAACCTATCAATAATGCACAGTACCTCTCTGGTATCGGTGTGGGCATTCCTGATGAGATATTCCAGGCATCCAAGCCGGTGCTTGTGGGCATGGATGCCAGGTCAACCTACTGTTACCTGCTGACTGCCGAGGAACAGCGAGACGAAACCACCTGGGGCGTGCACCTGCTGGAACTGGCCCAAAAAGGCCTGCACCCCGATTATACCATTGCCGATGCGGGACGGGGCCTGATGGCCGGACAGGCCGTTGCCTGGCACGATGTGCCTTGTCATGGCGATGTGTTCCATGCCGAGCGTGATCTGGCAAAGCTTGCCTATTTCCTTGAGAATCGCGCCGCCGGATGCAGCACGATGCTGCAGAATCTCCAACGCAAGATGCAACGGGCTAAAAACATCGGCCCGGTATTTCAATCGGCCAAATAGCCCCAGATAGCCCGCACCCTTGATCGTCAGATGGGCGACTGTGTGACCATTGCCATCAAAGACGCCGGTGAAAGGAGTCCCCTGAAACCAAGAGTTCCGGTCATTCGGGTCAGTATCTGGCGCAATGACGGCCCTGTCGAAGACTTTGCGGCCGGGGAGGTTGGGGTCGAGGTCGATGTCGGCGGTCAGGATAAAGTGCTTGTCGTAATCCTCGGGACTATCGCCAAGTGCCATCAGATCGGCTGGCGTGGCGATCTGGTACGGGTCTTCTCCTGTTCCGCTTCCCCCGCCATATTTGGCCTGGGCCGGGAAGCTGACAAGGCAAACCGCGATAAGTAAAGGGATTGTTCGCCAGATTTCTGACTTTCGAGTCGATTTCATATTCTGTTCCTCCTTCTTCTGCCTTCTTCCTCCTGCGAGCAAGCAGAATCGCGATCCTATGACCGCCTGCTTTTCCTATAGTTGCCATTGTGCAGTATACCAGATGGTGGTTGTCCAGTCAATTATTCCGCCGACAAAGACATGCTGGCTCGTAGAGTACCGCCAAAAAGCACCCATATTGATGCATCCACCGTGCGGCTAATCTACGGCTTCACGGCCCGGTCGTACATGCGAACATCATCGATCAGCCCTGACCAGAAACTGCTGACATCAAGGTTCTTGCCGACATCAAAGTAAAGAACTCAAACACCTTGTGCCTTCGGACAAGCACCAATGGTCCATTTGGCTAGACACGTCTGGTTTTTGGTTGATGCAAGCGTAATTGGATCACAGACTATTAAACGCTCAAACGTTGGAATATGCCGTGAATTCCCGACCCTTGCCTTCACATTCATTGTTAACTTTACTGATTATGAAGGCCGAAGATCTGCCAAAAGGTCTGGACCGGTCCTGCCAGCCTGTCAGGCCAGTGCGCGCGCACCGAAGGGACTGTCGATTTAGTCGCTACGTCTGAAGGCTCTTGGCAGGAGCCTTGTCGGTTTTTCAGGGTCAACTGTACCTGCGTCTAATGCTCTTTACGTGGCTGGATTTCACTGGTCCGTGTTGTTGACGCAATGATGATGTGAAGTTGAAAATGCTACAAGGCAAAAAGGATCCCAACGAACCCTCATGCTGGCATTGTGCAGAACCTGACACGCATACGAACTAACTGACGCACCAGCTTAGACAGATTATACGACGTGCATATCCAAAGCCATTCGGTTCTGACCTTCTCTAAACCACGCAGCAGAAAACTCCGTATCTTCATATATCCCTTAATAACCGCAAAGGGTGTCTCACAAAGCCACTTGCGATTGGCGTAGATCTCCTGTCCCTTCGCAGTACCCATGCGTTCTATCGCCCTCTGCCGGGCAGATTCAAATTCATCACGATATACACTCCGTAGCCTGGCTTTGCCTATCAGACATGACCTATCCAAAGGACAGTCAGAACAACACAAAGAGCGATATTGGCGAACACAAACCTTACCCCACTTCTTGGCTTCCAGAAAATCCCGCAGGTAAGGCAATCTCCGTCCCATAGGACAGTAGTAACAATCTGATGAAGCATCATACACAAATGCCGACTTGGCTAACTTCTTGCCGGACTGGCTCGTACGAGCAAGCTGGTGCCACTTGGATACAGGCACAGCCTTGGTCAGATCATCACGCTCGGCAGGGTTGTCCTGTTTGATTACCTGGCCTGAGACTGGAATATAGGCTTCTATGCCCCGATCTTCAAGCTCCTGTAGATTCCGTCCCGTGCCATGACTGGTGTCTGCCAGCAATTGTTGAGGTTTCTGCTCGAAACGCTCTTCTATCCGCTCCACCGTAGATACCGTCATATGGGATTCATCCCCATCGCCGGTAACATCAGCATCGACAATAAATCCATTCTGGCTGTCCACCGCCACCGTCGTGGTATAGTTGGGAGCATAGCCGCCTTCTTTACTTGGAAGAATCAATGAATCCGGGTCCGTTACAGGAATACGGGCCGGCCTCTCACGACCTTTGACGTGCCGACTGCGTCTGGCCACAACCTTCTCTTGCGATGCCAAGGCCTTCTCAAGGGCCTGCTTACGCTTCTGGAGACTACAAAGCTCCCGGGGCAAACTGCTCGGTGAACTCGAACCAAACAGATCCTGGTCCTGTTCATCTGCTGCCTGAGCCTCTGAAAACATCTGCTCTATCTGTGCATCCAGCTCAGCAAGACGTTCTTCGATCTGCTCGGCAGAATAAACCCTATCCCCACTGTTATTGGATCGAATCTGCGTACCATCCAATCCAACCTGGTTAAGGCGGATCAGACCCATAGACATGCAGATGCGACCGATCTGCCGAAACACGTCTTTCAGTTCCTTGCTAAACTTCGTACGAAACTTACAGATCGTGGAGTGATCAATCCCTCGCCCACAAGTCAGCCATAGGTAATCGATGGAATTCGCACACAAGCGTTCCAGCATCCGGCTGCGACGAATGCCCATACTCAAACCATATAGTATGACCCCAGCCAGAATCTTCGGATGGATCGGCGGTTGTCCAACGCAGCCAACATACTGGGCTTCCCACTGCGACCAGTCTAAAGTGGATAAGATCTCGTCGAACAACCGGGCAGGGTGATCTTCCGGAATCCAGGAATCCAGCGTAGGAGCGAATAATACGATTTGGTCGCGATCCATCGGGGCTTTGGACCAATATCCCATGTGGCTGCCTCCATACAACTCAGACAATCAATTGATCAGTCGGATTATACCGCTCAAGCCGGTAACAACCTACGCAAAAAACGTTCCAACTAAATCGACAGTCCCGAATGACGCCCACATGAGGCCCTTTTGGCTTTAGCCTGATTCTCGGCCAGCTATCGCAAATGCTTATCCCAGTCTATGGCAAATGCAAAGATTTATAAACTTCAAATTCCTTATATGCATTGAAGGCAAAAACATCCAAACCTAAAAAGCTGCTTTCAGTCTTGACAAAACGCTCGCAGAGACAAGAACTGTTAGGATAAAAAAGTGGCTTTGAAATGTTGGATTTGACTGCCTTCTAAATTTGGCCTTTCCGGCCTGGAAAACCAGGAATACCTGCAAAGGTCAGAGATGTGCGAAATTTTCTTCGTAGCCAGCGCTGTATAAAATTCAGTCTTTTCTTCGCAGCGTTCCTTCCTTTTCTCCACTTTTTTTCTTACCTTGTTTTCATTCTCACCTGCGCCGCTGTCCGCTTTTCTCCGACGGTATTTTGCTGCTGATGCTGATTTTCATTCAGCGGCCAATCGAGAAAGTCTTGCCAAAAAGTTGCTCCTTAAAAAGGTCGCTCATTTAGCGCCTTCTCTGGGCCTGGGTCTGTCAGCATCAGCCAAAAGGTTTATCAACCCCTACCACCTTGTACGATCGTACTAATTGGTATTATCCAATCGATAAGGAATAAGCGGAAAATGGCAAAACCAGAAACCGTTTTCAAGGTGGGAGCTGTAAGAGCCTCTATATTTAGAAACACCATCCAGAAGAACGGCAAGTTAATACCACTTCCAAAAGTAGTGATTGAAGTCAGATACAAAGACAAAACCGGCCAATGGAACGGGACCAACAGCCTTAGCGTGAATGAGCTTCCTAAGGCGATATTAGCCCTTCAGAAGGCATTTGAGTACCTGATGGAACATAAAGAGCCGGGACAAGCAGAAGAGCCTGAAATAGACTCTCAATGAGCTTGTAGCTCCACCTGCAATTCGAAAAGAACAACAAAATGGCAATCCTTTTAGTTGGAGGTACGAATTATGGTCGCACCACTTAAACAGCCAACCGACAAAAACACAATTAAACTGCTGCCTCAAGAGAAAGATAGCACATACCGGTTTGATGGAAGATTTGTAGCGACACGCAATGCCATAGCAAAGTTCGGCGAGGCTGCAATTCTTGCAGCATACACCATGCTTGAAAGAGAGGTTAGCAAAAAAGGCGGCTTAGACTACCTGCAGGTCTTTGAAATCGACGGTGAAAGATTGTGGTTTATCGATGATGTCAGCCATGTCACCTGCCTATTGCCGGATGATTATTAACGCCGGTTTGTCAAAACGTTTTTGAAATGAAAGGAATGGTGCTATGCAAGATCAAGAAGAAATGACTCAGATCAATCAATTTCTCTGTATGATAACACCGATTGTTACCAGCCAAGTAAGGATGCTGCTTGAATCAGCAGGCCTGCAGGTCGAAGAGGAAGGTTTCGGGCTTGATGCAGGCTTTTCCATCAAATTTGGCCAAAGACAGCTCAAGTTCTATCTTCAGAATCTGCTGCTGGAGATAGCGACTATCGACAGGGACCAGCAGCCTCTAAGATTTGACCAGAATCTGCGTGATCTTGATTACTTTGCTGCCAAGACCGCCCGCGTGGTAGAGAGCAAGCTGAATGTCCTTTTTCATCTGCTGGGGCAAGATGATGTAGAGGCGGCGATAGAGAATATCGTCCAAGATGCAAAGCGATATGAAAGAGTCCGTATCTGGCGATTTGACCAGACGGACACCGACAAGAAAGCGAGGTCAAAACCATCCAGGCACTTGAAGAGATTTGTGAGAACACCAGGGCTATTCGCCGGGTCGTCAACAGAATCTTCGACCACCTCCACGAATCCGAAGAAAAAAACGACGACTATAACGGCGATACAGTGAGCTGGAAGGACCTGTACAACAATGATGACATGTACTACTGAATCGGCTGACGGACGGCAGATACCAATAGTCAGCCGCACATCACACAGGACGGCCTTTCAATTGGGTTGCTGCGTTAGGTCCAGACGCTTTTATGCTGGACCACCCAAAAAGCCCTCGTGGAAGAAAACAGGCTTATATTCATGTTCCGTGACCCAACGAATGGCTGTCTCAAGCCTTTGGAAGTGGTCTGGAAGATAGTTGGAGTAAAATGGCCAAAAATACTGCTCGTGAGTAAACAAATCCATAATTTCAGCGCAATTAGGGTCTTTTGCCAGTGGCTCAAGCGTAGGCACGATGTGCTCGACAGGGACTTCATTACATATGATGTCTATTTTGGAAAGTACTATGCCGCTGCCGAAATCCATGAGCGCATCGTGCCGGGATAAATACTCGGACCGGGTATCATCCAACAGATAATTTATATCCCAGATGCCGTTACTCTGGCGGAAGTAGCCACTCAATACACGAACTCGTCGTTCATATAACGGCTTTAGAGCAGTTGGCTGTACCATCCCCCAATGAATAACCGTGGGCGGTGAGTAAGTTTGCTCACCGGCAAAGCGAATAATTTGCTCTGCTACTTTGTCCAAATCAGCAATTAAACGTTCAGGCGACGCATATTGGTATGGCCGGTCGGGCAGGTTTGAATATGCGTGAAAGGCAAGCTTGAGCCAGTCAGAGCTGTCCTGCCACTCGCCTTTATAGCGCTCAGGAAATTGAAGTAGTTCAAATCCATCTCCTGTTGTGTAATAGATGTTAAGAACAAAGCGTGTGCCGTATTTAGAATGGAGCTCGCGAAGATTCCTTAGGTAGAAGCAGTGAAAGAGTGAGGCGTATTTTTTCTGCGCTATATCACGCAAAAAGAAGCTGTTATCATCGATCGAGAACCGATACCGAGGCTGAGAATGCCTATCCCATACGACCCGCACACGATGTTCGTGCCGGCCGGAGTTGCCGTCTGACGTGGCGGTGATCTCTGTTTCTTTCTGGCGGAGAATTATCTCCGAGGTAAAGCTGGACCCAGCCCGGCGGGCGGTAATACCATTGACTGTTACGCGGTCACGGGACGGTGCGTGGCCGGATACCCGTATTTTCAAACCACCGTCGATCTGCTCACCGTGTCTTCGGTTCAGAACTGCGCCGTGAAAAGGCTCTTCAATCCTTATCGAATCGGGTGCCCCTGCTGATAAGGTTTTTGGTCTGGCTAAAATAATTCCTAATGCGCCTGCCACAGTGCTTTGCAGGAAGTTCCGTCTTGTTGCTGGCTCATTCATCATCTGATCACCTTTCATCATTATTCTGAGGGACTACTCTTGAATCCAGCTTGCACCTGCCAGCCAGGATTCTCCTTGCGCCGGTTGGATTCATAAGCACCAACGTCAAAAGGCTGCTCTCGCATAGCACGGTTAAAGTCAAGCTTTGGGGCGAAAGCCGAATCGGCATGACCAATAAGAACCGAGCCTGGTTTAGGCCAAACGTTCTTATTGTCGGATTTCACAAAAGCTGCTGCAATCGTCCCGCCATCGTGAAAGCGATCATCATCAATAGTTGCGCCCACGAGACGGCCCTGGACATAGTTGCTTTTGTAGGCTGCGTTATCGATTCCAATTCCGTCAACCGCCGTGAATTCTGGGCAATAAACAGCGTTGTTGCTGAAAACCATGTTTTGTGCTGTGGACCACCGAATCAGAACCCCTCTGGGATGGTTCACAATTGTATTATTGACAATCGTAACATTCTGCATCTTGGGCACGGCAGCGTGTGGTGCCGCTGTGATACCGGTCGCGGAGCAACCCAAAATGATGTTATTCCTGACAGTGGCATCAGAGATTACCTGGATACCTTCTCCGGCATTCCAGATAACGTTTCCTTCCACTGTGTTAATGCCTTTGCCGCCCCCATATACGAAGATGCCCGGATATTGCCGGCCAATGTTCGTATTGTGGATAACGTTATCCCGGACGATGTTATCATATGAACCGAATTTTATCTCTATACCATCGTTGCCGCCGTCGCTTGTGGTGCGCAGGTGATGAATGTAGTTGCCCTCAATTACAGTATTCGTAGTTACGCAGGAACCATCGTGGCAGCCAATATACATGCCTTCGCCCTCGGTAGACCCAGATTTGCTAAGACCCGTGTGATGAATGTGGTTTCTACGGATAATAAAGGCATCGCAATTGCCGCTATTCATGGTTAATGCGTTGTTACCGGTTTCGCAAATCTCACAATCTTCGATAGTGACGTGGTGTCCTCTGATAAACCTTACGCCTGAGCTGCCGCCTTTGAAGCATATACCTCTGATGATAGTGTACGAGCAATCAACGAACTCTATATTGTTATGCTTGTCGATGTTGTAGGCAGGGCGAGTAAGTATTGGCCTTTGCCCATCTGCAGCACGGATGATGATAGGCTTGTCGGATGTACCCTCAGCAGTAACAGCCCGACGACCGCTCTGAGAATAAATACCACCATGCAGAATCAGATCATCACCTGGCTTGAGCGAATTTGCGGTACTCTCGAATTCTTCCTGCGAATCTACGGTTGCCGGATAGATCTCAAAGGTAGCTCCGTAGCAACTCAAGCCAATGACGAAACCACCCAAAAGACACATTACGGTCAGAATCCGGCAAGTTTGCACCTGAAAAGGTATGTGGCCGGTCGCGACTTGAAGCTTGGGGTCACCCATCTCCTTGAATCGAAACATCCCTATTGCCCTTCAATACCGCGTTAATGCCCAGGTCTCTTATCTGCATACTCACATCAAATGTGCCGGGGACTTCCCAGCCGAGGTTCATATTGGCTACCGCATAATCTCTCGGGTCAGGGCTGGACAAGTAGCCCCTTTCGACGGCACAGGCCAGTCCACTTTTTATATATGGCAGCAGGTCCTTTTCTACAGCGACCCACCTTCCAGTTTGCAACGGCGTTATGTTAACCTCTCTGCCGTCGATAGTGTAAATGAATTTGTCTGTGGAATTTTTGTGGCCTCTATCCTTGGCTGCGTAAGAGGGGGGAATTGCGTGTCTATTATCGAAGAAGGGAACACCAAACCAGAAATAGTTGCCCAGGTCCGGACTGCTCTGGTTAATATTTTTCACAACAAAAAACATCTGGAATTGGGCGGCATGGAGATTCGGGTCGTATTCCACCTTATTCATGCCATCTTTAAGGGAAAGAAGCTTTAGGCTTATCTTGAACTGAATCTTCTCTAAATCGTCCAAAGGATGAATGGCGGCGGCATCTTGTTCCACGAGCAGGTGTGGCCAGCTTTCCCCGTATTTTCTGGCCCTGTCACCGTATTCTGCTGTCGCCCGTATCTCCATGATGAGGTCCCGGTTTTGCGAGTCGGGTGCTCCGACAAGGACTTTTTTGCCTTCGTTCTGGTACGAAATATCCCCGTTACTGTGATGAATGCCCGGAGAACCTGCTAAGCTGTATTTTGTCCCCCATTGGCACAGCCGCCAAACAGGTTCATTCTTGTCATCGGCAAGATTAAGAACAGCTTCGACGGCCCTTGCTCTTGCCGGGTCAGAATAGCTGAGCAAAAACCCCCGTCTGAATCCGGTATCCAAAAACAGTGGTCTGATACCATCTTGGCCTTTCTTCCACGCCCTGACATATTCAACGCTGTATGTGGACGGCAGGTCGCTATCTCTGGGAAGGCCGAACCATTCGGGCATGGTTTCGCTGTCGAGATTTAAGGTCAATGGCTGATGCCAGTGCGTATTCTCCACCCACCTAACAAGGACTCCGTCAAAGTACCACTTGATTTTCTCCTTGTCCCATTCCAAACCATATACATGGTAGTCATCTGCCAGATTTGAGTCGGCCGCCCAGGCCCCAGCTGCAGACCAGTGCTGCTTCTGGGTTGGGGTCCTGAAGACATGCACGTTCATGTTGTATTTCTTCTCGGATCGGGGAGCACCTCCGCCAATTTCAAATACATCAATTTCCGTCCACCATTCTGGTGTGCTGTCGTAGAACCAAAAAGAGCTGGAGCCGTGAGACTTCATCGGCCTGGCTCTGATTTCGAAATAGCCATATTTGACCCTGGTTTTGCTCTGCACCGCAGCGGAAGTATAGGTGCGATAGCCCTTATCCTTGGGCATCTCAGCAACTTCCTGTTTTCTCATCGTAAGGTGCAGTTTGCCATCGCTGACATGGACATTACCGGGATAAAAGAAGGCGGGTTGCCTGCCCAGCCATCCGGGATTCTTTGGCCACCATTTGTTGGGGTCAAGTTCTGTGGATTCGAACTCGTCGCTCAAGAGTTCATATTTCTCCCAGCCGGCCTTATTACTCTGGTCGGAGAACGGCCAGACACCGGTAATCGGCTTTGGTGTTGGACCTAATTGGCCAACTCTTATCCAGTTGTCGGGTGGTTTCTTATTAGCAGGAGCCAGGCTACTGGCTACCAGGATGATGACAAGAGTGCCTAAGTAATATCTGCAGAAACTTCTGCGTGTCATTTTTCGCCCGTCTTATTGACGCAAGGATACTTACTATGAATCTCTCCCCATTGTCTATACCAAAGTCAGAAATTTCTTAGGTGGATCCGTCACCAAGGTACACGCGGCGGGAGCGAAGCGAGCGATCCGCCGCGTCTCACCTCCGCGCCGTAGACCTCCGCCGGGGTGCTATAACCCAGCGCCTGATGCGGTCGCTCGCAATTGTAAAAAGCGAAGTATCGCCCCAGGCCTTGCGTCGTCTCCATCACCGTCTGATAGTCCTGCAAATACACCTCTTCGACCTTGACGCTCCGCCACAGCCGTTCCACGAAGATATTGTCAAACACACGCCCCTGGCCGTCCATGCTGATCGCTACCCCAGCTTCTGTCAACGCATCGATCCAGTCCCCGCAGGTGAACTGGCTGCCCTGATCCGTATTGAAGATTTCGGGTCGGGCCAACTCTAGCGCACGCTTCAAGGCCGTCACGCAGAAGTCCGCCTCCAGCGTGATCGAAACCTCCCAGTCCACCACGTACCGGCTAAACCAGTCCAGGATCGCCATCAAATACAGCCACCCCCGAACCATCCGGATGTACGTGATGTCTGCCGCCCACACCTGGTTCGGCCGCGTCATCTCCAGCCCCTTGAGAAGATACGGATAGACCCTGTGTTTAGGGCCTGCTTGAGTCAAACCCCGCTTTCGCCGCGGATAAATCGCCTCCAGACCCCTCTGTCGCAGCAACCGACGAACACGCTCGGCATTGACCCAATGGCCTTCACGACGCAGCGATTCGGTCATGCGAGGCACACCATAGAACGGCGTCCGCGTATACTGTTCATCTATCAGCCGCATCAACTGTTCGTTGTAACTGGTATCCGCCTGCGAACGGTAGTACAGGCTGCTGCGACCCAGGACCAGCAACTCGCACTGACGTCGTAGCGAAATCTGCTCGTGCATCGGTTCAACCAACGCCCGTTTCTCCTCAAGCGTCAAGGCCAGATTTTTTTTCCAACCAGTCCAGTTCCACCTTCAACTGACTGATCTGCTGGTACAACCGGTCGGTCAGGGCCTGCTGCTGCCGAAAGTCTTCGCGATTCCCCTGCGAGAAAATCCCCGGCAGCCCATCCAATAACTGTCTCTTCCACTTGGTGATCTGGGTGGGATGGCCCCCAAACTCACTGGCCAGTTCGGCCATCGTCTGGTCCCCCTTGACTGCCGCCAAGGCCACCTTCGCCTTGAACGACCCGTTGAACTTCCTGCGATTGTTCTCCATGATTCGTCTCCTGAATGCTCCTTCACTTCAGGCAACAAATCCACCTTAACCACTGGTCCAGTTTTTGGGCAGCATTATAGTTCGTACAATCTTCAAGCTAATGGCATCAGGCAAGTTTACCATCGACACACTCCGGGATGAGCTTTTCCAACGCAATATGTACTTTTCCCCCAGGACACAACGCTGGATGCGTTCCCATCTGGCGAAATTATTGCGCCATCCCTTCTACATCGGCAAAATCCTCTGGCGTGGACAGATTTACGAAGGCAAGCATGAGGCACTTGTCGATGAGCAAACTTGGGAAAGAGTGCAACAAATACTGGACGGTCGCAACCGCTGCAGCCACTACAAACGAAGGCATTTCACATACGGGCATGGGCTCATCACGTGTGCCCAGTGTGGATATAGCATTACTGCCGAATTGCATAAACAACGGTATACGTACTACAGGTGTGCCCAAATAAACCATTACGAGCATCCTGTTCGGCCAAGCTGGGTGCCAGAGTCAGTGATCGAATCTCAGGTCACTGATATGCTGGATAGACTAATTCTGCCAAACGAAATATACGATTGGGCACTGGCATATCTGAAAAACATACTTGAGAAAGATGTTGATGATGCAGAACAGGAGTTGCGAAACCTCAAGAAAAGGGCTACCGATGCACAAGCTACTTTGGACACACTCCTGCTCAAGGCCGCCCAAATTAAGGACAACCTCGCGGAGGAGTTTCTGCGTCTGGCTCGGCAGAAGCAGAGAGAATTAGCTTTGCTGCAACAGCGAACAACTCAAATCGCGGCTGGAAGGCAGGAAAACAACAGCGATGCAGCAAAAATTTTAGAACTCGCACAACGTCTTTCACAGCAATACGTTGTATTCTCACCTACCCAAAAACGCCAAGTTGTGGATTCGGTATTTTTGAACGTACGACTCGATACTGTAAACCTTTGTGGTGAGTACAGGTTACCGTTCTCAATCCTTGTGGAAAGTCACAGTCGTCCTCTTAAATCGGGGCGACAGGACTTGAACCTGCGACCTCTTGCACCCCATGCAAGCGCGCTAGCCAAACTGCGCCACGCCCCGTCAGTCGAGATATTGTAACGCAAAATACTTGCCAACACAAACGTTTTCTTGATTTCCGTAGGGGTATTCTGTTTTAACCAAAACCTACGTCTCTGCTGATGCTTGCGATCCCCGCCCGGACGGGTTTTCTGTGTTCTCGATTGATTCGGCAAAGATTTCTCTAAAAAATTCTTGACAAAGTTAGCTGCCCCTAACTATATTGGGAGGGATTTGGTAGAGTGGACAAGAACCTATGACTGCTACGAGAAACAATAATCTGAGCGCCTCTTTGGAGGATTATCTTGAGGCTATCTTCAACATAGCCGGCGAGTCTAAAGCTGCCCACAGCAAGGACATAGCAAAGTCGCTGGGGGTATCCAAGCCCTCGGTCACGGGCGCGTTGCGAGTGCTCAAAAGAAAGGGACTCGCTAATTATACGCCCTACGATTGTGTCACGCTTACCGGGCCCGGGCGGGCCGCTGCCGCGGAGGTTGTCCGCAAGCACAATATTCTCAAGTCCTTTCTTGTCAAAGTATTAGGTGTCGAAAAAGACGTTGCGCACAAAGCCGCCTGCAAAGCTGAACATGCCTTGGGGCAGGAAGTTATCGGCAGGCTTTTGTGTTTCATAGAATTTGTCACCACTGAAACTAAACGGGGCTACCACCTGACGACGAGGTTCAGAAGATTCCGCAGAAAGAACTCGCCGCAAAATAGTAACAGGCAAGACAATGTTGTAGGAGATGCTAAGTGACGGAGCTAACGCAACTGAAACCTCTGTCGGCAGTCGAAGCTGGCCAGACGGTCAAATTGGCCACCATAGAAGCAGGGCGGGGCCTGCGGAGCCGACTGCTGGCCATGGGCCTGGTGCCGAATGTGAATATAACCGTTGTCAGCAGCGGAGGCCCCGGACCTTTCGTTGTGAACGTTAAAGGCACGAAAATGGCGTTGGGCAGAGGAATGGCACACAAAATTATGGTTCTGTAAGTAGCGACCGTTTTGAGGCAAGTTTTTTTGAAGATATTGTTTGCCAAGCCTAACTTTTCTTTTCAGCGGTTCAATTAGTGTCCAAAGATTATGAAGAAGATTATCGTAGCCATAGCAGGCAATCCGAATAGCGGCAAGAGCACGATATTCAACATGCTGACCGGCGCCCATCAGCACGTGGGCAATTATCCTGGTGTAACGGTCGAAAAGAAAGAAGGGCTGTGCAGGTACAACGACTGCGAAATGACGGTGGTCGATTTACCCGGGACTTACAGCCTGACAGCTTATTCGGTCGAAGAGCTTGTTGCCCGCAATTTCATCGTTGACGAGCGGCCGGACGTTGTAGTCGATGTTGTTGACGCCTCCAATATCGAGCGAAATTTGTATCTGGCAACTCAGTTTATCGAGATGGATGCCCCTTTGGTTTTAGCCTTCAACATGAGTGACATTGCCGAGCGAAAGGGCCTGGTATTTGACATTGAGCATCTGTCGAGACTTTTGGAAGCGGCGATAGTGCCCACCGTTGGCAATAAGGGCAAGGGTCGAATAGAGCTGCTCGATGCAATCATTGAAACGGCGCGACAGCCGAAACGCCAGCGGGCGCACCAGGTCTACTACGGAACTGAAATTGAAGACGAAATAGGCCGGATTGAAAAAACCATCGCAGAGAAGGAAAAGCAATTGGCCCAGAAATATGGCGCTCGGTGGGTTGCGCTCAAGCTGTTGGAGCAGGATGTCGAAGTAACCGCAAAGACATCCAGTTCAGAGGTGCAGGATGCGGTCAGAGTCAGCATCGGGCATGTCAGGACTATTTTCGCAGAAGAGCCGGAAACAGTGATTGCCGACCGAAGGTATGGATTTATCTCCGGCGCCTGTCAGGAAACCATCAAAAGCACGGTGGAGTCGCGCCATAGTGCCAGCGACACGATAGATGCCGTGCTGATCAACAACATTCTCGGCCTGCCCATTTTTCTGCTGCTTATGTACCTGGTCTTTGTGCTGACATTTAAGCTGGGCAAGTATCCTATGGGCTGGCTGGAACTGCTCTTCGATTGGCTCGGCGCAAGCATAGTGGCTTTTTGGCCCACCGGCAGCGAGAGCTGGCTCAAGTCGCTTCTAATCGACGGCGTGATTGGCGGTGTCGGCGGCGTCCTGGTTTTTTTGCCAAACATCCTGATATTATTCCTGGCAATTGCAGTGCTGGAAGATTCAGGCTATATGGCCAGGGCAGCGTTTGTCATGGACCGTGTAATGCACAAAATAGGGCTGCACGGAAAAAGCTTTATACCGATGCTTATCGGCTTCGGCTGCTCGGTGCCGGCTATTATGGGCACGCGAATACTTGAGAACAGGCGCAACCGGCTTACTACGATTATGGTGATACCTCTGATGAGCTGTGGCGCCAGATTAACTATCTATGGGCTGATTATACCGGCCTTTTTCCCGGAGAACTTGCGGGGGCCGGTGCTGTGGCTGATCTATCTGATCGGGATAGTGCTGGCAATTGTGTGCATCAAGATACTCCGGCTGACCGTGCTCAAAGGTGAGACGATACCTTTTGTAATGGAGCTTCCACCTTATCGTATGCCCACACTTAAGTCTATTTGTATTCACATGTGGCAAAGAGGTTGGATGTATCTGAGAAAGGCAGGGACAATAATCCTGGGCGCATCAATCCTGCTATGGGCGGCGATGAGCTACCCTAAGCCCGCCAGCGATGTTCTGGCCAATTTAGGCCCCGACCAGGCACACCGAGTTCGATTGGAGCACTCGGTCGTTGGCCGATTGGGAAAGGCGATAGAGCCGGCCTTAAAGCCGCTCGGTTTCGACTGGAAGATCGGAACAGCCCTTATCGGTGCGGCCGTCGCCAAGGAGCTATTTGTAGCACAATTGGCAATAGTGTATGCGGCGGGCCGTGCTGACCAGGGATCACAGACTCTGCGGGAAAAACTCCAGCAGGACTATACGCCATTGACGGGCTTTTGCATTATGTTGTTTTGCTTGATTTACGCACCCTGCGTAGCAACGGTCGCAATGACCAGGCAGGAGACAAATTCCTGGGCCTGGGCGCTATTTCAATTCTTGGGCCTGACTGCACTGGCTTATGTAGTCACGTTTATCGTTTACCAGGTAGGCGGTTTACTGGTTGGTTAGTTTGGCCTTATGCGGAGTAGATAATGATTGCTCCGATGGCCAGGATGAACACGGCCATAAGCCGAGAAAGTATAAGTGACTGTTTTTGATACCAGTCAAGCAGAGGCCCGATTTTTGCCGGTCCCAGCATAAAAACCAGCAGTCCCGATATTAGGAAAAGAATCCCAAAGACCAGAATTACCCACGTTTTGCCACATTCGCGGGCGCCGAGCAGGAAGACCACTGCCAGCGCAAGCCGGATCAGCCCCGCCAGGTACACGCGTATGCCCTTCTTGAAGAATTGGATGATGAGCTTCATAACGGTAGGCTTCACGAGGAACACAATCGCGATAGAGACGATGATTATGCCTATGATTTTAATAACCGTGGCCATAGTGCTTATCCTTCCTTGTCGCCTCGTTATATGACTTATTCGGGATTCTCAGCGGCGTTTTGGGCGTCCCGTTACCTGTTGCACGCTTCATGGCTCGGCTCATCGATAGGCTCTATCAGATCGATATCTATCTCCACGCTTGCTGCCTGGCCGAGCATATCTATCTGTAAGAGCAAACGCGCGACATTTTTGATCTGGATGACAATTCCCTCCAGGCCCAGAAGCGGTCCAGCTATGACCCGGCACCGTTGGCCGGCCTTGATGTATTTATACGGCGTCAAGGGAGCGCCGGCTCGAAGAGCTCGCTCGAATTGCACCAGCTCGTCAAGCAGTTTATCTTGATTTTTTACCTCAATTACACCTGCCACACGGTTTGTCCGCAATAGTTCCACGCGTTCGGTTTCCCGGCCACAAAAGAATAGATACCCGCTGAATAGTGGCAGTAAGGAGCGGAACGTCCTGTGGCTTCGGCGCTGAACCTTCCAGGTCATAGGTAAAAAATAGCTGATGTTCTTGGCGACCAAATCGTGCGCCAGAGCCTTTTCGTTTCTGCTTTTGGTGTGGGCGACCCACCATAGGCCGGTAAAATCACTGATTGATTGTGCTTCCGGCCAAATGATGGGCGGATTTTCGCTCTCTTTAAGCAAGTTTGTGCTCCTGTGCCAGAGGCATTAAAACCGGTCTCTTTCTACGACGCTCCTGCGGGCTCAAGCTCCTTTCCGTGCCGGTGACCTGTAAACCGTCATTTCGTTTTAGTCGATTAACCAGACTGAACAATTAGTTTAGATGTGTGCGCGCCAAAAGTCAAAGCAATTGCCAATTTGTTTCTGAGTGTTCTTGCTTGACACTCGAGAGCCGGATTTCTATGATGAATTTGTCCATTTTATGATAGCGGCGATGCACTTGGAGCAATAATGGCTAAATCACGAATCGCGGCGGGTTTTGTCGCCTCGCCAAATAAAATTCCAAGAGCGGCTGCTAAGGGCAGCCTGAACGTCCTGTTCACCTGCATTGGCAGACGGGTCGCCTTGCTCAATTGCTTTCGACAGGCAGCAAGGCAGCTGAAAGTAGAGGCCTCGTTTTTCGGCACCGATACCACACATTTATGCTCTGCTTTGCAATTATGCGATAAGGGTTTTTTGGTTAAGCCGATAACACACGCCGGCTACATAGCGCAATTGCTCAGGATTGTCAAAGACAATGCCGTAAGGTTGCTTGTTCCTACCGTTGATTTGGACTTGAAGCTTCTGGCACAGAATAGGCCAAGGTTTGCTGCCTTAGGTTGCCGAGTGCTGGTCTCCGATACCAAAGTAATCGAGGTTTGTCAGGATAAGAGAAAAACCTATCGGTTTTTAATTAAGAATGGCTTCGATACCCCGCTTACTGTGAGCGTTCGCTCTGCAATTTCCAAGCAGCTCCCAGCACGGAAGCTGACGTGGCCCTGCTTTTTGAAACCCTGGGATGGTTACGCCAGCAGGGGAAATGCAGTCGTGGACGGTCGGAGAGAACTCTTGTTTTTCGCCAGGCGAATACCAAATGTCATCTGTCAGGAGTTTGTCAGGGGCACTGAGTATACCTGCGACGTATATGTAGATTTTGGGATGAAGGTTCGCTGCGTTGTGCCGAGAAAACGTATCGAGGCAAGAGCCGGCGAGGTCAGCAAGGGCCAGGTGGTAAAACACGCCCGCATCATGAACGAGGCCGCCAGGCTGGTGGCGGTCCTCGGAGCAGGGCCCGGTGTTATAACTCTGCAACTATTCTTAACCCCGGATGATAAGGTGAAGTTCATCGAGATAAATCCGCGGTTTGGGGGCGGCGTTCCGCTGTCAATCAAGGCAGGCGCTAACTTCCCGAAGTGGATATTACAGGAGCTGCTCGGCAGAAGAACAAATATCCGCTTTGACGGCTTCAAAGACAACTTAGTCATGCTTCGGTACGACAGTGAAGTCTGGCTGGAAAGCCCCGGAACTGAACGAGGCAGCAAGTGATATTTGCCAATTTACTTCAGAATATAATTGGGCCGCACAGGTCGGTTGCGTGGGTCGTCAACTTTTGGCCTGTGTTGGTTGTGTCTTTCGCAGGGTCGCTGGCTGCTACCTGGCTGTGCAAAAAAATAGCCATAAAATTTGGAATCGTCGATAGACCTGATAATCTGGTAAAGACACATAAAGAGCCTATAGCATATCTTGGTGGCGTGGGCATTCTCATTGGTCTGACAGTTGGGGCATTGGTTGGTATAGGATGTTTGAGAAACGAAGAATTCTTCAGTCCGGCACTGAAGTGGCTGCTGGGTATATTAGCTGGCGGAGTGATAGCATGTTTTGTTGGACTCACCGACGACATATTGAACATGAGGCCGCGACATAAATTTCTGGGCCAAATCTGCGCTGCTACAGTTCTGCTGCTGGTAGGTATTACGCCAAATCTGCATCACGTCGCTGATCCTTTGGGCCTTCCGCTGCCCGATGGCCTTGAAACCATTCTGAGCATCCTGATCGTAGTATTCTTCGTGCTCGGCGCGACGAATTCGCTGAATTTGCTCGATGGGCTGGATGGGCTTTGTGCCGGTGTGACGGCAGTTATTACGGTTGCAATGCTGTTTTTATCCATACACTTAGCGACTTGGGGGTACAGTAAGGCCGGTGACCCTGTGCGGATTATAATATGTCTTGGCCTTGTAGGTGGAGTCTGTGGGTTTTTGCCCTTCAACAGGTATCCGGCTAAGATATTCATGGGTGACGCCGGCAGTATGCTCTTGGGTTTCATGGTTGCATCGCTGATGCTATTATTTGCCGAGCGTGTCCCGCGGTGGTGGCTGGCTTCAATAGTAGTATTCGGCCTGCCGATTCTCGATACGGCGGTGGCATTGGCACGAAGGCTGCTCAATCAGCGCCCTCTGTTTGTCTCCGATCGCGGCCACATCTACGACCAGATGATTGATAGAGGAATACCGCTGAAAAAGACCGTTGCTATCTGCTACCTGCTGGCCGGCGGTTATGCTGTGATTGGTTTGGTGATGAGCCAGATAAGAACCTGGTATGCTGCGGGTGTGTATGTTATTGTCTTTGTGGTTTCGGGCTTAGTGATAGGGAAGAAGGGTTACTTGAAGATGGAGGGGCTGCGCGGTGCCCGACGCAAATCCGCCGCAACGGATTGATCCAGTCCAAAATAAGCATTTTTTGAGAGGGTAAGAATGAAAAGGATAACCTCAGCAATTCTGGTTTTATTTCTTTGCCCGGTGCTCTGTCAGGCACAGATTATCAATCCTGGTCCCCTCCCATCACCGATGGTTACGCGAAACTCCGTAGAAGTCTGCCTGAATAGTAGGTACTCACAGCATACTCTCAGCAGGACCGCAGCCAGTACCCAGCAGATAAGTAATGTCCTCTGGGCTGGAGGAAGAGCACCGTTCACAGGCTCTTACAGGAATATATATGTCGCCACACCAGGTGGGACATATCTATATGATCCCGTTGGCCACTCACTAAGCTGGCATTCAAACGAAGTGACGTCTGATGGCGCCTTCGCGGTTAGATATGAAAGCGAGCTTGATTTCGATGCCGGGGTTTGCTTTATGCCGGCAATGCTTGCCTCTGTCTCTTTATGGAAGAGTGCTGAATCGCCAATGGCGAACTGCCCAAAAGGAATTGGATACCCAACGGCAAGGTTGATTTTTGGAGTGCAGGCAGTAAAAGGGCTGACAACCGAATTGGTTGCGCATTGTTCTGTGCCGGAAGGTGAGCCTGGGTGGCTGCCGGAACCTTCAACTACGGGCGATAACAGCCTTGAAGAAGTCTTAGCCAATCTGAAGTACGTCAATAGTTTCACTCAAACGAATTTGACGCTGCGGCAAATTTCCCAGATTCTATGGGCAGGATATGGTTGCACCGCTCATACGACAAGTAACAGTAGGGCAGGCTTGACCGTTCCCTCAGCCTACGCCAACTATTATTTGACGCAGAGCATTTATTTGGCGAATGAAAGTGGCGTCTATCGTTATCATAATAGAAATCCGGCCCCAAGCATGGCCACCAGAGACCATAGAATCGAGAAGATAACCTCTGTTCGTGTTAGAGGTCCTCTGCAATCTGATGATGTTAGAGGTAGTCTGCGATCTGCCGTTAGTGGTTTACCTGCGGCGCCGTGTTATGTCGTGCTTTGCCTTGATACTTCCTACGTAGGGCAGCAGTACGCTCAATTAGAGACAGGTTTTGCGGCCGGCAATATGCTTATCCAGGCCAGCGCAATTGGCTTAGGCTGTCACTTTAAGACTAAGCTAACCTCAGCCGAGCAGAAGAATATTCAAGCCTTCACAAATATACCTGCGTCACACATTCCCCAAGCGATAGTCAGCGTAGGTCCGATAGCAGCCGTAGTGTCTATTTCTGTGGTTCTTCAAGGTGATGGCCGGCCTGATGCGGGGTGGGTCGTTCCGTTGACCGTTAAATTCTTCACGCCGGGGGCTGATGTATTGAACGATACTCCGACATACGAATTCAAGCTGACCACCGCGAAGTCTCCTGCCGGCGGCGCGGCTGTCTGCGAGGCTACGGGTGTCGCGCCAGGCACCTATGACATCACCGTGCGCAGCGAGTCGACTCTGATGAATCACAGGAGAAGTGTCGTGATTTCTGCGCCAAGCACATCTGTGGACCTGGGCACACTTCTGGAAGGCAACGCCAACCAGGATAACATAGTCAATCTTGATGATTATGCCATCCTGTCGAGGTGCTGGCTGTCGTCCCAATCGCGGGCGGAGTATGACGCACGGACGGATTTCAACCGCGATGGGCTTATTAACGTGACCGACCTTTGTTTATTGACAGCCAATTGGCTGAGGATCTCGCCAAAAGAAATCACGCCTTAATAACACGGACGCCAGCTACAGAACGGAAAGTCCCTGGTGTCACACCTATAACAAAAAGGGTGTACTTAGCCGATCTTTCACTTGGCCGACTGTGGCCTCTGTATCTGTTGTGCAACCTGCTCATAGATGAGCCGCATTGCATCTGCCAGAGGGCCTTGCAGGTAGGTGCCGGCGGCCATTTTGTGGCCTCCGCCGCCAAATCTGGCAGCGATTTGGCTAACGTCAATGTCGCACCTGCTTCGCAAAGAGCAGCGGATTCGTCGATCGGCCAATTCCACAAATAATGCAGAAACCTTGACCGTGCCTATGCGGTGACATTCATTTATTAGATTCTCCGTGTCCTGGTATGTGGCGCCGGCCTGCTGGAAATCGCGCTGCGATAGATACTGGGTTGCGTATCGGCCATCAAAGTGCAACTGCAGCGTGTTCAGCATGATGATCATCAGCTTAAAACGAGGATATGAAGAATTTTGATAGAGTTTATCGTATATTTCTGCCGGTTTTACCCCGCCATCAATCAGCTCAGCACAACTGCGATAAACCCTGCTGTCGGTATTACTAAACTGAAACCAGCCGGTGTCACTACCTATCGCGACAAAAATAGCCTCAGCGATCCTTGTAGTTATAGGCCAATTAGCATATTTGAATAGATCGAGCAGGATCAAGCCCGTAGCCGCAGCATCCGAATCAAGCAGTGCTACGTCACCCAATTTGTCGCCGGTGACATGATGGTCTATTACAAGGATGGGCTTATCGGTCTGCTTTATATACTGCTCCAGGTCCACCAGTTGGCTGAAACTATCGGTGTCCACTACGATGATCAAATCGAAATGACCAAACTTTCCTTCTGTCACTTCCTGTGGACTAACATCCTCGCCCAGTACGTGAGCTTTCTCTGGGAAAAGAAACTCGTACCATTGTGGGACCGGCGAAGGGGCCAGCAGCTTCACCTTTTTGCCGAGCCAGGCCAGTACATCACGTAGTGCCGCGAGGCAGCCGCACGCATCGCCGTCCGGCCTGGTATGCGTAGTTATCAAAACACTGGCCGATTTCGCTATTAACTTTATCGCTTTTTCAAAACTTTCGTTATTTACCATAAGAACCATCGCACAACAAATATTCCCATAGAGCCCCAAGCGTTAGCGGGGGGCGATTTACTCCAAAATCAGTTTTTCACCATGACTGTTGCTTCCAGCACTTTTTTTCTGCGGAATTTACGCGGCAGGACCCGCAGATTATCAGCCTCGATGGCCTCGCCGCCCTTTAGGGCGGGACCTGCCTGCTGAGCACACCACTCGGCAAGTGTCGGGACCCGGCCGCCGCCAACTGTACCCTGCCACTGTAGTCCAACGGTCGATGCAACGGTACTCATCGGCACACCGCCTCCCATGATCCAACAAGATGTACCGCAGGTGTGAATGTACGCCGGCAAACGGTCAAATTCATCTTCGATCTCGCCGACAAGCTCTTCGATAACATCCTCCAGTGTTGCCATTCCCAAAACGGTGCCTTGCTGCGATATGACAATTACGATGTGCGTTTTCTGCTGGATCATCATCTCAAGAAGGGCCGACAAAGCTGTGTCTTCCTTTACCTTTTGGATCGGCCTTGTTATCCCTCTAACGGTCGGATCGGAAGGATTTATCTTGAGCGCCGCCACGATATCCTTGAAATTTATATATCCCTGTATGCTCTGGGCGTCGTTTTCCACCTCGGACACGGGGAACCTCGTGTGCATATCGAGATGCGCCTTGACAAGCGCATCCATTAGGCTGCTTCCAATATAAATCATCGATATGTCCTGCGCCGGTATGAAGATGTCATGCACTGGCCGGGTAGATAAATGCGCAGCAGCCAAAACTATCTTTTCCTCCCGCTCTCCCAGAAGCTTTGACGTCCTGGCAAGTGAAATAGCAGCCCTTAGCTCATGCAGCCACTGCTTGCGGCTGCTGATTTCCGCGCCATCCGACGGCGTCAGCAAGCCGACTACCTTCTTTAGCGTAGCCTCAATCACGGCAACAATTGGATGGGCAATCCTGGAGAGGAGCTTCATAGACGGCGATAGTGCCAATACAACCGTCTCGTTGTTCTTTAGGGCAATCATTTTTGGAACAAGCTCGGCAAAAACCACCGTTACAAACGTAAGCGGTATTATCAAAACCACAATCGCCAACACTTCTGAAACCATCCCGGAGACGCCCAAGGCATGCCGCAGATAGGGGGCAAATTCCTCCTGCACTCCTGCGCCGCCGGTCGCCGCCGCGATAGCCCCAACCACGGTAACTCCGAGCTGCACGACCGCCAGGCTCGCCTCCATCCGCTCTTTCATAAACAATCCTTCAGCCGCGCCTCTTTTCTTTTCATTCTGCAAAGCGGCAAGCCTCGCCCGCGATATGGAAGCAAGCCCCATCTCGTAAGCGGCGAAGATGGCGTTGAAAAAGAGCATAAACATAATAACAGCTAATTCGTAACCGAACATCACATGTCACCTCAATATTGTCGTCGTCATTCTATGTTTAGCCTGGGCGAGATTGCGAGAGACTTTATCACTGAGCTGCTTTTTGGCCCAGCTCGCAGATGAGAGTGCCTTATGCCCGCCATAGCCGACATCTTGCCCATCTGGCATCAAAAATCCGTGTTAATCTGTGTTAATCCGTGTCTAATTTCTTCGTGTCTTTGTGCCTTAGTGGTGAGAATCTCCGGAATCAGCTTTTCTTTCTTCTTGACCTGCGGCGGTCGGCTTCCTTCAAGTAAAATTTGCGAATACGAATACTCTTCGGACAAATCTCCACAAGCTCATCATCCTGGATATACTCGAGAGCAATTTCGAGACTCATGTTTCTGGCTGGTCTGATTGTCGCCGCTTCGTCCTTGGCCGCTGCGCGAATATTGGTCAACTGCTTTGCCCTTACCGCGTTGACGGGGATGTCTTTTTCCTTGCAGTGTTCGCCGACGACCTGCCCCTCATAAACCTGGTCGCCCGGCTCAACAAAAAATACGCCGCGGTCGTAAAGGGCATCGAGGGCATAAGCTGTCACCTGGCCTGTATTGGTCGCAATCATAACGCCTGCCTGCCTCTGAGGGATATTGCCTCGCATCGGCTGATACCTGTCAAAACTGTGATGCATAACCGCCCTTCCCTGCGTGGCGTTTAACAGGCGTGAATGCAGGCCGAAAAGCCCCCGTGACGGGATCGTAAATTCCATATGAATATAATCATTGGCGCCGCTTTTGGTATGCATACTGATAAGCTCGCTGCAGCGGGTTGCCAGAAGGCTCATAACGGCATTCTGGCAGTCAGCAGGACAGTCGATTGCGAGCAGCTCGATTGGCTCGTCAATTATGCCGTCTATTTTTCGTAAAATTACGCTGGGCTTACCTACACAAATCTCGTATCCTTCCCGCCTCATATTCTCAAGCAGTATGCCGAGGTGCATCAGTCCTCTTCCCGAGACCTTATACTGATCGCTCGTCTGTCCGGCCTCGACGCGCAGAGCAACGTTCTGCTTTAATTCTTTTTCAAGCCGCTCGCCAATCTGTCGGCTGGTGACGTATTTTCCTTCTCTGCCGGAAAATGGGCCGTCGTTGACTCTGAAAGTCATCGTCATCGTCGGCTCATCGACGCTTATAACGGGCAATGCTGCGGGATTGTCGGGACAGGCAATGGTATTGCCGATATCCACAGGGTCGAGGCCCGCAACAGCACAAATCTCCCCTGCCGGCATAATATCAACCGCTTTTTTGCCCAGGCCCTGAAATTGATAAAGCATCTGCACCTTCTGTTTGGTGTACAGACCATTTCTGTCAATAACGGTTACCATTTGTCCTTTTCTAATTTGGCCGGTGAAAATTCTGCCTATGGCGATTTTGCCGACATAATCGGAATAGTCCAGCGTTGTAACAAGCATTTGCAGCGGACTTTTGGGCGACGCATGCGGCGGTTTTATGTACTTTATAATCGCATCGAATACCGGCTGCATATCGTTATTTTTGTGCTTCAGGTCGGTAGTTGCCCAGCCCTCTTTTGCGGAGGCGTAAATAATGGGAAAGTCGAGAGCGTGGTCATTGGCGCCGAGCTGAACAAGCAGGTCAAAAACTTCGTTGACGACATCATTCGGGCGGGAGTCCTTACGGTCAACCTTGTTTATGACAACGACAGGCTTCAGGTTGTATTGCAGGGCCTTGCCGAGCACAAACCGCGTCTGTGGCATCGGGCCTTCAAAGGCATCGACAAGCAATAGTACACCGTCCGCCATTTTGAGAACTCTTTCGACTTCACCGCCGAAATCAGCGTGGCCCGGGGTGTCGATAATGTTAATTTTGTATTCTTTTCCCTTTCGGTCTGTATACAAAACGGAACAGTTTTTGCTCAATATTGTAATGCCCCGCTCGCGTTCTATAGGGTTAGAATCCATAATCAGGCCGTCTTTTCCGCCGGCAAGCTTATCAAGATCCTCGCTGCGAAACATGCCTGACTGATACAACAACTGGTCGACCAGCGTTGTCTTGCCGTGGTCGACATGAGCAATTATTGCTACATTGCGAATATAATTTGTATACATATAATACTTTCAAAAACGTTTCATAAAAAAATTTACGGAAATTCAAATCTCTGGACGCGGCAATATTTGCTTTGCCTTTTCGCAGTCCTTTGCGATTTGTTTTGAGAGGTCTTCGGGCGTCTTGAATTTATGCTGGCTGCGGATACGCTGGATGAAATCCATCGCCATATATTTGCCGATCAAACCGCCGACATTTTCTATCAGCAAATGCGCCTCTATCAGGACTGGAAATTCCTGCCCGAATGTTCGCGCCTGCCCGATACTGTAGACAGCCGGGATTCTTTCCTCGGAGGCCAGAATATCCTCTATAGTCTGCCCGATTTGGACAAAGCCGGCATAGACACCTTCGGCAGGAACAACCTGCGTGGGCTTTTTCATATTCAGCGTTGGGAAGCCCAGCTTTTTTCCAATTCCCCGACCGGGTATGATTTTCTCGATCAGCCGATACGGCCTGCCCAGAGCGGCAGCGGCATCAGCTACGTGGCCGCTCTCAAGCATATAACGAATTATCGTGCTTGAAACCCTGACGGTCTGGCCGGTCGAAAGTGTAATCTTTTTTGAGCCAACCACAGAAACCTCAAATCCTTTCTCAGTGCCCAACTTTTGCAGGGTATCAATATTGCCCGTCCGTCGCAGGCCAAAGTTAAAATCGTCTCCCTCAACGACCACGCTTGGCCGAACGTTCTCCACAAGAAATCGGCTCATAAAATCTTCGGGCGAAAGATTCAGCAGCGTGCGGCTATCCTGCAATACTATCAGGCAATCTACGCCGCATTCTGCCAGTAAGTGCGTTTTGAGCTCTAAGGGCGTCAGCACGCCCGGCGCCTTTTCCGGATGCAAAATGGCAACCGGATGCGGCTCAAAAGTCATCGCGACTAACTCGGCTGTCCTTTCCTGAGCAATTCGTCCGGCGGCAGCCAAGATTTCTTGATGGCCAAGGTGCACACCATCGAAGTTCCCAATAGTCAGCACACAACCTTTCTCTGTTTTCTCAAGGTCTCGCATTGTCTCCAAAATTCTCATTGCAGTTTGCCTATCTTTTCGGCTTTCTTGTTCTACAACAAACTGCGGACCAGTTTAACTTGCCGGGCTATAATCCGCAATGGCTTTCTGCCGGCTGTAGAGGTATAGCCCGTATGTCTACTTGATGTGCCACGGCCTCAAAGTCGACAAAAACCGCAAAAAAATTTGCAACTTAGTTGCATTTTTTTGAACCGCCGTGTATACAATATCGTATGGAGTTGAGCAACAGCCCCATCAGCCGTCTTGAGTTGGATGAGAAAATGAGACTATACGGCAGAATTGCGACCATTCTAACCGAGCTACGAGCCCATGCTCCATTTACATTATTCGGCGCTTTGACAGGTATTGTCTTTATGCTACTGTTTAGAAATCTTTCAGAGCAGGCAACTTACCGCCTCTTTTACATATTTCATCCGACCCATGTGACACTTTCGGCAATAGTAACCGCATCGCTATTTAGGTTGCACGAAAAGACAAAAAGCTTCATCATAGTGGTACTTGTCGGCTATTTTGGGTCGGTAGGCGTAGCTACTTTAAGTGACTCGATTATCCCCTTTTTCGGTGAAAGCATTCTTGGCGTGGCAGTCCCAACCGAAGCTAAAGTGCACGGTGGGCGCCAGCACGATAGTCTGGACAAAGACCAAGCTGAGCACGAGCAGCCTCAGCATTATGAGCCGAAAATCCACATCGGTTTCATCGAAGAGTGGTATATTGTCAACCCGGCGGCGATTCTGGGTATCCTGATAGCGTACTTTTTGCCTCGAACGAAATTCCCCCACGCTGGCCATATATTAATAAGTACCTGGGCATCAGCAGCCCATATTATGATGAACACACACAGCGCAGTAACCTTCTCTATAATTGTCGGGATGCTTATCGTTCTTTTTATTGCTGTGTGGTTTCCCTGCTGTTTTAGTGACATCGTGTTTCCATTGTTATTTGTCGGCTCGGAAAGCAATCTACAACATGCCCACCACTGAAGAGCTATACAAGAGCCGCGACCGTGAGGGAGCGGCAGGCTTTTCCGGAGAAAAAATGACAAAGTCGGATTTGGATAGACAAGCGTGTGGGATGCTCAAGGCTGCGAAGCTTTACCGCACTAAGAGCCGGGTAGCGATACTGAAAGTACTGCTCAAGACCGCAACACCACTTACGCAAGACCAGATCGCTGTTACAATCGGGCCAAAGCACCTCGATAAGGTTACGGTCTACCGTACGCTGTCAAGTCTGCTCGAAGCCGGACTTGTGCACAAAGCCTATCTCGACAAGCGGGCGTGGCACTTTGAACTGGCCAACAATTGCACAAGCCGTCAATGCCACCCACATTTTACATGCACCAATTGCGGCGGCACGCACTGTCTGACGGATATGTCTGTACCTATGCCTAAGAGTTCTCACAAGGGCTTTATCATTAGCCGGCAGCAAGTTCGGCTTGAAGGCCTATGCCCAGCCTGCGTATGAAGATTAGAAATATGAGTCGGTCAGCAAGAAAAAGCATTTTGATAATTGTAGTTGTCTTTTGCAGAAGAAGATACGGGAGGTTTTAGTTATGAAGATATGTATTCCAACAGAAACAGATGAAGGAAAATCAGCAAGAGTGTATGGTCATTTCGGAAGTGCCCCTTATTTTACTATCTACGATACAGAAAAAGATGATTGCCAGACGATTGATAATTCAAATCAGCATCACATACATGGCACGTGTAATCCAATCGATGTCTTAACAAGTAAAGATATCGATGCAGTTGTCTGCATCGGCATGGGCATGCGCGCGATCCAAAGGGTCAATGAGGCGGGAATTCGGGCATACAAAGCTTCGGGCGCTAACGTCCAAGAGATCATCAAAGAATATCAAGCAAATAAATTAGAAGAAATTACTGCAGAAGATGCCTGTCGCCGGCACAAGTGCCATTAAAAAGGGATGTGGTAATGAAGGTCTGTCCGATAGGAGTTATCCATACGCCATTTAAGTGTAAAAAAGATACCCCTATCCAACCATTCAAATCAAAAGCAATAGGTAGGGTAGAGGTATTTAAGAAATACAAAGATGGTCTTTGCGATATAGAAGGATTCTCGCATTTGATTCTAATTTACAAGTTTCATAAATCAAAAGGCTATTGCTTAAGAGTGAAACCTTTTCTCGATGATGAGCTACGTGGCTTATTTGCTACCAGATACCCCAGAAGGCCGAATCAGATTGGTCTAACAGTGGTCAAGGTATTAAAGCGCAAAGGAAATATTCTATTTGTAAAAGGCATTGATGTAGTAGATGGCTCTCCGTTACTGGACATAAAACCCTATGTTCCTGACTTTGGCCCAAAAGAAAAAGTAAAAATCGGTTGGCTCAAGGGAAAGATAGACAAGGGACGAAATAAGTAAGCCTTGCTGTGCACTAACGTAAGTCGCAATAAAAAACAGGGAATCGATTCAATAAGTTTGGAAGGAGATGTGAATGAGGCGACGTGAATTTCTAAGAAACTGCCTGGCAAAAGCGGCGGTAGGCGGATCGCTATTCTCGGTGCAATCAATACGCGGCAGCGAGGAATCAACAAAGCTAAACATCGACCCTGACAAATTCTCCGAAACGGCATACCAGCAGTTTATCCCGGGCAAGCGGACATGCTCAGAGTCGATTTTGATGGCGGGTTGTGAGGCCCTAAGGCTCAAGAGCGAGGTTGTTCCTAACATAGCATTAGGTCTGGCTGGAGGTGTTGGTCTGCAAGGAGAAATCTGCGGTGTTCTGACAGGCTGTTCGCTGGTCATTTCTCTTGCGGCGGCACAAATAGAGAACGACTACGCCAAGAAAAAAATGCTGACTCTTCAGGCAGTGGGACGGGTCCATAGCGCATTCAAAAAACAGTTTGGCAAAACGGATTGTCGGTCTCTATGCGGACTGGATTTGACGACGCCGGAGGGCAGAAAAAAGCTCGAAGAGGGCGTCAAAGAGCAGACCTGTGCAAAGTATGTTCAGGTGGGTTCAGCATTGCTGGCAAAAGAGCTGCAAAACCTTCGGCCTTTATGAGTGCAAAGACAGTGCCTTGTTGTGGCTTGATTCACGCAATTCGAAAAGCCACTTTCATACTTACGACCATTTGCTTTGTGGCCTTGGTCACAGGGCTAACGCTGAAACTACACCTATTGAGCCATAAACATCCGGATAATCATACCTCGAGCCGATGTCCAACCTGTCAACAATTGCTAATAACGCCAAATAAATTTGTCTTGGAACCACAATTTAGCCTTCCTGATACGGATTCTTTTCAAGATGAAATCGAATTCCCTCTCCAACCTTTAGTAGCTACATTTCATTATGAACCTTTCGGACCGCGTCCACCACCAGATCGTCCGGCAAGTTAGCGATTAGTTGCCCCCGACCTAATCGGGGTTTGAGAATTGGTTACCGATTAACCAATTAACTATAGATTCTCCGGACACGGTCTATGAATAAGAACGTGCGGGCCTTTACGCTAATCGAGTTGCTGGTGGTGATTGCGATTATTGCGCTTCTATTGGCAATTCTTCTGCCGTCGATGAATTTGGCTCGGATGCACGCCAAATGCCTGGCTTCGGCAAGCAACATGCGTCAAATCGGCCTGGCTCTGCAGATGTATGCCGACGATAATCGCGGAATCTTCCCTGAGACGACGCACGGATTGACAGGCCAAGAAGCTCGCAAACGCTCCTGGATTTTCACTCTCAGCCCGTATATCGGCGATGTAAATGAGATTTGCATCTGCCCGGCTGACCCCAAAAGAAAAGAACGTCTGGCTAACGGCCTGAGCAGCTATGTTCTCAACGAATATATCGCGGTTGATAATATCGATCCGTTCGGACGGATTGTCGGCTCATCATACCGGAACCTGCACAGGCTTAAAAAACCGAGTCAAACGATGACAACTTTTGTCGGCGCCGACAGCCTTTCTGTTAGCCTGACTTCAGACCATACTCACTCGCGTTTGTGGTTTCTTCCTGCCCCAAACGTTCCCTGGAACGCGATCCGAAAAGATATTCAGCCGGACCGATACCGCACGCATACATCACCGAAAAATACTGCCGGCTCGTCACTGTATCTTTACGCCGATAGCCGAGTGGAAACAATCAAAGCAAAAGATTTGAAAGAAATTGCCGACAGATTTGAGAATTTTGCAAAACCCAAAGATTAAATTAATCTGATGCTCGACGCTTGATACTCGATGAGTATCGGAAGGAGTACAAAAATGTACTTAAATAATTCAAAAACAATCAAGCTGCAAATATTGATTCTTGTTTTCGCTGCAATTTCAACGCCTGCTTTGGCGGAGGAGCACTGTACACTGATTTCCAGCGACATTACTACTTTCTATTTTGGTGTTGAGACGCCTATTCCAGATATAAATCATCCAATAATAATAGACTTTTTTCATACGGATATCGAAGTGGCTTTCACGCAAACAGGCTGGGATATTGCAGTTGCCAGCGATGAGCCGGATAGCCCACTCGGCGAAATCGCTGTCGAACCTGCTGAAGCACTTTTATATGTCAATACGAATGCCCGGATAACGCTTTCATCCATTCCAAATGGCTTTGAATTCATTGGAGCTAAGCCAGGCGAAACCTTCTGGGTGCTGCCGCAGACAGAGGGAACCGGAGCATTGCCGCTGGGTTTATGCGCAGACCAGGCCGATATTAGCCGTCTTTGCGACTGGGATCCAGGCGATGCCAGAGGAGCGGATATCGCCGATAAATGGTTTGAAGTAAAAGTTGTTGATGTCCGAGGGCCTGCTGATGCGAATTTTTCCATGTGGCAGGCTGACGGCATAAATCCGCCGGTTGTGTTTGTTTCCACTGCCGAACGCGGAATCAGCAACGATGACGTGTTTTACATTTCAGCCGGCAGCCATTCTCATCTAAACTGGGGTTTTACAAAGCCAGGCATATACGAAATTGATCTTCGGACTTCAACGGTCTGTAAGTGTGACGCGGCACTAACGGCTGATATAGCACCAATGGGTAATGGGCTTTACCAGAGGAATTGTATTGTTGATTTTCACGATTTTGCTCTGCTTGTTTCGCACTGGCTTGACGTCGGCTGCGGTGGTACGCCGGATTCATGCGGCGGAACAGATTTGGACAACAACGGTGAAGTCGGCCTTAGCGATTTAGTTATTTTGGCAAACCAATGGCTGCAATGTGGGTACCCGGGCTGCGAACATTGAAATTATTGGATCCACGATTATCGACACCAACCTCCTAAGAGCGTAAAATAGAAAATGTGAAACTATATCCCTTGAAATTCAACCCCATATTCAAGCAGCGGATATGGGGCGGACAGAAACTAAGAGAAGTCTTTGGCAAAGACATTCCCCCGCGTGAAAAAATCGGCGAAAGCTGGGAGCTGGCTGATCTGCCTGAGGATAAATCCGTCATCTCAAACGGCGAATTTGCAGGGCAGACACTTGGCGCGATAGTCAAAAAATATCCGAAACAGATAACAGGCGATGCAAATTTTACCACGGCTTTTCCTCTGCTGATTAAATTCCTGGACGCCGAGGATATTTTGAGCGTGCAGGTCCATCCGGACGCACAGACCTGCCGGCGCCTGGGCAAGGGACAGCCTAAAACAGAGTGCTGGTACATAATATCTGCCCCCGCGTCTTCCTGTCGGAAGACAGGAGCGGGGGTGATTTATAAGGGACTAAAAAAAGGCGTAACAAAGAATCAGTTTGCCAAAGCGATAACTGAAGGCAGCGCTGCCGAGCTACTCGCAGAAGTGCCTGTTCAGGTTGGCCAGTGTCACTTTCTTCCAGCGGGCACCGTCCACAGCATCGGACCAGGACTATTGATAGCTGAGATTCAGACGCCGTCAGATACCACCTATCGAGTCTTTGACTTCAATAGGATCGACGCTACCGGCAAGCCCAGGCAACTGCACATCGAAGAATCGCTGGAAAGCATCCATTTCGATATGAGCAGCGACGAGCTTCCAGTGACAACGGTCGGTCGGCTGGTAGATTGCGAACACTTCAGGGTGGATAAAGGACATCAGGCCAAAGGTTGTGAGCTGCTCTTGGCGCCCGGCAAAGTGAACACTATGATTTTCATAACTGGCTCTGGAACAATTCGGTCAGCCTATGGAAACTATGTTGAATTTAGAGGCGGCGATACGCTCCTCATTCCTGCTGCCTATGAAGGAGCGATACGTTTTACCGACGATACACAGTACTTGACAGTAACGGTCCCTACCAGATGATAGATACGAGATACACGGTTATTTCGATAATTGGCGATGGTGGAATGGCTACCGTTCTCGCAATTCTGCTGTCGGAAAAATTCGAGATTCGAGATTCGAGATTCGAGATTCCGCCGAAGGCGGAGGTTCGGATGTGGGGCTACGATCGGCGGCAGTTGGCTGAGATTAAGAAGTCCCGGGAAAACAGGAAGTTTCTGCCCGGCTACAAGATTCCCGCCTCTGTTATATTCGAGCCCGACGATAAGCGCATTATGGCTGGCGCCGATTTGGTCGTTTCGGCGGTGCCGTGCCAATTTATGCGCAGAGTCTGGACGAGGCTGAAGGAGCATGTTCCGCCGAAGGTGCCGATTGTCTCGGTCGCCAAAGGTATCGAGAATATGACGCTTCTTCGCCCCACACAAATCCTCGCCGATGTGCTGGGCGAAGAACGGAAGATGAAAGACGAGGGACGAAGGACGAGCAACGAGCAGCGAGCGACGAGATTCGCTGTTCTTAGCGGGCCTACAATTGCGGATGAGCTGGCAAGAAAGCTGCCGGCAACTGCCTGCGCAGCGGCCCGCGACGAAAAATTAGCCAACGATATCCAGCGGACTTTCAACTGTCCCTGGCTGCGGGTTTATACCAATACCGACGTGGTTGGCGTGGAGCTGGCGGCAGCGTGCAAAAACATTATCGCTATTGCCGCTGGAATTATTGACGGCATCGGAGCCGGTGACAATGCGAAAGCAGCTCTTTTGACCAGAGGGCTTGCCGAGATAACTCGCCTCGGCGTAGCGATGGGAGCAAAGGAGCAGACTTTTGCGGGGCTGACCGGACTGGGCGACTTAGTGACAACCTGTATTTCGCCCAAAGGAAGAAACCGCTCGTTCGGCGAACGCATAGGCAAGGGCCAATCCCCGCAGCAAGCCGAAAACGCTACCGAGTCGGTAGTGGAAGGTATTGCCACCTGCAAATCGGTAGTCGCACTTGCTGCCAAATATGGCGTTGAGATGCCGATTACGCAGGCAGTTTACGAAGTGCTGTTCGAGAATAAGCCGGTGCAGAAGGCGATTCAAGATTTAATGGAACGCCGGCTCAAACCTGAATAGAATCCACAAATTCGCGTATCTGGACTATTTCGCTGGCTTTCAGGTAGTGTTATACTTACTGCCCAGGTGAGCCCTGCCGGCAGATTGTGAGCGCCGTTGCGCTCGACCGATAAGGGTAACTATGGTTTTTGCAGAAAGGAGAGAAAAGATGCGGCGTTTAGTTTTTGTTCTGGCTCTGATGTGTGTTGTAGCGATTGGTTTTTGCTTTGCAGCCGATGCTCCCCGCCGGCCCGCCCAGATTAGGGTCCTGCTGATTACCGGCGATGACGTCTCGGCGCATCCCTGGCGGGAGATCTCCGAGACCACCCGCGAAGCACTGGTCGCCTCGAAGAAATTCGACGTCAAGGTGTGCGAAGACCCGCTGATCCTCGAATCGGGAACCGCCCTGGAAGTGTACGACGTGATCGTGTTTACGATCTACAGCCAGCGCAGACCGGTGCTTCCCGGACAAGCCCAGGAAAACCTGCTGAACTTCGTCAAGGGCGGAAAGGGTTTCTTCGTCCAGCACATGGCGAGCGCCTCGTTCCCCAAGTGGGAGGAATTCGGCAAGCTCTGTGGCCGGAGATGGGTAATGGGCACTTCGGGTCACGGCCCAAGAGGCGTCTTCGAGGCCAAGGTGGTCGACAAGGAGCATCCCATCACCGCAGGGATGAGTAACTTCAAGACCGATGACGAGCTATACGCCAAGCTGCAGGGGACCGGCGAAATCCACGTGCTGGTGGAGGCCGACTCCGATTGGAGCAAAAAGACCGAGCCTTTAGTCTTCACCTTGAACTACGGCAAAGGTCGCACGGTTTACAACGCCTTTGGTCATGATCGCAAGGCCCTGATGAACCCGAACGTTCAGAGGATAATTGCTCGCGGCGTAGAGTGGGCCGCCACCGGAAAAGTCGAATAACCAAGGCCGCGCTTCGCCATACATAAACCGCTGGCCATAGCGCCGCGCGACACCCTTAAGGCTAAAAGCCTTGAGGGTAGCTTCGGTCGGTAGTGGGGACTGTGCCCGCTGCGCGGCCAATGTCATTGCGAGGACCGAAGAAGAGTCTGTGCCCGCACAAGCGAGTTGGCAGGCGGCTCGCAAGTTATTCGCCCGCTTGCTGGGTAGATTCCGACTCCTGAGACGACTCGCCGGCGCTCGTTTCTTCACGACCCACCACAAACCATCGCTCCAACACTTCCATAAGCTCCTGGCGGGTGCGTTCGTCGCCGGTGCGGCTCTCAGCCAGTTCCCTGAATCGGGCGATGGCCTTGTCGAGGCGAACATTCACACGATCGAGCAACTTAAAGCACGGGTCCAAGTCGGCGGGCAGCTTCACTTCCTCAACCACACCAAGGTTCGCCAATCGGGCAACAAGCTCCGTCTGTCCTCGCGATTGGCAATCAACGTGGACTCTGCGCCCTTTTCCGAAATAGACTGTGTTCGGGTCAAACATCGGGGATGGTGACAGCACTGCCGGGCGTTCTTCAGGAATGATCACCAGCGAGTTCGATTCAGGGCGTTGGCTGACCCATTCAGCCAGAGGCGTAGCATCCTCAAGCTCGGCTGCATCCCAAATATCGGCCGCTAAGTCATGAACACTGAACCGACCGTTATTGGATTTGGCTCGCTGCTGCATCTTCTCGATTTCAACTACGCGAATCTCGCGGAAATGTCGTGCAGTCGCTTCGTACAACCTTCCCACAAGATCGGCTCGCTCCTGTGGATCGGTCACCCCCAGCAGTTCAAAGACGGCATCGTCCAAGTCCCGGCGGTCGGCTTGCTGCAATTCATGCGACAAAGCCAGCGGCCCGGCTGCAATCCGCCGGGCGCGCTCGACCGTATGGCAGTCCATCAACTGTTCTTCGACCAGCCGGCCTACTTTGCGTTTGCTCATGCGCCTCAACGCATCGGTCAAGCGGCGGGCTAGTTGCAGCGAAATCCCTTGAGGATTCGGGATTTCCATCATCTTTGCATCAATGACTTCCGTATCAAGCGATCCTTCCGTGCCCGTGTAGCGCCCGTAAAAGTTCTTCCAGAGGCCGACGAGCGTTGAATTGAGGATAGCTACAAGTGCGTCACACTCGGAGGAAGATAGCGTGAGAGCGGCAATGTCGAAGAACCTCTTATTGCAGATCAACCGTTCGGGGTTGGCTGGGATGATATGCCGGTACTGCTGGGCTAAAGGCCAGAAGGCTATTCCGGGTCGCACCAGCCCGGTCAAGTCGTACCACGGATCGCGGGCAGCGCAGGTTGAACGCTTGGGGATGGGTACAGGTTTCGATTTGCTGGATGCAAACGTCGCTGTCATCCCGTAACGAAGGTATCGCCAGACCCAAGGCGATTTCGTTTTCAGCTTGGCCATTGGCTCCCGGACCAGCAGGACAACGCGCGACAAATCGGTAGCTCGCACGGTTGGCCTATCCAGCTCCATTGGACTGTGGAGTTCCGGGGATAGGTACCTGGACTCGATCGGGTGGACGCTACCATCGCCAGCCTTGATGATCTTGAGCTTGCCCGACTTGACATCTGTCCTGGGTGCGCCGCCAGCGTGTTGGCGGAAGGTACGATCGCTTTGATGCTCCTCCAGCATTTTCGCAGTGATGTCCCTCGGCATGAAGAAGGCGTCACACCCGCTTGTGATACCCCGTCGGATCGCGGCCACTTCACCCAAGGCAGTAAATCGCTTGCCGAAACGGCGCATGATCTCGAAGTAGAAGTCCGGGGCGCGGACGTATCGCCCCCATTTTCCTGCCTGGTAACTACCATTCTCTTTTTGCGCCTCCCCTACTTCACCGGCGGGCTGTTCACGTTCATCAGACTCGACTTTGTCACTGTTCTCGTACTCCTCCGCCAGCGACTCCGGCTCCACGTCTCTCAGAATCGCCCCCGCGCGAACACCGTCATTCCAGAGGTCTTGCTGAACCTTGACGACAATCCGCAAGTCCTCGTCCTGGTAATCGGCTCTGGCTTTCAGGATACGGTCCCGCAACCGCTCAACGGCATTTTGCCGGGCACTTTCGTCTTGGCCCGGCGGAATTCCTATGACATCCGCCAGTTCGCGGTTGAAGCGAACGAAGCGGACACGGTTCGCCATGCGTTCGTTCTCATCGTCGCACCGTTGCAAGATCGTTATGCAGGTCTTGACGCGGGCGTCCTCAAACCACGGCTCAGCGGCGCTCTCCATTACCGCCAAGATTCGGAAGTGGCGCAACACCCATTCTTGCAGGGCAAAACCGTACTCGACATCGAGCCAGGATGAGCTTGTCAGAAAGCCGAAGTAACCATTTGGTTTGAGCAATCGCGCGGCAGCCGGCCAGAAGTAACAGTGCAGGTCGCTTCGACCGCTCAAATGTAGATCCGGCCATGCGTCGCTGATGAGGTCTGCAAAGCGGGTCTTGTCCTTTTTCTCGACCTTTTCCTGCCGCACATAAGGTGGGTTGCCTACCACCGCGGCTAGAGCGGGCAACTTCACGGGCGTTTGCTCCGCTGACATGCCTCCCACGGGAATCTGGCAGAAGGGTCTGTCGGGTCTAATGTCAAAGAAGTTGCGCCGGGCGATCCGCGGATAATTGGCTTCTTCGTTGATCTCCCGGGCCGCTAAGTTCAGTGTTGCCAGGTGTGCCGGGTAAAAGGCAATGTCGCAGCCGAACAGTTCACCGATCAAGTCTATGTGCGGGCGCGACTGGTCCAAGTAACGCTTGCGGTAGTAAGCGCGGACAAGAAAGCTGCCTGACCCGCAGGCTGGATCAAGGATCGCATCAGAGGCGCTTCGAATGCAGAAGCCGTTGATAAGATCAACCACGTCATCGCCGGTGAAATGTTGGCCGTAACGGTGGCGCTCTTCCGGCCCGATTAGCTTTTGGAAGATACGCCCCACGACGTCGGACGGGACTTCGCGGAAGTCCACCGATTCTATTCCGCGCAGCAGCCCGCGCCAGGCGTCCAAGGCGCTCGGCGGCTGAAAGACCAATTCGGTAGCCCAGTCCGTCGCGTCCGGCATCAACAGCGGCTCATAATCGCCGCTTCGCTCCACCGCCTTTTCAAAGAAGCGGTTTAACGCGACCACCGCTTCATCGGGTTTCTTCACCGATGCCCTCAATTCAAGGCGAGGCAAATCCGGGAACCGGGCGCGTAGCGCCTTGTAGAAGATCAAGCGGTTTGCCCACACATAGGCCAATGTCTTGGCCATGTTATCCACGGCCTTGACCCACTCTTCATGCGGTGTGCGAACGAAGGTCCAGTCTTGCTGGCTCATCCAGTGCTGGACCCGAAGGTCAAATGGTTTGCTGTAGCTGGTCTGGCCCAGAATATATGCGCTGGCCAGTTGCACGGGCCAGTCAAGATGACTTTCCAAAGAGCGGATGAAGATGTCATCTGGCGGCAGCCAATCGCGCCGGCGACCGGAGAGGATGTCGGCTAGGTCGTGCAGCAGGTCGGGCAGAAAGTGCGTCTTGATGAAGTGGAGGTTCTCTTCGCGCGCAACGTCGTCGGGACTGGTTAGGTTTCTTGCCAGTCGCCACACTCGAACGCGCCGGTCAATCAATGGCCGATCCCAAAGGCTACGGTCAAACAGAACGAACTCGTTGACGTTCCAAGTGAAGAAAAACTGGACCCTTGCGTTGTCGGCCTTAACAAAGGCGTCCTGCATGAGCTTCTCAGAGAATGCCGAGCGTCCTTCAGGTGTTCCCGGCAACTTCACTTCGCCGCACAACATCAGCTTGTCGTAGCAGTCGAAAAAACGCAGGTCTTTGCGTTTGCGCCGCCCCACGCCGGTCCCGAACCCCTCCACCCGTGCCTCACGAAAAGGATAGATGCTTGGATTCTGACTTACCAGAACGTTAACCGTAGAGGCCACTTGCCCGCAGAAATCAACTTCATGGATTGCTGCTTTTTGAGAAGCCACTATTGGGCCTTTCCATGCCAGACATTGGAGGATTCTGCAATACCTACAGCCTTTGTCGATACGGCGGCACTTGCCGCCCTCGCAACCAGTACCCAAATAACCACTAGTAAATCAAAAATAGTAAATAGAAAATTGACAGTCGCACTTCTGCTAAGCGCTCCTATTGTACCTCGGAATCCGACAAAGAAAATCAGCCTCCTCAAATAATCAATCATGAATAAGCAAGATCCACCTCAGACGGAAAGACCTCCGCAATTTTCCCCTTTGCCTTTTCATGTTTGATTTTCCTCCCCTCTTCTACTATGTCTAAACTCTCTCGACCCGCCTCCAGACAGCCAGTATGCTTCACGAATGAGCAACGACCCGCCCCCCAAAATAGTCAACCGTAAATAGCCAATTTCAGATGGCGTCCTACGCCCAAAGTGGTAGTCAAAAAGTGCTCAAAAGCTGTTCATTTTTGTTAATTTCTGCTCAAAATGTGCGCAAATCTGTCAATTTCCTGCAAGTTTCTGCTCATTTTTACCCTCATTTTTAGCTCAAAAATAAATATGTCCTATAAAATCATGTTTTTCACTACTAATAGAGGCCCCGAATTTCAAAAAACCTCTCAAAAATCCCATTCCACCCCCTATTTCCCGATTTTTTTACTCTACTTTTGACCTCTTCTGCCTCTTTACTTCTACCTTGCGGCTTCTTCTTCGGGTGGCAGTTGAGGAACAAAACATCCAGGCCCGGCGAGCGGTGTGGCGGGCAAGACGGTAAAAGGCCGGCGGTTTGATTCCTGGATGATTTTGCCGGCATTGTTGATGACAGGTATCGTTCGCAGGGTAGCAAGCTGCAGCCTGAAGCAATCGGGCCTGAGACGCGGGCCTCAAGCGTCTTATAAGGTTTTTTGTGCCATACCTCTATGCATAATTTATCCCGCCCTATTTGTCTGGCGTAGCCGGACATACTCGTTTGGAAAAATCGATGTCCTGAAAACTCTTGCCGGGCCGAAAATTGCAGGGGGTTTATCTCATTCGTCAGCCGAGGTGGCCAAAATGTCGTGGGCGCAGCATATTATCGGAAGCAGGGCAGATTCCGCCTGCGCCGCTGCTTTGAGCAGCTTGGCGCCACACCGGCTGCGGTTTGGCTATTTGGGTTTCTGTTTCATATATTTTAGTGGGCACAATTTTTGGTGGTGCAGGCGTGCGCCCGGGTAATTCTAATGCAGGCACCAGTTCAAAACGAAAGTATTGTTAGCAGCAGAGGTTTCATTTTGCAGCGTCAGACAGATGCTAACTGCTACAAGTATGAGGCGGAGACGCGATTGGTTGCCGCAGAGGGTGGGCCCTTCGCAACGCGCTTCTGTGGGTGAAGCATATATGTTGTGGTTTTTGGGAAACCGTGCGTGCGTGATAGGCGTGGATTTAAGCAACGATAGCCTGAAGATGGTTCAGCTTGCAAACAGCGGCAAAGGCATACATTTAATTGCCGGCCGAAATGAGGATCGGCCTGAAAGCGTTCAGCCCGGCAGCGCAGGCTGGCAACGATGGGCTGTCGAAGCCATGCGCGAAGCGACGGCAAACGGTGGATTCCGCGGCAAAGAAATTATGGCTGCCATACCGCCAAGTGACGTGTTCATTGATCGCATAAAGATAGACTTGCCGTTTCATGATAACGCACGCAACCGCAAAGCAGCGGCGAAGGCAAATGATGAACAGGTGCCGCAGGCTGTTTTTTCAAAGATAAAACAGAAGCTGCCATTTCAACTTGATGATGCCATGATAAAGTACATCCCCACGGAGCAGGACAGCGCTCTGGTGGTGGCCACAGATCGCAAGATTATCGACAGGCATCTTGCGATATACGAGAAGGCAGGCCTGGCCATTAAGTCCATTAGCGTCTGGCCGATGGCACTGGTGAGCTGCTATACAAAGTTCTTCGGCAGGCGTAAAGCGGATCTCGACTCGGTGGTAATGCTTCTGGATATCGAGGCAGGCTGTACGAATGTTGTTATCTGTCGGTATAAAAGGCTGCTTTATGCCTTGTCAATACCAATAGGAGCAAACGGCGTTGATGACGAGAAGGTATTAACGCGGCTGGTGTTAGAGTTGACAGCTTGCAGGCGTCAGTTTGTCTCCATACATCAGGACGCCCAGATACAACGATTGATTTTTCTTTCGGGACCGGCGGTGAGCGCGGATGTTTACAGAACCATAGCCAAGCAGTTGGGGATTCAGGCCCAGATCGGGGATTGCTTGGCGGCAGTCGACTTGGCGAATCCTTCCAATGCCGGAATAGATAGAAGAGATTGTCACGTTAATTGGGCTATTGCCTTTGGGCTTAGCTTGTCATAAGGGCAGGGTATACAAAAACGCGAGGTGGGCGTCGGTCAGCCCGGCTCCGGCGGCCCAGTCAAAGGAGGTAGATTAAGACCATGGTTAACATAAATTTCGTTCCTGATGATTACATTCAAAGCAACGAATCGCGCAGGGCAAACCTGATGTGCCTGGTGCTCTTTGTGATAGTGATGGCGGCTCTGGGCGGCTCGTTTGTGACTATTAGGACGCGGCAGAGCGCTTTTTGTGCCAAGGAAAACCTGGTAAATGCGAAAATGGCCCGGGTACGGGAGACGATTAAGCAGTTTGAAGAGCTTCAGGCAAAGCGCAAAGAGATGATGAAGACAGCTCTGGTGACCGCTCAACTGCTTGAGCCGGTCCCCAGAAGTGTTTTGCTGGCATCGTTAACCAACAACCTGCCCCCAGGCGTGTCACTAGTGAAGCTGAGCTTCATTCAAAAGGAGTCTAAGCAGGCTGGTTTCGCTGCGCCTGCCAGCAAGTATCAGGCAGCCAAAGTCCAAATGCCGGCCGCTCAGACCCCAGTGTCACCGGAGAAACTGCTGGAGACATATATAGATATTGGAGGCATAGCTCCAAGCGATCTTCAGGTTGCCGCTTACATCGAACGTTTGAGTACCTCAAGTCTGCTAGCCAACGTGGCGCTGGTCGAGTCTAAGGAATACAAAATCGAAGATACAACGTTCAGGCGGTTTAGGTTGACAGCGATGCTGCAGAACGATGTTCATTTGACCAGGGACGATGTCAATAGAATCAGGGTGGGATCGAAGGAGTCTGCACAGAATTTTTAGTGCTGGCCTGAAGAATGGAGAATTCGGAAGTAAGAATTCTGAATTCCCAATTCTAAATTCTAAATTCAACTGAGGGCAAAATTATGACAAGCGGTTTTCGAAAAGCTGTGTTTTTTGTTCTGCTGGTAGGCGTAGCCATAGTCGGCTACCGATACATGATTAAGCCCGCCAATAAACATCTGGCCGAGGCCAAAGGCAGGGTCGAGGCCAAACTGGCCAAACTATCCGAGCTGGAGCGAGCCACCGCTGCGGCAGAAGATATTGCCAAACAGCTGGAACAACTGGAAGGAGCGGTAAAGTTCTTCGAGAGCAGGCTGCCGCCGACCAGCGAAATTCAGAGGGTCCTTCACGACGTAACTCTGATTGTGCAAAAGCAGGGCCTGAAGCCCAAAACCATCCGAACGCTGGAGAAAAAAGACAATAGCGGCTACATAGAGCAGCCGTTGAAAATGGAGCTGGAAGGGAATTTTAATGCGTTCTATTCGTTCCTTTTGGAGCTCGAGAAGCTTCCGCGTATTATGAAAATTCGCGAGCTTGAGCTGGAAAAGCAGAAGGAAAACGAAGGCCAGATATCGGCTAATTTCATAGTGAGCATATTCTTTCAGAATAAAACCAGCTAAATAGTAATTTGTTTGTTGTTAATAGTTCGTTGTTAATCGATGAACAATGAACCCACAACAATGAACAAATTCTTTCATGGAGTTGATATATGTTGCCTTTTCTGCGCGAGCAAGGCGTTGAAAATTTGACCCCGCAAAAGCGGGCTGCTAATGCCGGTCGAGGCGACCATGAGGCGCCGGAGAATGCACAGGGGCAGGAATATCTGACCGTAGCAGCACGAAGCAAGAATGTTCGCAAAAGCACGATTATGGTTGCGGTTCTGTTTTGCGTGGGTCTTTTGGGCCTGTGGTTTATGATAAAAAAGAGCCAGCCGCAAGCCGCTTTAGGAGCACCAGCCGAGTCCGAAGAAACCCAGATTGAAATGGCTATCACTCGGCTCACCGGCGTCAGCACAGAAATGTTCAGCCGGATGGATCAAATCGTGCAAAAGTTCTACGAGTTTTCAGATGTGTGGCAGGTCAGGGTGAACGAGTTGGTGAAGAATCCATTTGAGCTTGAAATGTTTTTGAGCAATTTAATGGGTAAGCTCGACCCTAAAGAGCCGGAAACTGAAGTTGACCCTGAGAAGATCAGACAGCAGCGGATAAGGCAGAAAGCAAATGACCTGAAACTTGCCAGTATCATAAAATCCGAGCAGGGCAGGTGCTGTATGATCAACGGTAGAATCTTCTATGAGGGGGAATTGATAAACGGTTTTAAGATCGCTCAAGTTGGCGATACTTCTGTCAAGATCGAATGGAACGGCGAAGATAGTGCCGGGACATCACCGTCACAGACTGTGGAAATAGTGTTGAAGTTATCGGAATGAGAGTACCGTTTCTATCTGATAGAGCGAAGGATTCGGCATCGCCGGAAAAGGATTTGCCAGAGCAGCTTGATGGCGACAGCGCAGCAGCCAGAAGCCACAGCGAAGAGTCCTCGATACGGGGGCTGAGCGATCTGTACTTTCCGGAAGAGCCCGGCGAATCAAAGGTTCGTGACATCGCCGATATTCTGCTCGATGCCAAAAAGATTACCCACGAGCAGCACGCAAGGCTGCGGCAGGAGCAGGCGAAAAAGCCCGGCAGCGATGTTGCGAACCTGCTGCTGCAAGAGGGAATCGTCAAGGCTGACGAGGTCTTGATGGCTAAGGCTAAGCTGTGCGGCCTGGAGTTCCGACATATTACGCCGGATGACGTCGATAAGCAGGCTTTTGAAAAGCTCGACATCGGTTTCATAAGAAGGAGCAGCATCATGCCTGTCGCGGTAGAGCAGGACGCTCTGGTTGTCGCCACGAGTGAGCCTGCAAACATTTTTGCCATGGAGGATGTCAAAAAACAGACCCAGATGGATCTGCAGGTTGTGGTGTGTAGCGCCGAAGATATTGAGGCTGTATGTAACTCGTTCCAGACTGACAGTGTCGATCACAATCTTGACGATATCATTAGCGATATGACCGAAGTCGAGGTAGTGCAAGACCAGATAGAAGTGTCTGAAGACCTCGAAAAGATGGCAGGTCAATCGCCGGTCATAAAGTTCGTTAACTACCTGATTAGCAACGCGATACACGAAGGGGCCAGTGACATTCATATTGAGCCGAAAGATAAGTTTTCCAGAATCAGGTATCGGATAGATGGTGTGCTTTTTGAAATAATGCAGGCGCCGTCAAAGATGCACCCGGCTATAGTCTCGCGTATCAAAATTATGTCGAACCTTGATATCTCAGAAAGACGCCTTCCACAGGACGGCAAAATCTCGGTGATCGTGGGCGGCAGGGCGATTGACTTG
>Ga0299912_10000308_pt1 | contig 44392 bp, 32 predicted proteins | sample RVTome_2_FD_207667 | JGI IMG/M metagenome (GOLD analysis project Ga0299912, IMG submission 207667) | Soil microbial communities from uranium-contaminated site in the Upper Colorado River Basin, Wyoming, United States - RVT95D214 (version 2) ... | reverse complement strand
GAGATGGCCTGATCGCTCTCAAAAACCATCCCGAGGAATTGCCCAAGGTCAGGGATCTCTTGGGCGTGCATTGGCTGGGCCGGCGCTGTTCGGAGGATGATCACCAGATCGTGATGGTAGATTCTGGGATTTCCCCTGCGGGTAGTTTCACGGTGCATGGAAAGTTTAGCGTCACCAACATGGAGTCCTGGGGGGCCCAGCCGCTAGGAGAATTTACCGACGGCGCCACCGATCCCAAGCCGGCGGTAACTCTCAATCCCTATGGTCTGGGCCTCGGACGGCGGCACGGTGGAGGCCAACCAGATCACCTGGCTACGCTACCTCAACACCGGCGATCACTTGAGCCTGGATTTTGGGCTCCGCCTCCCGGACCTGGTCGGCTCCTCATCGCCTGGCAGGCTAAAAGTGCGCTAGTAAATCCATGAGCAGGTTCGATTGAATTAGGCTCGGGAATATTTGCAAAGACCAGGTTTGCTTTCGGCCTGACGGTGAAGCCTCGCTTCCTGGTGGAGCCGCGGCCATAATGCGTTCAGGCATATCGAAACGGCAATCATAAGCGAGCGGCGGTAAGGTCATTGTTAGGATAGGAACGGGCCATGATAACGGCGGTCCAGTAGGTATCTTATTGTTAGATAGATTACAAAAAGATAATGGCTCCCCGGATCGTTATCCCATGGCGTCATTATTTTGTATGAGATAAGGCTCGAAAATCAACATATTGGGCCTACGAGAAGAAAATCGCGCCTTAAAGCCTCCATAAGCAGTCCCCCCAGAACAAGCCATACCCCGAGCGCGAAAGACCTCCTTCAAAAGGCCATCCAATGGAAAGCCTCCCTGGATTCCCACAAAATAAGCGACCAGGCAGAAATCGCCCGCCTTGAAAGGCTATCCAGAGCCAGGGTCACCCAGATCATAAGCCTCCTCCGGCTGGCCCCGGAAATCCAAGAATATATCCTGGCAATACCCGAAACCACTGGACGCTCAGCGTTAAGCGAACGCCTCCTTCGGCCCATCACCCGGATTGACGACCATCGAGAACAGTTAAGAGCATTTCACGGATTAATACCGTGAGAGTTAGCTGTCTTCATCGAACTCGTAGTACGCAATCCCGGCCTTACGGCAGGTATCCAGAAAGGACTTCAGAGCCTTCCGGTAGTTATTCTTTGCTTCCTTGACCATGGCCTGCATCTTGTCCAAGTTGGCCTTGGCCTCCTCTACCGACTTGCGAAGAGCCTCGATATCCGCCTTCTCGGCGCGGGCAGGCTTTCCTTTACGCCTCTTGTCCGGAGGGAGATTATGCTTCAGCCACTCCAATAAGCCGTCCGTAAGAATATCGATAATCTGCGCTCGTCGCTCCTTGCCGCTCATGCGCGCAATCTCTTCATCTGTCAGAATTACCATTTTTATCCCTCCCTTCCAATCAATCTCAATGTAGGGGGAAAGACACGTTCAAGGAAAGCAACAGGCATCATAAATTGGATCAGCTCCTGCGGGTTAAACCGCGACCAGCCGGCAAAGGTTGCTGGGCCGATCAGATCACTAACTTAACCCTTTTGGAGGACGAATTCAATTATAGAGTTGTTTCAGTAGCAAGGAAAAAAAGAGTGCCACAGCCGGAGAAGAAAGCCCTCCTCTTGGAAGAAGGAATAAAGCACGCACGAGGAGTCCCCCACGCCGCCCGTGAAGAAAGCCCTTCAGAAAGCCCTCAAATGGCATGCCCTCCTGGACTCCGGCCAGATGCAAGACCAGGCCGAAATCGCTCGCAAGAACGGCCTCTCCCGCGCCCGGATCACCCAAATCAGGTCCAGACCGACCGCTCCTTGCAAAATGCAAGCAAAGGTTTTGAGGAAAAGGAGAACGCAGGGTTCTGCTCAGACCGCTCGATGGTAGCATCATTATCCTTCTTGTGCCAGATGCTGGTCAAGCGGTTCTGGACATCGTAGGCGTAATCGGTGTAGCTCACCCGCGTCACGCCATCGGCCTGATAATATTCAGTCCGCGACCGCATCCGCTGCAGGTTATACGAATACCGCGCCAGCCGCACCCCGTCCTGGAACACTTCCTTAATGTTCCCTTTGACTTGGGCGGCTGGAGGGATTAACTGATTTTTTACATTTTCCTCCCACCCATCTGGCTTCGTTCAAGCCCTGGCAGGCCCGCAGTCCCCCTTTCGGAAAATGATTTTCCATCGGTTAACTGACCCCTGTCAGTTAATCACTCCGGCACTTCCATCTTTGCCAGCACCTTCAGTTTCACCGCTCGCACCTTGCAATAGACTTCTGGCGGGGTTTTTTGCTGGCCATTCACCATGAGGAGATCCTGTTCGATGGAGATGCCGAAATATCGCTCGTTCGCCTCCAGGTAAGGCCGGATCAAGTTCCAGTCCTCATCGCTCAACTCCGCGAACTCCCCGCCGTTCAACTGCTCGGGCACCAGCTTACGGAACGGATCGCGCACGAAGATGGCGCCGCCCGACGCCAGGGAGAAGAGGTTGGAGCCGGGGTAAGGAGATTCCTGGTCCTTCACCCGGCCTTGCTCATCGAACTCGATCCCGTTCAGGATCACGAAGCCGCCGCCGCGGTGCGGGTCGCCGGCCATGAACGATTCGGCCAGGTAGTCGAGACAGGTGCCGTTGATCACCACCCGGGGCCAGCCCACGGCGTTGATCAGCGGCCGGCCGGCGGCGTTACCCATCACGTAAACCTCGCCGCCCTTGGCGCCGTAGAGGAAGGCCTGGCCGACGTCGCCGTAAACCATCAGCCGGCCCCGCTTCAGGATCTGACCGAGCTGATCCTGGCCGTTGCCGTGCACGTGGATTTCCGCGCCGTCAATGCCCGAGGCCAGGTAATCGCCGGAGGAATCGAACACGTCCAGGCGGACGCCTTCCGAATTTGGACCCAGGCCGCAGCCGATAAAGCGCTGGCCCCGGAGGCCATAGACCAGGAACCGTTTCCAACCCAACTGCAAAGCCCGGACGATCAGGCGGGAGAGGCATTCCTCGCCTTCCGGCGGAAATTTCTCCGCGAAAAGGACCAGCGCCTTTTCCTTGCCGGCGGGCGGACGCAAGTACCATCGGGTTTCCCAATCCATCCGTTTCCATGGTCCCGCTTGCGCGCCGGCCAGAGGCGGGACCGAATCGAGCAAGCGGTGAATGGCCCCGCTGATGATTTCCCGGATGGCGCTGGGTTTTTTCTTTCCGCAAGCATAGCGGCGGTCGAGGAACAGGGTCAGCAATTGCAGGGCCCCCTCGCGGCGGCGGTCATCCGCCTCGGCCAGACGGGAAATCAAGTTGACCAGCCATTGCAGCTGGCCGAAATTCCAGCCCGGAATTTCCTGGACCAGACGGGCAAAAACCTCCTGGGTGCGACCGTTCTTTGCGGCCGGCTCGATCCACTTCTGGATTGCATCCGCCTTCTTCGGAGCCGTTGGCTCGGCCCCGGCCTGGAGATTCCACTCGCCGGCGGGAGCGGTGATGGCCCGGCCGAATTTATCGGCGCAGAAAACCCGGGAATCGCCGTTCTTGCCCTCGACGGTAAAGACAAAAGCCCCGCCGTCGGTGTGCGAGCCGCCGCGCGCGTTCCAGTAGCGGTCGGCCTGGAGGCGGAAGCGCGGGTCTTCGGAAGCGAGGGAGTGGAGGGTGGCGTCAATCGCCTGTTTTTCCGAGGCGATGAGCCCGATGGAGATTTCGCCTTCTTGGAGCGCGAAGACCTGGGGCCGGAGCATGGAGGTGTCGGTGATGCCGAGGAGCCGGAAGCGGTTCTGGTCCGGCTCGGACTGGGCGATGATGAAGAACCACGGCCCGTCGGGCGAGCTGTGCACGTGCAGCGATTGGATGGCGCGGTAGATGCGCCTTTTCTCTTCCGGCAGTCGCTCGAAGTCGAGTTCGGTGGTGGGCGCCAGAGCCTCGATCACGTATTCCAGGGGATAGCCGTAAACCCGGTGCCAGAGGTCGAAGAGCAGGACCGAGACCTCGGTGTCGGTGAGGAACTGGGGCGCGATGTGGTGCTGGCGGAGGTATTCGGAGATGCTGTAAAAATTGGCGAAGTCGCCGTTGTGGACCAGGGCCTGGTTCAACCCGATGAACGGATGCGCTCCCCCGGGATGCCAAACCCGGCCCTTGGTCGGGTAACGCTGGTGCGCGATCCAAACCTGGGCGCGCACGTCCTCCAACCCGTAATACTGAACCACCTGCTCCGCGTAGCCCACCACTTTGAAGATGGCCAGGTTGCGGGCATGCGAAAGCACGAATGCCCGCTTCTCGCCCAGGGAGGAGTAGAACTGGGTATTCAGCTGATAGCTGTTCTGGTAAATGAACTCGTCTTCCACCACCCTGGGCGGCGCCTCGGCCAGCCCGTTCTCCGCGGCGAACTTTTCCCGCGCATCCTCCTGGACCCGGACAAAGTATTGCACGATGTCCGGCGGTTTTACCTCCAGGCCCACCTCTCGAAAGTCGGTCGCCGGCCGCAGGCGGCGCTGGTGATCAATCCGGAGCCAGGGGCGGAGCCAGGCGGCTTCCACCTCCGCCTCGGCCGCCGGGTCCAAGAGCGCCACCTGGAGCAGGTAGTCCTCCCGCAGCGTCTTCTCGTCCACCCCCCACTGCTCGGGGAGCAGCCCGGCCGCGGCGATCCCGCCGCCCTTGCCGTTGCCCCGGTTGTGCATCTGGATGGATGGCTCGAAGATGTGCCGGCCCCGCACCGGCACGCTCGCCGCAAAGCCCACCACTCCGCAGCCGCCTTCTTCCGCGGCCTTGGCCGCCGGCGGCTGAGGCTGACCGGCGAGTAACCGCTTTCTTGAATCCAGGATGTTGCTGACTTGCGCTCGCATGACTCCTTCCCCCTTGCTCAAGCAGACTTGCGGGCCGGTTCCAACTCCGGCTCCCGGCCCTGAAAATCGAAATGGGTGAGCAGGTCCGACCGGCCCGTCAGCTCACGGACGCTTTGCATCCCCAAGCGCCAGAGGATCTCGCGCAGTTGGAGACAATAGGAATGGAACAGGTTGATGATCCGTTGCGCCGCCCAGTCCGGGTCCAAGAGCCCGGCCAGCTCCGGGTCGGTGGTGGCGATGCCCCGGGGGCAGCCCCGGCCGCTCTCGCAGTTGCCGCAGCGGATGCACTCCAGCGCCACCAGCTCCGCGGTGCCGATCACCACCCCGTCCGCACCGAGCGCGATGGCCTTGGCCATGTCCCAGGCGGTGCGGATCCCGCCGGAGGCGATCAGGGTGATCCGGTCGCGGACGCCCTCCTGGATCAGGAAGCGGTGCACCTTGGGGATCGCGTATTCGATGGGCATGGCGATGTTCTTCTTGGCGATGTCCGGCGCCGCGCCGGTGCCGCCGTAAGAGCCGTCGAGGTGGAGGATGTGCGCGCCCGCGTAGTAACTCCCGACGGCCACCATGTCCACGTCGGTGGGGGTCGAGACCTTGACCGCGACCAGGGCTTTGGGGTTCAGGTGCTTGACCCAGTCCACGTGCTTCTTGTGGTCTTCCACCGAATAGACCGAGTGAAAGGGAAAGGGCGAGAACAACGAAGAGCCTTCAACCGCCTCCCGCATCTTCGCCACCGCCGGGGTCACCTTGTCGCCGAGCAGGTGCCCGCCCAGCCCGGGCTTGGCGCCCTGGGCATACTTCAACTCCACGATCCGTACCCGCTGGATGGTCTCTTCCCGCACCCCGAACAGGCCGGTCGCCACCTGGGTGATCACGTGGTCATCATACTCGGTCAACTCCTCCGGAAAACCGCCCTCCCCGGTGCAGGTGAAGGAATCAAACGCCTGGTAAGCGCGGGCCCGGGCGATCATGGTGGCGAGGCTGATCGAGCCGAAGCTCATGCCCCCGCCGTAAACCGGGAACCCGATGGTCACCTGGGGCCGGCCGTCGTCCCGGCGGTTGAGCGGGAGGCGGAGGTCAATCGCCTCGGGCGGGAGCGCCGGCCGCCTGGGAAAGAGGAAATCCATCCGGTCAAAGCCTCCGCCGGAAGCGCCGACCTTGTCCTCCAGACCCAGGTCCTCGGCCGGCGGCCGGCCGGTCTCGGCCTGGATCCAGGTGCTGACCAAAAGGGCCGCGGTCCAGCGCGGGTCGCCGAAGGCCAAGAACATCGGGTCCGGCCCCACCCGCAGCGCCAGCTCCGGGCAATGGTCCACGCAATATTCGCCCTTGGCGCGACAGAATTCGGGTCCGCGGCAAAACTGGGAGCGGGGCGCGAGCACCCGCTTGCCGGCCCGGATGTGCACGCCATAGGCGCAGACCTCGGCGCACTTACCGCAGGAGTGGCAGGCCGCGCTCCGCGCCGCCTTGTATTTGCCGAAGGGGTTGCGGAAGCGGGAAGGGCAGGGCGCCACCAGGGCGGCCAGGCGCGGGTGGAGGCCCGGTTCCGGATCCGCCTCCAGGGCCGCCGGCAGAGGTTCGGGCTCCAACTCGATTTTCGGAACCGGCTCGGGTTCTCTCTTCACCGGTTCCCCTGCTTTGCGCTCGCCAAAGAGCGGGCCAAAGCATTCCCGCTCCAACTCCTCGAAGAACATGGCCCGGCCCGCCTCGCCCCGCAGGCGGCGGACCTCGCGCAGCCCCATGGCGCCCAGCACCTCGAGGAGCTGGGCGTGCCAGGACCCGATCAGGTTCACGATCCGGCTCGCCGCCCAGTCCTCCGGCACCCGGTCAATTTGGACCGGACAGGCCATGCCTTCGCCGCACCCCGGGCACAGCCGGCATTCCAGGGCCACCAGCAACGCCTCGTCCACCCCCACGCCGTCCGCGCCGCAGATGATGAGCTTGGCCAGGTGCTCGGCCAGGGCCACCCCGCCGGAAACCAGGAGGGTCAGCTCTTCGCGCACGTCCGCTTCCACCAGGCGCAGGTGCACCTCGCGCACCAGGCCGGTGACAAAGCGGTCCTGGCGCCGGCCAAAACCCCGGCCGCGGTCATCGGCAAAGAGGTGGAGGATCTCGGCGCCCGCGGCCGCGAGCCGGGAAGCGCGCTCGCCGGCTAGCTCGTCCAGGGGCAGGCGGATGGAGAGGATCGTGTCCGGGCTTTGCGCCTTTAATTGTTTTGCAACCTGAATTACATTTTCCGAATAGGCCAGCTCCTGAAGCGCGCCCCCGCTGCCGGCGGCATCCTCCAGCCGCTCGGGATCCAGCTTGACGATGAGGTGGTCTTGAAGCTCGCCCAGGCCGTTCCGGACCTCCTCCGCGGTGGCCACGGCATAAGTGCCGAGCCGGCGGGCGGCTTCAGCCATGGCCCGGCGGGCGGATGGACTGGGGAGGCCGCGGGTGGGGATATCGAGCACCAGCGGCACCGGGATCTCGCGGAAGCGGGGAGGTTCGCCGAGCAGCCGGCCCTGGGAGTCGAATTCCAGGTAGGCGGGCCGCCGGCCGAGCTCGATCAGGGTGCTGATGTATTCGCGGCCGTGGATGCCGTCGCGGGTCGGGCGCACGATCTCGGACATGTCGGTCCAGATCGAGTCGAAGCCCGGCCCGGAAAAGGGTCCGCGGTAGCCGGCGCCGGAAACCGGGATCGCGCCGGTCTCGGCCTGCTTCCAGATGTTGGCGATGATTTCCGGTTTCCAATAGTCGTCACCCAGGCGGTCATACTCGGGGTTGCGGATGCGGCTTAGGATATTCTTCTTGCACTCCTGGACGCAGCGCAGGCAGTTCACGCACAGGGCGTCGCCGCTATCCACCGCCTGGCCGGGATCGAACCGGCGCTTGCCGAAAACGTTATACACGCAGGAGGTGCGCTTGACGCATTTCAGGCAGCCCAGGCAGCCCTCGTCCTCCAACGAGGCGAACCGCGCCACGGGCGGGAACCGGGGAGGGGCGGTCTTGACCGAAATCTGGTATTTTTTCGGCATCTTGTTAACTTTCGGGGTCAGGCCCCAATGTTAAGTACGGGCCGGGGTAGCAAGTCCGCGGCCGAGATGATCTCGGGCAGCACTTCTTCGTTCTCGATCGCCTGGAGATGCACGCCCCGGATGCCGGGGATGACCCGGACCGCCTCGATCAGTTCCTGGGCGATCTTTTTCCCCTCGCTCGCCGGGTTCACGGCGGCGCGCAGGCGGCGGATCGTCTCCTCCGGCACTTCCACCCCGGGCACCTTCTCGTTCAGATACTGGAGCATCCGGGTGGAACGGGGCACGATGATCCCGGCCAGGATCGCGGTCTGATCGCAAAGCCCCATCTCCCGGGCCTTGGCCACCTGCGCGGCAAAGCGCGGCACGTCGTAAACCGCCTGGGTCTGGATGAAGTCGGCGCCGGCCGCGACCTTCTTGGCCAGCCGGAGCACCCGGAAGGCCTCGGGCGGGGCGAGCGGCGACCAGGCCGCGCCGATGAAAAAGCGGGCCGGCTCCGCGATCGGGTCTCCGCTCTCCTGCACCTGCTCGCCCAGGCCCTTGAGGATGGCAAGGAGTTGGATCGAGTCCACGTCGTAGACGTGCTTGGCGCCGGGGTGGCCGTTGAGCTTGCCGGAGGCGCTCGCCTGCTGATGATCGCCGGAGAGGCAGAGGCAGTTCTTGATGCCCAGCGCCGAGGCGCCGAGCAGGTCGGACTGGAGCGCGATCCGGTTGCGGTCGCGGACAGTCATCTGCATGACCGGTTCCAGGCCGGCTTCCAGGAGGAGTTTGGCGCCGGCGATGCTGGACATCCGGAGCAGCGCGGTCGGGTTGTCGGTGACGTTGTAAGCGTCGGCCACGCCGGAGAGGAGCTCGGCCTTGCGCCGAACGGCCGCGGCGTTGGGTCCGCGGGGCGGGCCCAGTTCCACGGTCACCGCGAAGTGCCCGGCCGCGAGCACCCGCTCGAGCCGGCTGCCGGCCCGCTCGGTCATGGCCGCAGGTCCTCCCGCAACACCCGTTTCGGCCCGCCGTGAAGCGAATTACTCCAGTTCTTGGCCGGCCTAAATTCCAGGAGCTTGTCCAGTTGGCCCCGGGCCTCGGCTCGCTTTACGATCTGATACCAGACACACTCCAGGTTCTCGTCCACTTCGCACTTGCCGTCCTTGCGGGTGCCGCCGCAGGGACCGTTCTGCAGGCTCTTGGCGCAGCGCGCCACCGGGCAGATCCCGAAGGTCTCGCCCAGCCCGCAATCCCCGCAGGCCTGGCAACGGGCAAGCCACAGACCCGGCTCTTCCCGGATGGCCAAGGCCGTGGTGTTTACGCCCGGGTAAACCGGGACTTCGGAGTAGCGCTCGGCCACCGCCTGGATGCCGATGCCGCAAGCGATACTGAGCACCGCGTCCACCTGGGGAATCAACGGAGCCAACTCTTCCACAAACTCCCACTCGCACTGGCGCTCGAGCGTGCGGGTGACTACTTCCGCCGGGTGGCCCTCCTTATGCAAGGCCATGCGCAAAAGCGGCGCCAGGGTCTCCACTTCCTTCTCCCCGCCGGCCGCGCACTCGGCCACGCAGGTGGCGCAGCCGACCAACAGAATCTTTTTGTGGCCCCGAAGTTTTGCCGTCAGCTCGGAGAGGGGTTTCCATTCCGCGATAATCATGGGATCCTCTCTCCCTTCATCGGGTTGGGTCCCAGCGGCCGCACGGCATGGGCGCGTTTCTCGGCCAGGAGCAGCAACTGGAGCCCGGAGAAATGGAGGCCGCGCTCCATGCCCAGCCGCTCAGCGCCCAGGCCGATCTCCCGGAGATAGCCGCGCGCGTGCTCGATTCGTCTCTCCGCCTGGAGGTTACCCAACAGCCGCTGGCACTGCTGATAAGGACAGCCCACCACCTGCACGCCGTCCGCGCCTTCGGCTAAAAGCTTGAGCAAGTGAGACTCTTCCACCTTGCTGGTGCAGGGCATCATCACCAGCTTGGCTGCGAAGCGCGAGGTGGCCTTGGCGGCAATGAAGAGGTCGGCCTCTTCTTCCACGCAACGCCGGCAGTAAAGCAAGATGATTTCCGGCTTGAAGCCGCTCTGGAGGTCTTCCCGCGTCATCTCGGTTCTCGGTTCCATCATCCTTTTCCGTTCTCACGCCACCAACATCGCTTCCCTGATTCACGCCCCTCCCTGCCTACTTTCCCTCGCAAAAACTTTTGGCATAATCGAGGTAGTGCTTGAGCAACCACATTTTTTCCAGGAATTCCGGCCAGCCGCACTTGGGTTTGAAGCCTTTCGCCGCCTCGGGTGTCACCAGGCAGCCATGGGTCACGGTGCCCTCGAACTCATTCCAGACGTCACCCCAGGTGTCCAGGGCATTTTGCAGGACCGAAGCGTTGACGTTTCGGAAATGCCGGAGCTTCGTTTCAGGCCGAAACGCTTGGAAATTTGATGACTCTTCCCCGGTGCTCGAAATAATCTTGAATTTCCTGGTCATGATGGAAACCTCGCTTTCTACTGTAGAGGTTCTCTCCTTACCGTTCTCGTTCATAGGCCTCCAGCCTCATGCCTCATGCCGCAAGCCTCTTCTCCTCAGCAATCAAAGTAGAGCGCGAACTCCCACGGCGTCGGCCGCATCCGGACCGGGTTCACCTCCGACCGCATCTTGTACTCGATCCAGGTGTCAATCACGTCCGGGGTGAAGACATCGCCCTTGAGCAGGAACTCGTGGTCTTTCTCCAGCGCACCCAAAGCTTCTTCCAGGCTCCCGGGCGTGCTGGGCACGCCTTTCAGCTCCTCGGGGCTTAAGCCGTAGATGTCTTTATCCAGCGGGTTACCCGCCGGCAGCTTTTTCTGGATCCCGTCCAGCCCGGCCATTAGCATCGCGGCAAAGGCGAGGTAGCCGTTGCAGGAGCCATCGGGGAATCGGATCTCGACGCGCTTGGCCTTGGGATCGGCGCTATACATGGGGATCCGCAGCGCCGCGGAGCGGTTGCGGCTGGAATAGGCCAGGTTGATCGGTGCCTCGAAGCCCGGAACCAAGCGCCGGTAAGAGTTGGTGGTCGGGCAGGTGAAGGCGCAGACCGCCGGCGCGTGCTTGATCACCCCGCCGATGAAGTGGAGCGCCAGGGTGCTCAAGCCGCCGTACTCGCCGCCGGCGAACAAGGGCTTGCCGTCCTTCCAGATCGAGCAGTGCACGTGCATGCCCGAACCGTTGTCGCCGAGGATGGGCTTGGGCATGAAGGTCACGGTCTTGCCGTTTTTTCGGGCCACGTTCTTGAGCAGGTATTTGAACCACATCAGGTTGTCGCCCATCTTCACCAGGGGCGCGAAGCGCATGTCAATCTCGCCCTGGCCGGCCGTGGCCACCTCGTGGTGCTGGGCCTCGATCTCGATTCCTACCGCCTGCAGGACCAGGACCATTTCCGTGCGCAAGTCCTGGAGCGAGTCGGTGGGCGGCGCCGGGAAGTAGCCTTCCTTATACCGAGGCTTGTAGCCCAGGTTCGGCTTTTCTTCGCGGCCGCTGTTCCAGAAGCCCTCGCTCGAGTCAATGCAATGGAAGCTGCTATGCTCATCCTGGGAAAAGCGGACGTCATCAAAGATGAAGAACTCGGCCTCCGGCCCGAAGTAGGCGGTGTCGCCGATCCCGGCGCTCTGGAGGTATTTTTCGGCCTTGCGGGCAATGTTGCGGGGGTCGCGGGTGTAGGCCTCCTTGGTGACCGGGTCCACGATGTTGCAGATCAGGCTCAAGGTCGGGTGCTTCATCACTGGGTCCATCACCGCGGTTTCCGCATCCGGCACCACCAGCATGTCGCTGGCGTGGATCGGCTGCCAGCCCCGGATGCTGGAGCCGTCAAAACCGAAGCCTTCCTCAAAGGACGATTCCTTGAGCTGGTCTATGGGCACCGAGAAATGCTGCCACAGGCCCGGAAAGTCCATGAACTTGAGGTCCAACATGATCGCTCCGTTTTTCTTCGCAAACTCAAGCACCTCTTTTGGTTTCATGGCCGAATTACCCCTTCTTCTTTTCAGTCAATTTCCACTTTTGCTGGTGCAAGGGACCAGATTAAACACAACAGAACTAACATTTTTGTCATCGAGATAAAGCAAAGCAAACAATGTGCCGAAATCAATACCAATAATAAACTTGTTATAAATCATCAGGTTGACCAAAATATCTGGTAATTTTTATGCCTTACTTTCATACCAATTTGTAGAATGTAAATTGTAAAATTCTACCCAATGGTAGCTTTTTAATAGCCATTCCGAGGTCCAGAGAAAAATCCAATGTCTTTCATCACCCCTCAGAAGTTGTAACCACGCTCGTCATGCAAGGAGACATCCAGGCCTTCGGTTTCTTCTTCCGGGTTGACCCGCAGCCCGAGCAGGGCCTTGACCCCTTGAAGAATGATAAAAGTGCCCAGGGCGGAATAGGCCAGGGTGGCGACCGCGCCGAGGAATTGGACCGGCAGTTGGCGGGCGAAGGTCATTTCCTGCTGGAAGCCGCCGAGCAGGGGCGAGGCAAACAGTCCGGTCAGAATCACGCCGAGGAATCCGCCTACGCCGTGGACGCCAAAGGCATCGAGGGCATCGTCATAGCCGAACCGCCGTTTCAGACTGGAAGCTCCCCACTGGCAGGCGATCCCGGCCACGATGCCCATGCCGAGCGCGCCGACCGGGCCCACGAAACCGGAGCCGGGAGTTACCAGGGCCAGACCCGCGACCGCGCCGCTGACGATGCCGAGCACGCTGGGCTTGCCGTGCTTGATCCATTCCATGAACATCCAACTCAAGGCGGCGGCGGCGCCGGCGATATGGGTCGCGACCATGGCCGCGCTGGCCACCCCGTTGGCGGCAAGGGCGCTCCCCGCGTTAAAGCCGAACCACCCCACCCAGAGCATGGAGGCTCCGACCACGCACAAGGTCATGCTGTGGGGCGGCATGGGGGTGGCCGGGTAGCCCTTGCGCTTTCCGAGCACGAGCGCGCTGACCAGGCCGGCCACTCCCGCGCTGATATGCACCACCATGCCTCCGGCAAAGTCGAGCGCGCCCATTTGATTGAGCCAGCCGTCCGGGCCCCAGACCCAGTGGGCGATGGGCGCATAGACCAGCACGAGCCACAGGCCGGTGAAGAGGAGGACCGCGGAGAATTTCATGCGCTCGGCGAAAGCGCCGATGATGAGGGCCGGGGTGATGATGGCAAAGGTCATCTGGAACATGGAAAAGAGGGCTTCGGGAATGGAGCCGTTCTGGGCGGTGCGGCCGATGTGGAAGAGAAACATTTTTGAAAGTCCGCCTAAAAAGCCGGAGCCCGAATCAAACACCAGGCTATAAACCCCGACCAGCCAGAGGATCGAGACCAGGCAGGTGATGGCAAAGCATTGCATGAGCACGCTGAGCACGTTCTTGGCCCGGACCAGTCCGCCGTAGAAGAGGGCAAGCCCGGGGATGGTCATGAAGAGGACGAGGGCGGTGGCGACCAGCATCCAGGCGGTGTCGCCGGAGTCGAGCGCGGACTGAGCTTGCGCCCAGGAAAGCGCGGGAGCCAAAAGAGTGAACAGTGCACAGTAAACAGTGCACAATAATTTCAAGAACCCTAAACCAGGCCTTCTATTTTTCCGATTGAGCTTCATCTTGCATCTCCTCAGTAGTGGAACCGGTTCACCGCTAAATCGCGTCCGGTCCGGTTTCGCCGGTGCGGATGCGCAACGCCTCTTCCAGGCTGAGCACAAAGATCTTGCCGTCGCCGATGTTGCCGGTCTTGGCCGCGGCGGCGATGGCCTGGACGGCTTTTTCGGTCAGGTCAGAGTTGACCGCGACCAGGATCATGATCTTGGGCAAAAACTCGATCTGGTATTCGGCCCCCCGGTATTTCTCGGTATGGCCCTTCTGCCGGCCATAGCCCTTGACCTCGAGGGCGGTCATGCCGCCGATGCCCAGACCGGTCAACTCTTGGTGGACCTCATCGAGCTTATTCGGCTTGATCATGGCCAAAATCAGTTTCATGTTCGATCTCCTTTCTGCTTGAAAGCAGTGCACGGTGCACAGTGCATAGTGAAGAGTTTTCGAGGTTAAGGTTCCTTGGGCAGGAATCGCTTCAAGTCCATGTCCACGTCGAGGCGGATCGTGAACAACCCGTTGGGATACGGGTTCAAATCGGTCTCGTTGAACCACACCCTGCCCAGGAACAAGTCCACGGACTTGGTATAACAAGTCTTGTGCCAAGCTTGGCATAGGTTAAAAATAAATTTTCAACCTATTGATTTATTGAAGATAATTACTGATGGGAAAAGATAGAGAAATAATTTTATGATGATAAAAAAGATACCTGTTGGTTGGAATGGCTGACTAATTCTACTTCATGGTCCGAAATCTTTTCCAGTCAATGCCATGTTTGCTGATCCGGAGCCCCATCAGCCGCTCGGAGATGCCAAGCTGCCGCGCGGCCTTGGCCCGGTTGCCCCGCGAGCTTTTCAGCGCTTCCTGGATCATCTCCCGCTCGATATTGTCGAGCGTGGCCTCCAGGGTGCCGCGCTGCTCGGTGCCGCTCGCCTCCGCGGTCTGCAAAGTCGGCGGCAGGTGGTGGCCGTGGATCACCCCGTCCTCCGAGAGGAGCACCGAACGCTCGATGCTGTTCTCCAGCTCTCGCACGTTCCCCGGCCAGTGGTAGCTCATCAGCATGTCAATCGCCGGGGTGCAGATCCGGTGGATGGGCTTGTGGTTTTGCTGGCTGTATTTCTCGGCGAAGAAGTTGGCGAGGAGCAGGATGTCGGTCTTGCGCTCGCGCAACGGCGGCACGTGGATGGAGAAGACGTTAAGCCGGTAATAGAGGTCCTGGCGGAACTTGCCCTCCTGGAGCAGCGCTTCCAGGTCGCGGTTGGTGGCCGCCATCACCCGCACATCCACCTTGATGGTCGCGGTCCCGCCCACCCGCTCGAACTCTCGCTCCTGCAACACCCGCAACAGCTTGATCTGGGTGGCCGGCGAGAGGTCGCCGATCTCGTCCAGGAAGAGGGTGCCACTGTGGGCCAGCTCGAACCGCCCCTTGCGCTGGGCGATGGCGCCGGTGAAAGCGCCCTTCTCGTGGCCGAAGAGCTCGCTTTCGATCACGGTCTCGGGCAGGGCCGCGCAGTTGACCTTGATAAAGGGCTTGGCCGCGCGCAGGCTGTTGTAATGGATGGAGTTGGCCACCAGCTCCTTGCCGGTCCCGCTCTCGCCCCGGATCAGCACCGTGGCCTCGCTCTTGGAGACCTGGGCCATCAGGTCGTAAACGTCCCGCATCGCCTTGGAGTTCCCGATGATGTTGGCCGGCTTGAACCGGTCCTTTAACTTCTCCTGCAGCCTTAAGTTCTCCTCCACCAGGCGCCGGCGCTCTTCCATCGCCGACTGCCTAAGCTTCACCGCCTGCGCAATCATCGAGGCGATGATCGAAAGCAGGCGCATGTCCTCCTTAAAATCCACCCCCTCCGCGAACAACTGGTCCGCGCTCAAAGCCCCGATCACTTCGTTCCCCAGCTTGATCGGCACGCAGATAAAGGAGATCTCTTTCTTGTGCAGCGCCGAACGCGCCCCGGTCCGGTTCAAGAACAGCGGTTCCTCTGAGATGTGCGGAACTACCGCCGGCTGGCCGGTCTGAACCACCTGACCGGTCACCCCCTCGCCCAGCTTATACCGGCCCCGCTCCTGCTGGCTGGCCGAAAGACCATAGGCCGCCTCGATCGAGATCTCGCCGGTCTCCCGGTGGAGCAACAAAAGCGTGCCCCGCATCATGCCCATGTGGTCCGCCATCGCTTTCAGCACCGGACCCACCACGTCGCGCAGGTCCATGCTCTTGTCCAGGGTCTGGCTGACCTCGAAGAGGAGCGACAGCTCCTTGACTTCACGCTTGACTGTTACCTGTTCACTCGGCACACTCATTGTTTCACCCATCCACGAAACTCATACGAAAAAACTAACCTCTAGGAAACCTTCCCATTGGAATCATACCATAGGGTAGGATATTCAGGCTAAAAAGTCAATTGCAATCAGTATAAAAGCAAAAAATGTAGGGGTGCAATTTATCGTGCCCAATGTAGGGGCAAGGCTTGCTTTGCCCGAAATAACGTAGACGTGAATGTGGTCGTGAACATGAACGAATCCGTAACCACGACTGCACCTGATTCCGGCTGTAGGGACGAACCCATGTGTTCGCCCAAAGCAGAAATGGTAGCCGCGACTGCTTTTTCGGTCGTGCACATAATGCGAAATGAATCGCCTCCAGATTGGGGGCGCGGCTGACCCCAGTCGCGCAAGCTTTCGCAGAAACCTGCCACTACATCTAAGACATCAAACCGAGATAAAAAATCCTACTTTTTAGGAATTGACAAGCAGATGCTCGGTATGTGCACGAAGAAAAAATCACTGGTGCGGATATTGCCAATAGCACTATTGGAATTTCTCAAGTCAATCCTGGCCAGATCCAGGCAAGATTTAGTGGCATATGCGGAGCGGGTTTTGCAATCAGACAGGTTAATGCTGATGGCACAGTGGTCTGCGAGCCTGTAAGTGGCGGAGATGGAGATCGAAAAGCGGGAGATGGAAGCGCGGTGGGAACGGCTGGAGCTACCGGTGATTCACAAGGAGATGCTCTCGTTCCTGGTGGCTGAGTTCGAGGAAGTGATGGCCTCTGACTCGAATCACCCCCCAATAGCCTCATACCCAAAAGTTAACGATAGGAGTATACTTATTGATCGGCGCAGGGCCGTTCTGGTGCACTTTACCGAACCAGGCTTCGGTTCTCCAGAGGGACATTTGGCTCTTCTGGAAATATATTGTAGTATATATTGCAAATTTTAATTGGCTCCCCGGGCCGGACTCGAACCAGCGACCAAGTGGTTAACAGCCACCCGCTCTACCGACTGAGCTACCGGGGAAACAGGGTCGGATGGAAGATAGTTTACTTAAAAGCGCCAAATTGTCAAGCTGCGCCGAAGGCTTAATCCAACCGTTCGGGAGCGGCATCCATCACCCCTAAGAGTTTGGTGGATTGCGATCTTGCTCCCCGGGCCGCCGGCAAAGTATCCCTCTTCTGCCCGCCCCGCTAGCTTTGGCTTACAGCGCCGCCTTGCGCAGGCGCAAGGCATTGCCCACCACCGAGACCGAGCTGAAGCTCATGGCCGCGGCCGCGATCATCGGGCTGAGCAAAAGGCCGAAGAAGGGGTAGAGCACTCCCGCCGCGATGGGGACGCCGATCGAGTTATAAACGAAGGCGAAGAACAAGTTCTCCTTGATATTGCGCAAGGTCGCCCGGCTTAAGCGCCGGGCGCGGAGGATGCCGCGCAGGTCGCCCTTGACCAGGGTGATCCCCGCGCTGGCCATGGCCACGTCGGTCCCGGTCCCCATGGCGATCCCGACCTGGGCCGAGGCCAGCGCCGGCGCGTCGTTGATGCCGTCCCCGGCCATGGCCACGCTCCGGCCCTCGGCCTGCAGCCGCTTGATCACCTCGGCCTTCTGGTTGGGCAAGACCTCGGCAATCACCTCGTCGATCCCGAGCCTTTTCGCCACCGCCTCGGCTGTGGCCCGACTGTCGCCGGTGAGCATGACAATCCGAATCCCGTCCTCCCGCAGGCTCCGCACCGCCTCCAGCGTGGTCTCCTTGATCGGGTCCGCCACCCCGATCAACCCGGCCGGCCGGCCGTCCACCGCCACCAGCATCACCGTCTGGCCCTCGGCCCGCAAGGAATCGGCCTGAGCGCGAAGCGGCTCTGGATCCAGCCCGAGCTCCTTAAAAAGCGCGAGGTTGCCGAGCGCGACCGCGCGCCCCTCCACCTGACCGATCACTCCCTTCCCGGTCCGCGACTCGAAAGACTCCGCTTCCGCCAGCGCGACTTGCCGGTCCTCCGCGGCCTTGACGATCGCCGCGGCCAAGGGGTGCTCGCTGCCCCGCTCCAGGCTGGCGGCAAAATGGAACAGGTCCGATTCGCTCCAGCCGGGCGCCGGCGACACGGAAACCACTCGGGGCTTACCCTCGGTCAGGGTCCCGGTCTTGTCCACCACCAGGGTATTGATCTGGCGCATCACCTCGATCGCCTCCGCATTCTTGAACAAGACCCCGGCCAAAGCCCCCCGGCCCGCGGCCACCATGATGGACATCGGCGTGGCCAGGCCGAGCGCGCAGGGGCAGGCGATGATCAAGACCGCGACCGCGTTGACTAAAGCGTGGGCCATTTTCGGCGCCGGCCCGAAGAGGCCCCAGACGATGAAGGTGATCACGGCCGCGCTCACCACCGCGGGGACAAAGTAAGCCGCGGCCAGGTCGGCCAGGCGCTGGATCGGCGCGCGCGAGCGCTGGGCCTCGGCCACCATCTGCACGATCTGGGCGAGCAGGGTTTCGGCGCCGACCCGTTCGGCCTTGATCACCAGACTGCCGGTGCCGTTGATTGTGGCCCCGATCACCCGGTCGCCCGGCCCCTTTTCGACCGGGATGGACTCGCCGGTGACCATCGCCTCATCCACCGCGGTCTTTCCTTCCTGGACCACGCCGTCCACCGGCACTTTCTCGCCCGGCCGCACCCGCAGCCGGTCGCCCGGCCGGACCTGGTCCAAGGGCACGTCTTCCTCTCCCCCGTCCTCCCGCAGCCGGCGGGCGGTTTTGGGCGCAAGACCGAGCAAGGCCCGGATGGCCGCCCCGGTGCGGGCCCGGGCCCGCAACTCCAGCATCTGGCCGAGCAAGACCAGGGTGACGATCACCGCCGCGGCCTCGAAATAGACCGACACGCCGCCCGATTCACTGCGGAAGGATTCGGGAAAGATGCCGGGGAACAAAGCGGCCACCAAGCTGTAGAAGTAAGCCGTGCCGGTGCCGAGAGCGATCAGGGTGAACATGTTGAGCGAGCGGGCCAGGATCGAGGCCCAGCCGCGCTGGAAAAAAGGCCAGCCGCCCCAGAGCACCACCGGCGTTGCCAGGAGCAATTGGATCCCGATCAGGGTCCTGCTCGAAATGAGCCGCTGCAGCGGCTGTCCGGGAATCAGGTCGGACATGGAGATGAGGAAGACCGGAGCGGTAAGCGCCAGGCTGATCCAGAACCTCCGGGTCATGTCCTTTAGTTCCGGGTTCTTCTCTTCCTCGGCCGTCACCGTCCGCGGCTCCAGCGCCATCCCGCACTTGGGGCAATTCCCGGGTTCCGGCTGCACCACCTCCGGATGCATCGGACAGGTGTAGTCGCCTGGTGGCGCCGCGGGGGCCGGAGGGGACGACGGACCGGCTTGGGGCATCGCGGTTTCTTTTTTAGCGAGGTAGCGGGCCGGGTCTTCCGCGAACTTGTCCCGACAGGACTGGCAGCAAAAGTAATAAGCGTTTCCGCTATGCGAGAAAGTCCAGCGGGCGCGGCTCGGGTCCACACTCATCCCGCAAACCGGGTCTTGGGCCGACTCGCCTTCAGCTCCCGAATGAGACGGCTGACCCGGAGCAGCGCCTGGGTTCTCATGGCCGTGTCCTTGGTGGTCTGGCACTGATACCTCCTCCCTCCTGAGCGGAATTTTAACCGGATCTGGGCCCCAAACCTCTTGTCATTAATTTAGCAAAGTCTGGGAGAAATGCCACCGTAACCGGGGAAGAGGGAATACCGAGGTGAATAAAAAGTCGCTAATCGTTGCGGAGGTCGCGGAGGAGGCGGGGGAGAAAAAAGGCGCCGAAGAGCCAAGGGCCCGAGCCGGCGGAGGAGGCTCCGTTGGACCGGAGGGGTCGGTATTAAAATTGGAGACACTCTTTACCGCGCTTAGTCCCTGGCCGCTGAAATCTTTGCCAAAGTGGGCGCGATTTTATTCCGGGCTGAAAAAAGGATTTCACGCCAAGCCGCAAAGTCGCCAAAGGGAAGAGAAAGAGAGAAGAAGCCGACGCCAAAAGTCTCGTTCCTTTGCGACTTGGCTTCTTTGCCGTTCGGCCCGAGCTCACGGCCGAGGGCGGCGCAGTCGTGGGAGGAAATAAAGACCTGAAATCCGAGCTGCTTTCTCTTTTCCGAAATCTTTAACCCTTAGCGTCTTTGCGGCTTTGCGTGAAACTCCGGTTCTTGTTTTTGCTTCCGGCTCGGCCGGGTTAGGGTGCATGAGTCCGGGCGCAACCACTCGGGCCAAGCCGGCCATGAGCGAATCCTACATCAAATCGCCCGGTTGTGCAAGCAAGGACAGGCAAACCAAGATTAAAAAGAATAAGGTGTCCCAGCTATATAATGAGTTAGCCCAGGAGCCTATCATATTCCGAATGGCTGCCAATCCAAAACCACAGCAACCCTTCCGGAATCTCGATGGCCAGGGCTCGATAAGATAGGCCCACCCGGACGGACCGGTAGCGGCCGATTTTCTTAAAGTGGAGGGAGGGATGTTAAGGGTCTCGCTTCAGCAGTTCAAAGTTTCTCTCCGCCAGCCGGCGAACCTTCTCCGGAAGCCGTTGAAAGCAATCCCAGAAACCGGGCGAAGCAAAATGTCTCAAAGCTCTTTGCTTTTACCGGCTTGGTGCGCGGCCAAGGCTTCCTCGGCCAGAGAATCCAGCCGGCCAGCCCGCAGATCCTCTTCCAACTGCCGGTCCCATTGCTCCGCGTCGTATTGCCGGAACCACTCGCGAAAAGCGGCAAGCTCCGCCGGATCAAACCTTTCGATTTCATGCTCGACCTTCTCAATCTTGGTCATAAGCCGATACCTCCGTCCGCTTGCTAATAGTATAAAACCATTACCCGCGGAAACGCAAGTGCGATCAAGGCGTGAATCCGCAGAGGGACTCCGCCGACCTGCCTATGCCCGCCGGAGCTGGCTTCGCGCAGGCGGGAGCGCTACGTCCTCCGCGAAGGCGGATTGCGCCGATTACGCAGATGAAATTCAAAGAAGCTCTGACCATCTCCTTGCGCGCCGCGCTCAGATATAGGCGCTTACGGCCGAAAGAGTCGCCAAAATGGGCACCAAGTGATGCAGGGGTGGAAGGAAGAGTTTCACGCCAAGGCGCAAAGCCGCGAAGATAAGGAATCAGAGGAAAGAAGTAGACGCTAAGAACCTCAAGACGCAAAGGGTGTTCACTTGGCGTCTTGGCTGCTTGGCGGCGAGGCTGGGAATAAAGAAAGAATCCCAAATGGGGCAGTGCCGGATTGAATTTGAGAACTTAAACCCTTTGCCCCTTGGCGTCTTTGCGTGAAACTCTGGCTCTTGTTTTTGCTTCCGGCTCGGCCGGGTTAGGGTGTATGAGTCCGGGCGCAACGACTCGGGCCAAGCCGGCCATGAGCGAATCCTACATCAAATCGCCCGGTTGTGCAAACAAGGACAGGCAAACAAAGATTAAAATTAGTAAGGTGTCCCCGAATTCCCCCGGAGTAATAAGTATGGTGTCCCCCGAATTCGAATTGTCCCGAATTTCGAATTTGTCCCCGAATTACCCGAATTAAAGAAAGGAAGATTTTACGGAGATAGCCCCGCTAATAACATAGCCTCCAATTTTTTTGAGCTAACTAGGTCACTTGGATAAACCGAAATCAACCTGATGCCGTGCTTTTTACAAAGCTCTTGCTTTAGTTTAGTTTTCGCATCATAGTCATTATCTCCTGTCAAACCAAAGTACTCAATAAAAACACCATTAGCAACAAAGTCGGCTCTGAAATCTCCCTCGGGATAATGTGGCTCTTTCTCATGGTGGATTCCAAAGGCATGGAGAAAGTCGTCAATGGTTTTCTCCCCTAATGATAAGCAAACGTGTCCATCTCTAGCTAAACATTGCGTCCCTCGACTCGTTCTTCGTGTGCCATCTTCCAAGACTTCTGCCTCTATGAGGGCTTTGAGCCACGAACCAAATAACTTTTTCACGCGACGCTGTGTAGGTTTTCTCTTGAGAACCCGGAGAACAGCAAATCTCTCTTGCGTGCTCAAATCATAAAGGTCATACATTCCATTTCCAAAATCCTGAGAAGGCACACGTTTTAACACATCTGCCAAGTCCCTAAGATAAGTTAGTACTTCTTGTCTTGAAAGAGTTTCGTTCCCCGAATTCTGAAGGATAGTACCACTCAGACAGGGAGCACAGAAATCGAGTTGATTGATTCCAAGCCTTTTAACGAGCGGGACCGGAAGAGAATCCTCGATAAATCTCTGATTACAGAAAGGACAAATCTTCCATTTGGGTTTCCTAATGGCTTTTATCAAGCCAAGCTTTTCTGCACGCGACGCAGCAAAGTACATCAATATATTGTACCAAGCATATCTCGAACATAGAGGGTCTTCCGCTTTCCATACTTCTATGGTTTCCGATGGAGTAATGGCAAGTATCTTATCAGTAATGCCCCAATACCAAACCCATTGTTCCCTTTCGATTTGCTTGGATAGTAACTCATCGTGTGAAGGAGACCACCATTTCAAGATATGTGGATTCTCACAGTAGTGGGGATCTGTGCGAAAATTCCCATATGCGGGCCTGTCTCTATAGTCATAAATGCTCATATTCATCATCTTTCGGCTAACTCGTTCATAGACGAACAAGTTCTTTTATACTCCCAAATTTTGCAGTATAGACGAAGTACTTCGTTTATACCAACTCTGGCTGAATAACCAGGGAGAATTCGGGGACACCATACTAATTTTAATTTTGGGGTTACCGGTCGGCCGGGTTGTTGAAACCTGGCGCTCGGCATCCCCAGTTGTTATTTTCAGAGCCGGTTGAACTCCTCAACGCTCAGGCCGGCCTGTTTTAACAGATTCCTTAAAATCCCGGGACCGAGCTCAGGGTGCTGGGGAATGGAAAGGGTGTATTCATAGCCTTCCTTGACCATCATGACGTGAGAGCCTTTATGCCTGGCGATTTCCCATCCCGCTCTCCGGAGCTTCTTGACGGCCTCGACGCCTGAGCAGAGCTTGAGGGCGCGGGCCATTTACACCACGACTTCGATTAGCTCTTCGACCGGACACCCCTGCCTGGACTCCATCACCTCCAGCCAGCCCCCAATGGCCTCCTGCACGTTTTTGATGGCTTCCTCCCGGCTCCGGCCCTGGGAAAAGCATCCGGGAAGCGCCGGGACCTGGGCGACAAAGTAGCCAGCCTCGTCTTTATCTATGCGCACGTGAAGCTTCATTTGCGCTCTCCTTTTGAAACGATGGGGGAATCGGGAATCGAGGACACCATCCTAATTTTAATTTTCTGTTTACCGGGCGGCCGGATTCGTGAAGCCTGGCGCGGGGCACTGGCGGTTGGGAACGGCCGGAATGAGGCTCGGCCTGGCATGTCGGAATTGTGGCATGGGCGCAAAGGGTTGTCAAGGCCCGATGGGCAGGAAGAGATTTATCCACAGATTTCGCAGATTGCACAGATTTTAGGAAGAAAGAGAGAAAAGTATCTTCGCACATCTTGGGGTTAATCTGCGTCATCTGCGTAATCGGCGGATAAGAGTTTTCACGCCAAGCCGCAAAGGAGCAAAGGCGCTAAGGTCGGAAGCCTTATGCCTCAGGCCTCCTGCCTCAAGCCTTCTTCTTGTTCTTTTCCCTACCTACGACCTGCGACCTACGACCTACGAAGATTCCGTTCACGTTCACGGGGTCTTGACCCTGACACCCTGACACTCTGACACTCTGACACCTCATTGATCCAGGTCGAGTTTGAGGTGGAGTTCCTTGAGCTGGGCCGGGTCCACCTCGGAGGGAGCGTCGGCCATCAGGTCGGTGGCGGTCTGGGTTTTGGGGAAGGCGATGACGTCGCGGATGGATTCGCAGCCGAGGAGGAGCATGATGATGCGGTCGAGGCCGAGGGCGATGCCGCCGTGGGGGGGAGCGCCGAAGCGGAGGGCGTTCAGGAGGAATCCGAACTTGCGCTCGGCCTCTTCTTCGCCGATGCCCAGGGCCCGGAAGACCTGGGCTTGCACCGGGGCCTGGTGGCTGCGGATGCTGCCGCCGCCCAGCTCGACGCCGTTGAGCACCACGTCGTAGGCCTTGGCCCGGACCGCGGCCGGGTCGGTCGCGAGCTTGTCCACGTCCTCGTCCCGGGGCGCGGTAAAGGGATGGTGCATGGCGTAGAAGCGCTGGTCCTGGTCGTTCCATTCCAGGAGGGGAAAGTCCTTCACCCAGAGGAAGTCGAGCCGGTCCCGGGGGATCAGGTTCATTTTCTCGGCCACCATGCGCCGCAGCTCGGCCAAAGCCTGGTGCACGACCTTCTTCTGGTCGGCCATCATCAGGACCAGGTCGCCCGGCTCGGCGGGCATGGTCTCGCGGAGCCCGTTGAGCTGCGCCTCGGAGAAATACTTCACCGCGGGGCCTTGCCAGCCGGCCTCCCGCAGGCGGATCGCGGTCAGGCCCTTGGCGCCGAAGGCCTTGAGGTCATGGGTGAGCTTGTCGGTGTCGGTGCGGCTTAAGCCGGCGCCGGCCTTGGCGCAGATGCCCTTGATCACCCCGCCTTTTTCCACGGCCTCGGTGAAGAAGCGATACTCGCATTTCCCGAGGAGTTGGGTGAGGTCGTGGAGGAAAAGTTCGTAGCGGGTATCGGGCCGGTCAATGCCGTAGCGGGAGACGGCCTGGTCATAGGTCAGGCGGGGGAAGGGAATGGGGAGCTCCAGCCCTTTGATCCCCTTCCAGACTACGGCGAACATTTTCTCGATCAGGCCGTAGATATCTTCCGGCTCGGCGAAGCTCATCTCCAGGTCAATCTGGGTGAACTCGGGCTGGCGGTCGGCGCGGAGGTCCTCGTCGCGCATGCAGCGCACGATCTGAAAGTAACGGTCGAAGCCGGCCACCATCAGGATTTGCTTGAAGAGCTGCGGGCTTTGGGGCAGGGCATAGAACTTGCCGGGGCTCAGCCGGCTGGGCACCAGGAAGTCGCGGGCGCCTTCGGGCGTGCTCTTGGTCAAGAAGGGGGTCTCCACGTCAATGAAGCCGTTGGCGTCGAAGTAGTGGCGGATCAGGCTGACCGCCCGGTGGCGCTTGAGGATGCGCTGCTGCATCTCGGCGCGGCGGAGGTCGAGGAACCGGTAGCGGAGCCGCACCTCTTCCGAGACTTTCGCCTCCTCCTGGATCAGCGACTCCTTGACCTCGTCCGCCACCAGGAACGGCGTCACCTGGCAGGTGTTGAGCGCCTTAAGCTCGCTCACCCGCACCTCGATCTCCCCGGTCTTGCGCTCCTCCTTGACCGCCCCCTCCGGCCGGCGCTCGACCTGGCCTTTAATCGCAATTACCCACTCGTTCCGCACCTGCCTGGCCTTCGAGTAAAGCTCGGCCGAGACGCTTTTCGGGTCCACGATGGCCTGGGTCACGCCCCAGCGGTCGCGGAGGTCGAAGAACAAAAGCTCGGCATGGTCCCGGTAGTTCTGGACCCAGCCCATCAAACACACTTCTTTGCCGATGTCGGTCGCGCGCAACTCCCCGCAATGGTGGGTGCGTTTCCAGTTACCGAGTGCGTCTAACAAGTTTCTTTTCCTCCAACCGCCTTCTCGCTGCGTGTTTTTCGCGTCATTTGTCCGGATGACTTAGCCCAGATCCTTCTCAGCTTATTCCAGTTCCTTCTGGCAGCCCTTTTCTCTCGCTCGTTTTGCTCGCGGAGATGAGGCTCCCATCCTAATATTCCGGCCAATTCCAATATCCTCTCGAGAATCTCGAATTTTTCCGCCGGAGTCATTTTCTCTATTCCAATATTCCAAACCTCGACGATTGGATAAAGAGGCTCATTCGCAATCCTCCATTGATGCAATTTTTCAGAATCCCAAATCATGGTAAATTTAAAATCTTCGATTCGGTTACCAGTTTCTCTTCCCCGGTCAACATTTCCTTGATCTTCACCATTTTTCTTGAAAACTCTTCTTCACCGATAATCAAAGCTTCTGGTGCCGCTTTCGCCGCCAATTTCATCTGCGCCTTCAAGCTCTTCGGCTCTTCCTCCAAATACATCTCTACCCGTTTCCCTTGCTGGCGAAGGGCCAACAATATTTTAAGCGCCGGCTCCCGCATCTTCTCCGTATAGACGATGAAATAATCCAACCGCGCTTCTGCTTCCACTGGCTTGGGCATCAGCAGCGCCAGCCGCTCCAGACCCAGGGCGAAGCCGATGCCCGGAACCTCCGGCCCGCCTAAATCCTTGACCAGCCCGTCGTAGCGGCCGCCGGCCGCAATCGCGTTCTGCGCGCCTAACCCGTCCTCGGCCAGATACTCAAAGGCGGTGCGGGTGTAATAGTCCAGGCCGCGCACGATCCGCGGGTTCACCCGATAAGGCGTTTCAAACAGTTTCAGGTAATTTTGCAGCCCCTGGAAATGACTCCGGCAGGCCTGGCACAGCGAATCCAGCGCCTGGGGCGCCGCGGCCGCCGCGGCCCGGCATTTCTCTTCTTTGCAGTCCAGGACCCGGAGCGGGTTCTCCTCTACCCGGCGCCGGCAGTCGGCGCAGAGTTGGTTCTCCTTCCCCCGGAGAAAAGCCACCAGCTTCTCCCGGTAGCCGGGCCGGCACTCCCGGCATCCGAGCGAGTTGATCTCCAACGCCGCGCCTTTCACCTCCAGTTTTTCAAAGAGCAGCCGGAGCATGGCCATGATCTCGGCGTCCACCGCGGGTCCGGCATAACCCAGGGCCTCGCACCCCAGTTGATAGAACTGCCGAAAACGGCCCTTTTGCGGCCGCTCGTAGCGGAACATGGGGCCCGAATAAAAGAGCTTGACCGGCCCGCCCTGGTCCAGCCCGGCCTCGAGAAAGGCCCGGACCAGCGAGGCGGTGCCTTCGGGCCGCAGGCTCAAGGAGCGCCCCTTGCGGTCGGCAAAGCTATACATCTCCTTGGCCACGATGTCCGTGCTTTCCCCGATGCTCCGGGTAAAAAGCTCCGTCGCTTCCAGCACCGGAAGCCGAACCTCCCGGAACCCGAAACATTGAAAAAGTTCCCGCGCTTCCTCCTCGATCCGCTGCCACGCCTCGCTCTCGGGCGGGAGAACGTCGCGGAAACCCTTTACCGCGGTATATCGCTTGGCCGCCATTTTTTCCCCGGTGGATAGTAAGGAACCACCCTTGCCTAGAGCCGCTTTTTCTGCTATTGCTTTATAAGCGAAATTATTATGATATCAAACCTGGCCGTGGAGGTCAATGATATGAAGAAATGGAAGGCGGGCTTTTTCGCCGGTTTGTTCCTGGCGGCCGGGCTCGCCGGAGCCAGCACGGTGATTGCGCTGGACCTGAAGGCGCTCTCCCAGCAGGCCGAGGTGATCGTGCTGGGGCGCTGCCTGGAATCCTCGGTGCGCTGGAACGCGGACCGGACCCGGATCTACACCGACTGGACCGTGGCGGTGGACCAGGCCGTGAAAGGAGCGCCGGGCAAGCAAGTCGTGGTCCGCCAGTTGGGGGGAGAACTGGACGGCAAAGGCCTGCTGGTCTCGGGCGTGGTGCGGCTCAGCGCGGGCGAGGAGGCGGTCCTGTTCCTGGGCCCGGCCCGGGAAGGGGTCCGCCGGATCCTGGGGCTGAGCCAGGGCCATTACCGGGTGCAAACCGATCCGGTAACCAGCCGCAAATGGGTCCTGCAAGCAGTAGAACCGGCGGCCCCGGCCGCCGCCGCTTCCAGCCAGACCGGCGCTTCGGCCGTTCAGGTGTCCCTGGATGAGTTCCTGGCCCAGGTGCGGAAAGCCGCGGCGGAGGCCAAGCCATGAAGCGCCGGACCTTCGCGGCGATGATCCTGGCCGGGCTTCTGCTCTGGACCGGCGCCGCTCAGGCGTTCGTGATCTTCCGGGCCAACGACGGCCAGATGGTCAAATGGGACTGGGCCGCGGAAGGCGGCTCGCTTCCTTACCTAATCAACCCAACCAAAGACGGCGACGCCCTGGGCGGGGATGACCCGGTCACCGTGTTCCAGGACAGTTTCAGCGTCTGGCTGCCGCCTGAGGTTCCCACTACCGAGGCCAGCGTTACCTGCAGCGGCACCACCGGCATTGATACCTACGGTCTTCCCGGCGACGACTCCAACGTGCTCCTCTTTGTCAAAGACGATCCTGACCTCGCCAGCGGCGTCCTGGCTGTGACCCTGACCATGTATGAAACCACCACCGGCCGGATCATGGAAACCGACATCGCCTTCAACGATGACTATGACTGGCGCACTGACGGCACCGCGGACGGAAAAACCACTTATGAATTAGGCGTCGTCGCCATCCACGAGATCGGGCATTTCCTCGGGCTCGACCACAGCTTTGAGGCCAACGTCGGGGGCAGCTTTGACCCGGCCATTGCCTGCACCATGTGGCCGTATTATTTCGGCACGGAGGAAAGGAGCCTGGAAGACGACGACATTGCCGGGATCACCGCGGTTTTCCCCGATCCGGCGGCCCGGGCCGCGGCTTTCGGCGCAATCACCGGCCGGGTGACCACCTGGGACGGCCAGCCGTTGTTCGGAATCCACGTGGCGGCGATTACCGCGGCCGGCAAGATCCCCGCGGTCGGCGCCCTGAGCGCGATCACCGGCTTTTACCAGATTGACAACCTGCCTCCGGGCAGTTACTACCTTTACATTGACTCGCCAGTGATCGAAGGCAAGTTTTATCCCGCCTTTGTCGCCCCTTATTGGTCTAATTATCAGGGTGGGGCCGATCGAATCAGCTTCATTCAACTTTACCGTCACGTCGTGGCGCCTTCTGCCGCGTCTCTGAAGGACGGCGACCCGGTTTTTGACCGGGCGCAGGTGGTGAGCGTCAGCGCGGGCGCCACTGTCGCCGACATCAACTTTGTGGTCGGCTCTCCGCCGGAGATGCTGGCCTATGACTTTGACGGCAGCAGCCGGAACTGCGGCGAGCTGGCCGGGCCGGCCGATACCGGGATGGCGGGTCTTTTTCCGGCGCTCTTGCCTGCCGGCCTCGGGCTATGGCTCCGCCTGCGCCGGCGCCGGGATGCTAAAGCGGATCGGGGGTAAGAGCTCGTGGCCGCGATCGCGGTGGGGGTGCTGACCGCGAGCGACAAGGGCTCGCGGGGCGAGCGCAAGGACGAGAGCGGGCCTCTGATCCGGGAGCTGGTTCGGCGGATCGGGGGCGAGGTCAAGCGCTACGAAATTCTGCCCGACCAGAAAGAAGCATTGGCCGACAAACTCCGCGCCTGGGCCGACCAGGACCGCCTCGACCTGATCTTCACCACCGGCGGCACCGGCTTTTCCCCCCGCGACTTCACGCCCGAGGCCACTCTCGCCGTCTGCGACCGGCTGGCCCCGGGGATCGCGGAGGCGATCCGGGCCGAGGGGCTGAAAAAAACCCCCAGGGCCATGCTTTCGCGGGCGGTGGCCGGGATCCGCGGCCGCACCCTGATCATCAATCTTCCCGGCAGCGTCAAGGGAGTCCGCGAATCGCTGGAAGCCATCCTGCCCGCCCTGCCCCACGCGGTCGAGGTCTTGCGCGGCGAGGCCCGGGACTGCGGGCATGAAGTCAAAGCCCAAAGCCGGCGTCAAAGCGGGCGGGCGGGTCGAGGCCGCCAGAGGAAGGGTGATCGGCCCTAGTCACGACCTTGATGAAGCCGCGAATGCCGGGAAAAAGTTTGTTTGCCAATGTGGTCCTCTTCCTGGCCGCCTCCCTCCCCACCATCCTGCTCCTGGAAGGGATCGCGCGGGTGGTCCTGTGCCGGGACTTTGGGCAGGGACTGCTCATCGGCGATCCGTTGCTGGAACTGACTCCCCGCGGTCCGCGGCTTCGGCCGGACCAGCGCCTGGATTGGCCCTCGCCGCTTTCCCGCCGCACCGTCCGCTTGAAAACCAATGCCCAAGGCTTCCGCGGGCCAGCCATCGCCCCGGAAAAGAGTCGGCCCCGCCTTTTTGCCGGGCGGGGTGTGGGTAACGCGGGGTTGGGAGAAGCAATTGGCGGAGACAGCGGAGCTGATTGGGGATCGGGGTCCGTTTCATCTTCAGCCCGCTTAACAGGGTATTGAGGCAAGAAGACGATCATTTACTGGATGAAAAAGGCGGGCGATAGGATCGCGGAGGAGGAAGAGATCGGGGCGACGCGGCGGGAATTGGCGGCGTGGGGCCAGCGGCGGAACCATCCATGGAAGGGAGCGATGGTGGCGACGATGTTTACCGGCTGGGTTTACGATTTTTTGACCGGAGTATTTTCCACGGCTTGCTTATCACTATCATGGCTAAGCTCGTGGCCAGCGAAGTCCAGAGCCCGAGTCTAAAGCTTCGCGGTTGATAGACCATTTCCACGTAATGCGTTCCAGGTGAAAGCGCCAGTCCGCGAAAGGCATGGTTGACCCGGAGGAGTGTGATTTCCTGGCCTCGGTCAAAGGCTCGCCAACCCGGGAAATAGGTGTCGCTTATAAATAAAATAGCCGGTGCGGACACTCTGCTCAGGATGGATACGCGGTTCGGCTGGTAGTCGCTGATCTGCACACCCTCTCCCGCCCCTGGTGGAGGTGGGGAAGGAAGGATAATGGGAGGCTTTTCCAGAACCGCCATCCGGGCAGGGTCAAATTCTCCGCTAGCCATGAACTTGAGCCTGGCTTCGCGTTCAGGGATGATGCGGATCTGATGGAGGAGAAAGGCCCGGGGCAGGACTTGGCGGTTGCGGTAAAGGCTCACATCGCCGCTTTCCGCTAGCTTCTCGAATACGAACTCCTGGTGGTAAACCGCGGGGTCCAGCCAGAGTCCAGAGGAACTTACCTTCCCTTCTGGCTGGCTGGCTCGGACCCCAAATTGCAGTTCCAGAGTCTGGCCGGCCCAAATGGAGAGATCGAGCGAATGTTTCTGAAATCTCCGCTCATCCGCCGGAATCTCTTTTTGGAAGATCAGAAACTCCTTCGGATCTGGCGGTCTCCGGGCCAGGAGAGTGAAGATCATCGCGGCAGTTCCTTTTTCCCTGCCGATCTGGAACTGGAGGCGGTCTCCTTTCTTGACGAAAATGGTATGCCTCCATGCTCCATTGGCTGGGAGAACCAAATTTGGCCGACGATACGGGCTGGTGGCCGCATCCCTGATCAGGCAGGGAGCCGGCGAACAATCATTCTTCCCCGTGTAGTAAATTGGGTGGTAATCCTGGGAGAACTTTAAGTTTTCATGGTCGGTGGCAATAAGCCCCAAGTTTAAAAGATTCAAAAACTTCAGGTTCTCGAACTGAATGAAGTGTCCGCGCTTAAACATGTCAAAGCCTGGCATGCTTCGGTGCAGCCGAAAGTCCTCCAGTCGCCAGAAGGGCTTAATCAGGTTAAGGAAATCATAGGTCCAGCGCGGTATGACAGACATGAAAAAGTCAAAGGATTGTGTATGGTAATAGATGCCCGCCTGGTAAGGAATGGAGAGGGAATGGTGATAGTTAGGATTGGTCAGGTTGAGGGAACGGAGCCCTACAGGCAGGCTTTGGACAGACTTAACGTAGATCGGATCATGTTTCATGAACTCAGCCCCGCCTAGGCGGAGTTGGGTGAGACAAGACAGATAAAAGGCGCCGGTGGTCAGGGCCAAGATTACAGAGTTTAAACTAGCGCCAATTCTTCGTTGCTTCCTTTGCGCAAAATAATGGAAAGCGGCCATAATAGAAATTATCGCGACGGCCAGACCGTTGAGCGCAAGAAAAACATCTTTGCTCGCAGCCCAGCTCAAGGCCAGGGCCAGAAGCAAAAAGAGGAAGCCCTGTGCGCTACTCGCTTCCGAGATAAGGTGATCCATGGCCTTGCCAGCCAGGACGGCGAGAAAAACTATACCAATGACCATCGTGTAACCGTGCCAGTGAAATCGGTTCAGCACTGGAATCAGGTGAACCAGACGTAGACACCCCAGTGTGTTGGTGGAGACGGCAAAGCAAAGGGCGAAGATCACCAGGAGCAGCAAGACTTGTAGGTCCTTCCGCACAAGAACGAAAGCAAAGAGTACCGAGGCGAGAATCAGCGGGTTGAAAAATAAGAAGTGGAGGAAGTCCTTGTTGACCTTTATGCTCTGTTGCATGAAGAAATCGAGAGGAAGCTTTGTTGACCGGGTGCTGAAGGCGATAAGCTCGAAAGTGGGCAAGATTTGAACGAGGATTAAGAGGGTTACACCGGTCACGGCCCCGGTAAAAAGGGCCAGTCGGGAGAGAGCCAGCCTGGGGACTGGACGTAAGAAGAGCCCGTAAAGCATGATGACCAGGACGGCCAAGACCATGATCCGGCCAAAGAATTCGAGCTGACCTCCCAGCACTTCAAAAAGGCAAATGGCCATGAAACCCAACAGGTAACGGATTCTTGGGAGCAAGAGGAGACGGTAGAGCAAGGCATAACCAAGGGGCACCAGGCTCAAGGTGAGAAGGTTGGGCAAGAAGTGACGCTGTTCAATTAGGAGAAAGAAGCCAAATCCGGTCTGGATGACGGCCAGCAAGGCCGGGAAGGGCCGGATCTTGAGGCCACGCAATAAATAATAGAGTCCAAGGTTATAGATCAGGAGATGAAGGGTGAGGCTCATCACTGCGGCCTTATCAAAGGGAAGCAGGAAATAGATGACGCCAGCAGGAGAAAGGGCACTGGAATGGGACCAGGCCAGGAAAGGGAAACCCGCAAGCAGGCCCGGGCACCAGAGGGGGAGGAATCGTTCTTTCAGGGCCTGGTTGACAAAGATGCGGTAGGGCCACCATTCGGCCAGGTTCTCCTCTCCATCCAGGACCAGGGTGCGTCCCGTGGCCAAGCAGATGATCAGGGGAAGGAAGGAGAGGAAAAAAAGCAGGCTCGCCAGCAGGAGATCGGGATGACGATGGTAGAGTCGCTTCATTTCATTGCCTGACTTGTTTAGATTTGTAACCAAGCCCCAATCGCAGTTCATAACCTTGCTGCCGGCCTATGAGATGAAGCTCGGACAAAGGTGTTACTCTTTGATCTAGTGGACCGTGGTCGGTCATCATCGGGTTGTTGGGAGGTTCTCCCGCTCCTTTCAGAGCCTAGCCGGGCGCGAAACCGGGAAAGCTTTGCCGCATCCTCCTTGCAATCTCCACCCGATGAAAGGCCGCGGTGTTTAGCACCGCCTCGGGCTTATGCTCCGCCAGAACCGAAAGCGTCCGTTCAAGGTCGGTAACTTCGATGTCGTCATGGGTGAGGGAAATTAAGCAATGCGAACTCTGGAGCTTCTGGAACTCCTGGCCCAATTGTCCATTCGCGCCGATGATTACAATTTTCATCTCTAATCCGATGGGGAACGACTTAACGAATTATAACAAGCTCTGGATTCTTTGACAAGGCAGGCAAAGTTCGCCGGCCGCTTTGAGGTCTGGCGGTGACCAAGCTGTCCAGGTTCAGACACATGGTAAATACTCGACCTACTTTCCTGGGCGCGCGCCGTTTGAGTGCAACCCCCCAAAGGCGCTCTACGCCTTCTTCTCTTGGCGGCTTCGCCCCGTTAACCGCCTTCTTCTCTTTTTTCAGCCCACCCCGAATTTTCGGGAACACCATAGAATGGCGCTAACTTAAGCCTTCCTGTATTTATTTCGATGTTGAAATTCCCGGAATAATTTTCTGGGTTGATTGAGGAGCTGATAGTTTTTCGGCCGGCATTTTCGGGCGCGTGGTTCCAGGCGCAGGCCTATTGCCGCTGGAAAAAAGCCCGCCTGCCGACCGAGGCGGAATGGGAATGGGTGGCGCGGGGGCCGGAGGCCCCGATCTGGCCCTGGGGCGATGAATTTGAATGAATGTAGCCGAGCCTGCACCTCGGTCCGACCCTGCCGCAGCTACGATACCTGCCCCGTGGGCACCCACCCCGGGGGTCAGAGCCGGTGGGGAGTGGAGGATCTGGCCGGCAACGTCTGGGAATGGAACCAAGATGCCTATGCGGTCTGGGACCAAGCCGAGCCGGAGAAGTTGCTCACCGCCGGGGAAGAGGCCCGGCGACCCCGGGTCATCCGGGGCGGCTCCTGGCGGGAAACCGAGCCTTATTCCTTGCGTTCCTCGGAGCGGAGCAACGGTTTGCCCGGCCAGGCCTTTTTCAACGTGGGTTTCCGGTGCGTTCAATCCGTGAGTTCCAACCCCTAATTTCCAACTAATTTCCAATCCGAGCCATCCGGGCCGAGGGGCTGAAAAAGACCCCCAAGGCCATGCTTTCGCGGGCGGTGGCCGGGATCCGCGGCCGCACCCTGATCATCAACCTGCCCGGCAGCGTCAAGGGAGTCCGCGAATCGCTGGAAGCCATCCTGCCCGCCCTGCCCCACGCGGTCGAGGTCTTGGCCGGCGAGGCCGGCGATTGCGGACATGACAGCAGGCAGTAAATAGTGCCTGTAGCGAAAATGTAGGGGCAAGGCATGCCTTGCCCCTACGGATGGCCATGAATCAATAACTTACGGGCGAACGGAAATCGTGATGATGGCATACAAAGGCATTTCGCTACAGACAGTAGATAGTAGGCAGAATGCCGGGGGAATCAGATAACCAACCATAGCCGAGCTTCCGGTCCTGGCGCGGGTAAAGGCCGCGGCTGACCCCAGGAGCCGTCGTTCTTTGGCTCGCCGCGACGCAGGGCATCGCACCCCCTGAATCAATGGGGTCGGGACCTCTCCAGAACAAAGCGAACTACTTTTTCATGAGCCGGCGACCTTAACCGGGATCCCGTCCAGCACCGAGATCCCCGAAAACTGGTCATAGAAATTCTCGTCCGTCACCTCGTTCACGTTCACCCCCGGGTGCTCTCTGGCCACCCTCAACTTCACGCCTTCCCGGTCGTGGCCCCAACCAAAGGGCATGCTGACCACCCCCGGCATGATGTCGTCAGTGATCTCCACCGGGACGTTGATCTCCCCGATCCCGGTCGAGAGCTTGACCGGCCGTCCCTTCTCCAGACCCAGCCTCGCTGCGTCCGTCTTGCTTATGATTAACGAGCAGTCGGGCTTCCCCTTGACCAGGCGAAGGCTGTTGTGCATCCACGAGTTGTTGCTTCGCAACGTCCGGCGGCTGACCAACAGGAATTCATCCTGGGGCGGCGCCGACCAGGGTTCGATCCTTTTTTCGAGCCGATCCAGGTCTTTAACCAACCCCGGGGGGACCAGGTTGATCTTCCCGTCCCGGGTGCAAATGATCTTTTCCAACCTGGGTTCGAGCGGCCCCAGGTCCATCCCGTGCGGTTCCCTTTTCAGTTTTTCGAGAGACAGCTTATGCGGCCCGAGCTTGAGAAGCAGGTTTAACTGCCGCTCCGGGGACAGCCAATAAAGCGCTTTCCTTTTGATCCATCCGACCGAGGCCGAAAGGGCGCCCGAATGTTTTTCCACGCGGGACAACAGGTCGAGCATGACCTCCCAGTTGTGCTTCGCTCCCTCCGGTTTTTGGAAAACGGGCGGCGCGTAGCGGGCGACGTTTCGTATGGCCATGGCGTGCTCGAGCAGGGGGTAATGATCCGTTTCCAGGGGACTGGTCGGAGGCAGGATGATGTCGGCATAGCGGGTAGTTTCGTTGATGTAGAAATCAATGGCGACCATGAACTCCAGACTCTTGAGGGCGCGGTCAATCCGCTTGGTGTTCGGCAACGAAAGCGCGGGGTTTCCGGCGTTGGTCACCAGCGCCCGGATCTGGCCCGGACCGGGCGTCTCGATTTCCTCGGCAAAGACCGCCGCCGGGAACTCGCCGTTGAACTCCGGCAGGCCGCTGACCCTGCTTTTCCATCGGTTGAAGTATCCCGGCTGGCGGAGGATTTTGGAGAGCCCGACCAGATCCACCGCCGGCGTGGTGAACATGACGCCTCCCGGCCGGTCAACATTCCCGGTCGCGACGTTAACCGCATCAATCAGCCAGGTGGCCAGGCTCCCGAACTCCTGGGTGCTGGTCCCCCTGCGGCCGTAGCAGGCCGCCTTCTGGGCGGAGGCGAACTCGACGGCGATCGCTCGAATGTCTGCCTCCGAGAGTCCGGTCGCCTTCGCCGCGCGGGAGGGCGGGAACCCTTTTGAGATCTCTTTGATTCGGTCCAGGCCGTTGATCCTTTGTTCGAGCGGTCCCGGATGGGAAAGGCCTTCCTCGAACATGACGTTCAGCAGCGCCAGCAGAAAAAGCGCATCTGTCCCGGGCCGGATGAAATAATGCGCATCCGCGATCTTCGCGGTCTCGTTCCGCCGCGGGTCAACCACCACGATCTTCGCACCCCGCTGGCGCATTTCGAGCAGCCGGTTTCGACAATCCGACGCCGTCATGATGCTTCCATTGGAGACGACCGGGTTGGCGCCCAGGATCAGGAAGTAGTCCGTGCGCTCGAGGTCGGGTATCGGCAGGACGGCCTGGTTGCCGAACACCAGCAAAGACACCAGCATCCGGGTGAGTTGATCCACCGAAGTGGCCGAGTACACGTTTTTGGTCCGGAAACCCTTGACAAAGGGAACCAGGCACAAGAGCGAGCCATAGTTATGGCCGATGGGATTGCCGTAATACAGGGCGAGGGCGTCCCGGCCGTATTTCCGTTGAACCTCCGCCAAGCTTCGGCCCGCCTCCTCCAGGGCTTCCTCCCACGAGACTTCCTCCCACTCGCTCCCTTTTTTGCGCACCGGACGGCGCAGCCGGTCCGGGTCGTTGAACAGGTCTTGATGGGCGATGCCCTTGGGGCAAATGTGCCCGCGGCTGAAGCGATCCTTGGGGTCGCCCCGGATGGCAATGATCTGGTCGCCCTCCACCTCGATTTCCAGGCCGCACGCGGAGTCGCAAAAGTCGCAAATCCCGTAGTGCACGTTAGCCATGACCCAAGACCCTCCTCGATCTCCATTTGAAACTCAATGGCAGATGGACCCGCCATTGTCCGGGCAATACTTACCGGCTCCTCAAGCCTCGATTTCTATCGGTTGCGAATACCGTTGCAGAACAGATCAACTTGCGCCACTCCACGGCCGACTCTTGGCCTACGCGGTTGCTTGGGTCGGGGCATCACTTCGCTTCCTCGGCCCCTTCCTCGAAATCCTTCTCCCCCCGCGGCGGCTCGATCCGGTATTTTTTCAGGAGCCGATAGAAGTTGGTCCGCTGCATCCCCACGGCCTGGGCCGCTTCGCTGACACTGCCGTGATGCGCGGCCAGGGCCTGCACCAGGAAGTCCTTTTCCACGTCCTCCACCGCCCGCTCCCGCAGTTCCTTCTTCACCCGTTTTAATTCTTCCACGCTCTCCGGCGCCGCCGGCAGGCCGGCCGCGAATTTCTGGATGTGCTCGGGCAGGTCCGCAGGCCGGATTTCCTCCCCTTCGCAGTTGATCGTCGCCCGTTCCAGGGTGTTTTCCAGCTCGCGGATGTTTCCCGGCCACTCGTAGGACAGCAAACACTTCATCGCCTTTTCGGCGAGCTTGCGCTCGGGCTTCTGGTCCCGGCCGGCGAAGGTCTTGAGGAAATGCCGGGCCAGGATGGGAACGTCCATTTTGCGGTCGCGGAGCGCCGGCAGGAAGATGGGCACCACGTAGAGCCGGTAGAACAAGTCCTCCCGGAAGACGCCGGTCTCCACCATTTTCTTCAGGTTCTTGTTGGTGGCCGCGATCAGCCGGATATCGGTCTCCTGGGGCTCGGTCCCGCCCACCGGGATGAACTTCCGCTCCTGGATCACCCGCAAGAGCTTGCCTTGCAGCTCGAAGCTCAAGTCCCCGATCTCGTCCAGGAACAAGGTCCCCTGGTTCGCCACCTCGAAGAACCCGGCCTTGCTGGAAAAAGCGCCGGTGAAAGACCCCTTGACGTGGCCGAAGAGCTCGCTCTCGAGCAGGGTGGGCGTGAGGGACAGGCAGTCCACGGTGACGAAGCGGTGATCCTTGCGCCGGCTGTTGTTGTGGATGGCCCGGGCCACCAGCTCCTTGCCGGTGCCGCTTTCCCCGATGATGAGCACGGTGGTGTCGGTGGCCGCGACCTTGCTGATCAGCTTGAAAATCTCGATCATGCGGGGCGAGTTGCCGATGATGTTGTCGAAGATCATCTGGGAGGGCAGCTCATGGTCCGAGGCATAGGGCGCCAGGATCCGGCCCTTCTCTTCCAGGGCCTTCTTCACCGTGAGCAGGAGCTCCGAAGGCGAAAACGGCTTGGACAGGTAGTCGTAGGCCCCCAGCTTGATGGACTCCACTGCGGTGTTGATCGAGGAGTAGCCGGTGATAATGATCACCTGGGTCTGGGGCCAACGCTGTTTGATGATCTTGAGCAGTTCGAGCCCGCCTTGCTTGGGCATAACCAGGTCCACCACCACCCCGTCAAACGCCTGCGCTTCCATCTCCTGCAGGGCCTGGCCCACGCTCTTGGCCCGCCGCACCCGGTAGCCCTGGCTGCTCAAGGCCCGGTCGCAGCTCTCCAGCACCACCTCTTCATCGTCCACCACCAGGAGGTGTATCTCTTCCATCACCACTCCTCCCTCAAGCCACCGGCAGCACCACGGTAAAAGTCGAGCCCCGGCCCGGCGCGCTGGCGACTTCCAGCTTGCCGCCATGGTTCTCGATGATCCCCAGGCTGATGGAAAGGCCCAGGCCCGTGCCCGACTCCTTGGTCGTAAAAAAGGGATCGAAGATCCGGCCCAGGTTTTCCTCGGCGATGCCGGTCCCGGTGTCTTCAACCCTGATCTCGACCTGGTCCTGCCCCGGCCGCAGCCGCGCGCTGACCCCGAGCTTGCCCCCCAGCGGCATCGCCTCGGCCGCGTTCACCAGCAAGTTCATGAACACCTGCTGCATTTGGTCGCGGTCAATCATGAGCAGCGGTAACTGCTCGGGGAAGTCTTTGAGGATCTCAATGGTTTTAAAGTCCTTGTGGTTTTCCACCAGGGCCAGGGTCCGCTCCAAAAGCAAGAGCAGGTTGCCCTCGGTCTTTTCCGGCTGGCTCTGCCGGGCGAAATCGAGCAGGCCCTTGATAATTTTCTTGCAGCGTTCGGTCTCCCGGATCACCACGTCCAGATCGCGCTGCAGGCCGGGTTCTCCCGAATAAGAATCCTTGACAAAATGGGTAAAACTCAAGACCCCGGTCAGCGGGTTGTTGAGCTCATGGGCGATCCCGGCGGAAAGCTTGCCCAGCGATGCCAGCTTCTCCGACTGGATGAGCAGGCTCTGCTGTTTGATCAGTTCCCGGTTCGCCCGTTCCAGCTCGCGCGATTGGCGCTCGAGCATGTTCTTGGTCACGAACAACTCCTGCTCCCGCTTGCGCAGGCTCTTGGCGATGGAGTGGGTCATATACACGGTCATGAAGATGGTGGCGCCGAACGACGCCACCCCGGCCAGGATGTAGGGGACATTGGTCCAGAGCTCGTCCGAGGCAAACCCGTGGATATGGTAGTGGGGGATGTAGTTGAAATAGGAGAGCGCGAGCAAAAGGAAAAGCAGCCCGATGGTGATGGCGGCCTGGAACCAGATGTCGCGGCCGGAGAGCAGGATGCTGCCCATGATCATGTGGAACACGAAAAAGAAGATGAAGGGGTTCTCGATGCCGCCGCTGTAGTGGATCAGGAAGACCAGGGCCAAGAGGTCGAGCCCGATCTGGAGATTGGCCTCGATCCTTAAACCCCGCACCGTGGCGGGTTTGCCGGACTGGCTCCGGACCAGGCGCTGGAGCAGGAAAAAGCCGAAGTTGTAGGCCAGGACCATGATCCCGATGACCAGGATGGGAGCGAGCCAAAACGAGAGCTGAAAGACCTGCACGGCAAAGAACAGGACCCCGGCCAGGCCCAGCAGGAACAGCCAGCGCAATTTCACGAACCACTTTAACCGCGAAAGCAGTTCTTCTTCGGTTGGCGACAACACACCCACTCTCGTCTCTACTCCTCTATCTATCCTAAAAGGTTGCAAAGTTCAAGCCCAAGCCGCCTGTATTATGATTTGATACAGCTATCGCCCGAAGAGACAGCCGGCCGGTTCCAGCGAAAATACAAAAAAATGCTGGCAGGACAACCAGTTAGGAGATTTAGAATTCGGCGCGATCGAAACTTTTTGTATCCGGGAAAGATACATTGCAGGCCTAAAAATGAGCTTCGGCCCCTGCCAAAGAAGCTGACAGAGTCATTTTTCTTTTCTGGAATCAAGTGGTTGGACGCTGAGGGCGTCGCTTCGCCGGTCCTTTGGCACAGGGCTTGATACAAGGTAGAGGTGAACGCGAACGAAAGTGAAAGGAGGAAACGAAAATGAGAACGCCAATCAAAGCAATCGGTTATGTCTGCGACATCCCGGTCGCCCACACCGACCTGGTCATCCGCAAGGAAGATCAGTTAGCCCGCATCCTCAAGTATGCCGAGCAGGAGAACCTCGAGTTGGTGTGCATCTTCGAGGATGAGGAGTTCACCGAGGATTGGACCATGCGGCCGGGTCTGCAGAAGCTCATGAATTGCAAGGAATGCTATGACGTGGTCCTGGTCGAGAGGGCCTGGTGCTTGAGCCGGCGCATGAAAGACCTCAAGGCCCTCATCGAGAAGCTGGACACCAAGGGCGCGCAACTGATGACCTCCTCCTACCTCTGGGACTGCGTCAGCCAGCACCTCCGCCATCATTACCGGCAGGAGAAGAAGCGGAAGGAGCAGGTCGCCCGGCAGGCTCGGGAAGCCGCCTGATTACCGGTCCCAGGCGGCTGTCATTTCCTGGGCTCCTGAGCGGTTGGAAGGAGCCGAGTGAGGTGAACCATGAATATCCCGGTAGATGTCCCCCACCGCGAAATGTACTGGCAGATCGCCGCGCCCTACAAGCACCTCATCTACCCCTTGATGCTGGCGGCGCTCTTGATCTTCGCCTACGGCGCTTTTCAGAAGCTCCGGTTCTGGCGGGAAGGCCGGCCCGACCCCGCGCGCTTCGGCTCCTGGAAAGAGCGCCTCCGGCTTTTCTTCTGGGAGGTGCCGCTGCAAGCCCAGGTGCTGAAAGAAGCTTTCCCCGGCTTGATCCACGTGCTCATCTTCTGGTCGTTCCTGGCCCTGATCCTGGCCACGGCCGTGGTCTTCCTGGACGTGGACTTCCAGATCCCGATCTATCACGGCAGTTTCTATCTCCTGATCACCCTGCTCGCCGACCTGGCCGGACTGGCTCTGTTCGCGGGCCTGGTCGTCGCCGCGGTCCGGCGCTACGCGCTCAAGCCCGAGCGCCTGGACAACCGCGGGGACGACGCCTTCGTCCTCGTCCTGCTCGGGCTGGCCGTGGTCACCGGCTTCCTGGTCGAGGGCATGCGCATCCATTACACCCAGGACCCCTGGGCCGCCTGGTCGCCCATCGGCTACCTTTTCTCCCTGGGACTGGGGGGCATGGAAGAATCCACCGCCCGGCGCGTGGCCCAATCGCTCTGGTGGGGCCATTTCGCCGTCACCTTTGCCTTTATCGCCTCCATCCCCTACACCAAGTTCGCCCACATCCTCACCTTGCCGGTCAACGTCTTCTTCAGCTCGCTCCAGCCCAAGGGCGCTCTGCCCCGGGTGGACATCGAGGCCATGCTCGCCGATGAAAGCGCGGCCGAGAACTTCAGTGTGGGCGTGACCGCGGTCAAGGACCTCACCTGGAAGCAGCGCCTCGACTACGACGCCTGCATCCGCTGCGGCCGCTGCCAGGACGCCTGCCCGGCCCACCTGAACCACCATCCGCTTTCGCCCAAGCGGTTGATCGCCGACCTCAAGGACTTCACCTGGAAGAACCGTCTCCAGATCGCGCCAGCGAACGGTAACGGCTCTCTTGAGGCGGCCCCCGCGGAGGAGCCGCGGCCCATCGTTGGCAACGCCTTCCCGGCGGACACCATCTGGGAATGCCGCACTTGCCGGGCCTGCATGGAGGCCTGCCCGGCCGGGATCGAGCACGTCCCCCAGATCATGGAGCTGCGCCGCGGCGAGGTGATGATGCGCGGGCAAATTCCCCAGGAAGCGGCCATCGCCCTCAAGTCCATGGAGCGCACCGGCAATCCCTTTGGGCCGCAGGACGCGCGCTCGGACTGGATCAAGGAGGTGCAGATCCCGGTGGTCGGCCCGGGCGACGAGTGCGAGGCGCTCTTCTGGATCGGCTGCTGCACCACCTACGACCCGGTCAAGCAGAAGGTGGCCTACAACGTGCTCAACATCCTGCTCGCGGCCGGCGTGAAGGTGGGGGTGCTGGGCGACGACGAGCATTGCTGCGGCGACCCGGCCCGGGCCTTGGGCGACGAGAACTTATACCAGACCGTGGTCAAGACCCAGATCGAGATGATCCGCAGCCGCAAGTTCCAATACCTGGTCAGCCACTGCCCGCACTGCTTCAACGTCTTCAAGAACGAGTATCCCCAGTTCGGCGCCGAATTCAAGGTCTTTCACCACACCGAGGTCATCGCCCAACTGCTCGAGCAGGGCCGGCTCAAGCTGGACACGCCCATCCAGCGCAAGGTCACCTTTCACGACCCCTGCTACCTGGGCCGCTACAACGACATCTACGAGGAACCCCGCCGGATCCTCCGGTCCATCAAGGGCGTGGAACTGGTCGAGATGCAGTTCAACCGCGAGCGCGCCCATTGCTGCGGCGGGGGCGGCGGCCACTACTGGATGGATTTGCCCACCGGCGAGCGCCTTAACGTCACCCGGGCCAAGGAAGCCTTTGCGACCGAGGCCAAGATCGTGGCGGTCAGTTGCGTCTATTGCCTGCAGATGATGGACGACGCGGTCAAGATCCTGGACCTGGATGAGAAGCTAGAGGTCAAAGACGTCTCGGAGCTGGTGGTCGAGGCCATGGCCGGCGAGGCCCAGATCCAGGAAAAAGAAAAAGAAACGGAGGTAATCGCGGCCTGAAGCTTGAGGCCGTTTTCAGAACCCTTTCCCCAAGCCTTTCTCTTTCGCCGGTCGGGGGACCAGCAGTCAGGGTCCCCCGACCTCTTTTTTTCTTCACCACTAAGACACAAAGGCACTAAGTTTTTTGGAAGTTAGACTTTCTCGGAATATTATTCCCAATAACCAGACCTGGTAAAATTCAAATTTTTTCTCTCCCTTGGCGTCTTCGTGCCTTTGTGGTTATTCCTATTTGTAATTTCCCGGCTTAAGCCTCAACCCCGAACCCCCATGGTCTCTCCTCACTGCGTAACCCGCAACTCCACCGGCTTCACTTCGCTCCGCACCTTGGGGTTGTAGTATTCGTAAGCCGCGCTCTTGGGCGTCTGCGCCTTGACCGGGAATTTGGCCTTGAGCTGGTAGCTCAGCTCCAGCGGCTTCTTCGGCTCGATCCGCCGCACATAGACCGTGATCTGCCGGCCGGTCAGGGTGTATTTCTCGATCTTGCCCTCGCTCTTGGCCTTCTCCAGACCCTCGGTCTGCACGGTAAAGCCGGGCGGGATGCCGAGGTCCAAGACGATCATCTCCGTGGGCTGGGCGCCCCGGTAGGTCGCCTTGACCTGGGCGGTCAGCAGATCGTCGGCCTTAAGCTGGGTCCGGTCGTAGCTCAGCTCCAGCACAAGCGGCTCCTCCACCTGCTCCTGGGGCAACTTGCCCCAGGGGATGAAGAAGCGCGCCACGGCCTGATACATCAGGTTGGTCTCGGCCGATGGCTTCAGGCTCACCGCGTTGTCGCCGGCAAGGGTTTTTTCCTTGAAGTCCAGGAGCCGGAGCACATCGGAATCTTCAGGCGTGATCTTGACCTCGCGCCGGTCCCCGTTCACGGTCACGCTCACGCTCACGTTCAGCTCGGGCGCTTTTCCGGCTTCCGCGGCGAGCAGGGCCTTGAAGGTCAGCACCGTGGCTTGCGTGCTCTCGAACGTGCCGAAGCTGTCCTTTTGCTGGGCGAGCCAGTTCAGGCCCAGGTTCACGGTGTTGGGGTAAGCCCCGGCCTTCAAGAATGCATAAAGGATGAGCGCGGTGGTCTCGATCTGCGCCGATCTTCCGCCGCCGTGCACCGCGGTCTCGCCCAGGGGCTCCCAATGCACGGTCTTATTCTGCCGGTCCTCGATCCGGGCGTTGTGGATCTGCTCCAGGAGCGCGAGCGTGTCCCGGTCTTTCGGGTTCTTGGCCGCGAGCGCGTTCACCGCCAGCGCCAGCGCGTAAGCGTCCTTGGCCTCCTTGAGGTTGGCCTTGAGATAAGCAATCGCCTTGTCCCCGGCCTCGCCCTGATAGCCGGTGTCCAAGAGCGCCCAGGCGATGTAAGCGGTATTGAGCACGGTCGAGCGGGAAAAGGCCTCGCCCGAAAGCGTCTCCAGCCAGTGCTCCACCGGCTTCCAGCTCCCGTCCTTCTCCTGCTTGCCGGCCAGGAACTCATGGGTGCGGCGGATCACGGCCGGGTCCACCTCCGCCACCTGGCTCATGTCGTAAAACTCCATCAGGCCGTAAGCGGTCAGCACCAGGTGCGCCGGCGGGCTCCCGAACCACTCGAAGCCGCCGCCCGGCACCTCGAAGCTGAGCAGCCGCTGGTAGCCCAGGTTGACGAAACCCTCGGCCTTCATCTGGATCTCGGGCGTGATCTGCTTGGTGCGCTTCAGATAACTGAGCACCATCACGTTGGGGTAGGTGGTGGAGGTGGTCTGCTCGAAGCAGCCGGAGGGCATGCGGAAGATGCCGTCCATGCCCTCGACCACCTGGGAGAAGACGCCGGGATAAATCTTGACCAGGACCTTGCTCGCCCCGGGAATGGCCTCGGCCGGGATGGTCAGGTTCTTATTGATCTCGCCCGCGAGCTGGCCGTTCGCCACCAGCTCGAACATCTTGCCGTTGGGAACCACCTCCACCTGCCGCTTGACCGCGTCGTCCATCTTCGAGCCGAGCGCATAGACCGTGAGGGTCTGCTGGCCGAGACCCTTGACCTTGATCCGGAAGAAGCGCACGTCCACCTGGTTCGCGTCAA
>Ga0299912_10000307_pt1 | contig 44449 bp, 42 predicted proteins | sample RVTome_2_FD_207667 | JGI IMG/M metagenome (GOLD analysis project Ga0299912, IMG submission 207667) | Soil microbial communities from uranium-contaminated site in the Upper Colorado River Basin, Wyoming, United States - RVT95D214 (version 2) ... | reverse complement strand
GAGGGCAGCGAGAAATGAGTTCGGTTATTTTGACCAAACCGAGCGGGAACAGGTAAACTATGGCATTTATCTATAAAATTACGAATATCGACCGTCGTATAATATTCTTGTTTATCGCGCTATCCGTTATTGTGCCGCTTTTATTGAATATCAAATTCACTGAAAAAGCCGGCCCGATCGTAAAAAATATTTTCGATAAAGTCGAATCCCTGCCGGCGGGGTCAAGGGTGCTATTATCGCTGGATTACGGGCCGTCGACCGTGCCGGAAATTCAGCCGATGGTCAATGCGTTGGTTCGCCATTTCAACGAGAAAGAGTTGAAGATATATTTCATGTGTCTCTGGGCAACCGGCCAGAATCTAACCACCACGACGGTTGATTCCGTGCAAACAAAAGAATTCCCCGAAAAAGTATATGGCGTGGATTATGTTAACCTTGGCTATAAAGCCGGTAACGAGGGGCTTATTAACGTACTTCTCACCGATATGAAGAAAATGTACACTACCGATGTTTTAGGCACTTATATAGATGATATCGAGATGATGAAGCCGGTAAGCAATTTGACCAGTTTCGATCTCATAATCAGCCTGGGCGGCGGTACCCCTGGCATCAAAGAGTGGATATTATTCGCCGGCGATCCCGGCAATATCCCGGTAGCCGGCGGGTCGACCGCGGTACAAGCCCCGCTTTTGTATCCGTATTGGCCCAATCAGCTTCTGGGCTTGATGGGCGGTATCAAGGGCGCGGCTGAATACGAATCGGAGCTTATCAGAACTTATCCGAAATATAAAACCAAATCCAATCCCGGTATCAAGATGATGGGGCCGCAGGCGATCGCTCATATCGTGATCATGCTGTTTATTATAATCGGTAACGTAACATTTTTCATGGAACGCGCGCGCGAAAAAAGGAGCAGAGGTTAAGATGAATATTTCGGTTGATCTCTGGACCTGGTTCGGCGCCTTCCTGACTCTGGCGATTTTATCGTTTTTATATAAAGACAACCCGTTTTATAAATTCGCCGAACATTTGTTTGTCGGAGTGTCGGCGGCCTATTGGATGGTTATCGGTATCTGGGGCACGTTATTCCCCAATTTGATTGCCAAGATACATCCTCCCGCAGTCGAATTCGTTTTGCCTTCGCTGGCGACTCGCGAACCTGAATATCATTATATATTCCCGGCCATACTTGGGATATTGCTTCTGATGCGTCTATCATCCAAAATTGGCTGGATTTCGCGTTGGCCGCTGGCTTTTATCGTTGGCACCACCGCCGGACTGAATCTGGTCCGTTTCCTGCGATCCGATTTTATCGGGCAGGTGGGCAATACCATGATACCCCTGATCGCTTTCAAAGACGGCTCATTTAGTCTTTTAGACAGTTTTTCCAATATCGTGATATTCATAGGCGTTTTCTGTGGTTTGATCTATTTCTTCTTTTCCAAAGAGCACAAAGGCGCGTTTGGCACGGCCAGCAGAATCGGCGTCTGGGTTCTGATGATAACATTCGGCGCCGGCTTTGGCTATACGGTCATGGCTCGTATTTCGCTTTTAGTCGGGCGGATGCAGTTTTTGCTGGCGGACTGGCTGGGGATTATAAGCCGGTGAGCATGTTTAATTCAAACTTTAAGTTAGCTTTCACGATGAAGCCAAACCTCAAATCTCAGAAATTAATCAATAATTATTTTTTAACATCAGGCGATTGTATAACGCGAGAATCAAAGATTTGAAATTAATAGATAAAGATATTTATTTGTAAACAAAATATGAATATTGATCTGCAAAATAAAAGGTACATGGAGGTAGCTTATGAACTATTTTAACAGGGTGTTATTCGCCCTGATGCTGCTTTTAATGATCGGAGGCGGCGTATTGGCACAGGACACCGGCCTGACGGCAGTGGCCGCGCCTGATACGCTTGGTCCGCCGGCCCCTCAACCGCCAACCAACATCACCGTAACCGACCGTGAGGATGATGGCGGACATGGTTTGGTTATCCGTTGGGAATTATCAGAAGATGATGGCCAAGGATTAAACAATGTGAATATGTATGATATCCTTCGTTCAAGCGCCCTGGACGGCGAATATATGTCTCGGGGAATCGTACCCTCCGGCACGAATGAATTCATCGATGAGGATGACCAGGAGTTAACCGGCAGCGATCCGAACCTAAATTTTATGCCTACCGGAAGTACCTGGTATTATAAGCTGGCGGCTATTTCCGTTGAAAACGTTCGGTCAGTTGAATCCGAGGTTGTTGCCGGAACTACGGAATCGAATTTATTCCACTGGGGCAAGTTGCCGATTCTTTTTGGGGTGCTAATTTTCGGTGGTTTCTTATTGGCTTTTATATCGCAAGCTAAAAAGGGCAGGGAGCTTTATGTGCGCCCGCTATCCGGTATCAATGCCGTGGATGACGCTATCGGTCGAGCGACCGAAATGGGCAAACCGATATTATTTATTCTTGGTTTAGGCACCGCCGGTGATATTGCCACTATAGCCGGATTTACTATTTTAGCGCGTGTTGCCAGGCGGACGGCTGAATATCAGACAAAAGTTTTGGTACCGGTTCAGGATCCGGTGGTGTTGGCCGTGGCTCAAGAAACTGTCAGAACCGCCTACCTCGAAGCCGGGCGGCCCGATCAATACAATCCGGATAACGTGTTTTATGTAACCGCCCTGCAGTTTCCGTACGTGGCCGCGGTCAATGGCATCATGCTTCGCGAAAAACCGGCGACTAATTTCTATTGCGGCAAGTTTTACGCCGAGTCATTAATTTTGGCTGAAACCGGCAACATCGCCGGTTCGATTCAAATATCCGGCACCGATGAAATCGGCCAGCTGCCGTTTTTCGTAGCCGCGACCGACTACACTCTGATAGGCGAGGAGTTGTACGCGGCCTCGGCTTATCTATCCAGGGAACCGGTCCAGCTCGGCACGCTCAAGGCGCAAGATTATACCAAAGCCGTAGCCATGGTAATTGTGATAATAGGCGCGGTTTTGATTACTCTCGGACTGCCGTTCCTTTTAAACCTGATAACTGTTAGCCTGTAACCCGGAGATTTTGATGAAAAGAGAAATACCAATACTGATCGTCGGGATTACGGGCTTTGCCATGCTAATCCAGTATTTTATCCCGACTGATTGGTCAGAATTCATTTTCACCTATTCCCAGGATTGGGTTATTGTCATAGGCATTATAGCTATGCCTCTGGGAATTTGGAGTTTGGTTAAAGCCAACGTGAACAAGCTTAAGGTGCCCGGCGAGCGATTTTATTCGGCGGTGCTGTTAGGCGGCTTCCTGATTATGGTTTTAACCTGTCTTAAGGAAGAAAGCCGTATGGCGGGCAGTTTCCATATGGATCTGTTCAACTATGTGTTAGTGCCGATTCAGGCGACGATATTTTCACTTTTGGCATTCTTTATCGCCTCGGCGGCGTACCGCGCGTTTAGAGCCAGATCCATTTTGGCGACAATTCTCCTCCTAACCGCTTTTCTGATTATGGCCCGCTTTATTCCGCTGGGGCCTATTTCGATTATCAACCTGAAGATAGACGCCTGGATTCTTCAGGTGCCAAACATGGCCGCTAACCGGGCTATCATGATGGGTATTGGCTTAGGGGCAACTGCCACGGCCATGAAGATTATCCTGGGCATTGAACGAACCTATATGGGTCATGATTGAGGGGCGGCAGAGTATGAATATATTTCAAAAAATGATGCAAATCGATCGCCGCTGGGTTTATCTGGCAATTGGCCTGGCCGTGATTATTCCCTCAATCAAATCATTCGATGTTCCGGTTACGGTTTCGCCCGAAGTAAAACGAATCTATGATTTTGTCGATAGTCTGCAGGCAGGCGACTACGTGTTCATTTGCGTTGATTATGATCCATCCTCGATGGCCGAGTTAAACCCAATGGCCGTGGCGATAGTTAACCAGGCTTTCGTAAAAGATCTAAAGGCAATTTTCGTAACACTATCGCAGTTCGGCCCGGGGCTGGTTGAGCAAATAACATCCCAGCTGGCCGCCAATCACAATAAGATTAACGGCGTGGATTACGCGTTCCTCGGCTATCGGCCCTATCCGGCTATTACGATTCTGGCGATGGGAGTTGATTTCAGCGTGCCTTTTCCTCAGGATTATTATGGCACACCGCTCGATTCATTGCCGGTTATGAACGGGATAAAAAACTTCGATGATGTCAAGGGTGTAATCGAAATAACCTCCGGCAACACCGCCGATTTCTGGCTGATTTACGGCAATGGCCGTTACGGTTTCCCTCTGGCGATAGGTATCACCGGCGTTATGTCGGCCAATTACTATCAGTATCTTTCATCCGGTCAATTGTTTGGTATTATTCCCGGCGTAAAAGGCGCCGCCGAATATGAAGAACTTGTCGGCTTTCCGGGAGAGGGCAAGGCGCAGATGGCTTATCAAGTGATTGCTCACTCGGTGATTATTATTTTTATAATCATCTCGAACGTTGCTTATTTCGCCACTCGTAAAAGAAAAGCCGGTTTGGAAGGAGGCAACCAATGACGCCGCAAGAATGGGGTCTGTACGAATATATTTTTAACGGTGTCGCTGCTTTGCTGACATTGTGCATTTTTAGTTTCCTTTACAAAGACAACCCGTTTTACAAATTTGCCGAGCGGTTGGTTGCCGGCGTGGCTACGGGCTATTTCACGATGTTATTGTTCTGGACAAATTTCATGGATAAAGTCTACGATCCGCTAAAAGCCGGCCAATGGTGGTACATTTTCCCGGCCGTGCTTGGGGTTATGATGTGGACCCGATTTTCCAAAAAATGGGCGTGGGTTTCGCGCTACTCGATCGCGTTCTATATCGGCATAGGTTCCGGTGTTTCGATTACCGTCTATCTCTACACCTATTTGTTCAAGCAGCTGCAGGCGACGATAGGTTTTCCGATTACAATGGATATTGCGGGCTTGAACCAATTTCTGGTTATTATTGCGGTATTATCGGCATTGGTCTATTTCTTCTTTTCCACGCCGCATAAAGGCGCTCTTGGTTTTGTATCCAAGATCGGAATCTATGTCATAATGATCTGTTTCGGCGCGGGTTTCGGCTTAACCGTGATGGGCCGTGTGGCGTTGCTGGTGAATAGAGTTATCTTTTTGAAAGGATATCTGATTCAGCTATTCGGAGGCTGAGCTATTTAGCGGGTGGATTAATAATCCACCCGCCTTGTTTAAAATTACAAATTGGTGCGGCTTGAAGAAATCTGGTTTTAAATTCCTTGTAGTTTTGGCGGTTTCCATTTGGCTAACACCGTTTGCCTCATTCGCGGAAGTAATATCCGCGGATTCTGCTTTTCAATCGTTTCCTCCGATGCCAATCATTGTAACCGTATCCGATATGCCTAACGACCCCGGCGGAGCTTTGATTGTTGAATGGTCGATTCCGGATGCCGACAGTTTGACGCTGGCATCGATGAATGTATATCAAATATCCCGTTCATCGAATCCGGACAGCGAATTCGAATCGATTACTTCATTAGTGGCCGGGTCAACTCGCTATGAGGATTCCGGTCTGGAGGACGGGAAAAATTATTATTACCGGATTATCGCTTTCGATAATGACAATCGTTTGGCGGAAGGTACCGGCGGACCTGGCGTACCCAGCGGGCAATGGTTCAACACGGGGCGGATACCGATTTTAATCATGGTCGTGCTATTCGCGACGACTGCTATCGGTTTTATTGTCAGCGCCAAGAAAGGCTACAAGTTCTATGTCCGGCCGATTGCCGGAATAAGGGCGGTTGATGACGCTATAGGACGGGCCACCGAAATGGGACGGCCAATCTTATATGTACCCGGCCTGGGAACGGCTTCGGAGGTGGCCACGATTGCCGCTTTTACGATACTGGGGCGGGTGGCGCGCAAAGTGGCGGAATATAACACCCGGGTGATTGTCCCGAATTATGACCCGGTAGTCATGGCTGTCTGCCAGGAGGTAGTTAAGGGAGCTTACACCGCCGCCGGCAAACCCGATATGTATGACGCGAATGATGTATACTTTGTCACGCAAGATCAGTTCCCTTATACAGCGGCCGTAAACGGTGTCATGTTGCGGCAAAAACCGGCGACGAATTTCTATATGGGCATGTTCTACGCCGAATCGCTGGTGCTGGCTGAAACCGGCTTTATTTCGGGTTCTATCCAGATTGCCGGGACTGACCAGTTGGTACAAATTCCATTTTTCGTCTCGGTCTGCGATTTCGTGTTGATGGGCGAGGAACTATATGCCGCCAGCGCCTATCTTTCACAAGAACCGCAACAACTGGGAACACTGAAGGCTCAGGATTGGGGCAAAGTGCTGGTGGTTGTTTTAATTATCGTTGGTATGATATTTTCCACATTCGGCTGGGAAAGTTTCGCCGCCTGGTTTGATGTAGGTTAAGCATATGAACAAGCTAAAAGGATTTTCAGGTTAAAAGATGCGCCGCGAAATACCATTGGTAATAGTATTCCTGTTCGGCTTATTCATGATCGTGCAGTTTTTTATACCGCACAGGAGTTTCGCGTTCTTATATCAGGAATTCAATAATTGGACCATTATTATCGGTATTTTCACAATGGTTATCGGCGTTGGATCGCTCATAACCGTTCACTATAGCAAGATAAGATTCAAGAAACCCGGCTGGGGTTATTCTATAGTTACAATAGTTTCCTTATGCGGGATGTCATTAATAGGGCTTATCGGCGGAACCGAAAACGAGTTGTTTTTAAATTTGTATAGATATGGTCTGTCGCCGGTTACGTCTACAATGTTTTCCCTACTGGCGTATTTCATCGCCTCGGCCGCCTACCGGGCGTTCAGGGCGCGGACGGTTGTAGCCACTCTGCTTTTAATCTCGGCGGTCGTAGTGATGTTGGGGCGAGTGCCAATCGGCCAGATAATTACCGCCTGGCTGCCCGAATGGCTGCAATTACAAAATATCGCCGATTTTTTACTTCAAACGCCTAATGTAGCCGCCAAACGGGCGATCTATATCGGTGTTGGGTTAGGCGTGGCCGCCGTATCTTTGAAGATTATTCTGGGTATCGAACGGACCTGGCTCGGCGGGGACGGAGGCAAATAAATGGCCGGCAATGTTGAAATGGGATTCTGGGATAAATTAATGGCGATAGACCGCCGCTGGATTTATCTGACGATCGGTATCGTGGTTTTCATCCCGATTTTGCTTGATATGACTTTACCGGTTTATGTTACGGCCGAAGTTAAGGCGGTTTATGACCGGATCGACGCTTTGCCCCAGGGTACGGTAGTGATGATACCCTGCGAATACGATCCGGCTACCATGGCGGAACTGCGGCCGATGGCCCACGCCCTTTTCCGGCATTGTTTCGCCAAAGACCTCAAGATAGTCAGTTGCGCGCTTCAGATCGAGGGCGTCACGCTGGTCAAAGATGACCTGGCGTTGATCGCGGCCGAATATGGCAAAACTTATGGCGTGGATTATGTGTACTTCGGCTACAAGCCGTTTCCAGCCATTGTGATCTTGAATATGGGAGAAAATTTCCGCAAACCTTTTCCCAGGGATTATTATGGCACGGAGCTTGATAGTTTACCGATGATGAAGGGCGTGGTCAATTACTCAAGTTGCGCACTGCTTGTAAATATTAATGCCACCTCGGGGGCTGATTATTGGATAAATTATGCCAATGGCCGCTATAAGGCGCCCCTGGCATTAGGAGTCACAGCCGTATCGGCTACCGATTATTATACTTTTTTGGCCTCCGGGCAGATATTTGGATTGATGGGTGGACTTAAGGGGGCGGCCGAATATGAAAAACTGATAAATCACAATGCCGCCGCTACCAAAGCTATGAATGTGCAATCTATCGCTCATTCGGTGATCGTGGTATTTATTTTGATCGGGAATATTGCTTATTTCGCCTCGCGGAAAAGGAAAAAGGCTATCTGATATGGAAAATCCAGGCATAGGAATCGTTCTCTGGTACACGCTGGCCGCCTATTTGACGCTGTCAATATTTTCATTTCTTTATAAAGACAACCCCTTTTATAGATTAGCCGAACATTTGATTGTCGGCATCTCGGCCGGCTACTGGATAGCTATCTTATATCACACCTCGCTGAAAGACCTCTGGCTGCAGCCGCTGGCCGCAAATTTCATGGCTTTATTTGCTCCGGGCGGATCACCGCTTTTGGAAATTGGCTTGATTATGACCAGTATCGTGCCCGGCTTATTGGGGATTATGATGTTCTCGCGCTTTTTCTCAACTATTTCCTGGCTCTCCCGATGGCCGATCGCTTTCTATCTGGCCATAACCGCCGGCGTAGCTTTGCCATTATATTTACAAAGCTTCACGATCAGGCAGATGCAGGCTTGCATGATTGGTTTGGCCGGGTCTCCCTGGGAAATTTTCGGGGATGTTATTATAATCGCGGGAACGATCTGCGGCCTGGCATATTTCTATTTTTCATTGGAACATAAAGGCGTAATTGGCGGCCTGGCCAAATTCGGTATCTGGATACTTATGATCGGTTTCGGTTCTACGTTCGGTTACACGGTTATGTCAAGAATTTCATTATTAATAGGCCGGTTCGATTTTTTAATCGAATGGTATGAAATTGTAATCAATTACGCCAAATCTTAGTTTATATTTATATGATCAATGGCGAGGTTATAAAACTTTTCGCTGTCTGTTTAATAGTATTTATAGGCGGCGTTTCCGTGTTCGCTCAAAATAACGATTCATTTCCGGTGGAATGTCAATACGATTCTATTATTGTCAATATCAAATCCAATTACACCGCCGAAATTACTTATAAGCAGAAATTTCTTTTCAATCAGGCCGGAGTTTCGGAATATTCCACGATTAAAGTGCCAATAAACCGATATATAGATTTTTTGTTGATAGAGATAATGACCGTTTTACCGGACGGTCGTCAGATGAAGCTTGATGCCAAAGATATCGAAACTGTTTCGGATTTTTCGCCGCAATACTATCCGGATAGCAAAAGCATAATAATCCATGTTCCATCGCCCAGAGCCGGGGCGGCGGCCGTTATCACTTATAAATTAACTTATAAAAGCCTGCTTTATTTGCCTCAGTTTTTCCGTCAACGCGATATTCCGATAAACAGCTCTTATCTCGAAATAAGCTCGGAAATCCCTTATACTTCCTATGCCACTGATGATGTCCGGCAAACCCGACTCGAAAACTTCCAGCAGGCATTCTATTCCGAAAATATACCGGCCGTTAGACATGAATCCCATGTGCCCTCAAGTTCCGATTATCATATAGTGATTAAGCCGGATTCGGTTGTATATGAAGGGAAAAAGTATGGATTCAGTAACTGGTCGGATGTTGCCAGGTTTTATAATGAACTGGCGGAAATCGAACCTGTTCCTGCCGATAAAAGTACGATCAAATTACTGGCTGAGGATATCGTAAAAGACGCCGCAAACGAATTGGACTCGCTGGAGGCTTTACTTGATTATGTCAGGGATAATATCAGATACATTTCGCTTAATATCGGTCGCGGCGAATTTAAGCCCTTGAAACCGATTGAGGTACTGAATAAAAAATTCGGCGACTGCAAAGATCAATCCGCTTTGCTGACCGCTCTGTGTCGATCGCTGGGGTTTGATGCTAATCCGGCGCTTATGACCACCCGGGACATACCGGATGTCATATTATCACTTCCCTGGCCAGGCTATTTCAATCATGTTATCACCGCCGTTGATACCGGTGATGGCTACTTGTTTTTGGATGCCGGTCAAGCGACCTGTTGTTTCGGCAGCTTGCCGCCTAATCTGCGCAATCGCCGGGCTCTTGTCTGCGGCAATTCCCCGTTTCTCGAATTTACTTTGACATCGCCGTTGGAATTGGGCAACGATATCGATATCGACCTGATCTACAAAATCGGCATGGGCGATAATATTCGTATAGAAGCTGATTTAAAACTTTACCGCGATCCGGCGTTTATGTTTTATGCTGTATCGGCCGAAAGAGTTTTAACCGATATTCTCTATGCTTTCTGGGGAGACGACATATCCGGACGAAATCGCTCCGGTTTTGAAATATTAAATAATGCGCCGGATTTTATTAGAATTTCAGGTTCTTATTTCGAACGCTTGGCTGAGCCATCTAAAAGCGATCGGCTGCTGATTAACATTCATTCGCCGTTTTTGAAATATATCAAGAAATATTTCCAATATCCCGGCCGGATTAATTCTTATAATTTTGATTTCACCTTTAATGTTAATGAATCTGTCAATTTGGATTTGGGTGATAACTTCGCCGCCGAGAAAGATTCCATGGCGCTGATGTTTAACGAACGAGGCCTGCAGGCTCAACAGGCTGTAAATAGCGACGGCCGTATTTGCCGGATAAGCAAATCTTTCAAATTATTTGATTATACCCTTACCCCTGATCGGTATAACAGGTTCAACGATTTTCTTTTAATTATTTCTCAAATTCCATATAATTCCAGCGAGATATTTCCGGTGAATACTAAACACAAGGGCAGTCATTTTGAATAAGATAATCTTGTGCGTTATCTTGCCTGTTGTTATTTCCCCTGTTTCAACATTTGCCGACCAGCCCCCATCTTTACTGGATATGTTGGCGTCATATCCGGGGCAGGAAGCCGTTTATATCAATATTATCGATAGTACCGGCGTGAGTTTTCAGGAAGGCGTTTATGTCTATAGCCGCTATTTTCGCTCGGAGGCGATGGTGTTGCGTCAGGGCGGAGGCGGAGTAGCCAATGCTGCCACGCCGGTCATTACCGATAGCGACAAGATCGAAATTGAAGCATATACGATTTCTCCCGAAGGGGATACCATCAGTATCCCCGAAGGTGAAATATCCACTCTTGAATTATACGGGCGGAAAAAAAGACATATGGTTTCTTTCCCCGATGCCCGGGCCGGTGCCGTTTTTGTTTTCGAATGGCGAATCTGGTCTACCGAACCGGTATTTTCCGGCAGGCGATATATAGCCCGAACTTATCCGGTGGATTTCAACCGCACGGTTATCAGCGCTCCGACTAACTGGGTGTTCAAGTTTTTAATTCAACCGCCATGTTTGTGTCTGCATGACAGATCAAGAGAGTATATTCGCGACAACGAGTTGTGGGTAAATTACAGTTGGGAAAGCAAATCTCTGCCGGGGATGGTGATCGAGGATGACAGCCCGCCCGCTTCTTTGTATATTCCCTGCCTTTATTATGTTTTCTCGCATGACAAACGCTGGCCGGATATCGATAGAAACAGAATCGATTGGCCGTTGATCGCGCGATCTTACAGCAAACATATAAACGAAATGGGCGAACCGGATAATAAGATAAAGGACGAGGCCAGGTTTATTTGTAATGATATTTCCGAAAAACGCGAAAAACTCCGAAGAATCGTCGATTTCATTTCAGCTAATTTCCAAACGGCTTATTCTGATATCGATATATCCGATACGCCATGGGATCTTCTGGCCCGCGGCTATGGCTCTCAAGCCGAAGCCGCCATGCTTATCGGAACCTTTCTGGATGTTGTTGATATATCGTATGATTATATTTTGATATCGACCCGGGATAATGATGAGGTCATAAAAACGATGCCAGCCCTGTTTTATTTTAATCGCTTGTTGGTAGCGGCTAATATCGATCAGGATACAATCTGGGTCGATCCGTTTTACGGGGGCTCGCCTATGGGAGTACTGCCGTTCGAAGATCAGGCGGTGGATGGATTGGTAGTTAACGGGGATTTTGAGGGCTTTTACAAAACGCCTGTTTCCGATTATCGCGAAAACGGGCATGCCGTGCGGTTGAGGATTATATTTGATGAAAAAGGAAAATTAACCGCTGAAGGCGTTGAACTGCTTTCCGGATCGCTAAATATCGAAGAAAAAAGGATTTTGCAAAACATGACTCCTCAAGAGCGGTTCGAACGTTGGGCTGATCTGACTTCAGCCGGTATTTCCGGCTCCACATTAAGCAATCTCGTATTCGATGACATATATTCAGATATTAATCCATTCAAAGTATCATACAATTTAACCGCGTCCAATTATTTCGGTTCTGATGATAAAAGACTATATATCCCGTTAGATATATTGGGTCGGTGGCAAATTGCCGGCAATTATGCCAACCGCCAGCTACCCATAGAACTCGGCCGTCCTCACTCTCAACAGGAAAGAATTACTATTGAAATACCACCGGGCTTTAAGGTGGAATACCTGCCCGACAATTTTACCCTGAATAGTTATCTGGGGGAAATACTATCGGTGGCGGTTGTAACCGCAAATACCATTACCGTTACTCGGGGTCTGGGGATAAAACCGTATCGCCTGCAAGCCGAAGCCGCCGAAAGTTTGAATGGTTTTTTCAGTACCGCCGCGGATCATGCCGGGCAATACATTGTTCTGAGGAAATAAAATGCCAGAATTACCGGAAGTTGAAACTATCGCTCGCGATTTAGCTTTCGCCTTGACCGGACAGAAAGTAATTGAAACGGTATTTTATAATTCCGCTATTCGTGAAGACTGCGGCATAAAAGATGAATCAACTCTAAACGGAAAAACACTTAAGCGGATTTCACGCCGCGGCAAAAACCTCATATTTCATTTTTCCGACAATCTGGCCATGGTCTGTCATCTGAAAATGACCGGGCGGCTTCTGGTGAATTCGAATTTAAACCAGGATAAGAAGCACCTCCACTTTTTTATCAAGTTTGATAACGCCGATTTAAGCTTTTGCGATGTCAGGAAATTTGGCAGGATTTGCATAACTACCGAGCAAGGCTTAATCGAGCATCCCCGTCTTGCCAGGTTGGGCCCGGAACCGTTTGATATAACTCCGGATAAATTTGCCGATATCATAAAAAGAAGAAATAGGGCCATAAAAACGGTACTGATGGATCAGCAGGTAATCGCGGGGCTGGGGAATATATACGCCGATGAGTCGTTATTCGATGCCGGTATTCGCCCGACTTTGAGACCTAAACGAATTACCATAACGAGGTTGAGAAAATTGCATGGTTCGGTTATTAAGATTTTGACCAGGGCGATAAAGAACCGCGGTTCGTCAGTTGATGATTATCTTGATGGATTCGGCCGGACCGGCAATTTTCAAAATCTGATCCAGGTATACGGAAAAACCGATCAGCGTTGCCCTAAATGCGGTTCGCGGATAAAAAGAATCGTCCTGGGCGGGCGGTCAACCCATTATTGCGTCAAATGCCAAAACTGAGAAAACAATATAAATATAATTTGGCTTTAGCCCTTGGCGGAGGTGGAGCTCGCGGTATAGCCCATATAGGCGTACTGAAGGTTTTGGAACGAGAGAATATTAAAATCGATTTGATCGTGGGAACTTCTATGGGAGCGATAATCGGGGCCATGTATTCGCAGTTGGGGGACGCGCTGGCGGTCGAAAAAAACGTGTTGGCTTTTATAAGCAAGTTTGTGCAAGAAAAACGCTGGATAAATGTCTTGGACAATCAACGCGAAGAAAGTAAGAAGTCGCTTCTGGCCGAATTTTCCAGCCATATTCAGCGCCGCTATCTGGGATTAAAGGCATTGACCAGAATCGCATTGGAAGCCAAGGAATCATTATATAAGCCGCTACAAAATATGCTTATTGACAATAATATTGAAGATAATCAAATACCATTCGCAGCTGTTAGCCTGAACCTGGTAAACGGCGAAACCACTATTTTAACGAGCGGCCCGATGATTGACGCTGTTTATGCCTCCTCTGCGATTGAGGGCATCTTTCCGCCGCTGGAGAAAGATGGCGCTTTTCTGGCTGATGGCGGGCCGGTCAATATTACGCCGGTTGAAGCTGCCAGAAGATTGGATGTCAGGCGGATTCTGGCAATTGATGTACATCAAAAAATCCATAAAGTCGAAAAATTCGCCAATGGTCTTGAGGTCATAATGCGGGCCGATAATATCGGCTTGAACCGGTTGCGGGAAATCGATCTCGCGGAAGCCGATCTGGTTATCGCGCCCAATGTCGGATCAATCCATTGGGCTAATTTTAATAAAGCCAAAGAATGTATAAGGCGCGGGGAAAAGGCCGCCGAAATGATGATGCCATCGCTAAAGCAAATGATTAAACGCAAAACCTTCCTTAACCAATTGAAAGAAGGAGCAAAACTCCTAATTAAAGATTTGTCCGAATAGATATCATTTAATAAATCTTGAGAGAAAATACCTATTGTGAGCTATAACGCGATAAATAATCGCGGCCAAGTGACGAATTACCGGCAGTGAAATAATCGTACCCAGCAATCTCCAACCATTAGGCAGTTGTTTGAAAATTTCCGCGACGGCTTCAACCCCCGTAAAGAAGCGGCCATCACCGGTGATGGTTACCACCGCCATTTTGAAATCTTGCGGATTCAGGCCCATGGCGAAGCCGGATAATTTAACTGATCGGGATGGTCTAAACTCGAAATTTTCTGCTAAATCCCGTTTTTTAATAGTTTGGCTAAATACCCTGCAAACCGGACAATCGCCATCATAAATGACCGCTTGTTTATTCATATCTTCTTCGTTTTAAATATTGCTTCGAAAATTTCAATAACGGGCTTAATTCCCACAACGACTTTAAGTTATTGATAGGACTTAAAATCGAAAAATCCCCCGGCAGTCACCAGGGGACCGGAAAGAAAGATGGAAAATTCGTTATTTATCCTTAAATTAAATTGATTTATTTCATGAACTTCTTATAGCGTCGGTTGATTCTTTCCCAGTTGAGATTGGTCAGGAAATTGTCGATATATTTAGCTCGACCCGGGCCATCTTTGTGGTAATAGGCATGTTCGAATACATCGCAAGCAATAAGCGGTACGCCCCCCCAAATCGCGCCGTAATGATGTTCATCAACCAGCACATTTAAGAGCCGGCCGCTATAGAGTTGATCAAAAGCCAGAACGCCCCATCCCGACAGCTTGGCGGCAAGGGCAGTAGCCTTAAAATCTTCTTTCCACTTGTCAATACTGCCGAACCCCTTTTCGATAGCGGCTTTCACTTCAGGGCCTTTTGAGGAGTCGCCATCACCGCCGAGGACTTCCCAGTAAACGTCATGCAAGAGTGCCCCGGCGTGGTTCCAGGTTTGACGGCGTTTTAGTTCGCCAAAATCAGACCAATTGCCATTGGCGGCCGACTTGTCGGCTTTCTCCAGGCCAGCTTCTATTTTGTTTAAAAATGTTACATAACCTTTATGATGCGTATTGTAATGCCAATCTGTTGTTTCCGGCGAAATGATGTCCTTTAATAGCTTTTTGGCTTCATCATCCGTGTATGGTCGAGGGTTAAATTTCCATTCAAATGCCATTTTATCTTCTCCTTATTTTCATACCGCAACCAGCCATTTTTACCGAGTTGTCGGTCTTTTTTCCTTTGACAGATATAATAACTTGATCGGAAAACAGGATGTTCCAAGAATTTGATAATGGGATTCATTATTTATACCATCGATTTTCATTATTCCAGTTCTATGGGATAATATTTGTTTCAACTGTATATATCTGATGTCAATTGGCTTAATATTATCTGTTTGCCAGCCGATTATCATAACAATATAGGCTATGACAATAATGTTAAATGTGTATGGAGGGATAGATGTTCACATCGAATGTTAGCAAAATTACCTTAACAATGATCTATATGGGCACGTTGTTGATTTCAATATTATCATTCTTTACAACTTTTCGCGGAATGAATATTATCCTGTCCTGGCAGTTGGCTTTTTTAGGTTCCTTAGGATTGCAGACAGCCATGCTCGGAATCGCGTGGAATTTGATCAAAATCAAAGAAAATCGCGGTAGTTATGTGGTAGCTTTTTCGATTGCCGCCAGTTTTTCAATTTTCTTTTCCTATGCTAATTTCGATATCAATTTGAAAGAAAACACCCGCCCGCGTGAAGCGCGAAACAGCTACTACGAGGCGGCGGCGCCGGCACTTACCGAATATTCGAAGCTGGCCAAGAACGCCGCTTTGCTGTCAGGCTATCAGGTGGATAGAATTAAGAGCCTGATAGAGATGGAGCAGGAAAAGGGCTGGGCCACCATTATAGATGAAGGCAGCCGCGACAAATTTCTTCAGTCTATCATAGACGGCGCCCGCTTGACCGTGGACTCATGGCAGCAAAGCACCGGATCCGATTACCGTCAGGGGAAAGGCCGCGGCATAATTATCAATTACCTGGAGAGCCGCTATCTGCAGGCAGAGAAAAACGACCGCCTGATACGGGATTATGTCCTTTTTGTAGATTCGCTGGCTCTGAGGCTTCAAAGTTATATGCCCGTGCCCGAACAACATGAACTTATAAATAAAGCCTTTGTTAATTTCCCTGTGAGCGTAGTCAACCTGATTAAATCCGACACTGGTGAAATAACTATGCCCAATCCGCCTGCAGAAGGTTTGTATGCCGAAAAAGCGGCCAACACCCAGCAAGCGTTGATGATGGTGATAGGCGACCTTATGGCAATGGACAGGCTGGCGTTTTTGTCGCTGATGCTGGCAATTGCCATCGATTTCATCGTGATTGCTATAGCGTTCGCGGGAAGCCATATTATGGCCAAATCCGATGTTATTCTTGATCAAATCGAGGGTGATACCGCCAAACGCCTTAAGAACCTGCAACTTGATGATATCGATAATTTCAATAAAATTCTCGATGGCAACCTTCACGCTTATAAAAAGGCGGCCGAGTATGGCAAAGATGTTGAAAAAATTATCGATGATTACCAGACTGCCAAAAACCGATTAAAACTGATCGCCAAAAGCGGTCTTTCACCCGAAACCGGCAATCCCGGTATCAGACCGGTAATCGTGCGCGAGAGATCCCGTCTGGACAAATGGCTCAAGCGTTCCCGCAGCGGCCGCCGGGAAAGAGTTGGCTAAGCCCTATTACCCGCATTGTCAATAAGCCCTAAAATATATAGAGTTTTCGTTTATTCCAATTTTTATTGCGGATAGCCGCGATCTTCATAAATATTTCATATATAAACATATTTTCTTGTTGAAATTATACATAATTATCCGATAAAATTAAGGTATGAGATATTTTATGCAATTCTGTTTGCTGGCGGCGCTACTATTCGCCGCTTGCGAGAAAGGTACAACGCCCGAGCCTGTATACACAGACCCGATAACAATTACTAACCCGGATAATAATACCTCCGTATCGGGCGCTATTACTATTCGCACCGCCGTCGGTCAGGATTATACCTTTGAGAAAGTGGTATTCTATATTAACAGTGATTCCGTAGCCACGGATGTTACGGAGCCATATACATATCTTTGGAATACTTCAGGTTATACCAACGGTTCCATCCATCGGCTATGGGCGGAAGCTTTTGATACCGCAGATTCCTATATATCGGATACCGTGACCGTCACGGTAACAATACCTGTCACCTATGAGTTTACCTTTAAATCGAGCTTCACGTTTACCAGCCAGGCAGTCAGGGTGGCTTCGGAGGGGAGCCATCTTTATGTAGCCTTGGGGCCGGATGGACTTTCCGTGCTTGATATCACGAATGTCAGTTCGCCGGTAAGATTGTACAGTTTCGAATCAGCCGATAATGTGAAAGGAATCGCCTCCGACTTGCCTTATCTGGTGACCGCCGAATCGGATATTGGCATTAGGCTGTTTAATTATACCTCAAATCCGGATACATTTATTGCCAGGTCAGTTTTTACTACTCAGGGAATGGCCTGGAACGTGAAAGTCATTGGCAATATGATTTATGTCGCCGATAATGATGCCCTGCAAATTGCTTCGATCTCGAATTACACGATCAGCTCCGTTAATCGAATTCCGATTGAATATGGCGTAGTTAATGATGTCGACGCGGCCGGCTCGACTGTATATGTTTTAGATATTAATGGGGTAACCGCTTATGATGTTTCACAACCGGATACCGCGGTTTTTATAGCAAGATACGCTCAGTTTAACGGGCAATGCCAATCTGTATCAACCGATGGCGAGCATGTATTCGTGGGTACTACCTCTGAATTAAAAATGTTGACAGCCAGTCTGGTTTCAGTTGCTAACCTTTCCCGGCAAGATGGATTCACCGGTGTTTTCGCGGCTGATCCAATTCTTTTTGCTTCAGCGGGGGGGTCCACCGGCGGTGCCTGGGCGTATAATTATTCCAGCGGCAGTTCTCTGGTAGAACTCGATCACTATACTCTGGATGAAGCTTCAAATGATATCACCTATTCGAACGGTTATGTATTTTTGGCCAGCCAGACCAAAGTAAGCATTTTTAGTTTCTAATTTATATTAAGCCAAATTCACGATTATCAGAATTATATATTTTTTGTAAAAGATTTTTATTTATCCCTTAATTACTATTTTCAGGCTATTTCGTTCGAAATATTCAAATGCCGCTCCGGCCAATACCGAAGCACCCAGTGGAATAGCTTTCTCATCGATTTTAAATTCCGGATGATGCCATGGTTTATCGGCGCCGATACTTTTATTGCGTATACCCAGAAGAAACATGGCTCCTGGCACTTCCTGCAAATAGCAGGCGAAATCCTCGGCGCCCATTCCCGGACGTTCTATATTTATGATCGTGTTTTTGCCATGCATCCGTATAATGGCGTTATTTAAAATATCTATTATTTCCGAATTATTACTCAGGACCGGATAGCCAACGCGGTAATCCAATACTGACTTGGCTCCAAAAGTCTTGCATACACCATCGGCAATCTTTTTGATCATATCGGGCATTTTATCGCCGAGTTTTTTATCCAGTGTGCGGGCGGTACCATAAAGTGTTACCCTGTCGGCGATTATGTTTCGGGCCGTGCCGCCCTCGATACGGCCAATGGTGACGATCACCGGATCAAGCGGATTAACTTGCCGGGATGAGATCGACTGCAGGGCGGTTACCAGATGAGATGCAACGACGACCGCGTCAACTGTTTCGTGGGGCCTGGCCGCGTGCCCGGAACGACCGACTACAGTCAAATTGAAATCATCAACCTGAGCCATCATCGGACCTTGTTTGAGACCGATTTTACCCACCGGGATCGTGGGATCGACATGAAGGCCGAGTATGGCGTCTACATCGGGATTTTTCAGGGCGCCGGCGGCTATCATCGGCATAGCCCCGCCCGGCGGCTCTTCCTCTGATGGCTGAAATATAAATTTCACCGAGCCGCCCAGCTCGTCTTTGAACGTTGAGAGTATTTTTGCCGCTCCCCAAACCATCGCCATGTGAGCGTCATGACCACAGGCGTGCATGCATCCCCTGTTTTTGGAGGCGAAAAAATCACCGGTCTTCTCGGTAACGGGCAGAGCATCCATATCGGAACGAATAGCAATACAGGGTGTTTTCTTTCGCCCCTCCAAAACCGCTACAATGGAGGTTCGCCACAAGTCGGTGTTTACCTGCAAGCCAAGTTTTTTGAGCTGGCTCGCCATAGATTTCTTGGTTTCGAATTCCAAAAGCGCAATTTCTGGTATTTGATGGAGATGGCGCCGCATATTTATCATCTGGCCGGCGTATTTCTCGCTCAGCTTTTTTATTTTGTCGTGCATTGAGGAAATCTCCTATGTCCAGCTAACCATAATTCTAAATTTAAAATGAAATCAATTTAAATCTAATAATAATCCGGAGAAACAAAGAAATAAATTAAGCATAGAGGAGTTATTAGCTAATCCCATAAACTTGCTTAGGGCAAAGATATTCCGGAAATTGGTCGATTAACTTCTTGCGGATTAAATAACAAAGATGGCATTCACTCACGTAGCTATCACCCTCAGGCAAACCATAAACGCGGGCTAGTTCGGCGGGACCGCCCTTTAATAGCGGGCCGATAATCGGGTGCTTATGCGGCGCGTAATCGGCCATAATTCTGGCCAGTGGTTTTTTCCAAATATTGCCGATCGACAGCCCCTGGCAAACCATTACCTCGCCGAAAGGGTCGAGATGGACACGGCTCGGATTTTGTAAGTCCTCCTGCGTGCATTCGGTAAAGCAATCGAATTTGCGGCGCGGTAAACCCTCCGTGAGTTTATCTACGGCCCGGCCCTTAAATACAACATCACCGCTGACTACCGGTTCGCCCTTACGCCCTTTGCCTTTTATTACCACAACCGGTTTACTTAGGCAAATTGATCCCGCCGGCAGGCCGAGTTTCTTCGCGACTTTATAGGCAATCGCGGCGGGACTATGCTCGGGGTCATCGCTATGAAATTCATCATTAGATACCGATAAATCATCGATACCTATTTCAACCAGCGGCTCCAGCCATAATTCGGCGTCGCGTTCAGAATTAGCCCAGTAACAATTGGTGACTATACAGCGCTCGAGATTTAATTTTTTGGCCACTCGAAGCGTCTCCAGCATGAGCGGATAATACAGAAACGGTTCGCCGCCTTCGATATAAATCGATTCGATGCCGGTCTCGATACCCTGCACGATGGCTTTTTCGATTTGCTCGATAGTAAATGTGCCCTCCATCCGCGGCCCGCAATACAGAAAACAATGGTCGCATTCATAGAGGCATTGATAAGTCAGAAGAAAATGCAAACCTTTCAACATAGAGCTAAAATAAAAAAATCTCGATGAAAAGGCAAATGATATTACTGACCGGCTTCAGGCCGGACGCCATTAATTGATGATATTAAAGCACCGGCTTCTTTTTAGAGACATTCATCTTTCCACGCGGTTAACGCGTTCCTGAATTCATTCGAAAAATCCTGAAGTTCGTTATCAAGATTCAGATAATAAGCTCCCAAGCCTTATAAGTAATTCGAAATTGGTTGGCTATTTTCTGTATCAATATCCATAAAATTCCGGATATTCAGTAACCGGTATAGTATAAATTGTGCCGTCGGATTCCCGTTTTAAAGCCAGGGACGCGTTCCACCGGCCGCGTTCGCGCAGCCATAGCATAGACCAATCATACGGCGGAATCATCACGTGCCAGCATACCCTGAGTTCATACTTATCGCTTAAAAAAGTCCAGTGCTCCACCACCCAAATACCGGGGTAGGTGAAATATGATTCCCATTCTAACTCCGTTAAATCTTCAAACTCGGGATAATGAGAATCCAGCCAGGGTAGAAATTTATCACGTTTGATAATGGCTAACGAATCATCGGACCACTCCCCCTGAAAAACGTCAACTTCAAGCGCGATCCGATAGGAATATTCATCATATAATACTGCTATTTGAAACCTGTGCAAGCCGATTTCAATATCCGGCGATGGGCTAACTGTGGCTTCGATAATGTTGGAAACATGGCCACCAAAAGTCGTTATCAATTCGGCGTTCAGATCCGGATTAGCCTGAATTTCGATTACGGGATTATGCGACGGGTGTCCGGGAGAATATGGCTCCGGCGAGGTGCGAAGCACAAATACGCCGCCGCCCGAGGGGTAACTTCGGATATATGAGTATTTCGGTTTTAGCCTGAGAGCCCTGCTATCAAGACTATCCAGAGTAAATTTAGAAACGCCGTTATTAAAGCTTTCCGGTGATGATGTTATCCGCTTATCATCGGAACAATTAAAACCCAAAGCGATAATAACAAAAACCGGTAAAAACAATTTTCCCACGTTCATAATAAGTCTCCTTCTTTACTGGTTGTACAAACGTAGGCGACAAATATTCCATCTTGTGTACCGTCCCAGAATATTGTCTGTGAACCAGTCGTGGAACGCTTCGAATAGCCTGGGTGATGTTAAATTGCTCGCTATCCGGCGACTATTATCGTTTTAATAACTTTAAAATCCTCACCATTTTTCATCTCAATTGGCGGCTTTGGTTTCAACCCCACGGTGCAATGGTTATAAGACATTGTCTGACTATCGGTTAGCTGTTTGATGTGGTTTATCAACAAAGGATTTGACGTCCCTCAAATAAAAATATAACTTGTAACATGAAACAAATTTAGGAGGAATGATGTCTGAGAAAAAGACGCCTTTTTACGATATTCATCGGCAATTAAATGCCAAGATTGTCCCTTTTGCCGGATATTTGATGCCGGTCATGTACGATTCTATTAACGCCGAACATCTACGAGTGCGTTCGAAAGTCGGCATGTTCGATATCTCTCATATGGGGGAATTCACGGTCACGGGCAACGGCGCGAAAGATTTTGTCCAGCACCTGGTAACCAATGATGTATTCAAACTGGCGGAAAACCAGGTTTTATACACTTGCATGTGTTACGAAAATGGCGGCATAGTTGATGATCTTCTGGTCTATAACCTAAAAGATCATATTTTACTGGTGGTCAATGGCGCGAATATCGACAAGGATTTCGCCCATATTCAAAAATACGCGCCAAATAATGTCCAATTGGTCAATCGCTCCGACGAGACCGCCTTAATTGCTGTCCAAGGTCCTCTAAGCCAGGATGTGCTTGGCCGTTTGACTGATTATCCGCTTGGTAACCTTAAATATTATAACGCCGATTGCGCCGACATAGCCGGCGAAAAACTACTGTTTTCACGGACCGGTTACACCGGTGAAGATGGTTTTGAAATCTATATTCCATCTGCCAAAGCGGTTAAAATTTGGGAACCGCTTTATCAAATTATTAACGAATTAGGCGGCAGTCCAATTGGCTTGGGCGCGCGGGATTCGCTTCGCCTGGAGATGAAATTCGCCCTTTATGGCAATGATATTTCGGCACAGACCAATCCCCTTGAAGCCGGTCTGGGCTGGGTTGTTAAACTCGATAAAGGCGATTTTATCGGCCGCGGAGCTATTGCCCGGGTAAAGGATCAGGGATTAACCAGAAAATTGGTCGGTTTCGAAGTGGAAGGCAAGGTATTTCCCCGCCAGCATTATGTAATTTCTCGGAATAATCAACAAATCGGGGAAGTGACCTCCGGCGTGTTTTCGCCATCATTACAAAAAGGTATTGGCATGGGCTATGTTGAAACGGACTATTCGAAACCGGGATCTACGTTTGATATAGAAATCAGAGGCAAAAAGCAGCTGGCGACAGTTGTTAAGCCGCCGTTTTACAAACGAAACAATTAACATCAATATTATTCATCAGGCGCGCCCAGTTTCCGATAATCTATCTTAGATATATAGGGGAACCGGTAATGGATATTCTGACATTTTTTACGCCTGCCGAGATGGCCGGACAAAAGCTTAAAGCTGACGCGGCGATTGTGATCGATGTCTTGTTAGGGACGACCACTATTTCAGCGGCCTTAAAAGCAGGGGCCGCTAAAGTCATTATAACGAGCGAAGTCAATGAGGCGATCAGACTGGCCAATACACTGGGCCGCGAACAGACTCTGATAGGGGGAAATCAGAGCAATGGCGAGATTGCCGGATTCGACTTGAGTAATTCTCCGGGCGAATACTCCATAAATAAAATCCAGCGCAAAAACCTGATTTATTGTTCATCGGATACCGCCTCGGCTGTAGCCGCCGCCCGGCACGCGGATAGAGTATTACTCGGCAGTTTCAATAACATGCAGGCAGTAATCCAGAGCGCCGGTTCCCCTTCGGTACTGCACATTTTATGCTCCGGCAAGGCGGGGCGTTTCGCGATGGAGGACGCTGTCTGCGCCGGTATGTTCATTCAACAAATACTTAACAGACTCGAAATGGATTTCAGCCTAAATGACGCCTCATCAACAGCCAGATATCTCTACTATCGTCATCACCGAAACATCCTTGGCATGTTGTCTCAATCTTCGTATGGGCATTACTTGAGCCAGCAGGGACATTACAAAGATATCGAATATGCCGGAATGATGAATATCGCTAATATCGTACCGGAGTTATCGCTGGATAAACATTGTTTTATCCCGACAGTCGTCTTGGAAAAGATAATTCAGAATTACTAAAAAGCCTGATAAAAAGCCATATTAGATTTACTTTGGTTCTGACATTAGATTATATTATTATTAACCATTATGATTAAAACAACAGAAAGACATTAGTCAGATGGCCATTAAGCTTCAATTTGGTATAATCGGGCTGGGACAATCAGGCAAAACCACCGTGTTTAACGCGTTATGTTCGGCTCATGCCAGTGTGGGTGATTATTCCTCAGCAAAAGCGCCCAATATCGCGATGGTGAAAGTGCCCGAACCCCGTGTCGACCGTCTGGCCGAGATTTTCTCATCGGTAGATAGAGTTTATGGCGAAATCGAATTTGTCGATATCGCCGGCATGACCTCACAGAGTTCAACCAGCCATCAGGAATTGGCCGATAAGCTTAAAGATATCAGCTATATTCACGCTATCAGGATGGCGCAGGCGCTTCTGGTGGTGGTGCGCTGTTTTGCCGATGATAACGTGCCGCATCCCCGCGGATCGGTTGATCCCGCCCGCGATATCGCCGAACTGGAATCGGAGTTGATGCTTATCGATCTGGTCCAAATAGAAAAGCGGATTGAAAAATTGGAGCATTTTTTAAAAGTCAAACCCTCCGATGAAAACAAACGCGAGTTGATTCTGATGAATCGCATGAAACAACATCTGGAAAACGAAAAACCCCTGCGCGAATTGGAATTCACCAAAGATGACAGCTATGTGCTGACGAGTTTCAGGTTTTTAAGCCAGAAGCCGGCGTTGTACTTACTGAATTTAAATGAGGACCAGATCGGGCAAGCGGCCGAATTGGAGAAACAATACTTGCCGCAAGTTGGCCGGAAAATAGGGGTCGCCTCATTATGCGGTAAAATCGAGATGGAGATCGCGGCCCTGGAGGAAACCGACCGTTATGAATTCCTGAAGGACATGGGCTTTGAGAAGCCGGCCTCGGAAAGGGTAATCCGCCGCGCTTTCGATCTTCTTGGCTATATCACCTTTTTAACCGCCGCCGAGAATGAATCGCGCGCCTGGCCTATCCCCGATGGCTACACCGCTTTCGATGCGGCCGGCGAGATTCATACCGATATCCAGCGCGGTTTTATCAAAGCCGAGACCGTACATTTTAACGATATGAACAATATGGGCGGTTGGAACGTCTGCAAAAAAGCCGGTAAGCTTCGCCTTGAAGGCAAGGACTATCTGATTAAAGACGGTGATGTCATCTTGTTCAGGTTCAATGTTTGATTTGCGCATCAAGATTAATTAGGTAGTCTCCCAAAGTTACGAAATATATCGTTACTTGCCCCTTTTGCACTACAATCTTCCTTCATAACAAATTGATCTAATTCACAAACTGTAAAGTCTGGCGTATGCAGAAAGACACGAGGCTGGATTCATCCTGTCACCCAGAAAACAACATAGTTATCAACAGCAATAGTTTAAGAAATTTTGAATTCGGCAAGCTAATATTAGAGCAAGAATCAAATTTATAGCGATAAATAGAAAAATATAAAAGCCCCGGCTGATCGGGGCTTTTGCTGGATTTGGAACGCGATTTCCATATCCGGTTGACGGTTTAACACATCATCTTAACCGGGGCGCAAACCGATTAAGTATTTATCATGATATAAATATTTTTCATCAGCCAGCCAGAATGGCAACCACAATAAATGCTATTACCGTTATTAGGCCTAGGCTGTGAAAAATAATATCTCTCACTAAATTATCTCTTCTATTAAATCATTAAATTTATTGATTATAACCTGAAGCCTGGTTTAGATGTTCCGATTAAAAATTATAACTTTTAAGAGAGGGATATTTGTTTTGATGTATTATAGCGATAGTCATTCTATAACCCGGCACAATAGTCCATTAAGATAATCCGCTTCCGGGAATGTTGCCAGCCGGGGATGGTCTTCACCCTGATGGAGATCGGCGATTATCTGTACTTGCCGGCCGGTATCGGCCGCGGCCCAGAACAACACAGTCTTGAGCGTCGCGCTATCCACTATACCGGAGCAGGAGAAAGTCGCCAGTAAGCCGCCCGGTTTTAAAATATTAATCGCCAGTATATTGATATCCTTGTAACCAGCCAGCGCTTTCTTAAGATGTGTTCGGGATTTGGCGAACTTGGGCGGGTCGAGGATAACCATATCGAACTTTCGATTGGAATCTCGAAATCGCCTGAGTTGTTCAAACACGTCCGCTCTAACGAACTCCGCCAGTTTAGGATCAAGATCATTAATTTCGATATTTTGTTTGGCCTGCTTCAGGCAATCATCCGAATTATCTACTAATGTCACCGATTTCGCGCCGGCTTTCAAAGCATACACCGAAAACGCGCCTGTATGGCAGAAGCAATCGAGAATATTCTGGTCGGCGGCGTTGACTGTCACCAGACGACGATTATCACGCTGATCGAGATAAAAACCGGTTTTCTGACCGGCGATAATATCGATATCAAATCTCAAGCCGTTTTCTAATATAGCTAAAGGTGCTGATGGCGATTTACCATAAAGAAGCCCAACTTGCGTTTTCAAGCCCTCAATCTGACGGGATTCGACATCACTTCTTTCATATATTCCCGATGGTTTCACTTGTTCGGCTAACGCTTTAACTATGACATCTTTAACCCTGTCAATGCCAGCGGTTGATGATTGCAGTACCAAATAGTCGGTATATTTATCGATAATCAATCCCGGTAAACCATCGGCTTCGCTGTAAATCAATCGATATGAATCGGTTCTATTATCAAGGGCAAGCTTGTTGCGGCCGGCAATGGCGCGTGCGATTTTATCATGCCACCAGCTATCATCGATAACTGCGGTTTCCCGCCAGTCCAGAATTCTAACCTGAATTTGCGATTGCGCGTTGTAATAGCCGTAGGCGAGAAAATCGCTTTTATGATCGCCAACACGAAATATTTCACCCGGTTCGGGATTACCCTCGACTTTAGCTATCGCGCCGGAGAACAGCCAAGGATGGAAATTGCGAACTGACTTCTCGCGACCCTTTTTTAAAATCAGATTAATCATGCTATAAAATACAAAAAGCCCGGCGTAAATGCCAGGCTTTATGATCTTCGCGTCTCCTTGAAATGCCAAATTTATCTTGGCTCGAACCCTTCCGGAATTTCGAATTGGCCGTCAGCGACCGGCTGTTCCTTGATGCTTTCAACAATGCTGGTGACCGATAAAAGCGTAGTCATGCCATCCGCTGATTTTTCCTGACCGCCCATCATGCCCTTCATCATATTCATCATACCAGGAGGTACATTTTTTTCATCTATCTCCTCATCCTCGCCCTCTTGCGTCAGCTTTTGGCTGCCCTTAACATTTATCACGGTTTTAATCGGATAGCCTTCAGCCTGTTCCATCTTGGCGAACATTTCTTTGAACTCATCGCCGAACCGCGAAAATACCTGACCGATTTCTTTCTGCGACTGGATAACATCCATACCGGTGGCGGAGGCGTAGTTCTTGCGGTATTCCATCAGTTCATCGTAGCCGTCAACATCCTTGGCATACCAGTATTCGAACAGCAGATCGGTTTTCTCCGTCGGGTTTTCCTTGCTGACTCCTTTGGCCGTCGCGATTATGCCCTTGCATTTGAAACCACTGATATTGACCGGCGTGTCCTCGGTCTTAACCTCGATAGTCCATTCGTATTTCTCGGCTTCGCCCAGCATGTCATCCTGGCCTTTTTTGCTCTCATCTTCATATTCTTGTTTTAACGAGGCCAGCGGCTTTTCGCTATAAGTCATGTCTTTCGGATTGATTTCCCAAATCACGCCTTTATCGAGGCGATCTATATTGATATTTTTCATCGCCCCCATATCGCCCAGCATAGCCAACATGCCGCCGGTCATCTTGATCGTGCTTTCCACGGCGTTTCTATCGGCCCGGATATATTCGACACCCTCGACATCGGCATTCATTACGCCCATAGTGTTAACCGTGGATTTCATTTTAATTACCACATCCGCGCCGGCGATTGCGGCAAGGCTGATAATTAGAAATGCCGCCAGAAAAAAACTGACTTTCCTCACGTCTCCTCCTTGACTAAAATTATTATTTAAAAACGGTCATATTGTAATAGATGCGCTAAAGTTACGCAATTTTTATTTGACCTTAAACCGACAATAGTTATAATTCAGGCAATAACAATAAAAGAAGGTGGCAATGAGCGATTTTAATAAAATTGACCGGAAAATTCTTGATAAGCTTAAACAAATTATCGGTGAAAAATATGTGCTGACCGAGAAATTCGACCTCGAACCATACTCCCACGATGAAACCGAAGACCTGGTCTATTGGCCCGAGGTGGCGGTTAAGCCGCAAACCACCGAGGAAGTTTCGGCCATACTCAAATTGTGCTATGATAACAATATTCCGGTCACACCTCGCGGCGGGGGGACCGGCCTTTCCGGCGGGGCACTGCCGGTCTATGGCGGCGTAGTTCTTTCGCTGGAACGGATGAACCGGATTATCGAAATCGATGTGGCCAACATGATGGCGGTAGTCGAACCTGGCGTTATCACCAGCGTGTTTCAGGACACACTTGAAGCGATGGGATTGTTTTACCCGGTCGATCCGGCCTCGCGCGAATCATGCCTGTTAGGCGGCAATATAGCCGAAAACTCCGGCGGGCCGCGCGCGGTGAAATATGGCGTAACCAAGGACTATGTCTATGGCCTCAAGGCGGTGCTGCCCGATGGCCGCGTCTTTTCCACCGGCGGCAAGCTTCTGAAAAATGTCGCGGGCTATAACCTGACTCAGTTATTGGTCGGCTCGGAGGGCACGTTGGCGGTTGTCACAGAAATCACGTTCAAGATTATCGCCAAGCCGAAATATCGTCAAACCATGCTGGTGCCGTTTAACTCCCTGCATGATGCCGCTACTACGCTGACCGAGATATTCAAGGCCAAGATAGTGCCCTCGGCGGCGGAGTTTATCGAACAGGCGGCGATCAAGGCCGCTGAGGTCAAGTTCGAACGCAAGTTCCCCTACTCCGATTCAGCGGCGCTTTTGCTTCTAGAATTAGACGGCAACTACCCCGAAATTCTCGAAACCCAGTCTGAACAGATTGGCGAAATCTGCCTGGCGGGCAACGCTATCGATGTCTATATCGCCGATAACCCCGACAAGCAGGCTGAACTCTGGGACACCCGCCGCAAAATTGGCGAGGCGGTCAAATCTATCGCGCCGTACAAAGAGGAAGATACAGTGGTGCCGCGCGCCAACCTGCCGGCGCTGGTCGATAAAATCAAGGAGATCACCGCCCGTCACAATATTACCGCGATCAGCTACGGCCACGCCGGGGATGGCAATATCCATTGCAATATCATCAAGAAAGATATTTCAGACGAACGCTGGGAAAACGAACTGCCGACCGTGATTGCCGAGCTGTTCACCGAGGTAGTCAAGCTCGGCGGCACGATCTCCGGCGAACACGGTATCGGCCTGGTGCAGAAACGCTATCTGCCCCTGGCGCTATCGGAAACCGAACTCGACCTCATGCGCCAGATAAAGCGCGTGTTTGACCCCAAGGGGATACTGAACCCGGGGAAGGTGCTGGAGTGAGGTTTCTGTAGGTCAGTAAGCCCTGCGTTCCTGAAGCGTGGGATAAAGCAAGACTGGGTTTGACGGGTACCCCACTCCAGCTACTGTGGAGTGGGTAGCTTCGTTTACATCTTCCGGGTTTATAATTCAAACTAATCAATTGAAATGGGAACAGCCTTTTTCCCTCGATACCAGTTATAACTCGACCATATCCAATCCGCAGATGAATCTGCAACCTATCCCACCTCACAGTAGATGAGGTGGGGTACCATGTATAATCTCGGTATCATAAGCGTACCATTATCAATTATCTTTAATAAAATTAGAAGGAATATTTGTAAATAAAGATGGTATATATATTCATCCTTTCCTGACGCGGTATCCTTTCCTCTGCCTTTCGTTGCTAAATCCGGTTGACGGCAGTTATCGATATAGCTACATTCTCATGCGGAATGCGTGTTATGATATTATGCCGGGCCGCCAAGGAAATCGTATGCTTAACCGAGGGCAGGACAAAGAAACCATATAACCATTATTGGGCCGCAATTCAGGCACTATACTACTTGATCGATATGATAGGTAATTGATGTCTACTAACATATGGGAAACCTACTGGAACGATCGAGACAATTGGGACTGGTGGAAAAAACCAGCGCCTGAAGTGCTTGATCTCATCCGTTCGCTGTCGCCTATCGAACAGCCAAAGGTGCTGGACCTGGGCTGTGGTCTTGGCCGTCATGCCATCGCTTTTGCTTTGGCTCAGTTTTCGGTGACGGCTACTGATGCCTCCTCTACGGCGATTCAGCATTTGAATGAATGGGCAAATAGCTTACAACTTTCGATTGAGACGCATGTCTGTGATGTGTTTGCCGAGACCCTACCCAATAAAACCTTCGATGTGGTGTTGAGCTATAACGTGATTTATCACGGTTCGCGTGAGCAGTTTGCTCAAGCCATTCAACAAGTACGAAAATTGCTAAAGCACAAGGGGACATTTTTCTTCACCTGTCCCAGTCGGCAAGATGGGAAATATGGTTTTGGGGAGATGATAGCGCCGCACACCTATCGCTGTACAAAATCAGTCACGTCGGGAGATACTCACTATTTTGCAGATGAGGAAGATCTGGCGCAACTATTGGTTGGTTTTCGGACTCTAGCCTGCTGGAAAAGTGAAGGCTATTGGAATAATCGGGGGAAACAGCAATTTTATTCGAACTGGCATGTTCGCGCCGGAAAAGCATAAAGGCCGTGGCCCGCAGATGGACTACATATTCATAACAGCGGCCCAACAACGCCTTGCACCCTGTACCTCACCCATCGGGTAAGCAAATTTGCTTGATCTTCCCCAAATCCAAACTACACCCGCCCCGCCTATAAGGCACCCCGGAGTATTAACAGGCGGGACTTTCCAGTCCCGCTGGCGGACAGGAATGTCCGCCCTGTTATTGGGGAGGCTGCCCCTCCCGCCGCGGCCCCTGGATCCCCGTTTTCACGGGGATGACATTAGCGTGTTTAGTTGCGGTAGGTCGGGGTTCAGCGTGAGCAAGGCGAACGTTAAACCCGACATTTATGTGCCTGCCCGTCATTGTCGGGTTACTCCCAACCCGGTACCTCACCCATCGGGCAAGCAAATTCGCATGCTCTCCCCCAAACCCAAACCGCACCCACCCCGCCTATAAGGCACACCGTAATATTAACAACCGGGGTTTTTAAACTGACGGGCAAGAAAAACATGTCTATTTAGACCAATTAAATTTAGATTTGAAAAAAAATACTTGACAAAATGTATTAGTCGCCGATATTCTATATCAGGTTATTAATCCTTAGGATCTTCGTATCCTTTGGTGCCCGAAGCTTGACTTCGGGCTTTTTTTATGGTATTATCTTGATATATGGGGCTAATAATTGAATTACATTGGCTTTTGGGATTAAAATGAAAAGGGTTGCTGTTTTTGTCGATGGATTTAATGTTTATCATTTTCTAGATAATACACCCAATTTTAAAAAATATAAATGGTTAAATTATTGGCGATTAGCTGAATGTTTTTTACCCGCAAATAGTGAAATTGCTTCAATTTTTTATTTTACTGCCTTTGCGAAATGGAATCCCGATAAAATAAAACGTCATAAATTATATATACGGGCGTTAAGAACTAAGGGTGTGAAAGAGGTAATAGGCAAATTTAAACCTGTAAAAAGGAAATTTGTTTTAAAAATAATAGAAGCGATAAATTTTATCGCACAAGAGATGGATTAATTCGCGGACAAATAATGATAGGCTATACTTTTGAAGAAAAGAAAACAGATGTAAATATTGCCGTTCACCTGCTTTCTGGCGCTTTCAGGGATGAATTTGATACCGCACTCATTATATCGGGCGATACTGATTTTGAGCCTGCTATCATTGAATATAAGAAATATTTTCCTCAAAAAGAACTCATCATTGTAGTTCCCGATAGAAAAGTTGCCGGTTCCCTGAGATATTTAGCAGGAAAAAATTTATGTTTTGCGCTGGAAGAAAAACATCTTAAATTAAGTCAATTTGATGATTCAATAACATTACCGAATGGCAAAATTATTACAAAACCTAATGAATGGAATTAATTTTAATTATTCACCCACCGTTCAAACATTTCCCCAAATCCAAGCCGCACCCACCCCGCCTATAAAGCACCCTGGATTATTAACAGGCAAGGCTTTGCCCTTGCGTTTGGTATGTTCGCGCGGCATTGAATTTTGACCCCTCGTGTCATTCACAAACCTTGCGTTTTGGGCGATAATCTATTATATATGATGACTTAAATGAATGGTTAAACACGGAAAAGAATATGGATTATTTTAAAAAGACTAAAATCGCCCAGATAATCAAAGAGGCCGACACGTCCAAAGACGGCGCAATCGTGTTGGGCTGGGTGCGCACGCGGCGCGATTCACCCAACTTGACCTTTCTGGAATTAAACGATGGCAGCTGTTTGGCCAATTTGCAGATAGTGATTGAAAATCCCGACCGATTTGCCGATATGGAACGCGCCAAGCTGGGCGCCTCGGTACGTCTGGAGGGTAAACTGATTCCCGTGCCGGAACGCAAGCACAAAATCGAGATGCACCCGGAAAGCATAGCCGTGCTGGGCGATTGTCCGCCGGAATACCCGCTTCAAAAAAAGCGCCATTCGTTTGAATACCTGCGCGAAATAGCGCATCTTCGGCCTCGCACCAACACGTTCGGGGCGATAAACCGGTTCCGCTCGAAAATCGCCTACGCCGTTCACAAGTTCTATCAGGACCGGGGTTTCTATTATGTTAATGCGCCGATAATCACGGCCACCGATGCCGAAGGGGCCGGCGAAACTTTCCGGGTGACCTCGCTGGACTTGAAACATCTGCCGTTTATCGATGATGCGATTGATTTCGATCAGGATTTTTTCGGCACGGAATCGTTCCTCACCGTATCGGGGCAGCTTGAGGCGGAACTTCTGGCCACGGCGGTTGGGGATGTTTACACGTTCGGGCCGACTTTTCGCGCCGAAAACTCCAACACATCCCGTCACGCCAGCGAATTTTGGATGATTGAACCGGAAATGGCGTTCTGCGACCTGTTCGAGGATATGCAGTTAGCGGGCGAATTCCTGAAATATCTGTTCCAGTACGCGTTAACCGAATGCGCCGAGGAGATGGAATTTTTCGAGCAATGGATCGATAAGGACCATATTAGGATCAAGACACTGGAAAGCGTGATCAGCACCGATTTTATTCAGTGTTCCTATACCGAGGCGATAGAAATACTTGGCAAAGCCAAGAAGAAATTCGAGTTTCCGGTAAAATGGGGTATTGATCTGCAATCCGAACACGAACGCTATTTATGCGAACAGCATTTTAACGCGCCGGTGATGGTTTACAACTATCCCCGGGAGATCAAGGCGTTCTATATGCGGGTTAACGATGATGAAAAGACAGTAGCGGCGGTGGATGTTTTGGTGCCTTTGGTAGGCGAAATTATCGGCGGCAGCCAGCGTGAGGAGCGTTTCGATATCCTTCAGGAGCAGATCAAGCGGTTTAAAATCAAGGAAAAAACCGTTGATTGGTATCTGGATATCAGGCGGTTCGGCACGGTGCCGCATGCCGGGTTCGGGTTGGGTTTCGACCGGGCGCTGATGTATATGTCGGGTATGGGCAATATCCGGGATGTTATTCCGTTTCCGAGAGTGCCGCGCTGGGCGAAGTTTTAGAATCGAAAACAGTTTGCGTTTTGATATAATATCCGTATATTGGAAGCTATTCGGGCGGTTAGCTCAGTTGGTTAGAGCGTCTGCCTTACACGCAGAAGGTCGAAGGTTCGAGCCCCTCACCGCCCAGATTTAAATGAGAGTAATCGTATATCGCAATTTTCGACAGCTTGGATAGTAAACTGTTTAGCTCGGTAATGCGTTCTGCCCAGCCAGCTCCATTGGCCGGGAAACAGTCCGCTGCTTTCTGGATGATAAATACGTGTAAAGCGCGGGGATGACAAACAATGTCAGGCCCAAAGAAAACAGCAAGCCGCCGATTATAACTATGCCCATCGAGGCGCGGCTTTTGGCGGCGGCGCCAAGCGCCAGGGCAATCGGCAGTACTCCGAAAACCGTGGCCAAGCTGGTCATCAGTATGGGCCGGAACCGCTGGACGGCGGCATCGATAACGGCCTCTTTTATGCTCAAGCCGCCGGCCCTGCGCTGATTGGCGAATTCGACGATTAGTATGCCGTCGATATGGAAACCAGCTATCATGAAGTTATTTGGGATGGAACGACTCAATCGGGTGAGGACGCTACCACCGGGATATATTTCTACAAATTGCAGGCCGGTGATTTTAAATCCGTAAAAAAGATGCTGATACGGAATAATCTGAAATATCTGTTGCTCTCTAAATACCAAAGGGGTGTTCGCTCGAACAGCCCTTTAACATGTGATTTTGTTCTATTAAATTTCTATTTGCGCTTAGCCCTGGTTTTGAGAGTTTTTTTCGCGGGCGTTTTTTTCTTCTTGCTCGAACCGGTTATAAATTTAAGTCCCAGCGCGTGCTCCAAAACATCCTCGACAGTTTCCACCGGCACGAAATTGATTTGGGAATGTATCTCCTTGGGAATGTCGATCAAGTCTTTCTCATTCTTTTTGGGGAAGAGAATGGTTTTGATCCCGGCTCTATATGCGGCCAGCGATTTTTGTTTCAGCCCGCCTATCGGCAATACCTCGCCGCGCAAGGTAATTTCGCCGGTCATCGCCAGATAACTGGCTACCGGCTTATTGCAGGCCAACGATGCCAATGCGGTAAACATAGTCACGCCGGCAGATGGGCCATCTTTGGGTGTGGCGCCGGCCGGCACGTGAATATGAAAATCATGGCTGGTGAAATACGCTTGATCGATGCCCAGCTTATCGGAGATCGAGCGCAGATACGATAAAGCGGTCATCACCGATTCTTTCATCACGTTGCCCAATTGGCCGGTGAGCGTGAGATCTTTCTTGCCGGTCATGGCGGTGGCCTCAACGAACATGATATCGCCGCCGGTTGAGGTCCAGGCCAAAGCCGTGACAACGCCGACGCGCGGCGTCTTCGTGGCGAAGTCCTGGAAAAACTTGGCCGGGCCAAGAAATTTTTCCACCTGGTCCGGATTAACTTTCACCTGTTCGGTTTCCTCGGCGGCAACTTTCTTGGCCACCTTTCGGCAGATAGTGCCTAATTCCCGATGAAGATTGCGCAGGCCGGATTCACGGGTATAATCGGAAATCACGCGCTTAATCGCGTTATCGGTAAAAACGAGATTGCCCGTTTTCAAACCGTGATCATCGAGGTTGCGCGGGATCAGATATTTTTTGGCGATATGGAGCTTTTCCAAATCGGTATAGCCGGGCAGAGTGATAACTTCCATGCGATCCAACAACACCGCCGGAATAGTTTCGAGAATATTAGCGGTAGTGATAAACATGACCTTGGTCAAATCGAAATTCACATCAAGGTAGTGATCGGAGAAACTGAAATTTTGCTCCGGGTCCAGCACTTCCAGAAGCGCTGAGGCCGGGTCGCCGCGAAAATCCTGACCGATCTTGTCGACCTCATCGAGCATGAACACCGGGTTGTTGGAACCGGCTTTACGCAAGCCCTGAATAACCCGTCCCGGCAAAGCGCCGATATAGGTTCGGCGATGTCCTCTTATTTCGGCTTCATCCCTGACTCCACCTAAAGACATCCTGAAAAATTTGCGGCCCATTGAACGGGCGATTGACATGCCCAGCGAAGTTTTCCCGACGCCGGGAGGCCCTACAAAACACAGGATTGGACCTTTAAGATCGGGCTTGAGCTTTCTTACCGCCAAAAATTCCACTATTCGCTCTTTAACCTTCTCCAGATCGTAATGATCCTCATCGAGAACTTTTTGGGCGGCCTTTATATCGAGTATATCATCGGTGCTGACCGACCAGGGCAGAGTTACCAGCCAATCGAGATAAGTCCGGCTGACCGTGTATTCGGCCGCCGAGGGATTCATTTTTGAGAGCCGGTCGAGTTCCTTTTCCGCCGCTTCTTTGGCTTCCTCCGGCATTTTGGCGGCCTCGATTTTGCCCTTGATTTCTTCGACTTCCATTGTCCGGTCGTCAGTCTCGCCCAACTCTTTCTGGATTGCTTTCAACTGCTCGCGCAGGATATATTCGCGCTGCGATTTGCCCATCTCGGAGGCGGCATCCGACTGGATCTTGCGCGACATCTCCAGCACCTGCAGCTCTTTATTAATCATGATATTGACTTTATGGAGCCGCTCTCTGACATCGAATGCTTCCAGAATATCCTGTTTTTCGCTGATACTGATATTGAGGTTGGAGGCGATTAAATCAGTCAGCTTGGATGGATCCGCCGTATTATAAGCTGAAACCTGAAGATCATCCGGCAGATATGGAGCCAGCTTGGTCACCTTGGCCAGCTGCTCGAGTATTGTCCTTACCAGCGCTTCCGATTCGATAGAGGATATTATTTTCTCATCGGGAACTTCTATCTCAGCTTTCCAGAATGGCTCGGTGTCGATAAATTTCTTGATTTTAATCCGGGCCATGCCTTGCACCAGAAAACGCACCGACCCATCGGGGAAACGCAGCATTTTCAAAATATGGCTGGCCGTGCCGACCGAATATATATCGTCGATACCGGGCTGTTCGAGTTCCGGGTCTTTCTGCGTGAAAACGCCCAGCGGCTTGCCCGCCATCAAGGTCTCATCCACAAGCTTGGTATACTTGGCCTCGGCCACCATAAGCGGAATCACCAGATGAGGAAACACTACGGTGCTCTTGACAGGCAGAATTGAAATCGGCTCGCCGGTCAGCTTGTTTATATCAATAGTTGCGGTCTTTTCGGTTTCTTGTTTAAGTTTTTCCATGATATTCCTTAAGTCGATTTATCGCCTTTTTATAACATACCAGGCTATCAAATTAAACGCGCTATTTATTATCCTCAATGCCGAACGACATCTTCTTTTGTTTTTCTACCCAATCAAAGAACTTTTGTTCTTTTTCCGGGAATTTAAAATGCAGAATATATTCGCCTTTTCTCAGAGATGGCGCCTCGAAAGGATTAAACATAAACTTGAAATCACCTTCCAGTTTCTTTCGGTCGCCCGATGAGCTTTCCCAGCCGGAGCCGTCGACATCCTGACCGCCATCGAAAATAACCAGAACGGAGTCGGGTTTGGCGCCCGGTCTGATCGTAAGCTTAAAACTTTTAAAACTTATGGTTCTCGCCGTTTTCATCGCTTGCTTCCGTCATTTGTGTCGTTACTTTCTTATACTTATAATTCGGTTAATTTTATATCCGCGTTAGTCAAATTATACAGCCCTAAAGCGGAAGTCCAGTAAAAATAAAAACTATTTAAATGAAAACTGGCCGCGGGAATATCTGCTTGATGAATTGCTTATAATTAATGATGGCTTTGTTCGTGTTGGCTTTGCATGGTATCCGGCTTATCTCCGTGATACTCCGGATCAGCCAGGGCGAGCGTATCCGTTATTGAAACCAGGCTGTCATCGTAATGCGGCAGGTATTCCAAAGCCAAAAGCGAATCGGCCGCGTCGGGAGGGGGCAAATGATCGAGGCCATAGAGTTTTTTCAAATATTCTTCGGTTTGAACAAACTTCATCATGGCGGTTCGTACACCGGCGCCGTGATCGTAGACAGCCGACTTACCGATAATCGCCGCGCCAAAGATCAGACCAAGTCCCAGGCCGCCCATTATCAGATAGCCTGTGCGCATTTTTTCGGGCAGTATTTTATGCATATACAAACGATAATTGGCCATAAACTGTATAATGAAAAAAACGATGAAACCCAGCACCATATGCGCCCGCAAATGCCGGTAGCCCGGCTCCGACATCCAGATATAACCATAATCGATAAAACCGGTAATCACCGCGGCTAAAGCAAAGGCGGCCGCGAGCACGATATGATATTTCGTCACAAGCCCCCAAAACCGTTTGCCGGTAACAAGATACAACGCCTCGGCAGTGATGGCGGCAACAAAAAACGTTATCGCGAAATGAACTATTGTCGGGTGAAGCATATACATGTTTTAAATCAAACTCCCATATCTACAATACAATCCGGTCAAAACCCGACCCGGATTTAACCAGATGTCTTAATTACCGTATCGGAAGTTTAAGCCGGATATGAAGTAAAAGTGACGAGATTGCTTAAATTCCCGATGTTTCGCGGGTTTGTTTGCCTACATTTATCATAATTGGTTCCATTAACACTTCTTCAGCAGACCGGTTTTTTCACACAATTCTAATATTCAGGCAAAGATACATTAATAATTGTCAGTAAAATTCTTTGCTACGGCCCAAATTAATAAATGACTGCCAAATCTTTATTTATTGCGATAAAAACGTGAAATTTCTTGCTATTTTAAAAGTTTTAACTTATTATTTAAAAGAATTAACCGAAATTATATGATAGCGGTTAAATAAGAAAACAGGAGGTACGGCGCGAAGACACTTTCAGGAACAAGCAATAAATTTTAGCTTTAGTTAATCATGTCTTTGTTTAATTATATTCGTAAAAGAGAATAGCTATCTTGTTCCGATCTCTCAATGAATAGCTATTGAACAAAGAAAAGAATGAGAAGGAAGAAATGCAAGGTAGCAAATTATACGTAGGAAACCTCAGCTACAATGTGACCAATGAAGAATTGAGCGAGTTGTTCTCAAATCATGGTACGGTCGTAGAAGCCAAGATAATTGAAGGTAAGGGTTTTGGTTTTGTAGAGATGTCATCGTCTTCAGAGGCTGAAAATGCCAAGGAAGCCTTAAATGGCACTGAATTCAAAGAACGGACGCTGAAAGTCGATGAAGCCCAGCCGCGCGAAAACAAGCCCAGAAGGGATTTCAATCGGGGCGGTGGTTCCAGAGGTGGTCCCAGACGGTATTAAAACCTTTTAGATAGATTCACATTCAAGGCGGCCACCCGGTCGCCTTTTGCTTTTATCCTTTTTAGCCGGCGCTGATTAGTTTTACTTAATCAGCATGTTTTCATTCCGCAATACCTTTTCCAGGATTTCGACAAATTTGCGGATACTTAGTTTTTGGAGGCTGTAGAGATTCCAATGGGTCTTTTCCGGCTTTTTCACCATCTTTTTCTTTCCGGGCTTCGTATTGTCCGTATTTTTGCTATTTACCGACATACAATATTCCCATCTTTTGTCGATGTTTTACAAAGACACCCTTGAGAACCCCTGGTTACTTTGGCCATTAACCGATCACACATTTAGCGCGTAAGCAGGTAACGAAAGTCAAATCCTGACTTGCCCAGGTTGCCTCATCCCGTTACCTTAACTATCCTCCCCCAAATCATATAAATTAGGATAGCCTATTTAGAGATATTAACTACAATCTCAATATTTGGGTTTCGATATATTGTCAGATAAACGAATATATGGAAAAATAGCTGCAATATTAATATCATGTATAGTAATTCTAAGGGTTAATTGATCGATTAAGATACCGATATAAATATAGTAAATCAATCAATTTTTACTTAGGAGGTTAAATGTTATACTGGTGTTTAACATTATTCGCATTGGGAATCATGGCATTTCTGGATACCTTTTTCAATTATGGCGAAATTTTCCAGAGAGTAAACTCGGTTATGTTCATGCTTATTTCGCTTGGCCTTCTGGTAAGGACCAGGATGATGATGAAAAGCGGCAAATTCGAGAAATTAACCGAGGAAAATAAAATATACAGGCAGCAGTTTACTCAATCAGATCATCCCGTTGATATTAAAGAAAAAGAAACGATGGGTGTGTAAATAGCGCCATTTGGTGAATCTGAAAAGGATCATTAAGGCGGCTTTTCTTTACCGTTAAGCCGCCTTTTTAATTTGTTGGCTTTCCACATCTTTGAATTTATAGGATTATTGAACGGTGTTATCCAAAAATTGCTAAAATTATTTAATAATGAAACAGCCGCCAATGTTTTCTTATAAACAACTATCTATCATATATACCAACAGGTTAGATTATTCTGGGGTTTCACGATTATCTGTAACTGTTTATATCTCGGGCAGTTAACAAGAAATGGATGGATGTTCGACTGACAGCCGTGGCGGCTTATTTTTAGCCTTTCAGTCAACCCTTAAGTTATGCCGCCGATATTTGACTTGTAGGTCATTTTTCTTGGGAGGAAATATGATATTAATGAGCTTAACAATGTTCACTTTAGGCGTGTTAGCCTTACTGGATACGATTTATAACTATGGCGATGTTTTCCGGGTAATTTTTTCATTTTTGCTGATTGGTTTTTCGGTGCTGCTATTTGCCAAAGCCAAAAATATGCCTTTTTTCGAAAAGCCGGATATGCCTAACACAACCAATAATGTTTCGCCAACCCACACGGATATGCGCGCAACTCCGTCTTCGCCCAGGGAAAGAAAAACCGAGACAGCAAACCGCTAGGCAGATTTGCCCGGCTTTTGGGTTAATTATTATAAATTAAGGCCTGCAATTTTTAAACATTGCCTATTAGAATCAGTTTATACGCATAATACCTTGTCTATTTATGCATCATTCCATAAATTGTTTATCGATGTAAAAACTTTAAACAGCTAATACCAGCCGGGAGAATTTATGATACTGGCTACGCTCTGTTATATCCGCGATAATAATAGAACGTTGATGCTTCATCGGATTAAAAAGCAAAACGATATGCACGAGGGTAAATGGAACGGCCTGGGCGGCAAGTTCCTGCCGGGCGAAACGCCGGAGGAGTGCGCGATTCGTGAAATCAAAGAGGAATCCGGGCTTGATGTTACTGATCCGCGCTTAAATGGCGTTATATCATTCCCTATGTTCGATGGCGCTAATGATTGGTTCGTTTTTATTTTAACGATTGATAAATTCAGCGGTCAGTTGATTGAATCCAACGAGGGTGATCTCGAATGGATAGATAACGACAAGCTGTTCGATCTGCCTCTCTGGGATGGCGACAAGATATTTATCAAGTGGCTGGATAATAAGCCGTTTTTTTCGGCCAAGTTCGTGTATGAGAATGGCCGGCTGCTTAATTACACAGTAAGTTTTCACGAATAAATCCTGTCAATACTACGTTATTGACAATTTCTAAAAAAATATTATATTAAACTATGTTGACATGGCTCGCAAATCACGGGTCATTTATTCTAAGTAATATAAATTGAGGTAGAATTATGAAATTAATAGTTAATGCCATGTTGGTTTTGATAACGCTGATTTTTGCCTTTTCAACGTCAAAAGCCCAAATAAATTGGACGGAATACGCTATTGATTCCCAATTTGACGGCGCCTGGGGATTATACGTTTGCGACATTGATGGCGATAGCGATATCGATATTGTCGGCTGCGCCAAAAATCATGATAATGTCGCCTGGTATGAAAACGATGGCTCGCAATTTTTCACAAAGCATGTAGTTGACAACAATTTCGATGGTGCCAACTGTGTTAAAGCTATCGATATTAATAGTGATGGCGATTTAGACGTGTTAGGGACAGCCGATGGTCCAGGTTATGATGGTCTTATCTCCTGGTGGGAAAACGACGGTGATATGAATTTCACCCCTCATAGTATCAGTTCAGCTTTCGAATATACGCATTGGGCCGATGCCGCCGACCTCGACGAGGATGATGATATCGATATCATAGCCGTTGCCACTTGGGGGCATCTCATCACCTGGTGGGAAAACGATGGCGAGGAAAATTTTACCGAGCATACTATCGCAAGTAATTTCCGTTATCCTTATTTCGTATCGGCGGTCGATCTCGATAACGATGATGATCTTGACCTGATGGTCGGGGCGGCCTATCAGGAATTAACCTGGTTTGAAAATAATGGTAATGAAGTATTTACGCCTCATTCGATATCAAATCTCGACAGCTGTTTTGCGACTTCGATATCGGTTGCCGACATGGACGATGACGGCGATTTGGATGTGCTGGCCAATGAACTATGGCGGGATGATGTCTATTGGTTCGTAAATGACGGCAATCAAAATTTCTACATACAAATTATCGACTACAATTATAACGGAGCTTACAGCGTTGAAGCCGCCGATATCGATAACGATGGCGATATGGACGCAGTTGGGGCAGCCTGGGATGATGACGCTATATCCTGGTGGGAGCATAACGATAACGGCACGTTCAGCCGCTACGATTTAACCAACTCTTTTTCCTATGCCCGCCGCGCGATACCCGTGGATATAGACCTTGACGGCGCGCTGGATATAGTCGGCGCTGGCGAAAGAGCCGATAAAATTTGCTGGTGGGAAAGCGATCTGGTAACATCAATAGCTAATCGTACTAAACCTGATTTGCCTGAAGGAATTGCTTTGCTTCCGGCTTATCCGAATCCTTTCAATGCCAATACCACGATCTCATATACGTTGCCCGCGCCGCGAAATGTAACAATCGATATTTTCGATCTTCAGGGCCGCAAACTACAAACTCTGGTAAACAGGTTTGAGCAAGCCGGCTTACATAAAGTTAATTTCGACGCATCATACATGGCCAGTGGATTTTATATTTATAAGCTGCAAGTCGGAAACTATTCCGAATCAAAACGGATGGTTCTACTGAAATAGTTTTTAAGATAAGGACGCAAGCGTGTCAAATAGTGAGCATCAGGCAAGTATTATTTTAATACTCATCGTCTGGGTAATAGTCTTACGCGCTAATTTTGTTTCCGCGCAAACGCCTTATGAATTTATCCCGGATTGGCTATCGGTTGAAAACACCGCCTATGGCACCGGCTGTGATTTCGGCGATCTCAACCGGGACGGCTGGCTCGACCTGGCTGTATCCAACGGCAATGACATGGCTATGATGCCCAACTATATTTATATCAATGAGAACGGCGTTCTGCCCAATCAGGCGACAATAATCTCCCTCGATTCACTTTATTCCGGCCATTGCGAATTCGGCGATGTTAACAATGATGGCTATTCGGAGATTATGGTAGCAAATTATATCTCTCCTAACTGGCGTCCGGGTTCCGCGCAGGTTTATTATAATGACCAGGGCAACCCTGAGGGCTTGCCATCATGGGTGACAGCGGATTCGATTTACTGTTTTAGAGCGACCTTTGGCGATCCCGATGGCGATGGCGATCTCGACCTGGCTTGCGGCACCGGCGAAGCCTATCATAACCAGCAACGGCCAAATTTAATTTATTTCAATCATGACGGCATACTGGAAACTGCGCCGGGCTGGGTATCGGCCGATTCCGATGCCGCGTATGATGTTCAATTCGTCGATATCGATAACGACGGCGATCAGGACCTGGCCGTTTTAACATCGGGAGGGCCGGTAAAGATTTATTACAACTACGGCGATTCGATTGAAACTTTGCCAGGCTGGCAATCATCAGAAGAAGATAACGGCAACTCCTTCGATTTCGCCGATGTGAATGGCGATGGTTATCTCGACCTGGGCGTTGCCAATAATACGCAAATGGGCGGATCCGGCTATTTCGCGATATATTATTCCAGCAACGGCCGGCTCCCCGGCGAGCCTGATTGGCAATCTTTTACCTATGGCTATGGTTCCGAGGCGGCGTTTTGCGATATCGACGGCGATGATGATTACGATTTTATAACCGGGCGATGGTTTGGCCTGATCTATATCTATTTAAATGAAAACGGATTGTTCAATATCGTGCCTGATTGGTCATCCGACCAACAATATAGTTTGGTAGTTGAAAATATTGTTTTCGCTGATATCGATAATGGCGAGGAGCTTCCGGCATTTGAAACTTTCCTGGGTGATGGTCAGAGAAAGCTGTTTCACCTTAGTGATAGATACCTGCAAGGCATCGATCAGGTTGTTGTCGCCGGCGTCGAACTTCCGCTTACCGGCTATTGCTATAGCCTGCAAGATAGTTGGGTATCGCTGGCCGCGGCGCCGGATGATAGCGTAACGATATTTTACCGGACATCGGACACTAAAGACATGGCGGTATCGAATTGGGGTGGCTCGACTTATATATTCACCAACACCGGCGGCACGGCTATTTTCGATGGTTTCGTGCAGACGCCAGATGCGGTTAGGTTGCATCAGGCATATCCCAATCCATTTAACGTTCAAACCAATTTCTCGTTTACGCTTGAGAAACCAGGACATGTTGCGCTGACCGTGTATGATTTAGCCGGACGATTGATTGGAACCCTGGCATCTGGTAATTATCCACAGGGTGATCATTCGTTGATATTTGACGGAGCCGATTTAGCCAGCGGCGTGTATTTCTATCGTTTGCAAGCAGGGCAATTCAGCGATACAAAGAAGATGCTGTTAATTAAATAGCTAATAGGCTAAGAGCCGATGAACCTTATGTGACAGCCGGGCTCGAAAACCAGCGGCATACCCACACAATGGGTGTTGAAAGGGTGCCAGGATTGTTATTGCGAGGAACCCGCCGCGGCACGTGACGAAGCACCCATTAAAAGGCGCTTGTCAATAGCAATATTACTCCCTTGCATGTTTTTTTATTTTTTTAGACATGTTCACTCCAATACAGGCAACCGCTTGATTGTG